>Ga0233410_10000072_pt1 | contig 31918 bp, 27 predicted proteins | sample Na_anoxic_1_MG_FD_179869 | JGI IMG/M metagenome (GOLD analysis project Ga0233410, IMG submission 179869) | Seawater microbial communities from Saanich Inlet, British Columbia, Canada - Na_anoxic_1_MG | ecosystem: Environmental > Aquatic > Marine > Inlet | place: Canada: British Columbia...
CCATATCGATACACCGATTGTGCGACAAACCTCAATGACGTACTGGCCAGAGTTGCTAGCGGCGGGCGCCAGGATTTACGAATTTCAGCCGAGCATGATGCATGGGAAATTGATCGTGGTGGATGATGAACTGTCGATCATAGGCTCGGGGAATTTTGATGACCGCACGTTTTTTATCAACGACGAAGTCAATGTGCATGTTCTGTGCAAGCGCTTTGCGGGTGAACAACGGAGGATGTTTGAAAATGACCTGAAGAGCTGTGAGGAAAAGTGCGCGGCTGATGCGAAGGCTAGGATCGGTGACCTTCCGCGCCGCTGGGCTGGCAAGTTGGTGGAACCTCAGCTTTGATTCCTCTGATTCCTCTGATTTCTCCGTTACGGTGGATTCTTACCGCGAAAAATGCGAAAGGAGCCCTGCCGGGCGGTCATTGGTCAAGGGTCATTAGTCAGAGGCTGGGACGATGAAGCTAGTTGGAGCGCGGATTTCGCGGATTTAACAGATTTTTTCCGTTGCAGTGCTTTTGACAGCGAAAGGGGCGAAAGATACTAAAGCTGCCAGCGGGATGAAGTTTGATATGAGTGTTAAGTTGACGGTGTTCAGAGCCGGAACTATGGAGGCCCCTGCGGGGAGTCATTGCTCAAGGGGGCAAGACTGATGGAGCGAGAAGAAGAGCTCAGACTACAGTTTTCAGTGTTCAGAGTGGGAGGGAAAAGGGTAGAGGTGGAAGACACTTCAGCATCATTCAAACCGCACTAGCCCCGGTTTTACCAGCACAACACAATCAGTTTTAATCTGTCTCAATCAGCGGCCTCTTTAAAAGGCTTACCAGCCACCTACCAACAACCCGGTGCACACATCTCCGAGCTAAACATATCCAATCAACCTCAAGTTTTGAACACAGATTACAGATTTCCCAGCCCAGTGAAACAGGGGGAATGAGGCTTTTTACAGAATTTACAAGGTGCATGAAAAGTTGAAAGGTTCTGAAGTCTCTGCAACGGAATTATTCATTGTTTATTCTTAATTTTTCATTGGAGCGCAGCGACCCTGCTGGGGGAGAATTTAGAGTTTTCTAAAAAAATCGCCGATTCTTTTGAAAATTCGTCTTGTATATTGGTGGCCTGCGACTAGTTTGCGCGTCCCATGGCCAGAAAAGCAGGAAAAGCGAAGACACGTAAGTCTGTAGCAAAGCGCTTCAAGGTCACCGGTACAGGCAAGATCCTGCGCCGTAAACAAGGCAAGCGACACCTTCTCCAGAAGAAGAATCGTAAGCGTAAGCGTTTCCTCGGAAAAGCTACACTTGTTTCCGACGCGGACATTAAGCGAGTGAAAGCATCCCTTCCATTCCACTAAGCCCACATCGGTGAACTAGAATCGCGAGCACAGACTCGCCCTCCCGCAAATCGGGAGGAACTCCACGTAGCCAGTCTCACCTAGTGAGAATACGGTCAAACGAGACTACGGGAGCATTATAAAAACAGTTTGATCAAAAAAGGAAAAGAAAATGCCAAGAGCAACAAACAGTCCGGCAAGCCGCGCCCGCCGCAAACGCGTATTATTACGTGCGAAGGGTTTCCGTGGTTTCCGTTCCAAATTATACCGCTATGCGAAGGACGCCGTCATCAAGGCGCGTCAATATGAATACCGCGACCGTAAAAAGCGTAAGGGAATGTTCCGTCGTCTCTGGATCCAGCGTATTTCCGCTGCATCCCGTGCCCAAGGAATCACTTACTCACGTTTCACCGAAGGCCTCAAAGCTGCAGGTATCGAAGTCGACCGTAAGATCCTTTCAGACCTTGCAGTCAACGACATCGCCGCTTTCAACTTCATTGTTGAGCAGTCGAAAGAAGCTCTCGCGAAGAAGCACGCTTAATTAGCGTTCGTATTCACGAAATATTCTATAGTGCCGTTACTCAGTTTTCTGGGTAGCGGCATTTTTTTGCCCTTATTTCACAAAATGAGGGAGTTTTCAGTTAGCCGTGTTCAGTGTTCAGAGCCAGCACGATGAAGGTCCCAGCTACTACCTCATTCGTGTGATTGGTGCGATTCGTGGTAAGACTCACTTCATAGCACTGGCAACTTTAGCCCCTTTCGTATTTTTCGCGGTAAAAATTGTTTCATCGGGCTAGCGCTGCGAGAGAGGTAAAACCATTGGACACTCTGCGGGATTTATGTCACGGCTGTGCCGCCCATGAAACAGGAACTCGAAACAATCCAAGCTGATGCGCTCAGCGCTATTGAAGCAGCCTCTGATCAGAAAACTCTCGATGAGGCGCGTGTTGCATTTCTAGGAAAGAAAGGTCGTCTCACAGCCGCATCTGCGGCGATGAAGGATCTACCAAACGAAGAGAAGCCAGCCTATGGGCAGGCGCTCAACGTGACGCGCTCGGCGGTGACGGCTGGGATTGATAGCAAGCTCGCTCAGCTCCAAGAAGAAGCGGATCAGAAGTCGGTAGAGGGAATTGACCTCACGCTTCCTCCACGCGAACTTCTCGAAGGCGGACTCCACCCGCTGACCTTGATCAAGGACCGTGCGATTCAGATTCTCCGCCGTATGGGATTCGCTCTTGCGGAAGGACCAGAGATCGAGACCGAGTACCATTGTTTCGATGCGCTCAATACGCCGGACGACCATCCAGCGCGCAACGAGAAGGACACATTTTATTTTGATAGCGGCAAGCTTCTCCGCACCCACACCTCATCCGTGCAGATCCGCACGATGGAAAAAGCAACACCACCGGTGCGCATCATTGCTCCTGGTTCTGCTTATCGCCGTGACGAGATCGATGCGACTCACCTTTCGGTCTTCAACCAGCTCGAAGGACTCTTCGTGGCTGAAGATGTCAAACTAGGTGATCTCAAGGGCACGCTCGAGTACTTCCTTCGCGCGCTGTTTGGTGGCGAGACTGAAGTCCGTTTCCGCCCACACTTTTTCCCATTCACTGAGCCGAGCTTCGAAATAGATGTGAAGCTTCACGTCAAAGGGCAGGCGCCAAAGTGGATTGAAGTCGCAGGTTGCGGCATGGTTGATCCCGCGGTTTTCACTTCACTCGCTGCAAGCCGCGGTGATGATCTTTTCGACCCTGAGAAAGTCACAGGCTTTGCCTTTGGTATGGGCCTCGATCGTCTTGCGATGATCCAGTGGGGAATCAAGGATATCCGTCAGCTCATCGATAACGACACACGCTTCCTCAAGCAATTTGCATAGTCTGGGAGCGCCAAGCCCTAGCTTGGCTGCAATCGGAATAGCTTTCCAAAGGTGTTTGTTGCCGAGCTGGGGCTCAGCGCTCCGATTTGACTCCTTTACAAAAAGAACATCTTCTATAAATTATTCTTAATGGCTGAGAGCGATATGGTTAAAGCAATTCTTGCCCGCAAAAAAGCGGGTGTTGAGGGCATGCGTGCGCGTCAGCAGCGGGTGCATACGCGCCTAGCAGAATACGTGGAAGCCCATCCTGAGGTCATTAATGACGGTTTAAGTAAGGTGCGTGAGCAGCTAGCAAAACCACTCTGTACCGCTCGGGAAATCTACAAAGAATGGGAGCGAATTCTTTGTTTAAAGTCCGCGAGTTACGTTGCGGCCATTTTACGCGACACCTCGGCTACTACCGAACAGCTCCGAGCCTGCGCTCCATTTAAGAATTAGGGGTTTCTGGGAAAAAGCATCAAAGTCAGCAGGCTTTGTCCTCCGCCAGATTGTCTAGCTGATAGGGCCCGAGAAAGCCAATCATCCGTCATTAGTGATTTGGTCGATTCGTGGTCAGAACTCGTTTCAGGATGCTGGGTTTTTTGGCGTCTTTCGTATTTTTCGTGGTAGAGGGTTCCAGCTGTGCAGAAGGATTGACATTTAGGGCGATTTCCTTCAGTGAAAGCGCATCAAATGCGTGTTTCGAGAGTTAGTGGGCTTCATTGTCCAAGCACTTAAAACATAATACCTAAAACTTAACACCGCATCGTTCCTCGATGCATTTTCCCATGAACGTATCATTCAACTGGCTCAACGACCACCTCGATCTTAGCGATCACAGCATCGAACAACTCGACGATCTCCTCACTTTCGCCGGTGTGGAAGTAGAAGGAATCGAGCAAAAAGGCCTCAGCACAAAGCTGGTGGTTGTGGCTCAGATCAAAGAAGCGGTGCAACATCCGAATGCTGACCGACTCAAGGTTTGTCAGGTGGATGCTGGTGAAGGCACACTCCGCCAGATTGTTTGTGGCGCTCAGAACTACAAGGTTGGTGACAAGGTTCCATGCGCGCTTCCCGGTGCTGACCTCGGTGGTGGATTTGTCATCAAAGACGGCAAGCTCCGTGACGTTGAGTCAAAGGGGATGCTCTGTGGCGCGAGCGAAATTGGCCAAGTCGATGCCGTCGACGGCCTACTTATTCTTGCGGATGATGCAGTGATCGGGACTCCTATCGTGGATATGTTCGAGTCCGACACGATCATCGAAGTGGAGATCACACCTAACCGTCCGGACCTTCTCAGCCACACTGGCATGGCGCGTGAACTTTCTGCTCTTACTGGCAAGGCGCGTAAACCGTTCGACCAGCCGAGTGTTGAAACGACGGGTGCTGGTGATGTGATCAAGCTCTCAGCTCCAGAGCGCTGCCCGCTCTACACAGCAACTAAGATTTCAGGTGTTAAAGTCACCGATAGCCCTGAGTGGCTGCAGACTAAGCTCGAAGCAATTGGTCTTCGTCCCATCAACAACGTGGTCGACATCACTAACTACGTGCTGCACGAGCTAGGTCATCCACTGCACGCATTCGATGCGGCAAAAGTGGACGGCGCGCTCGATATCCGTCTCGCAGCTGATGGCGAAACCTTCAATGCGCTCGACGGCGGCGAGATCAAGCTCGCGGAAGAAGACCTTCTTATTTCCGACGCTGCTGGCAATGCTCTCGCTCTAGCAGGTGTTATGGGTGGTGCTGAGTCTGGCGTCACCGAAACCACTACGGATGTGGTTCTCGAGGCTGCGTACTTCACGCCATCCTTCATCCGCCGCAGCTCACGCCGCACGGCGCTCACATCAGATTCATCCTACCGCTTCGAGCGTGGCTCAGACCCGCAAGCAGTGCTTAACTCAGCAGCATTTGCCGCTAAGTTGATCGTGGAAATCGCTGGTGGCACAATCGAGGGGCCAACAGCAGTTGCTGGCGAGGCCCCAGTGCTCACGCAGCCAGTAACTCTCAACGTCACCAAGCTCGACCAACTCATGGGCGGCAGCATCACCCTGGATGCCGCTAAAGAAATTCTCACTAAGCTAGGTCTCACAGAAGGGGCTAACGATTCATGGGAGATCCCAAGCTACCGGCTCGACCTGCAACGCCACATCGACTTGGTAGAAGAAATTGCGCGCGTCCACGGTCTCGACAATGTTGAAAGCCGTTTCGTAGGTGCCTTCGTTGACGAAAGCGCTGTCGACAAAGCGTACGACTACCAACTCACTCTCAAGCACCAGCTCGCAGCTCTCGGGTTCTACGAGGCTCAGACCATCAAGTTGATTGCGGAACACTCTAACGACAACATGGTTGCTCAAATGTGCGATGCGCTTCCACAGCGTCCACTTATGGATGGCGATCTCGTCAAAGTAGCGTTACCTCTTTCTGAAGACCACGCAGTGATGCGCCCGAGCCTTGTGCCTGGTCTGATTGCTGTAGCAGCTCGCAACATCCGTCAGGGACGCAAGTCGCTTCGCTTCTTCGAAATGGGCAAGCAATTCCGCAACGCTGGTGGTGGCAAAGCAAAGGATCTCGAAGCTGAGTCACTTTCACTCCTTCTTTCTGGCGCAGAAGCTCCAGTAAACTGGGCGAACAAAGTTCCTAACATTGCTGACCTCTTCGACCTCAAGGCAGTGGTGGCAGTCATTCTACCAAAAGCAAAGGTGCAGCTGAAAGAGCGCAAGCGTGATGGCTTCGTGCTCGCTGCTGATGTGCTCGCTGATGGCAAGCCAATCGGCGCATTCGCTCAGCTCACCCCTGCACGCTGCCGCGCTATCGACGCTAACAACCCAGTCTACGTGGCTGAGCTCGATCTAGCAAAGCTCCAACAGCTTGCTACTGGAATCGACAAAGTGGATCCACTACCGCAGTTCCCAGGCTCTAGCCGTGACGCCGCGATGGAGGCTCCACTCACGCTCGAGAATACAGCGATCGAAAATGCGATCAAGAAGCACAATGAAAACCTTCTTGTCGACTACCATTGCTTCGACGTCTTCACCGACGCGACTGGTGAGAAACTAGCCGCTGACAAGAAGTCAGTTGCCTACAGCTTCACCTACCGCTCAGCGGACAAAACACTCAAAGCAAAAGAAGTCGATAAAGCGCACCAAGCACTCCTCGACTTCCTCGCCAAGAGCGTGAAAGTAACCTTCCGCTAGGTCGGGTCGGAGCGCCGAGCCCCAGCTCGGCAGCAATTAGGATAGCTTTCCGAGTAAGATGCTCTAATTTAAATGTTTTTTTCGCCGAGCTAGGGCTCGGCGCTCCGAGAGATCGCCAAGAGCAAGCTTGTATCTAGTTAGGAATGCATTACTCTGATAAACATGGAGTTCTCAGAGCATTTACCGTGGAGGTCGCGTGGCTATTTACCGCATGTTGACGCTGTGGGGGAGCTGCAGATGATTACTTATCGACTGGCTGATTCCTTACCAAGGTCTGAGATCGAAAAATTAAAGTTAGAGTTAGAGGGGCATCCTGAAAAAGTGCGCTCCAGAGTGAGCCGACTAAGAGTTGAGGAGCTACTCGATTCTGGACTGGGATGTTGTGCTTTGGCTCGACCCGATGTGGCCAAGGTGGTCGAAGATACTTTTTTGAAATTTGACTCTGAGAAGTACGAGCTACTCCATTGGTGCATCATGCCAAACCATGTGCATGTATTGATCCGTCCGTACATAAGCTTGGGGCTCATCGTTCAATCCTGGAAATCTTACACTGGTCGCTGGGCTCTTCAGAATAATCAGAGATTAGGACTCGGTATCCAAGGGGAGTGCTTTTGGATGCGGGAATATTGGGATAGATTTATCCGCAATCTAGAACACTTTGAAAATGCAGTCAGTTATATTAGGGCTAACCCAGTGAAGGCGCGGCTATGTGCCAATCCTGAAGATTGGCGCTGGGGGAGTGCTTGGAGTGGGCGTTAGGTCGGAGCGCCGATCCTCATCTCGGCGGCAAGTTGAAGCATTAAAAAATAGAGCTCGCTCTAAAATAAGTAGAACGAGCACTACAGCCTACACATGAAAAATTGATTTATTTGATTTTTAGCTCACCGCTTCTTCTTTCTACAATGAAGAAACTGAGGCGCTGGATCCACTTGTTTAAACTGCTTTCTTTTTATATCCGTTAAACTTGACTAGGCATACGGGCGTAAAATTTGAGTTTACCAAATAGTTGAAACACTTTTCGCCGAGCTGGGGCTCGGCGCTCCGACCTACCAAGACGGTTCTGAATGAATCACTATTCTCTCACCTGTTTCGGGGTGGGTGAACTCTAATATTGTAGCGTGGAGCTTCATATGGCCAGGCCCTGTGCCTGTGCCGTAGAGCGGGTCGCCTATGATAGGTATGCCTAATCCCTTGGGATGTGCCGAGTGGATTCGCAGTTGGTGCGTGCGGCCAGTGATTGGCTTGAATTGGATCCGGGTGACTCCATTGACTCGCTCGATCACTTTCCAAATGGTGGTGCCCATTTTCCCGTGTTCAGCATCGTAAATTTGGTGCGGTCGATTGTCGACATCGAGCCTGAAAGGGAGTTCGATCGTACCTTCGTTTTCTTCGATTATGCCGTCTAACAAGGCTATATACTTCTTTCTCACTTCACGTTCTTGAAACTGTATAGAAAGGGCGCGATGCGCTTCTTTAGTGAGTGCTAGCAGCATCAATCCTGAGGTGTCCATATCCAGTCGATGGACTGCAGAGTAAGCTGGAGCATCGGGAAAGAGTGCGCGTACTCGCTCAGTGACTGAGTCGAGCTTGTCGGGTCCCTTGCCTGGTGCTGACAGCAAGCCGCTGGGCTTGTTGACTACGATGAAATGTGCGTCTTGATGGACGAGATCGAGTTGAGTGTTCATTGTTGTTAGAGTGGTTTATTGGAGATCCGATAGTGGCCAGTGAGTGGTCCCGTAATTTTTTCGTTAAATAGCACATCGTTCTCGATGACACCAATGCCCACATTGTGGATCAATGCCCAGTGTCCTGAAATGCCTTTGCGGTCACTTACAATCATGATGTGAGGTGTGACTCCACTGATAGCGCAAGTGATGATGTCGCCAGGTTGGTAGTTTATTTTGACCTGATCGAGCGGTAGATTCCACCCCATTCTCACGAAATATGCTTGTATATTGGGAACCCGACGGTGATCGATGTTATAATCCGGCGCTGTGAGCCCCCACAATGCTGGGTAAGCATCAAAATTAGTAGACATGTCCTCGTGGATTTCTTTTTGAAGATCTATCTTATGGCTCTTCCTAAGAGTTCTAACAATCACATCCGTGCAGACGCCTTCCTCAATGGGTACATCTCCTTTGGGGTATTTTAGACGTTTGTAGCTAGGATTATAGGATGTTGTTTTACCAATTTGCCAACGTGTTGCCGCGAGGGTTTTCCGCTGATCACGGGTAAAGTCGCTAGGGTGTACCGAGCAACTCGCCAGACAGAGAATGGCGGTGATGAATGAGAAACGAATGAAGCCCTGCATAGACCAATCTGTGTAGAGATTTTTTAACACATTGGCAACGGATTGCTCACAAGAGGTGATATTTTACTGACCTCGATTTTCGCGGTGAGAAATGATGAGAGTCTTCATTGTTGTGTTAGGGGATGGAAAGGTTTAGTCTACATCTATGGAAAAGGATGCCTTGTTTGAAGTCGCTTTCGAGAAGTTTGATGCAGCGAACTCGCTGGACCCACGCCAGTGGCCGGTGGATGGAAAGAGTTACCCTCAAGAGTGCTTTTTCGCAGAACAGCACACAAAATGGGTGCTGAAGCTTGATCCAGATGCTTCGGATGAACTTTTGTTGGCCTCACGTTGTCAACATATATGCCGATGGGAAATACCGCGTAAAAGCTATTCGATGGATAGAGCCGGCTATCTCGCATGGCGCTCAGATCTTAAGAAATTCCACGCAGAGAAAGCTGGAACAATACTCAGGGATATCGGTTTCGATGAGGACACGATAAGCCGTGTGCAGGCATTGAATTTAAAAAAGAACCTTCAAAATGATCCAGAGTGTCAAATGTTAGAAGATGCACTTTGCTTAACGTTTATGGAATATCAATTTGATGATCTTATAGCGGGCACGGAGGAAGAAAAGATGATCAAGATCGTGCAGAAAACTTGGGGGAAAATGAGTGAACGAGGTCACGCTGAGGCGCTCAAGCTGAATCTCTCAAATTCCGCTCTTGCTGTGGTTCAAAAAGCTCTCGCTAGCTAGGGGCGGAGGTGAATGGTGGATCGTGATTATTCAAACTACCTTTTCTCTCGGGCTAGTGGTTAGGGAAATATAGCATCATTTATTAAATGGTGCAGCGGCGAGTCCTAGTCGTTTTGAGTCTTAAAGTGAGAGAGGTTCTTTAGTTATCCGTTAGATAGTTCTGGCATAGGCTTGAAAGATTCGTTATATGGATTGATATGAAACATGTCATTTTCGGATCACTCCTAGCTATCAGTAGCCCACTCCTTGCCGAGGAGAAATCGGTAGCGGTGATACCAGATAAAGCGGACAACCCAGAATGGGTGAAGCTAAAAACTGCTGCTAGTCGTTATGTGAAAGCCTTCAACGATAAGGACGCAGCAGCAGTGGCAGCACTGTTTGCTGACAACGGTGAGATTCTCCTGCATGAGAACCTGAAGATAGCTGGGCATGATGCCATCGAGCAGCACTACACACGGGTTTTCGATAGTAATCATGAGGCAAAAGTAGCTTTAGAGGCGACCTCTGTGCGTTTTGTGACGCCTCGATTGGTGGTGGAAGAAGGTTCCGTCCATTATATTACGGGCGATGAGATCTCGACTCACCTGTATATGGTCATTCTAGCGCTGCAGGACGATGGTCAATGGCTCATTGTTCAATCAAGGAATCGCGAGGTTACTGATAGCGTAGCTTATGATAAATTGAGTGATGTCGAAGGGCTCATAGGTGACTGGGTTGCCTCGGTTGGTGACAATGGGAAGTTCACTATGGATTTCCGTTGGGAGCCATCAGGAGCCTGGATGATAGGTCGTGGACGTTATGTGTCACCAGACACTGACCCTGTAACTATGACTGTTCGCATTGGCTGGAACCCTGCTGTAGATAAAATCGTTTCGTGGACATTTGATTCCGAAGGTGGCTTTTCCAAAGCGGTGTGGACTGAGTCCTCGGACAAGTGGGTGATGAAGGCCCTGGGAGTCAACGGTGAAGGTGAAAGCACCTCAAGCACACAGTCCATTGAAGTGGTGGATACCGAATCGGTACTTTGGAGTTTCACCAGCCGAGTCATCGGAGACGATATGGAAGATGATCGATCGATCAAACTCGTGAAAACGCCACCTAAACCATTTGTAACCCCAAAATCAAAGTAAGAGGATGAAACTCAGTTTAGAAAATATCTGTAGTAAACAATTGTTATGGCTCATGGCGACCACAATCGTTGCGATGCCCATTTTGGAAGCTCGAGGCGGTGGCGGTAACCGTGGTGGCGGTGGACGCAGTTCCTCAGCTAGACCATCTCGTAGTTCTAGTAGCCATCGAACACCGATGACAGGATCGAGGGCGAAACCAGCTTCAAGGCCCTCTACAAAGTCTACAAGACCCAGTTCTAGACCTTCCACTCGACCGTCACAACCTTCTAGGCCGTCGACACGTCCGAGTACGAGACCTTCGCAGCCCTCTTCTAGACCTTCGACTAGACCTTCGACGCGACCTTCAACGCGACCTAGCACTCGTCCTTCGACAAAACCCTCTACCCGTCCAAGTACGCGGCCGTCGACAAAACCTTCATCACGGCCAAGTACCAGGCCTTCCCAGCCTTCTCAAAGACCATCAATGAAACCTGGAGACTTGAAGTACGCAAAGCCTGCGGTTGGTTTCGATGGACGCCCTATGACGCGCCCTGGTCAAGGTGGTGCTGGAGTGCGACCTGGAACGGGTAAACCGATTACAGGTAGGCCAAGTACCGGTAGGCCAAGTACAGGTAGACCAAGTACAGGTAGACCAAGTACAGGTAGACCAAGTACAGGTAGACCAAGTACTGGTCGTCCGATTGCCCGACCACCAGTTACTGGTCGTCCCGGAAAACCGGGTAGACCAGGTGGAGGATGGAATGGAGGAAACCGTCCCGGCGTTGGGCATCGTCCCGGTGGCGGCAATGTGAACATAGGAAATAAGGTTGATATCAATTTCTCACGAAATGCGAACTGGTCAGTGAACTCAAACCACTGGGGTGGCCGCCCATGGTGGGGCGCTGGATCGTACCATTCGTGGCACCATGGCCATTGGCATTATGGCTGGCACCGTCGCCCCTATTACTATTCTCCAGGTCGTGTGATTGCTTGGGGATTGGTAGGTTGGGGAATTGGAAGTCTTATATTCGACAGCGGATACCAGAGTTATTACAATCCTTACCCGACACAGACCGTGGTGGTCTACAACGATGGAGGCAGTAGCAATGTGAACTACGCTGAGCCTGTCACTAGTTCCGCTGAGACTGCAGTCGAACAGCGATCGGGGATGTCGGAGAAAGAAAGTGACTCACTTGCAAAAAAAGCGACCGATTCCTTCGATGCCGCAGTGAAGGCCTTCAAAGAAAAAGACTACCTAACAGCTGTCAAGAAGACGGACGAAGCGATCAGCTATGATCCAGGTGAAACGGTGCAACATGAGTTCCGAGCTCTGTGTTTGTTCGCTCTCCAGAAATATAGCGACGCCGCATCAGTTCTGAACTCCGTGCTATCATCCAATCCAGGTTGGGGTTGGGAAACGATGATCGGCTTGTACGATTCCTCTGAGACCTACACGGCTCAACTCCGCGCGTTGGAATCCTATGCTAATAAAAATGCCAAAGCTGCAGATGCTCAGTTCTTGTTAGGCTACCATTACATGACTGAGGGCCACATGAAGGAGGCTCAGGGAGCATTCGCTAAATGTGTCGAGCTACAACCACGCGATCAAGTGGCTGGAGAGCTTCTTCGACTCACTCAGAACTCGTCCACTGGAGATTCCCAAGGGGAGTCGGATCCTAGCCAAGAAGAGTACACTCCACCGCCGTTGGATCAAATCCAAGGGACGTGGACTGCTAAAAGTGGAGCAGGGTCGATCAAGCTCACTATCGGAAAGGACAACAAGTTTGTTTGGACGTACAATGACGGCAAGAAACCATTCAAAATGGACGGCCAAGCCAGCATGGATGATGGCTTGTTAGTTCTTGGTGGTGAGGAAAGTCAAATTGTTGCAGCCATCGAGATGAGGGATGAGAAAACGCTCAATTTCGTGATTGCAGGCGGCCCAGATGGTGACCCCGGCCTCAACTTTATAAAATCATAGTTCCTTTGTTGGTTGTCCTCCGTGCTGTTGATTCAGTGCGGGGGATTTTTGTTTTCAGGGCTAGGCTGTCTCTATGAAAAGAAGGATTTGAGAATCCATTGGTAGAGTTGACCACCTAAGTAAATCCCGACAATTCCTATGATGCCAGAGATCACTGGTGGGGCCGGCAGCGGGAGTTTGATCGCTGAAAATACGACGCCGACTAACAGGCCAGCGAAGAGAGCTAAAAGGATTTCTGACATAGGTTTTTTGATTGCGAATGAGCCTAACTATAGGGCTTAGTTCGTAGCCCTTACAGTAAAAACTGAGGATCCTCACCTTAGCCATGGCGGATTTTCTTCCGCTAGGCTGTCTAAGGGCTCAGTGTCAAAAATTGGATGAGATCGCGTGGTCGCGATAGCAGAGGATCAAAGTCACTAGACTTTGCTAACGAGACCTTTGACTTTCCGACTTTTGACATCCTCTACAGGGGAAGTTAAATTCCACTTGGAAAAGCAATGATTTGGTCCTAGCTATGGGCATGGCAGTGGCATTTAAAGAATGGTTCGTGGTCTGTGAAGCTCTGGCAAGAGGAGCGCAGGACGTGATTATCCGCAAAGGTGGAATCCACGAGGGACGTGGCGGGTTTGAGTTTACTCACGATTCGTTCTACCTCTTCCCAACACTCTTCCATAAACAACTATCTCAGGTGAAAGACGTGGCGCATGAGTGGATGCCCGAGACCCACCAAAAACTGTGGGAGCTTGGTGAAATAGTGCCAGTGAAATATCGCTGTACGGTTGAACGCTCAGAGTTGCTCACCGATTGGGAATCTGTATTGGAGCTCTCTGATAGACATGTCTACACCGAGGCTCTTGTGCGTGAGCGCTTTGACTGGGAAGGCAAGGGGATGGCGGCAGGTTGTATCAATGTTGCTTACGTCAAGACGGAGGTGCTCGTCGAGCCAATGATGGTTCCCTATAGCAAATCCCATGGCGGTTGTCGCAGCTGGATAGAAGTGTAGAAGAGCGCTTCCAGCCTCTTTTATAAATCACCGTAGCCAGTCAGTGTGAAGCGGGCCAGAGGCGTCGCTCTACGTGGCGATGGTTTCCAACCACCTCAGCCAGTTTATTTGAGCGGCAGGGTCCAAGCGTCTAACCACGTTTGTTGGCTTTGCTTGAATCCTTGCTCGATGAGGCGTTTTTCCATGTCTGGGTAGTGGGCCGCCCCGTAGAAGATGCCCATCTTGGTTTTACCCGCTTTGATCTGATCCTGCATGACTGCTAGGCATTTGATGTTGCGGTCATTGATAATGACATTATCACCGGCTATGTTGGCCATCTGAGTGTCTCCTTCGCCAAGTGTGTCGACCAACTGGAGTTTGAGTTTGTCGGGGTTGCGTGTGAGCAGGGCTAGGAGGAGCCCAGCCGTGCTTGGTTCCTTTCCGCTAGGCTTGGCAAAGGCTTGTTTGAGCATGAACGATACCAGCGATTGCTCGCGCTCTTGGTTGAGTTTGTGGAATTCTTCGATTGTGAGGTCGGCATGGACAAAGTTCTCTGCGCTGTAGTCGACCTCGTCTTTTTGCCCTTTAAGGTCGAGGGCTTGTTGCATTTTTTCAAAAGCGGAGCCTAGAAAGCCGAGGGCTCCAGCTGGCTTTTCTCCTTCATTTTCTAAGGCCTGTCCTTTGCCTAGGTTTTCACCTCCAATCATCTCAAACAGGATCACCGGGTAAGCTTTGAAGCTAGTATTGAGTTTTTCGTAGTAGGATTCATCCGCGATGTGCACTGCCCCGATGAGATCGACTTCCACCCCTTCGCGGGTGAAGCGAGTGACGGCCGTCTGCAGGCGGGTGCTCTTGTCATCGCGTTCGACTCGAATGAACTGGGTGGCAGGCGCTTCGAGCTCAGGGGCCACCACCACTGGTTCTGATTTGGCGACCCAAGGGCAGAGGAAACTGAAGGCGAGAGTGAGAAAGGAAAGGCGCATAATATTGAAAAGGTGTTTGGAAAACTTGTACGCCACTATAGTGGTGATCTGCTCAGTGGTCAAAGAGACTTATCGTGGGCTACAATCGCCAGCACTTTTAACACTGGTCTATCGAGGAGTTAACCGTTTTATTGTTCATCCATGCATTCAACCAATCATCTTAGTATTCATCACGGAGTTGTGGAAGATCTCACCAGAACCACCCACATCACTGGTGGTGGTGAAACGAGTGCTCGGACCACACATATTGCGATGATCAAAATAGCAGGTAAGCATTGCGAATACAGATCAGCATCTCCAGTCCCGATCTCCGAGGGGGAAACAGTGAAGGTAGTGGGCGTGGAAGAAAGAGGGCTTTATAAAGTGTATGCGATGAAGAATGATTCCACAGGCTTTCTCACCGAGGTGTTTCAGATCGGAGCGGCGGCTTCAGGCTGTTCGGTCGCCTTTATGGTACTTTGGTGCACTGTTTGCCTAGGTATGACAGTGACTTTTGCTTTCCTATTCTTCCCACTGGCCATTGTGCCTATGGCGATGGCTGGGTTTGGAGTATGGGCAATGAGTAAAAGCATGCGGAAAAATCAGCTGAACCAGACGCTCTCTCGGCAAGCCCACACCATGCTCATGCGCTTGTGATCTCCTTCGCAGATACTTAACAATAAGGCCTTCTTAAGAATTCTCGCTTGCCATGGGCTACTTAGGCTGGGATGTTGGGGGAGTAGTTTTCTCCCCCAAAATGAGGAAGTTAGAGGAAAAACGAGTATGGCAGTAAAGAAGAACACAGTGCGAGGAGAAGAACCTGAGAGCAATTTGCCTTCGTGGTTCAATGAGGTTGCGGGGATAGCATTGATAGGTGTGGGCTTGATTCTTACCTTGTCGCTGATTACCTACACCCCAGGAGATTTGCCAATATGGGGATTCATTGGTGACACTGTAAGCAGCGAACACAACTTGCCGAGGGAGAACTCAATAGGAATTATTGGCGCATTGTTGTCCTACTGTATTCTTTTCACCTTTGGAGCTGCAGGTTATTTATTACCGATCGGTATGGTCTGGTTAGGAATAGCCTATGCCTTCATGGGTGCGAAATTTTCTAAGCGTACCTTGATCGGATTATTGTGTTTCGTACTGACTGGAGCATGTTTGCTTAATGTAACCGAAATACTTAATGAATGGGCTAAGAGTAACCTCATTTTTGAACCAGGTGGATTTGCTGGTCTCTGGCTGGGAACCAATGTGCTAGAAGCCCTTTTGAATAAGACTGGAGCCATCATATTGCTGGTGATGCTCTACATGATTGGGATGATTATGCTGACCGGGCTCAATCCGATCCAGTTCAGCAAGGTTTGCTGGGCGAGCTTCAAGGAATGGCGAGTGAAGCGTGCTAATGATAAAGAGCGACTCGCTGAGAAGGAAGGTAAGCGATCCGCCCGCGAGGCCGAGCGTAATGCCAGGCAGCTAGAGCGCGATAACGCTAAGAATGAAACAAAGGAAAAAGCTCAGGAGGAAAAAGACCGCGCGAAGGAAGTCAAAGCGAAGAAGGCTGCTCTGGCTAAGTTGAACAAAGCGGAAGAGGATAAGAAAAATCCTCAAGTTGAAATGGAACTCAAGGAACTTCCCACGCCGCAAATCATCGATTCTAGCCAACGTAGAAATAATAAGCGTGAACCCGGCGCAAAACCCTTTGAGAGAAAGAAGAATCCTGATGCTATTTCGCTATCGACTGACGGTTTTGAGAATTACGAAACCCCAGGGTTCGACCTGTTAGCGTTCGATGAATCTGAGCCGGAAGACGAAGGGGTGGATCAGGATGAACTTCTCAGTATTCAGAAAACCATTGTTGATACTTTAAAGGCATTTGGCGTCGATGTTACCGCGGGCGATATCACCCGTGGGCCAACAATCACCCGGTACGAAGTGTACCCAAGCTCGGGCTTACGAGTTAGCCGTATTACCCAGTTAGAAGCTGACCTCGCTCGTGCCACAAAAGCCGAGCGCATCAATATCCTAGCGCCAATCCCGGGCAAGGACACTGTCGGTATTGAAATCGCTAACGACAATAAAGTCGCCGTGCCTCTGCGTGAATTACTGCAGGACGAAGCATTCACTTCTGCTAAGAATAAAATCCCACTAGCTCTAGGTAAGGACGTCTATGGAAATACAGTCATCGGCGACCTAGCCGCAATGCCTCACTTACTAGTAGCCGGTGCCACAGGTGCGGGTAAATCGGTGTGTATCAACTCGATCATTGCGAGTATTCTTTTCAAGTTTAGTCCAGACGAACTGCGCTTCATCATGGTCGACCCGAAGGTGGTTGAGATGCAAATCTATGGAAAGCTTCCTCACCTAGTCGTGCCCGTAGTAACAGACCCTAACAAGGTTGTTGCTGCTCTGCGATGGGTGGTGAACGAAATGGAAAAACGTTATAGGCTCTTTGCTAAGTGTGGAGTCCGAAATTTTGATGGATTCAATGACCGTCCACGCCCTGAGAAAGAAGAGCCTGAGGTCGTTGAACCAGAAGTGGTCGATGAGACCCCTGAAGAAGAGCCAGACCCAGAAGCTATCGAGTCAATCGCTCGTGCCCTAGAAGATGGGGAGTTGGGGCCTATTGGTGGAGGTGATGATGACGAACTAGACCTAGAAGAAGAGGAAGCTGAAATGCCAGACCGCTTCCCGTACATCGTAGTCATTATCGATGAGCTTGCTGACCTCATGCAGACAGCTCCAGCCGATGTGGAGCAAAACATTGCGCGTATTGCCCAGAAAGCGCGGGCAGCAGGCATCCACCTAATCATCGCAACCCAGACGCCACGTGCTGACGTGGTCACTGGTATTATCAAGGCGAACATCCCTAGCCGGATTGCTTTTCAGGTTTCCTCAGCTCTCGATTCCCGAGTGATTCTCGATACCAAAGGAGCCGACAAGTTGGTCGGTAAGGGCGACATGCTCTACTTACCACCTGGCTCCGCCAAGCTCGAGCGCGCTCAAGGAGCCTTTGTTTCTGATGAAGAAGTAGAGGCCATCGTTGAGCATTGCGCGGCACAAGCAGAGCAAGTATTCGAACCCTCAATTCAAGAAGTCATTGAGAAAGGGGGCACGGATTCTGACGATGACAATGATGTCTCAGACGCTGACGAGGAGTGCCTTCTTAAATGTATTGAAGTCATCACGACCGAGCAAAAAGCCAGTACCTCACTACTCCAGCGCCGTCTACGCCTAGGTTACACTCGTGCCGCCCGGATGATGGATATCCTCGAGGAACGTCAGATGATCGGCCCCGCAGATGGGGCAAAAGCCCGCGATGTGCATATTTAAGAAGTGATCTGGACTCCTGAGGTTAGACTCCGCTCAACGGGTTTAGTTTCGTGATCCCTTTGGGCTAGGTGATAACTTCTAGTGGATGCGGTTGTGGACCAATGAGTGTCTTTCTCTATTAATGAGTTACGTCTCGTTCGATCTATTGTGTGTGATTGTGAATAATTTCTGAATAAAGCTTGCCTTTTTTCGGAGGTGGCCGCATAGGTTCCGCCCTCAGAGGTGGATGAACCACCTTGGCCGCTATTGATTTCTGTTGAATAGGTATGAATCAGATGCGGCTTTGAGCAGCAAATATAACTGATTATGACAGACGTAAAATTTACGGACTTGGGATTATCCAAGCCCCTTCTTGATGCTGTGCACGGCCTCGGCTACGAAGCACCATCCAACATTCAGGCACTCGCCATTCCTAAAATCCTCGAAGGACACGACATCGTCGGACTTTCTGAGACAGGATCTGGTAAGACAGCCGCATTCGTACTTCCAGCCTTGGAGATGATCGACTCAGATCTCTCTCGTCCACAGGTTTTGGTTCTATCCCCAACGCGCGAACTCTGTGTGCAGATCAGCGAAGAAGTCGGCAGACTCAGCACCAATCTTCCTAGAGTAAATTCTACTCCAGTCTACGGTGGTGCTCCTATCGACCGTCAGATCCGCGGGCTCCGCGGTGCGCAGATGGTAGTGGGTACACCAGGTCGTCTAATGGACCACCTTCGCCGTAAAACTCTCCGTACTGATGACCTTAAGTTGATCATCCTCGACGAAGCTGACCGCATGCTCGACATGGGCTTCCGCGATGACATGGAAGAAATTCTTGGCCAAGTTCAAGGTGAGTACCAGATCCTCTTCTTCTCAGCGACAATGAACCGCAATGTTGAGCGTCTCATCGGCAAGTTCGGTAAGAACCCACAGAAGGTAGAAGTTGCTAAGAAAGCTCTCACTGTGGACCGTATCGCTCAGTCCTACTACGAAGTACGCAACCGCTCTAAGGTTGAAGTTCTTTCCCGTATTCTCGACATGGAAGCATTCCGTCTCGCTGTTGTTTTCTGTAACACAAAGCGTGCAGTTGACGAAGCAACAGAAGCTCTTCTCGCTCGTGGATTCACAGCAGACCGTCTCCACGGAGACATTACCCAGCAAATGCGTGAGCGCGTTCTCAACCGTTTCCGCGAAGGCAAGGTTGAGCTCCTCATCGCTACTGATGTGGCTGCTCGTGGACTCGACATCGATGAAGTCGATATCGTAGTGAACTATGATCTTCCACAGGACCCAGAAGACTACGTGCACCGTATCGGTCGAACTGGTCGTGCTGGTCGTTCAGGTCGCGCAGTCTCTTTCGTATTCGGTCGTGACGTATACCGCCTTCAGAACGTAGAGCGCTACACGCGCAGCAAGATTACTCGTGAGAAAGTTCCTTCTCAGGAAGAAGTCGAAGGCAAGCGTGCTGACGTACTCTTCGAAAGCGTGAAGCTTAAGCTCGAAGAGCAGACAAAAGGAGCGCCATTCGTTAACTACGTAGATCGTCTCCTCGAGCAGGGCTACGCAGCCACTGACATCGCAGGCACACTCTTCGGGATGATCCGTGAGACTGTTGGCCGTGAAGGTGAAGCAATTCAAGAAGACCGCCCAGGTGGAGATCGTGGAAACGACCGTAATGACCGTGGTCGTGGCCGTGAGCGCAACGACCGTGGAGGTCGCGATGATCGTGGCCGTGGCCGTGATCGTAATGACCGTGGTGGAGATCGCTACGAGCGTGGCCCAGTTGATCGTGAATCACGCCGCAATGAAGTTGCATCTGGAATGAAGCAGGTCTTCATCGGTGCTGGTGGTGTTCTAGGTGTTGCTCCAGGTGAGCTCGCTGGCATGATCTACTCAGAAGCGAACATCGCAAGTGGTAGCCTCGGAAAGATCCGCATTTTCCCTAAGCACTCACTCGTACAGGTGAAAGAAGGCGACGAGAACAAGGTGATCGATGCACTCAAAGGGCAAAAGCTTCGCGGCAAAGCATTCCCATGCCGCCTCGACCGCGACATCTAAGTCTCGCTTAAACTAACAATTTCAAAGGGCGCTCTCATCACACTGAGAGCGCCCTTTTTCGTAGAAGATGCTTCCAGCCTCTTTAGCTTCGGTGCTGCGGGTACACCAAGAGATAAAAAAGAGGCTAGAAACCTCTTCTACTTACTCCATAACATTCTCCAACGTAGGCATCAGAGCCTTGGCCCAGATTTCGTAGCCGGCTGGCTGTAGGTGAATCTTGTCGTTAGAGTAAGCCTCGGCTTTCAGGGTGCCGTCAGCGTTGGTGAAAGCAGCAGTGAGATCGAGGAAGGTGACGTGGTCTTTCTCTCCTAGTGGGGCAATGTTCTTTTGGATCTGGGCTATGGTGGTACGTGAATTTTCATCTGGGTTCTGACCAGAAGGGAAGGTGCCTAATAAAATGATCTCGGACTCGGGTAATTTAGCGGTGAGTTCTTCAACGAGAGCTTCAATACCTCCGGTGATTTGATCAGCATTGTGGTTTGCTGTGAGTAGGTTGTTGACGCCGATCATGACGACAACCGCCTTGGGCTTGAGCCCGTCAAAGTTACCGTGAGCGAGTCGGTAGAGTAGGTGCTCCGTGCGGTCGCCTGAGATGCCAAAGGAGGCAGTTTTCCATTTGTCGGCAAAGAATGTATCTACTGGGCGCTGGCCACCTTTTTCAGCCAATCGCTGATCCGCGCCAGTCCAGGACTGGGAAATAGAATCACCGAAGAAAATGAGCTCGAGGTCTTGATTTTCTTTGCTCAGCTTGTTGATTTTCTCAAACTGATCCCACCAGATTCCGCCTCCCCAGCCTGCCCGCTTACCACGATACTCGGCGGATGGTGCGGGCAATGATGCCGGACTCGTGTAGCTGCCATTACAGTGCAGTGCAAACTCGACAATGGGCTGTGGGTTTGGGAGTGCGTGCGGGTGGTGACCTTTGCCTTGTTTCAGAATAATCTCGGCGTAGCCATCTAACATCTGAGCAGCTAGTTGGGAGTTTTCCATGCCCGGAACCACAGGGTCAGCTGTGCCGACGAGGTAAAGCAATGGGATTTTAGCTTGCTTGAGTTGAGCAATGGTATCGACGGGGTTTCCTTTGAATGCTTTAGCCTCGTCATCAGACTTGAAGCCGTAGGCTTTCTTGCATTGTTCCCAAGTCGGAGCGCTGCCTTTACCTTTGCCAAAACCAGCAGGCCAGCTCTTGATGTCCATCACGCAGTTGTCTCCATAGATTCCTTCTACTTTTTTGGGATTGGCAACTGCCCAGTTATGTATAGGCAATCCGCCACGACTCATGCCTTCTAAAAAGGGTGTCTTGGAGAGTCCGATGGACTGCATGGCGTAGTAAAATGTGTCCCAGCGCTGGGTGGCTTCTGGGGCGCCAAAGAGATTGGCTACATCACAATAAACAACATGCCAGCCTAACTCTAACATCGTTGTGTCAAATTGTGGTTGGTGTCCCCAAAAGCGCGCGCGCCAAACCCACGGTCTGCCTACTGCCGCAATCTTTGGGCTAACAATCTTGCAGGAAACTCCCCGGAATTTAAAATTTTGCAAAGCGTAGCCATGGAAGTTTCCAAACTCTGTGCCTTCCATTGTCTCAGTGGTCCATTCGTTATCGCGCTCGGTCGTGAGGTAGCGATGGAGGTGGCGAGCCATGACTTCTGCTCCGAAAGCATTTGGGTGGACTCCATCTGGAATCCAATCCTTGTGGTTCACTAGAGGTGTGTGTAGGTCGACGAGTTCGGTGTTGAGTTCTAGAGCCACATTGCGAACCAATGGTGCGAGCTCGCCGCGGGTGACTTTTTCAGTGATTCCCCACCTCGATTGAACAACGGGAACTGGCTGGCAGAGGATGACTCGTGGTTTGTTAGGTAGAGAAGTATAGGACTGGACGAGAGCCTTGGTGTCATCGGCAAATTCAGCCTTAAATTTCCAGTTCTGAGGCTTTGAGTCGTTGGTGCCTAATTTGATGATGACGATATCTGGCTGGTAACTCAGAGAGTTTTGGTAGGCTTTTTCCTTGGTGTAGGGGTGGTCACCTTTGTTGAGCATGGTGCGGCCACTCACACCAAAGTTACGTACCTCGAAGTCCTCTCCTAGTAGGTAGCCGAGCTGGGCTGGGTAGTTAAGCTTCTCACGCGCAGTAATGCCTGAGCCAAACGTGATAGAGTCGCCCACGCAGGCGATCTTTGTTTGAGCGGCAAGGCTAGCAGTGAGCGCTAAGCCAGTTAGTAAAATAGATTTCATGGTGAATGGTGAGAGAAGGTGAGTGAAAATACGTAAAGTAGTATGACTACCTTTCAGGGGCTTTTTGGTAGTTCAGAAGATCTAGCCCCAATTGAGCTTTTTACGGAGTGTCGAGAAATGCGAGCGATCTCTGAGTCGTAATAGGTGCAATTGGTGGTCCGCTTTCTTTATACTGATGCGGGCATCGCAGGGGAGTTCGATGACGTCGCGGCCATCGATCGAGTAAAATGCGAGGCACTCAGACGCGTCGGTTGTCACCAGTTCAACCTCTGAAGAATCATCCAGAACTAGTGAACGGTTAGTGAGAGAGTGCGGGCAAATAGGAGTGATCACGAATGCTTTGGCTATTGGTGAAACCAGTGGGCCGCCAGCTGCCAGTGAATAAGCGGTAGAGCCGGTAGGTGTGGCCACTATCAATCCGTCAGCATGGTAGTGGTTCAGCAGCGCACCATCGATGAAGGCATCCAGTGAAATGAGTCGCCCCGTCTGGCCTCGGGAGAGCGTCAGCTCGTTGACAGCAAAGTCTCTTTCCGTTTTTCCGTCGGCATAGGTGATGCAGGTCTCTAGCAGTATTCTAGGGATTACTTTGTAGCTCTGATCTATCAGAGCCTGAGCAAAGAGCTCTAACTCATCATCAGTGCATGAAGTCAGGAAGCCTAAAGTTCCAATGTTGATGCCTGCTATGGGTGTGGAGCTAGGGCCAATACGGTGTGCGGCATTTATCATAGTTCCGTCACCACCAAGCACTGTAACGACATCACAGTTCTTAGCTAACTCAGCCGCAGAGTATCCAGACTGGACCCCAATGATTTTAGCTGAGTCATCTTCCAGTAGAGAAGTGATGTTGTGTTTGGCCAATACTTCCGTTAGGGCATTGATCGTGCTTGCTGCGCCCTTTTTGTGAGGGTTGGCTATGATGCCGACTTTCATGGAGCGGAGTGTGGAGTTAGAAGGGGAAAGTTTCAAGTGTCCATTCGTCTCGTGGCGGAGCACAAAAAAGCGCGACCTCGTGGGAGGTAGCGCTTTGAAAAAAATGAATGCTAATGATGGGGAGTAATTGGCACCACCACAAATCTGGCCAGCGAACGCTGGTTCCTATTTCTCTTTCAGGATGTCAGCCTCAGTGAAAAATGTGGCGTGGTCTTTGTATTTTTTACGAACCTTTGTGACTAAGTCCTTCGAGATGTCTCCAAGTTGGGGGGTGAAGTTATTTCTAGTAAAGTTGATCACGTCGGCGACTTCTTGGTCGCTGAGCTGAGGGTGTCCAGGCATGGCGCCGTTGAATTTTTTTCCGCTCACTGTGATTTTCCCGCTAAGTCCTTTAGTTACCACCATGATGGCGTGCTTAGGGTTGCGGGCGAGCCAGTCAGATCCGGCGAGTGGTGGGAACACTCCTTCTGACCCAGCTCCGTCAGGTTGGTGGCAAGCGATACAGCCTGCCTTATAGATCGCTTCTCCGCGTTTAGCGCTCGTTGAGAGGGGGACGCGTGGGGTGGTTGCTGTAGCGAGGGCGGCTAAGTTTCCGTGGTGGGATAGTGCCAATTCCAGCGCGCGGTTGAGAAGATCGTCATTTTTGAAGAGCTCCACGTTCTCACTTTTGAGTGTGACGATAGCCTTAGCTATTGCGGGAGATTTCTCGAGTTCAGAGATGTAAAGAAGGTTGGCTAAAGTGTCTTCGGCTTTGCTTGATAGCTTGGCCAGTAACTGCACTCCAGTCTTCGAGTCACGTGGTAGATAGGCGAGCAGTGCTGCTTGAGCGCCTGCTGTTTTACGTTCCATTTTTTCTAATTCTGTGAGGTCTTCTCCGAGCTGACCTAGTACGTGGATAGCGTGGAGAGTGGCATAGCTGTCTCCTTTTGCTAAGGCGTGAAGAGCTGCGATTGCTTTTTCACCTGACTTGCTGAGCGCCTCTTGCGCTTGAATACGCCAAAACATGTTGTTGTTATTGAGGGCATCGAGTTGTTGCTCGAGTGTGGCGAGTTTTGGGTTCGCTGGTGCTTTGGCAGCCTTTGGTGAGATGCGGTAGATGCGGCCATGTTTTCTGTCACGGAATTCGCTGATGTAGGCGTTGCCCTTACCTTTTTTCTGATTAGCTCCGTAGACGTTGTGCTGGACGATGGCATTATACCAATCCGCGATGTAGAGCGCGCCGTCTGGGCCCACTTCTGCTGCCACGGGTGCCGACCAAGCGTCAGCGGATGCGTAGATGTTTTGCTCAGTGTTAGCGATTTTGAAACCGGATCCAACCGAGTTAACGACTGGTGCCGAAACGAGCTTGGCGGTAGGAGCGCAGATGAAGGCCCTGCGATTCCACCAAGAATTATCGAACAGTCGAGCGGTGTAGATAGAGTGACCAGCCGCGGCGGTAAAATGGTCTTTCCAGTCGACTTGTAAGAAGTCGATAGTGATTGGGAAGATGCGGTCTTTGTTGTCGGCGCGTGGCGTCTTGCGCGGCTTAAGGTTTGTTCCGGTATAGAGTTTGCTTGGGATTCCAACATAGAAGGATGGGTTCATGTTGGCGGTAGATCCCAAGATGCGCCCTTGCTCTGTGAAGCCAAGGCCCCAGGTGTTGTTGGTGGTCGATTGGATACCTTCGAAGGCTGAGCCATCTCGTTTGAAGCGAAATACTCCTTGGTTGAGACGGTGTTTTTTTTCTGCAACCGTGGTTCTTACACCTGAGTAACCAACGGTGGCATAAATCCAACCGTCCATTCCAAGACGGAGGTTAGAGACGCATGCATGGGTGTCGTAGAGGTTGATGCCTTTGAATATGACATGTCGTTTATCGGACTTTCCGTCGTTGTTGCTGTCTTCTAGATAAACCATTTCTTCGCCATCCGTTGTGATGCACCCTTTATCGATGGGGAGTACGCTTGTAGCTATTGTTAGGCCTTCGGCGAATACGGATACTGTGTCGGCTTTGCCGTCGCCGTTGGTGTCGGTGAGCACCTTGATTCTGTCTTTGCCTGGGCTGTTAGTGACGTGGCTGTTAGGGTAATCGTAGGCTTCGACCGCCCAGAGCCTGCCTGAGTTATCCCAGTTGATGGCGATAGGGTTGACGATCATTGGTTCGGAGGCGAATACCTGAATGTCCATTTCCACAGGGACTTGAACCAGTTTCATAGAGTCCTTAACGCCGAGTGGCTTCTGTAGGTGAGTGGCTGGAACTCCACGGTCTCGGGGTTTATCTGGCCAGTTTTTACCTTGGATGATATTCACTTTTGGTTCGGTGTACTGAAGCTCTGGCAGTTTGAGCTTAGAAATGAGTTGGGCTTTCTCATCACCGATAGTCCAGATGATGCCGCGGTAGATGAGGTCTTGATACTCAGAGAGGCTCCAGCAGCGATCATCGTGGCCGCTTGCGGTGTAGAAGATGCGTCCTTTGCCATTGGTTCTGACCCATGTCCATGGTTCATCTTCTCGTTTCTGCAGGACAACTCGGTCCTGATTGTGTTTTTGGTGAACGTAGCTTTCGTCCCAGCATTCAAAACCTGGGAACCCTTTCATCACTGGGTGATCAGGGTTGACTATTTTGGTGCGGAAAACCCCTTTGCCGTGAGATTTGAATTGAGCGCCGAGCAGTGCTATGAATTTCTCCGAGTTACGGAAACAGCCACATGCGGAGTGGAGAAAGACACAGGCTCCTCCATTATGAGAGTATTCTAACAGTGCAGCTTCTTGTTGCTTACTGATGGCGTCATGGTTGCCGTAGATCAGCAGTGCATCGTATTTGACTAGATTTTCTTTGGTGAGCGCGGTTGGTTGGTGGGCGTAGGTGTAGTTGATGCCCTTGACCCCGTGAGCTTGTCGAATCGTTTTGAAACGGTCAAGTGGACGGTGAGAGCCGTTCGGGCTACCTAGGAAAAGAACTTCGATTCTGCGTGCTGAATCACTGGGAGTTGGTTTAGCGTCCAAGTGAGGCAGGAGGAAGAGCAATGCTAAGAAGCAAAGGTGGAAAGGGTGAAGTTTTCGGTTCATGATTAATATATAGGATTAAGTGGCTCAGCGACTAGGTGTCAACGTTCTGTGCTTTTATGTTCGGTGAATGTGGATTTGGCTACAGGTTGGCGGTGAGCTCTGAAATTTAACTCTGGGTATTGTTGATACAGCTGTCGAAAGGCTGTTCTATCTCTGAAAAGGTAACGTATTTAGTGTGCCTACTTTTCCTCTGGTAAGCCAGTAACGCGGTTCATCTTCGGGCCGTTTACCGGTTTTTTTAGGGCTTCAACTTCTTTGGGGGTGACGAGTGAATCGACCTTTCTGTGTCCGGCCCAAGCGATTCCTCGGAGTAGGATGGCGCGGTACTGTGGAATGCTGAAGGTGGTGTGCCAGTGGCCAGGGATGGCCGTGAATGTACGCGATTTTTCTTTTTCAACTGACCATATCTGAGGTGACCCGGGCGCCCGTTTGCAGTTTGTGCATGCTAGGATGTCTGCTTCTGGAAGCATGTGGAGGTTCCAGTAGATTTCATCGTCTAGAGAAAAACCGGCCACACCCTGAGTGATTGGATGCTTGCTGTCTTTATAGTCGATATCGAAATTCCCTTCAAAGTACTTCGAGTGTTTGTGCGCCCATGCCCCGCCCGTTATTGTTTTAAACCATTGGGCGTCATCACCGCAGACGGCGTCGTGGATAAACACGAGCCCGCCACCACGCTTCTGGAAGGCGTCGAGAAGTTGTCGCTGGGGCGGCGTTATGTTTCCCGCATTCTGGGCATAGAAAATAACCACATCCGCTGACTGGATCTGCTCCGCGGTTGGGAAGCTGAGTGCGCCCGTCGCCTGGGCTCCGCGACCATTGAGAAGCTTGATCCAGTCTGCCATAAAGCGAGGATGGTCGTGGGCGCCGGGGCCATGTGTTTTTTCACCAGCACGGATAAAAACACGGAGCGGCTCAGCGGCCGAAAGAGGAAGCAACAAGGCGACGAGAAGGAATAAGGACTTTATCATGATAAGAAGATGGAGCTATGGAGCTGTATTGTTAGCCCCGTACACCTAATCGGGAAAGGATCTTTAGTGAAATGTGTATTGAGCTATGGTTTTTGTGCTGTGAGCTAAGGTGGTTGTGCTCGTTGGGAAGCAGTAGAGGGACTAGCTTGGTTCAAACAAATCAATATTATGCCAAATCCACTAACTGGTAAGGGGAATCCTTACACAAGAGAAGAAGTGATCGAGAGATTACATGAGGCACTTAGGAATAAAGAATCCATCATTGGAGCGGGTGCTGGTACCGGGATTAGCGCCAAATTTATTGAAAAAGGTGGAGCTGATTTCATTATCATTTATAACTCAGGCCGCTTCAGAATGGCGGGTCACGGATCTACCGCTGGAATGATGGCCTATGGTGATGCCAATGCGATAGCGATGGAAATAGGTGAGTATGAAGTGCTTCCTGTGGTAGAGGAAATCCCAGTTATTGCTGGTGTTCACGCCACTGATCCTCGCCGCAGAATGTGGCACTGGCTTGGTAGAATCAAGGAAATGGGATTTTCAGGTGTCAACAATTTCCCCACCCACACCTTGGTCGACGGTCATTTCGGACAAGTGCTCGAAGAAACTGGCATGAGCGTCACAAAGGAATATGAGATGATAGCTCTGGCACGTAAGTTAGATCTTTTTTCAACAGTCTACGTGAGTACGCCTCAGCACGCTATTGAGATGGCCAAGGCTGGAGCGGATTCCATTATCGCGCATTGTGGAACCACAGTGGGTGGCTCTATTGGTGTGACTGGTGCCCTGTGTACCATGGACGACGCGGTGCAGCGCACTCAGGACATTATCAATGCAGCATGCACAGTCAGAAAAGACATCATTTTTCTCTCTCATGGGGGCCCTATCAATACACCTAGCGATGCAGCCTATATTAACAAACATACTGACTGTGTGGGCTTCATCGGAGCGTCCAGTCTCGAGCGCATGGGCGTGGAGCAGTCATTGACAAATTTAACCAAAGAGTTCAAAGCTATACCTCAAAGTTAAAGTCATGTTTATCTCAGCCGAAGACATCAAGGTAGAAGGGGACGAGAAGTGTCAAAACGAGTTCATCTCGGGGCTTGATGCTTCCAGTGTCCCAGCAAGGGATGTCATCCTAGTCAGAGCCAGCTTCGCCGCAGGTGAGGGGCACGGCTTTCATTACCATGAGGATCGTGAAGAATTTCTTTACATTCTTGAGGGCGAGGTGGAGCAATGGATAGGTGAAGAAAAGAAAATCTGTCGCGCGGGCGATGTTATTTTTATCGAACCCGGTGTGGTACATGCATCATTCAATGTGGGGAAGTCGGACGCGAAACTACTTGCAATCTTCGGTAATAAATCTTCGTCGGCCCCGCTGGCTGTGGATGTTTCAGCGGCAGAGCCTTGGCGGTCACTAAGGAGTTAGAAGCATGAGAGAAAAGGGTACAGAGACAGATGATCTAAGCGAAATTCACGTTTGGGGAGAGAAGACTCACTATTCTTGTGCTCGAGCAAATGCTGATGACTCCAGAGAATGGTTATCTCAGTACCCAGTTTGCCCCACCTTGGCCACTTATCAGATGGAACATGTGGGCATCATGCATGCCGAGGCTCCCTATGAAGTGGTTCGATTGTGTCAAAGCGGGGCCTATTTCTTGGTCACGACGAAGGGCAAAGGGCAGATTCTAGTCAATGGTAGTTGGTATACTTGTGCCGCAGGGGAAGCGTGCCTCCTGCCGGCCTACAGGACGAATGCCCTGCGTTGTCTAGAGGGTGAAGTCTGGGAGTTTTGTTGGGTGCGGTATCATCACGCTGATGGACAAATCCCGCTTATTCATTCCTCTCAACCTTTGGTCGAGCAATTCGCCAGCCTGCAGTTTTTAAATGTGATGCAGGGAATGCTCTATGAATCTGCAGATCCGCAGCGACAGGCCGTCACTCAGCAATGGATTCAGCTGATTCATATTTATGTGAGTGAGTTTATCGCAACAAACCAGAAGGATGATCGACTCTGGAAACTGTGGTTCGCCGTAGAACAAAACCTGGAGCGGCAGTGGGACCTAGGTGCCATGGCGTCGGTGGCTAGCTTAAGCTCCGAGCATCTTAGACGCCTCTGTAAGTCTCAATACGGGCGTAGCCCCATTCAACAACTACGCTGGCTTCGTATGCAGAGAGCTGCCGAGTTGCTGATTTCAACCGGTTTTAAAATTGAATCAATCGCTTACGATGTGGGCTATAAAAATCCAGTCGTCTTCAGTGCCGCCTTTAAAAAAGAATTCGGATCTCAACCATCCCAATACAGAATCAAACAATGACTTTCCTGAGAAAAATTATCAGTCGGTGCCTGTAGTTTCATTGGCCATTTCGCCGTAAGCTAAATCTGCGGTTAGAAAACGGTCAATTCCCAGCGAGTGACAAAGAGGCTGGATACGCCCTTCTACGAAAAAAACGCGCTCTATTGCTAGAGCGCGCTTTTGAAAGGTTGTTAGTGAAGCTAACAATTAGCCGTGGCACTTGGAGTCGCCGCAGCTATTGCCTGTGACGTGCGCGTACTTCTCGCTAACGACATCCCAGTTTACGAGCTCGAAGAATGCTGCGATGTAGTCAGGACGACGGTTCTGGTAGTTGAGGTAGTAGGCGTGCTCCCAGACGTCTAGGCCGAGGATAGGTGCGCAGCCACATGTGTCTGCGAACTCACCCATCAGTGGGTTGTCTTGGTTAGGAGTGGAACATACTGCTACGCCGCCATCTTCCTTAGCACAGAGCCAAGCCCAGCCTGAGCCGAAGCGTGTGGCACCTGCTGTTGCGAACGCTGTCTTGAACGCGTCGAATGAACCGAACTCTTTGTCGATTGCTGCCGCGAGCTCACCAGAGGGTGCGGATGCGCCACCGGGAGCGATGACTTTCCAGAAAAGTGAGTGGTTGAGGTGACCTCCACCGTTGTTGCGTACTGCTGCTTGCTTGGCTGCTGGTACTTTGTCTAACTGTTGTACGAGCTGGCAGATTGGGAGCTCAAGGAGCTCAGTCTGACCTTCAAGTGCTGCATTGAGGTTAGTCACGTATGCATTGTGGTGCTTGGAGTGGTGGATCTCCATTGTGCGTGCGTCAATCTGTGGTTCGAGCGCGTCGTACGCGTAGCCGAGTTCTGGAAGTTGGTATGCCATGATGATATTTTCTATATATGTTTTGCGCCCCCTGCTCAGTGTGTTAGCACCTATGCAGTAAAGCTGATGTCGCTAGTATGGAGCGGCTCTGAATTTTCGCAAGTATCAACATATAGATAAAATGACACCAGAAATGTGGGCAATATTTGGCGCAGCGATTGCTGTTGTGATAGTGGTAGTTGGACTCATTGCGGGTTCCGGTAAAAAAACGGCGCTTGCTGCCCTCCAAGGTCGACTAGGTGGGTTGTTAGATGCTGAAAAGAAGCGCTCTGAAGACCTAGCTCAACGTCTCAAGGACTCAGAAGTCTTGAACACATCTCTCAAGGTGAAAGAGGCAGACATCATTAGCTCCGAGGCTGGCCTGCGGGCAAAGCTAGAGGCGGAACAAAAATCGCACAAACAGAAGGAAGAATTATTAGCAAAAGCTGAGCAAAAGTTCAGTGACACCTTCAAAGCTCTTTCTCAAGATGCCCTCAAAGCGAGCCAAGAGCAATTTTTACAACTAGCAAAGACTTCATTCAAAGCCGAACAAGATTCAGCTCAAGTCAACATGGACAAGCGTGTCGATGCCGTCGAGCGGATGGTCAAACCGATCAATGAATCACTAGACAAGGCGCAGCAGCAGGCGCGGGAGTTAGAGAAAGCGCGTGAGGGGGCCTACACATCACTGCGCGAGCAAGTACGCCACATGCAGGAGACTCACCTAGGCCTGCAAAAGGAAACATCCCAGTTAGTCAAGGCGCTACGCCAGCCGACCGGCCGTGGCCAGTGGGGGGAAATGCAGCTCCGCCGGGTAGTGGAAATGAGTGGCATGCAGGAGCATTGCGACTTCGAAACCCAGACCACGACAACTACCGACGAGGGCAAAAGGCTCCGTCCTGACCTCATCGTCAAATTACCGGGTGGTCAGAATATTATTGTCGACTCCAAGGCTCCGATGGATGCCTACCTCGACGCGATTGAAACCGATGATGACGCAGTCAAGGATGTGGCCCTCGCGCGTCACGCCGCGCAAGTCCGCACCCACATTCAGCAGCTCAGTAGTAAGAAATACCAAGACCAATTCGAGACTAGCCCAGAGTTCGTCGTGCTCTTCCTCCCTAGTGAAGCATTCTTCTCTGCCGCACTCGCTCAGGATAGCTCGCTCATCGAAAAAGGAGTCGACCAAGGAGTGATCCTTGCGACTCCTACCACTCTCATTGCTCTACTTCGAGCCGTGTCCTATGGATGGCGCCAAGAGGCATTGGCTCAGAATGCTCAAGAAATATCAGGAGTGGGCAAGGAACTCTATGAACGACTTTCTAAGTTCACTGAGCACATCGACAAAATTGGAAACTCACTTGGGACGACTGTGAATCATTTCAACTCAGCAGTCGGGACCTTCGACTCACGAGTCATGGTGAGCGCTCGAAAGTTTGAAACCCTCGGTGCGGCCCCTGAGCAAACCAAGCTCATTGATGCACAACCCTGCGAGAGAATTGTCAGAGATGTGAAGACGCAGACTCCAACGGTTAGCAATGCTGAAATCGATGCTGCTGTAGATTCTCTTGATGCCTCAGACACAATGGAAGGTTTCGGCGACTTCGCAGCCGTCGTCTCCAACGACTCAGACTTCGAAGGCTTCACCGCCGAAGGTGATGGCGAAGGAATCTAGAGTCGCTTCGCTCCAATTGAGAATGAACAATTAATAATTCCAGCCTAGCTCATTTTCGGGAAAGAAATATTTCA
>Ga0233410_10000073_pt1 | contig 31847 bp, 19 predicted proteins | sample Na_anoxic_1_MG_FD_179869 | JGI IMG/M metagenome (GOLD analysis project Ga0233410, IMG submission 179869) | Seawater microbial communities from Saanich Inlet, British Columbia, Canada - Na_anoxic_1_MG | ecosystem: Environmental > Aquatic > Marine > Inlet | place: Canada: British Columbia...
TACGTGGTGATTTGCGCAGATCATTGATGAGGCGCTTTCCCTATGTGATATTGTTCCGCGTACTTCAAAATGACGTCATACGGGTTACGGTAGTGAAGCATGAGAAGAGGCACCCTTTATTTGGAATGCGGCGAAAATAAGCCCAACAAGTGGAAGTAGATTTTCGACTAAGGCTCAGGCCTCAATGCCACTTTTAAAGTGCCAGACAGATGAAGCTACTTCTATCACGAATCCACACGAAATTTCATGAATGGTGGCAAGCAAGTAAAAGTACTACCTATATTCTGACCCGTGCCCGCTGGTAGGGAGTTGTTAATTATTAATTATTAATTGTTAATTGTTAATTGTTAATTCCAAATTGGAGCGAAGCGACCCTACAGGCTGGAGATGTTTACTGGGCGGGATTCTTGGATGGAGAGGTCGGCGGCGATGCTGACTTTTAGGCTTTCGATGGCGTCGTCGAATGTGGAGTGGATTCCGGCGTGCGAGTCACTTTTCAGAGCGGTGAGGAAGGCTCTGTTCTCTGCGAGCAAGGGGTTATCAACGGAGATCAGTTTTTCGGTGTGGGCTGCGTTGTGTTGGATTTTTAGGTCCATGCAGTGGTTGCTGAAGCGGAAGCTTTTTTCGCGAGAGGCCATATCGAGGTAGATTCCGAGTGCGCCACCGCCGTGTTGTTTGGTGAAACATGATGTCTGGACTGTACCGATAGCACCAGATTCTAGCTGGAAGTTCATGACTAAGGCATCGTCGACATTGAAGTCGTCGACGTCATTGATGAAGCCGCGTGTTGAGAGAGCTTGGACTTCTTTAATTTCTCCGCTGATATAGCGGATCGAGTCGATCAAGTGGGTGGCCTGCTCGGTGAGTTGGCCGCCTGAGAGCTCGCGACGTCGCCACCAATAAGGAGGTGGGAGCTCGTCGCTCCAGGCTGAGTTGAAAAGGATGGCGGGGTCCTTAGAAAAGTATTCTTTGGCCTTGAGGATATTGTGCCGGTAGCGATTCATGTAGCCAACACTGACGACGTTCCCTGAGTTTTTGAAGGTGTCGCTGAGTCGGCTTGCTAGGTCTAAGTTGAGGGCGATGGGTTTCTCGATGAAGAGCCCTTTCACATGCTCAGCGCATGCGATCTCAATGTCACCATGGAGGTGTGGGGGGAGGCAGATGTAGACGGCGTCGAGTTGCTCTTTTTTGAGCATCTCGAGGTAGTTGTTAAATGGGTAGTATCTGACGGCTGAGTTGCCGATGAGGGCCTGAGCCGTGGATTCGTTGCGGCTGCAGATAGCAACCACTTCAGCACTAGGGATCTGGGCCAGTGCCAGCATGTGCTGCTGTGCAAAACCTGATCCGATGAAGGCGATTTTTGATGTCATGCGAAGAAGTGTGGGAGTGTGGAGGCTTAGGCGAGGTAGTAGCTGTGGTCAGACTTTAGTGATGTAGGGGAGGCTGCTATGAGTTTTTTGTCGTCGAGGTAGAGTGTTGGGGAGATTTCTACGGTGGCCGAGTCGGCGACTTCGATTCCGAGATTTCTCAGGCGGGTGATGTCGCGTTTGATCTGATCAGCCTGGCTGCTCTCTAAGGAATCCACGCCGGTTTTATTTTTCACGGGTGAGAATTCTTGTTCACGCGTGGCTTCGAGGATGAGTGGGTTCTTGGCGAGTGGGAGGGCGTCGAACACGAAGGTTTCAAACTTCACCGCATTGGCTTGTTCAGGAGAAAAGGCTTCACCGTCGAGGTTGATGAAGGGAACTTTTTTCTCGGCTCTGTGGTAGGGTAGCTTGAGGCTGGCGCTGGCAAATTGGTCAATGAAGTCGCGACGTAGGAGGTGCATTGCGGGGCTGCCGGCACGGTATTTGATGCGTCCTTCAGAGTCGGTTTCGAGCGCTTTATCCTCGGGAAGGTCCGAGTATTCGATGATGTTCATGCTGTCTCCGACCATGACGAAGTTACCGAGCTTTTCGAAGGGGCCAGTTTTTGTGAGAGAACGGCTCGACATGTCAGACTGCTGCAGGTCATGGAGGCCGACAAAGAGCGGTGACATGATGCTGATGAGGGGATTGTCGACTTGGAAATAGGAGAGGTGTTCGATGCCTCGGCTTTTCATGTCATCGATCGATCCAGAATCGATAAGCGCCTTGAGCGAGCCTCCGTGGCCGTTGGGTGAGAAGGCTAGGTTGTCAGCATCTTTTACGAGAAGTTTGCCTGCAAAATCGGTTGCGGGCATGACGCCCTGGGTGAAGAACTGGACGTCAGCTTCGTTTAGACCAAAGAATTGGTTTTGTTTGAAGTAGGCGGTGGTGGCGTCGATGTTGAGGGGGCTGCACATGATGTACCATGGGATGTTGCAGCTGTATTTGGCATTGAGTCCAGCGATTTGCTCGGCGAAGAGCTGGAATAGGCTTTTGTTTTGGATTGGGCTGACTGGGAAGGTTCCTTTTGGTCCGTCATAGCCTAGGCGTGTGCCTTGGCCGCCTGCGACGGTGAAGGCGGCAGTTTTGCCTTCGGAGATAAGTTGTTCACCGTGGGCCTGGGCCTTTTGGTAGAGGGCGGATTGAGCATCATTCTCGGGCGTGAGAGGGAAGTAGGCAGCGGGCTCGTAGTGGTCTGGGAGCCCAGCGCTGGCGTGGCTGTTGATACAATCCTCAACGGCTTTGTCGAGTTCGTTCCAGTCTAGTGAGGCGACTTGCTTGCTGAGCTCTGGGCTGTTGGCGACGAAGGGTAGTAGGTGTGCTTGATTTGCTGGTATGCTAGTCATTGTGGTGATGTTCAAGGTGTTGGGTAGCGGAGCTTGCCCAAGCAGTGGCTCTGCTTGGGGGATTTAATCGAGGAACTCGGCTGATGCACCACCGGCGCTGCGGCAAATGAAGGCGGTGGTCTGTTTGCCAGTTTCCCTTGCGTAGGCTTCAGTCGCGTCGGTGCAGTATTGCTCTGCGTCCATTGCGCGGACGAGGTGGATGGAGATTCCGCCAAATCCACCGCCGCTGAGACGTGCGCCTATGCAGAGCGATGATTGGTTGGCGATTTTTACTAGTGCGTCGAGCTCGGGGCATGAGTTCTCGAAATTTTGCTGCGAGCTGGCGTGCGAATCGAAGAGCAATTGGCCAAATTGGGAGAAGTCGTGCTGGCTTAGAAATTCTTGAGCCTGCTGGACGCGGGAGTTTTCGCCAACGACGTGGAGTGCGCGCTTGTAGTCGAACAACTCGAGTTTGTTTTTGAACTGTTCTAGCAACTGGAGGTTGACGTCACGGAGGGCAGTTATTTCTGGCTTGTCCTGGGCAATAGTGGCGACAGCATTTTCGCATTGTTGGCGGCGCTCGTTGTATTCTTGGCTTAGGTCGTGGGCGACATTTGAGTTGATCACGACGAATGCGAGGTTCTCGGGGAGGGGAGTGTGGCTGACGGTGACATCGCGGTATTCGCTGACGACCATTTCTCCTTTGCGGCCTGAGAGCGATGTGAGCTGGTCCATTAGGCCGGTGTTGGCGCCGATGTAGTTGTTTTCGCAGCCTTGGCCGATGAGGGCTTTTTCTTTGGGTTCTAGCTGGAGTTCAAAGAGTGCGTCGAGCCCTGTGACGATGGCCATCTCCAGTGATGCCGAGCTACTCATACCCGCAGAAAGAGGGATGTCAGAGGTGATCAGAGCCTGAAAAGCTGTGATTGTGTGAGCTCTTTTTTGGAGCTCAACAAGGACGCCGCGGACATAGTTGGTCCAATCTTTGTTTGGAAGTGGCGTGCTGATATCGGTGATGTCGAACTCGCGGATGCCGTCGCCCATTGCGGGGCTGAAAACTTGGCAGGAATTTCCTTCTATTTTTTTGAAGGAGATCTGTGTGTTGCGGTCTACTGCAATGCTGAGAACGAAGCCCTCGTTGTAGTCAGTGTGGTTTCCGAGGACTTCGAGTCGGCCTGGTGCCTGTGCGAGCAGGATTGCGGATGATGAGAATACCTGTTCGAATTGGTCTAAATTATTGTGAGACATGGATTGTGAAAATATCAGCCTTCCACATGTGACAGAGGAGGCTATTTTAGAAATAAGGGCAGCTGACGCATAGTAATGATCAACTGCCCTTGAAGAATTTTTGAGATTTGAGGGAGGCTATAGGGCTGCAATTTTCAGCTAATTACGCTCTTTTTGAATTACCCGATAGGGATCGGATTTATCTTTGCCTTTCTTAGTGTTGTGGTCCTGTTTGCAGACTTTTTTATCTGTGGGTGTGGAGGCAGTATTTAATAGACACACACGAACGCAATATTGCTTTAAGCGTGTGTCTATTTATTGTTGGGTTACCAAAAGGCGGCGTATAGAGCGATGGTAGCGACTACCACAAGGCCGCCAACCAGTTTGGCTCCTTTTGAGCCTTCGAGCTCGATTTCCTTGTTCTCAGGAAGTACCACAGCTTTTTCCATGGGACTGATGAGAGTGAGCACGATACCTACAAGGATGACGATGAAGAAGCAGATGGCCATACGATCGAGGAAGGCGATTTGCTCAGCATACCACCAACCTTTATTGACGAGCCATGGCCCGACAGCCCATTTGAATGCACCGTATGCGACGACGTTGGTTCCGATACCTACAGCACCAAAGTAACGTGGTGTGCGTGGTGAGAAGAAGCCAAAGATGAAGACTGCGAGGATACCTGGGGAAATGAACCCTTGGAATTCCTGGATGTAGGCGAAGATGCTGGTGAAGTTGTCTAGGCTTGGTGCAACTAGTGCTGCAAGTAGGACAAAGACAACCACGAAGCCACGGCCGACTTTCACCAGCTTGTGTGATTCTGTTTCACCGGAGAACTTAGCATAGAGGTCCATCGTGGCGATGGTGGATGCGGAGTTGAGCATGGATGCCAGTGAGCTGATCACAGCACCGCAAAGTGCGGCGAGAACAAACCAGGAGATATACCAGTATGGTTTGATCAAGTTGCGCACCAGAACGGGGAAGGCTGAGTCATAGTCGTAGCCTTTGAGTTCTGAGCCCTTGGTGATTGATTTGTCTTTGTCGACGGCTTTATTGGAGAGCTCATTGATGAGTGAAGCCTTGGCGATGGCTTTATCGTTATCAGAAGCATCTGCGTCAAGTTTGCCAATGGTGTCAGCGGTGGCCGCAGCAGTCACTTCAGGACCAGCGAGTTTGGTGTTATGAGCGAGTACTTGGTTAACTAGTTCAGGTTGGCGGAGGACAAAGTCGGAATCAACGACAAGGGTTTTATCTTCCCCAATAGCGTTAAGAGCCACGATGTTCTTCTTGGCCATGGACTCATGAAGATCTGAGGAGAAGAGGTTGAAAGCCAGAATACCGGGGATAACTACGAGGAAGGGGATGATCAGCTTAAGTGAGGCTGCAAAGACGATACCTTTTTGACCTTCGGCTAGGGATTTTGAACCAAGGGTTCGCTGGACGATATATTGGTTGAGTCCCCAGTAGAAGAAGTTGGGGATCCAAAGACCGATGAGAAGTGCGGTCCATGGGATGTCGGAGTCTTCTTTTGGGCGGATCATGTGCATTTTACCACCGGAGAGGTTTTTTCCGTTACGTGCTTCGGCTTCGCCATTGACTCCATCGTTGAGGAGTTTTATTCGTTCCCAAGCTCCTGCATTTTCGATGTCTTCGACTGTGGCAGTGGAGTTTTCAACTTTGGTAAGGATGAGTTCCTCTGCAGGTTTGTCTGCGATGGTATCGAAGGCGAACCACATGACGACTATGCCTCCTAGGATGAGGGCTGCACCCCAGATGAGGTCGGTCCATGCGCAGGCTTTCAAACCTCCAACAAATACATAAGCTGCTGCTAGAATGGCGATAAACCAGCACATGTAAGTGAGGTTGTTAATGATAGGAACATCGTTGTAGTATTCTGATACAAACTTGGCGCCTGAGAAAATTACGGATGCGGTTGTCACAAAGACGAGGGTCACAATCGCGGGGATCGCCATGGCCAGGCGGGCAACACCATCAAAGCGGTATTGGAGAAATTCAGGGATGGTGTAGAGGCCTGCTTTAAGGAATTTGGGTAAGAACCAGAAGGCTACACCAACGAGTGTGACGGCAGCCATCCATTCATAGGATGCGATGGCCATACCGAGCCAGTTAGCAGCTGATCCAGACATTCCAACAAATTGTTCGGTTGAAATGTTAGCGGCAATGAGAGAGAAGCCGACAAGCCACCAAGTGAGTCCACGGCCAGCTAGGAAATAGTCAGCGGCTCCTTTTTTGTGGTCGCCGTCGTCACCATCTTTTGATTTCCAAATACCAAGAGCGATGACACCAATAACCGCTATGATAAATAGCGAGACTTCTAGAGCTGTGTTCATTTGTTTTTTATTTTTTTATTAATAATGAGGGGGGAGATGCGTTGAATAGAACCATAGTTTGAAAATTGGTGACGATGAAAGAAAAATAACACAATAAGGGGAGATATAAAATACTTCAAGATTGTAGTTCTAGTCTAGTTGTCTGTGTTCTAACTACAGCGGATGTTTTTAACAATAATGGAGTTGCGTTGAATTGTGGAGATTAGTCAAGGTTCGCAGCACTTCAAGAGCTGTCTTTCACGATTATTAAAGTCCTATGGAAATGAGAGTGTGCTAATTCTGTGCTGAGCGATATCAAGCCGCAGCAGTGGAGAGGGTTTTGTTGGAGGAATCAGCTAAGCATTGTAGCCGAGCCATGGTCCGAGCCAGCGTTCGGCTTTCTCTTGGCTCCAGCCTTTGCGCTCGGCGTAGTCTTTGACTTGGTCTTCCTGAAGCTCAGAGACCGCGAAGTAGTGCGACTCTGGGTGCGAGAATAGTAGGCCTGAGACAGCAGCACCTGGGTGCATCGCGCAGGACTCGGTGAGTTCGACCCCGGTTTTCTCTGGAGCTCCGAGGAGGTCAAAAAGGATTGGTTTCTCAGTGTGATCGGGCTGTGATGGATAACCTGGAGCAGGGCGGATTCCTCTGTAAATTTCTTTGATCAGCTCGTTGTTGTTGAACTCGTTCGGCCGCTCGTAGCCCCATGCCACTCGTGCTCGGTGGTGCAGTAGCTCGGCAAATGCTTCCGCGAGACGGTCGGCGATCGCTTTGATCATGATGCCTTTGTAAGGGTCGTGTTCGGCTTCTTCGACTTGCTTTGACCATTCGTCCGCCCCGTGGATGCCAACGACGAACCCACCGACGAAGTCGTCCGTAGAAGAGGCTTCCAGCCTCTTTGAGCTACACCATTTCCAGTCGACCAAACCAGCAATCTCAGGATTAGACTGTATATATTCAGTTTGGTTCAAGAAATCATCGGCGTCCCTAACGACATGGTCATAAGATTCACTTTGCCAGAAAGTACCATCTCTCCCGAGAGCTATGTTTGCCTCTCTAGCCGAAAAGCTCTTTATACTGTGGAGAATGTCACTGAGTTCATAACCTGATTTAGGCTTGATGATCAGATGGACATGGTTAGGCATGATGCTCCATGAACCGAGGTCGTAGCGTACACCATCAAAGTGCGTGAGAGCGGATGCGACGATTTTAGCGATCACATCATCGTTCATCCAACAATTACCTTCTTGCTTATTGAGGGCTGATTCGAGGTTGGTTTGGTAGTGCTCAGTGAGTCGCTCTCTGAAGCTTGCCGCTAAAGAATTATCAGCTTGGGCTTCAGCTTTTTTGATTTGATTCTTAAGCTCTGTTGTTTGAGCTAGATGTGCGTCAGTTGCTGACTTGGGTAATGAGCCAGTGAGGCGGAAGGTGACCGCGTAGGTGGCACCATCTTTAGTCCAATGGGGGAGATTTGATTTACGTTTGTTGAATGGAGTTGATTCTTCGTTGATTGGCTTGTTGCTAAAGAGGTTGGAAGCCTCTTCTACGGGCGCGACATAGTCGCTGAGTGCGAAGTGTGGTTTGTCGGTGGTCTTTTCGATCTGTTGGCGGAGGGTGTGGAAGGTGGCAGCTTTTTCGGTGCGTGACTCGTCGGTCCAGACGTCGATGTCGTCGCCATTGCCGTTGGCTGGGAAGAATCCGTAGACGCCACGGGCGGTGAAGCGTTTGTGCTCGATGATGTCTTCGAGGATTTCCTGCGCATCGGCGAAGAGTTCTTGCGCTTGTTCGGCCCCAGCTTCGTTGCGGGTCTTGAGAACCTTGGTTTCACGATCCCACACGCCGCGGAGCTCCCATGCGTGGAAGAAGGGAGTCCAGTCGATGTATTCGGAAAGTTCGCGGAGAGACTGGTTGTCCATCACGCGGGTGCCGGTGAATTCTGGCTGGGCTGGCTTGTAGTTCGCCCAATCAAAGTCTGGCTTATTCGCGCGCGCTTGTTCTAGCTCGATTGTCGGCTTGGATTTCTTGTTGAAGTTGTCGCGCAGCTTCTGGTGTCGCTCGTTGTTTTCTTCGATGAACTTGTCTCGGTTTTCTTTGGAGAGGAGAGTGGTGGTGACTGGTACTGAGCGTGAGGCGTCGAGCACGTGGACGATCGGACCTGAGTAGCCAGGAGCAATCTTTACCGCTGTGTGGGCTGCTGATGTGGTAGCGCCACCAACGAGAATAGGGAGCTTCATGCCACGGCGTTCCATTTCCTTGCCGACGTGGATCATCTCATCGAGCGATGGAGTGATGAGTCCAGAGAGCCCGATGATGTCGGCGCGCTTTTCGATCGCTGTCGAAAGAATTTTGTCACAGGGAACCATGACGCCCATGTCGATGACCTCGAAGCCATTACAGGCGAGAACCACACCAACGATATTTTTACCGATGTCGTGGACGTCGCCTTTGACGGTAGCCATGACGACTCGGCCAGCGGACGCAGATTTTTCCGCTTCGTTGAGCGCTTCTTTGGCAGTGAGCGATGGGTCTTCGGCTAGGAGTTCCTTGATCTTGTCCGCGAGTTTCTCTGCCTTTTCCTCTTCCATGAAGGGCTCGAGGTAGGCGACGGATTTCTTCATCACGCGGGCGGATTTTACCACTTGCGGGAGGAACATTTTACCGGCACCAAAGAGGTCCCCAACGACGGACATGCCGTCCATTAGTGGGCCTTCGATTACTTTGAGCGGCTGAACGTATTTAGCCAGAGCTTCTTCTGAGTCTTCGATGATGAAGGTGTCGATGCCGCGGAGTAGGGCGTGCTCGAGACGCTTTTCGACCGTGGTTTCACGCCATGTGAGGTCAGCTAGTTGGGCTGCTTTTTTGACTCCTTTGAATTGCTCCGCGAAATCGAGCAAGCGCTCGGTTGCGTCTGGGTCGGAGTTGAGAAGAACGTCCTCGACGTGCTTGAGCATCTTAGGCTCTACTTCATCGTAGACTTCTAACATGCCTGCATTGACGATACCCATGTCCATTCCGTTCTTACCAGCGTGGTAGAGGAAGGCGGCGTGCATAGCTTCACGTACTGGGTTGTTGCCGCGGAATGAGAATGAGACGTTAGAAACTCCACCAGAGATCTTGGCGCCGGGGAGGTTTTCTTTGATCCATTTGGTGGCTTTGAAGAAATCTACAGCGTAGTTATTGTGCTCCTCGATTCCAGTGGCGACTGTAAGGATATTAGGGTCGAAGATGATGTCCTGCGGGTTGAATCCAACTTCATCGACCAGCACGCGGTAGGCGCGTTCGCAGATGCGGATTTTCTCTTCGTAGGTGGCAGCCTGACCGTCTTCATCGAATGCCATGACCACTGCGGCTGCACCAAACTTCATGATGGTGCGCGCGTGTGATTTGAAGACTTCTTCACCTTCTTTGAGTGAGATCGAGTTGACGATGCCTTTGCCTTGGAGGCACTTGAGGCCGGCTTCGATGATTTCCCACTTTGAGGAATCGACGGTGATTGGGACCTTGGTGATGTCGGGCTCGGATTGGACGAGGTTGAGGAAGCGCGTCATCATTGGTGCGCCGTCGATAAGGCCGTCGTCGAAGCAGATGTCGATGACCGGAGCGCCGTTGTCAACCTGTTGGCGGGCTACAGCGAGAGCTTCTTCGAGCTTGTCTTCTTGGATGAGCTTACGGAATTTTGGTGAGCCTGCGACGTTGGTGCGCTCGCCGATCATCAGGAAGTTTTTGTCAGCCGTGTGGTTGTAGGCCTCGGTTCCGGAGAGGCGGAGTAGTGGCTCGATGACTGGGATCTCGCGTGGTTTCACGCCTTTGACGGCGCGAGCGATTTCCGCGATATGCTCGGGGGTGTTTCCGCAGCAACCACCAGCGAGGTTGATGAAGCCTGATTCGGCGAAATCTTTGACCTTCTTATACATGTCGCTCGGAAGGAATGGGAAGCCTGTCTCGGAAAGAGCGTCAGGCATGCCGGCGTTCGGATAACAAGAAACGAAGGCCTCAGCACAGCCGCTGAGTTCGCCGATGAACTCGCGCATTTCGTCAGGTCCGAGCGAGCAGTTGAGGCCAATCGCGAGTGGTTTGATGTGTGAGCAAGCATTCCACAGCGCTTCGATTTTGAGCGCGGAAATCATGGTCTCACCACCACGGCCAACTGCTGCTGAGATGATGATTGGGAGATGGATGCCGAGTTCTTCGTAGGCGTCCTGGATGGCGACGAGAGCGCACTTGGAGTTGAGTGCATCGAAGATGGTTTCTACCATCAGGATGTCGACGCCACCTTCGATGAGGGCGAGAATTTGTCGTTTGTAGTCTTCGTAAACTTGATCAAATGTAATAACACGGAAACCTGGGTCGTCTGGGTCGACAGCGGAGTTGTTGAGGCCGACAGTCATTGGTCCGATAGCACCAGCAGCGTAGCGCTTGATGCCAGTCTTGGCTTCGACTTCGTCACAGGCTTTGCGAGCGAGCTTTGCTGATTCGACGTTGAGTTCCCAAGCGAGGTCTTTGAGATATTCGTCGTCGATGACAGTTTGGTAGAATGCTGGGTCTTTACGGCCTTTTCCTGACTCACGTGGATCTTCTACGAAGAACTCAGACTGGGCGATGGATGTGCCGGAGAACGAGTTGGTCTCGATGATGTCGGAGCCAGCATTGAGGAATCGTAAATGGATGTCGTAGATGACATCTGGACGAGTGAGCGTGAGGATGTCGCCATTGTTGAGAATGTCTTTATCAATGTCCTTGAAGCGTTCACCGCGGGCGTCAGCCTCGGTGAGTCCGTAGCCACGGATAGTGGTGCCCATTGCTCCGTCGAGCATGAGGATGCGTTCTTTAAGGGAGGCTGTGAGTTCTGCGGTAGCGTCTGGGCGGGCCATGGGTAAAAAGTGTTAAATTGGAAGTGTGAAGTGATAAGTTAAGTCACTTGCTTCGCAAGGTGTTGAAGTGGGCTTAGAGGCCGAGGATGGCTTTTGCAACGAAGAAGTAGATCACCATGCCTGAGACGTCGACAATAGTGGTGATGGCTGGGGCTGCGACGACTGCCGGATCGATTTTTGCCGCGCGGGCACCGATCGGAAGAAGGGAGCCGACGAGGGTAGACGATGTGATTTGAACCGCCAACGAGATAGCAACTGCGATGGCGAATTTGGTGAAACCGATTTCGACGGGCATGTCGTGGTAGAACATGGGGACGACAAAAATAGTGATAATGGCCATACCTACACCGAGTAAGGAACCGAGCATGAGCCCGAGGCGGAGTTCTTTCCAGGCGACTCGCCAGAGCGTGCCCTCGTCGAGTTCGCCAAGCGCCATGGCGCGAATCACCATGGTGGATGCTTGACCGCCAGTGTTGCCGCCAGCAGCGACGACCATTGGAAGAAAGAGAGAGAGAATGAACAGGCTTTCGAGGACGTGTTCGAACTTGATCATCACAATGCCCGAGGCGATCGCTAAAATAGCTAGACCAAAGAGCCATGGGAAGCGGCGCTTGAAGTGGGTCATTGTCGGGGTATTGAGGTAGGTTTCTTCGGAAATCTCACCGGAGAAACCCGCCATTTTTTCCATATCCTCAGTGGACTCTTCTTCGAGAATTTCGACCACGTCATCGTGAGTGATTATTCCGAGGATGCGATTTTGTTCATCGACGACGGGAAGCACGAAGAGGTCGTACTTGGATACCATTTGAGCGGCCTCTTCCTGGTCAGCTGAGGCTAGAACAGTACGAGTGACCTCACGCTGTACGGCTGAAATTTTTGTTTCCCAAGTGTTGAAAGCAAGATCACGAAAGCGGACATAGCCACAGAGCCTTTCCTTCGCGTCGACGACGTAAACTCGGGAAAAGGATTCCGTCTCATCGCTGTCCTCACGCAGGCTGCGGAGGGCTTCTTTGATTGTCATTTCGGCATGAATTTTGCCGAAGTGTGTTGTCATGCGACCACCAGCGGTGTGTTCGCCGTATTTTAAAAGGGACTTGGTGACCTCGATGTCGTCGGGTTCAACCAGTTCTAGCAGACGCTCGCGGGCGTCGTCGGAAACGTCTTGGAGGATATCGACTCGGTCATCATCGGAAACTTGGTCGAGGATCTCACGCTGTTCTTCAGCGTCGAGGCGTTCCATCGTTTCCTCAACTAGGGTGTCGGGAAGGTCGGTGATGACGTCGGCGAACTTTTCTTTATCGATGTGATCAGCGAAGAATTCACGTTCCTCGTCTTTGAGTCCCTCAAAGATTTCTGCGAGGTCAGCATAGTGCAGCGCATCAGCAGCCTTGAGGAATTTCACGGAATCGCGCTCCTCAATAGCCTCCACCATGCGGCGTGTGTCTTTTGCTTCCTCGCTCATGCCGCTCAGACTAATGATTGCTTGCTAGATTGGAAGTGCGAAAACTGGGAGATTTCACCTACTTGGAGGGCTTGACCAATGGAGGCTATTGTTTAGCTTTAGAGTTATGCCAAATCAAGGAATGTCCCCCTACCAAATTGGAGCCGAAAATACCCAGCCGCCAGCATTGCCTAAGAAGCCCTCAATTATTCCAAAGGTCATGGGGCTTAGCCATCTAATCCTTGGCGGGGTGAGTCTTGTCTCGGCGATATCCAGCTTACTTAGAGGGGGGACTTTGTCGAGCACTTTGGAAAGGCAAGTGGGGGATGCAGAGGGAGCGATTTTCGTGTCGCCAAGTTCTTTGGCATTATTGAATGGCGTGGATCTGGCGAATGGTTGGTTGCTATGGCTCGATCTGTTGGTTTGTATAGCGTTGATTGTGGCGGGTGTGGGTTTACTAAAGTATAGGAAGTGGGGACGCAGTATTTCGAATGTTTATGTTTCTGGATCGCTGCTGGTGAAGGCATTCAATGGGTATATATTACTTGTCTTGGCGAAGCCTTTCTTCGAAGCCTTCGTCGCGGAAAATGAAGTACTCCAGCCAGTAGGAGTTGCAGGCTTACAAGCCATTTTAGGAGCCTCAGTTATCTTGGGGGGCTTCTATGCAATAGCTACAGCGATTGTTGTGAACCTAAAATCTGCTAGGCAAAGTCTCCATTAGTGAAGTGGCGGAAAATAAATTGTAATTTAACCTAAAAAAGATCTTGCCAATGAGGGGGGAATCGCTAGGTTCCGCCCCGCGTAAGCAAACCAAAATGGTGATTGTAGCTCAGTTGGTAGAGCCCCGGATTGTGATTCCGGTTGTCGCGGGTTCGAGTCCCGTCATTCACCCCATTTTGCTCTCTTGAGCAAATTAAGGAAAAGGCACCTAATGGGGTGTCTTTTTTTGTGCCATGGCTAAGGTTTTATCTTGCTTGATGGGAGTGAATCACTCTGAATGGCCAGCCTCTACTTGATTTTATAGGATGGATTCACTCGAAGCACTTTTAGGATACAAATTTCGCAACTCACTATTATTAGCTGAGGCATTGACGCACCCAAGTTTGGCGTACGAAACCCAGCGCCCCCATTTCGATAACCAACGGCTCGAGTTTTTGGGGGATGCGGTTTTGCAGTTGGCGCTTACAGCGCACCTCTACCATCTCTTCCCAGGTTTCTCTGAAGGTGATTTAACCAAGATGCGAGCGAGGCTGGTGTCTAAAGAGGCGTTGCATAATTTGGCGAGCGGAATTAATTTAGGCGAATTTGTCCTGCTGGGCCGAGGTGAGGAAGCCAGCGGTGGTCGCGAGCGAGCATCGACACTTGCAGATGCCTTCGAGGCGTTGCTCGGTGCCGTTTATCTTGATGGGGGATTCGAGGCTGCACGTGATGTAGTGCTCAAGGTTGCTCAAGATGAAGTGGATAAAATTTCAGAAAAACCAGAGGAAAAGAATCCTAAGGGGCAACTTCAAGAGGTGCTGCAAGCTATTTTGCCTGAAAGCCCAGTCTATAAAGTAGTGAACGAGGATGGACCGGACCATGACAAGCACTTTGTGGTTGAGGTGCACTGGAATGGTATTGTTCTGGCCAGTGGTAAGGGGAAAAATAAGAAACAGGCTGAAGCCGCCGCCGCAACAGGCGCGATTGTGGCTGAAGCTTGGGAAACGACCGAGGGCTGAGTTATTGATGGAACCTTCAGTGTCGAGCCTGAAATAGAGGTTTTCTGCGGAGAATAGGGCATTTTTCGTAAAAAATGATGATTGGTGTAACCTTAGATAGTGAGGAGCTTAGAATAGCCCACAAGGTATAGAATTGCGGAGTATTTACGAAATACTGCGTCCCGCAGATCATGATATTTTCTGCGCATATTCTGGTAAACTTGGCTGAGCATGTAGGATTTTGGTGGTAATTTACGTATTCAAGGGTTACGTCAAGACATCTGGCTTGCGGAGCGTGGCTTCCCAAGTGTCAGATAATCAATACACTTATAGAAATTATTATGTTCAAAGACTTCCCATTCCACCGCGTCAACTGGAAGACCAGTATCTTCATTATTGTGACGACTCTTATCGCCCTAATTGGCTCACCTTGGTATTTCATCAAATACGGAGGCGATATGCCTACAGGCCTACTGATCTTCCAAATCGGGCTCTGCTTGTTTTTCTGCTCGGCTACGATTATGAGTATCACACTGGGCTATCACCGCTTATTCTCTCACCTCTCATTTAAGGCCAAGTGGCCGGTGAAGCTAGCCACGCTAGTCATGGGGGCTGCAGCCTATGAGAATTCATGCCTTAGTTGGGCGTCCGATCACCGCCACCACCACAAGCACGTGGATCACGATGGAGACCCATACGATATCTCCCGTGGATTCTTCTATGCGCACGTGGGTTGGTTGCTTTTCAAGCTCGATCCAATGCCGCTGATGAATAATGTGAACGACCTTAAGAATGATAAGCTTGTTATGTGGCAAGATAAGTGGGTTCACCTTATTGGTTTTGTGGCTGGTATTGTTATTCCGTCACTTTTGGGCCTTTGGCTCGACGGTACACGAGGTTTCCTCGGTTGCCTTCTCTTGACTGGCTTTCTCCGGATCGTGATCGTACAGCACTGTACTTTCTTTATTAACTCAGCATGTCACACACTTGGGACGCGCCCTTATAATTCAGGGAACACTGCCCGTGACTCCGCTATTATGGCTCTCTTTACTTGTGGTGAAGGCTACCATAACTACCATCACGCATTCCAGCATGACTACCGTAATGGTGTGAAGTCTTGGCAGTTTGACCCTACTAAGTGGATGATTTGGATCCTGTCTAAATTGGGACTTACCAGCAACCTCCGTCGTGTGCCCGATGAGAAAATCATTCTTGCAGAAGTGCGCGAAGCCCAGCGACTACTCGAGCAGAAGCGCGTAAAGGCTGGTATCGATAAAGCGGATGAGGCTTGTCCTAAACGCAAAATTGCTGAAGAAGGTTTCGAGGCGCTTTCCTCAATCCTTTCTGAGCGCTATGCTCTGATTGAAAATGCTATTTCTACTAAGGTCGACCTTTCAAAAACCAAGGTTTCTGAGCTTGAGCGCGAGATTCGTACTCTTGTGAGGAAGATAGGTAAGTTCAAGCCATCGCTTGCAGCTAAGTAAACATAGCTTAATCAAATTTTTCAAAGGGCTCGAGATCGCAAGGTGTCGAGCCCTTTGCTTTGGTATATAAGACTTGAAGCGAGTGAGTAGGGCGACTCTAGCAGAAAGTGATTGAGCCCAAGTGAGATATACTCTAATGTGTTTAGATTATGTGGAAATCGTTCATACCCCCAAGTGTTGGAATTTTCTGTCTTTTTGGTGCAGTTTCATGTGATCAAGTAGAGAGTCTGGTGAAAGATGTGACTGGTGAAAGTGCTCCGACGGAGCGCCGAGCTGGAATCAAAAAAGTGCACAAAGCTTCAGTCTCAGATATCCGCAAATGGCTAGCAGAGCCCAATGTGCTCGTGGTGCTTGATTTTTATAGTGAGAGCTGCCCCCCCTGCAAGGCTATGGACCCATCTCTTGTGAAAATGGCGGAAAAGTATGCTGATAAATCGGCTATTATGAAGCTCAATGTCGGCAAGCCTGGTGAGGTGGCTACTGTCGCACTGAATGAATATAAGATTAATCAGACTCCTGTTCTGAAGTTTTACTTAAATGGTGAGGAAGTGAAGGAATTACAGGGAATTCAAACCGAAGAGGACCTAGATTTTGCTTTCAAAAAGTACACTTCCAGAATTGATGGTGAATTTACCATGAAAGAAGGTGAGCTTCCAGGTATGAGCTCTCAGCGTAGTGTGGAGGAGATGATGGTTCGCTCGAAGAAAGGGGTGCTTCCTTCGGGGATCACAAAGTCAAAGGTGCCTGTAGATGCAACGGATGTTACCGAGGGACTTCCTAATAATGTCTTGAGTGCTGGTCCAGAACCAGCTCCGACGATTCCAGCTCAACAATAGGCCTCGGTTAAAGGTTGAGAAGAATGTTTAGTATTTGCTAGTTTCCTAGATGAATTAGGGTTGTCGCTGGGAGTAATCTGGGCTATTTGACCCATGTTATGTGGAAAAATGCCTTATCATACAGTATCGGAATTCTTTGCCTTCTCAGCGTAGTGTCTTGTGATCAATTGGAATCAATGGTTACCGAGGTGGTTGGAGAAAGTTTGCCTACTGAGCGCCGGCAGGGGATTAGCCGAGTGCATGATGCTTCAGCTTCGGATGTGAAACTTTGGTTGGCTGAGCCAAACGTACTTGTGGTGCTTGATTTTCACAGCGACAGCTGCCCTCCCTGTAGAGTATTAAGTCCTAAGCTTGATGCGATGGCTAAAAAGTACGCAGAAAATTCTGCGATAATGAAAGTCAATGTTGGCAAGCCTGGTGAGGCTGCAACAATGGCGATGAACGAATATCAAATTGATGAGACGCCAGTACTCAAGTTTTTCCTAAATGGCAAAGAAGTAGCTGAGCTTAGAGGAGTCCAAGATGATGAGAAACTGGACCGAACCTTTAAAAAATACACTGAAAAAATCAAAGGTGAATTCACAATGAAAGAGGGTGAGTTGCCTGGATCTAATACTCAGCGGAGTGCTGAGGAGATGATGACTCGTGGCAAAAAGGGGGAACTCCCAACCGGAATCACTCGCGTGCGTGTGCCTAAAGAGGCTAAAGATGTCACCGAAGGGTTACCCAAATCAATTTTAGGTGCTGGTACAGTCAGTGAGGGATCTGACAAGCCGACAACTAACAAACCACCTAAAAAGAGTTAGCTATTATTGGGCGTGAGTTAATATAGGTACGGAAATACTTCTTCTCAACTGACATCTGTTTGCTTGGGTGATTTGGTTAGAATGGATGAGATTTTAACAAATGGGGAAGGTTAGTCAGACCTTCCCCATTTTGATTGCTCATTGAGTTCGAGTTTGGCGATCACTTTAGCAGAATGCGCGGTTGACCCTTAGCGTATTGCTGGATAGCTTCCGCAGAATTTATTTTTATCTATGAGCAAGGACGCCCAAAACTACAAAGACAGCCTAAGTCTGCCTCAAACGACTTTCCCAATGCGTGGAGACCTCGTGAAGAAGGAGCCTCAGCGACTCGACCAATGGGAATCTAACGATCTATACCAGCGAATTCAAAAGCGACGTATTGATCAGAATGCTCCGCGCTTTATTTTGCACGATGGACCTCCGTTTGCCAATGGTGACGTGCACATGGGCACAGCGCTCAACAAAGTGCTTAAGGACCTTGTACTTAAATCCAAGACAATGGCTGGATTTGAGACACCAATGATCCCGGGGTGGGACTGCCATGGTCTGCCGATCGAGTTCAAAGTTTGCCAGAATGCACGTGACCTTGAACCTGCTGAAATCCGCCGTCGTTGTGTTGATTTCGCAAGTGGCTGGATTGAAACTCAGAAAGCATCCTTCCGCCGCCTCGGTGTGTTTGGTGATTGGAATAACCCTTATCTGACAATGGACTCAGCCTACGAGGCTGATGTCGTCCGTACCTTTTCAGCGCTGATCAAGCGTGGCAATGTTTACCAGTCTAAGAAGCCCGTCCAGTGGTCCTACGGTGCGCAGACTGCGCTGGCCGAGGCTGAGGTCGAGTACATGGATAAGAAGTCGATCTCCCTGTATGTCGAATTCCCGCTGAATTCCGACAAGTTTGGTAAAGATGTTTCGATGGTGATCTGGACCACGACTCCGTGGACACTTCCCGCAAACCTGGCTGTAGCTGTGCACGAACGCATCGAGTATGTGGTTGGGAGATTTGAAAAGGTAAATCACGCCGGAGAGCTGATCACCAAAAATCTGGTGATAGCTAAAGATCTTCTCGGAGCAATCGAAGAGAAGACCGGCTTCGCTCTGAAAGAAACTTTCCAAGAAGTCAAAGGTGATGCGTTCGAAGGACTCGAAGCACAACACCCATTTCTCGATCGCACATCCAAGCTGATCCTCGCAAACTTCGTGACCACTGAATCAGGTTCAGGCGCAGTGCATATTGCTCCAGGTCATGGTGCAGACGACTACGCTGTTGGTCAGCAAAACGGACTCGGAGTTCTTTCTCCTGTTGATGACGAAGGCAAGTACACCGACGAATGTGGGCTGCCTGACCTCGTCGGCGAGCACGTCTTCGACTGTAATGTGCCAATCATCAAGATTTTGGCTGCTGCTGGTTTCCTCCTCGGAAAGGAAAATTACTACCACAGTTACCCACATTGTTGGAGATCTAAGACTCCGATCATTTTTCGTGCTGTTGAGCAATTCTTCATCTCGCTCGAAGGTATCCGCGAGAAGGCTCTGGAAGAAATCGACAAGGTCAACTGGCTGCCGAAGTGGGGCCGCAACCGCATCTACGGAACCGTTGAAGCTCGCCCAGATTGGTGTGTTTCTCGCCAACGTACTTGGGGTGTTCCTGTTCCTGTGTTCTTCGATACCGAAGGCAAGGCTGTGATCGATGCTGAAACAGCTGACAAGATCGCGGACCTCATCGAAAAAGAAGGTTCAAACATCTGGTTTGAGCTTTCTGATGCAGAACTCTGCGAACGTCTTGGACTTCCGACTGGTTATAAAAAATGCCGTGACACGCTAGACGTGTGGATCGACTCAGGTTCATCACACAAAGCTGTGGTCGAGCGTCGCCCAGAGTTAGAAGGTCCTGCGGATCTTTACCTCGAAGCAACGGATCAACACCGAGGTTGGTTCCAGTCATCACTCATGCTTTCTGTTGGTTTGCGTGATGCTGCTCCTTATAAGTCTGTAATGACGCACGGTTTCGTGGTCGATCAAGACAAGCTGAAGGCTAAAAAAGCTGGCAAAACCAATGGTGAGTCCACAAAACTCTCCAAATCAGAAGCTGAAAAGAGCGGTAAGCCGATCGATGCAGCGTACTACTACAATAAGTACGGTTCTGACATCGTGCGTCTCTGGGTATCCAGTGTCGACTGGCAGACTGAAGTGCCTTTCGGTGAAGATCTTTTCAAGCAGATTGCGGAGCCATACCGCCGTCTTCGTAACACGCTTCGCATCCTTCTTGGAAACATGGACGGATTTAACCCTGAGACAGACGCAGTCGCAAAAGCCGAGATGCCAATTCTCGACCAATGGGTGCTCGAACGCCTCCACGAGGTGATCACCGAGTGTCGTGCTGCTTATGAAACTTTCGAATTCCGCAAGGTGTTCAACCAGATCAACCAGTTCTGTGCGACTGACCTTTCGGCCATCTACGTGGACGTGACCAAGGATCGCATGTACTGCGACTCCAAGGAAAGTCTCCGCCGTCGCGCGACTCAGACCGTGATGCACGAGGTGTTTACTTCTCTAGTGAAACTTCTCGCTCCAGTTCTAGCGTACACCGCTGACGAGGCGTGGGAGCATGCTGGGTTTGATGGTTCCGTGCACGAACAAGATTTCCCTGAAGCAAAGCCAGAGTGGGCTCCATCTGTAGTTTCTACTAAGGTTGCAGCACTTCTTGAAGCGCGTGGAGTGATTCAGACTGCAATCGAAGAAAAGGTGCAGGCTAAAGACTTCAATAAGAACAACGAAGCATCCGTGCTCGTGACTGTTCCTGCTAGTTTCGAAGCTCTTGAGCAACTCAATGATCGCGAGTTTGCGACTGAGTTCTTCATCCTCGCTGACCTCAAGGTTCAGACGGGTGAGACTCTCGTGGCAGAAGCTTCCGCGACTGAGTACGCAATGTGCCCACGTTGCCGCCGCTACGAACCACTCCTAACAAGCGGCCTCTGCGCCCGCTGCGAAGATGTGGTCAATAGCTAAAGGCTAACAATCATTTATCTAAAAGCCCGAAGCCTGTAGGTTTCGGGCTTTTTTGCGCTGAATGTTGAATCTTTACTTACGAAAAAGGATGAGAAATCTCATTTCACATTTATTCAAGGGTCAGAACACTTTCGTAAATCTGAAAGAATTCTTGTGGAGTAGTGGACGCATGGTTAGGTTGGGCGTTGTAGATGGAAGAGGAGCCTAGACAATGGATTTTGAAAAAAAATCCGCCGAGTAGTGAAGTCAATGTCGAAGGCGTGCCTAGCATTCTTTTGAAGTTACTAGGGCAACGAGGTGTTTCAGGTGAAGAAGAGATCGAGGCTTTCTTGAATCCTCGTCTCAAGGATCTGAGTGATCCGTTTCTACTACCTAATATGGAGCCTGCCGTGGCTCGAATTTTTCAAGCTGCCGACCAAGGCGAGCATGTCATCGTCTATGGTGATTATGATGTGGATGGAGTTACTTCAGTGGCGTTGATGCGTACCACTCTTGACGCCTACGGTATCAAGGGAGGGATCTATATCCCTAAACGTGGAGGTGAAGGTTATGGCCTCAGTGATGCAGCTATCGATAATCTGTTAGCTGAACATGGCAAGCCAGACCTAGTGATCACCGTGGACTGTGGTACTGCTTCGTTAGATGAAATTGATCGCCTCGGAGAACTTGGAGTCGATGTGATAGTGGTGGATCACCACGAAATGTCAGTGAGAGGCTGCCCAGACTGCATCGCAGTGGTGAACCCTAAGTTAGGCGATGATTTTCACTATCTCTGCGCTGCGGGTGTCGTCTTTAAATTAGCTCATGCTCTGCTGAAGCGGCGGAAAGTCGATGGTTTCGACCTCAAAGACTATATTGATATGGTGGCTGTGGCTACTGTCGCTGATATAGTACCTTTGGTTAGAGAGAACCGCTTACTGGTGCGTCATGGATTGAAGCGTCTTCCGCAAACTAGTAATGCTGGGCTTCAGGCTCTGCAGCAAGTTGCTGGGTTGTCAGGTAGTATCAGTAGCATGGATGTCGGCTTCAGGATTGGACCGCGAATCAACGCTGCAGGCCGGATGGATAGGCCCGAGGATGCGCTTTCACTTCTCGTCGAAAAAGATCTCGGAGCCGCACATCGTATTGCCTCCTTGTTAGATGAGTACAACTGCCAGCGCCAAGCGCATGAAAAGCAGATCCGAGCAGAGGCGATGAAAATGGTTCACGAGCAATGTGATCCAGTGAAGGACCCTGTGATTGTTTTGGGTTCACGCAATTGGCATCCTGGAGTGGTGGGCATTGTGGCGTCACGATTGATGCGTCAGTTTTATAAACCCACCTTCGTTATCTCCGTCGACGAGGACGGTCTGGGTAAAGGGAGTGGCCGTAGTGTCGAGGGGATTTCTCTTGTTGGCGCTATTCAGGCTTGCCCAGATGATCTGATCTCTGGTGGTGGTCACGATATGGCTGCCGGTCTTAGTATCCGTGAGGAGAAACTAGATGATTTCCGCAAAAATTTTTCTGAGTATGTGTTAGCTACTACGACTAAAGAGCAAAGGGCACCGAGAATGAACGTCGATTCAGAAATTGACTTCGATGTGCTTTCTCTTGAGTTCATGGATAGCTACGACTTATTGCAGCCGTTCGGCAGCCAGAATCCACAGCCGGTATTTATGAGTCGTGAAGTGTGGCTCACAGAAGCACCTCGACATCTAAAAAATAACCATCTTAAGTTATTTTTACGTCAGGGGATTTCTGAGCACGATGCTATTTTCTTTGGTGGCGGTGAGCGCACTTTGCCAGACCCTCCATGGGATGTGGCATTCACAATTGATAGGAACACCTTTAGGGGGCGAACTAGCTTACAAATGGTGATTCAAGACCTGCGGCCATCTCACCCAGAATAAACTTATGCTGCTCAATGCGTCTGCTGAACTTACGGAGTTAGGCTTTCTCACTGCAAAGGAGATTATAGCTTTCTCTACGGCGAAGTTATCGACTGTTCAGCAGGTGTTAGATCACCTGCCTAGGCGCTACGAGGATCGTCGAGTGTTCGCGGCATTCCCTGCTCAAGCAACAGGAGAGGCGATGTGTCTCCGCGGGGTCGTTGTGGATTGTCAGCGTAAAGTTTTTGGAGGTGGAAAAGGTTTCCACGAAGTTGTAGTCGGCACTGACGACGGATTCTCTGATAGTACGATTGTTCTGAGATGGTTCAATATGCCATACATCGCTAAAATGTTAGCAGTCGGTCACGAACTCGTTTTCTTTGGTAAGCCCAAGGAAACAGCTGGGAAGCTAGTCATAGATCATCCTGATTTTGAGATTATCAATGACATGGTAGATGCCAGCGTGCATGTGGATAGAATTGTTCCTATTTATAAGAATATAGCGGGAATTTCTCAACGGCGGTTGCGCGAGATTGTCTATGGTTTTCGTGAGAGTGTGGACCCATCTAGTTTATCCGAGGCCTACCAAGTGGATGAAAGTTACCCACGTATTGATGCCTACAGAGAAGCGCACTTCCCTGAAAATATGGCTCAGGCGGAGGCGGCCCGGCGCTTCTTCGCTCTCGAGGAGTTCTTTATACTTCAACTCAATGTCGCATGGAGAAAGAGCCGCTATGAGGCCCAGCGTGGTAGGGTTTTGGGAAAGAAGACTAGCTTGCTAAAGGCCTTTTATGAAAGTCTTCCATTCGATCTAACTGGAGCGCAAAAACGTTCAGTTAAAGAGATCGTGGGTGATATGCGGCGTCCTCGACCTATGCATAGAATGCTGCAGGGAGATGTGGGATCGGGTAAAACATTTGTGGCGATGTGCGCCGCCTTATTGGCTATTGAGAGCGGAGCTCAGGTCGCATTGATGGCTCCTACGCAGATACTAGCTGAGCAGCATTTTTTGACATTTAGTAAATGGTTAGATCCATTGGGGATTCGAGTAGGGTTACGAACCTCCGCTAAGAAGCTGGATCAAGGAGGCTCAGGTGAGGTTCAATTGTTGATTGGCACGCATGCTCTACTTTATGATGAGGATGCTTTTGATGATTTGGGGCTCGTGATTATTGATGAGCAACACAAGTTTGGGGTGGAGCAGCGGAGTAGATTGATTCAGCAGGGAGTGATGCCAGATGTGTTGGTGATGACAGCCACACCTATCCCTAGGACTTTAACGCTAACAATCTACGGAGATCTAGATGTGTCAGTCCTAGATGAACGACCGGCAGGTAGGGGCAAGGTGATCACGGCATTGAGACCAAAGGCGAAGGTCAGTGATGTGACGAGGTTTCTGAAACAGCAGCTTGATCAGGGGCGTCAGGCTTATCTGGTGTACCCTTTGGTTGAAGAAAGTGAATCGCTCAAGGCTGAGTCGGCAACCGTGGAGTTTGAGAAATGGCAGAAACGCTTGAGTAAATACGAGGTAGCGCTCCTTCACGGGAAAGTCAGCTCCGAAGAAAAAGAGTCAGTGATGGCTGATTTTCGTGATGGTAAAACTGATGTGTTAGTTTCGACAACCGTGATTGAAGTTGGGGTGGACGTGCCGAATGCTAATCTAATGGTGATCTATAATGCTGAGCGCTTTGGTCTATCTCAGCTACACCAACTCCGTGGCCGCATCGGCCGTGGAGAGCACAAAAGTTACTGTATTCTTATCACCGATGGTAAAAAATCTGCAGCCCTTGAAAAACTTCAAGAATTGGTGCAAACCGATGATGGATTCAAAATTGCCGAAGCTGATCTCCGTCTACGTGGGCCAGGTGATGTGCTGGGTACCCAGCAAAGTGGTCTGGCGGATTTGAGGTTTATCGAATACCTCGCGGACACCGAGCTAGTGAGAGAAGCTAGAAGGTTGGCTGACGCCTTGCTTCACGAAGATCCGAATCTAGCAGCTCATTCAAAGCTACTAGATTTGATGGTGGACGATGGAGTGAGGGCTTAGAAAGTAGTTCGCCCAAGCAAGGCTATGAACATTTTAGATCGACTACTCCGTACCACACCGCCCAATAGGCGTGTAAAAAAAATGCGTGTCCGCAACTAGACAGCTACGCACCATGTTTTGAAAGGTGGGCATAATACCACTTAGAAAATCAAAAGAGACAAATGTTGTTTTTTTTGGGGTTTTAGGGAAGTGCGCTTCGCGGAACTAATGAGATACCGGTCGGTCGCTTTCTTGCTAAATCAGCGTTTGTCCTCACTCATGGTACCCGCACCACTCCTTCGTCGTGCCATGATTTATCAAGAAATCACTCCGGTATTAGTCTCTTTTCAAACTCTAAGTGGCATAAAAATTAACTGGTCAAACGTAGCACCACTCGTAGCGCAAAGACAGGTGGGAGAGATTCGCGGCTAGGGGGCCCGTGTGAAAAGGGGGCTGGGAGCCAAGAATCTAGAGGAATGAGGGGACTGTCTGGCGGGTGAAAGGGAGTTATTCACTCGCCAGACAGCTTACGGGGGGAGGGGTCGTGATTAGACGCTTTGATGGCGTATTCCTCACGGGTCTGTATTGTGCCTAAGACTTTTCGAAAAAGTACCGATTAGATAAGCGATACACAATCTCCAAGACTTTCTAAAGTTACGAATAAATTTTGACAAAGTATTGAACGATCTTGCTCTTTTCTTCTGTCCTATTTAAAACGGACGTATCAAATACGTTGAGTTTATTTACTTATGGTTAACTTGCTTTATCTAGGTCTGTTTCGTTCATTGTTCAAATTATCCTTGTGTTTTATTGTTATAATTCCCTCATGTTAATTTCATTTTGAAGTGGTTAAATGCTTAATTGATCAGAGCTCAAATTGAAAAAGAACGAACAGTGATGCGGCTTGCTGAGGCAGGGGAGAGCCGTGTTGTCTAGAGATCATCAGGCGCTCAAAGTGCCTAGAATGGGTGTATGCCATACTTTGTGAAAAAATTCACAAAGTCTTACTTGTCTATCGAGATTTGCGTGATTAGAGGTAAAACATGGCTCATGTTGAAGTGAAAAAGGTAGTGATTATTGGAGGTGGTTTCGCTGGTTTAGAGTGTGCAAAGCAGTTGGCAAATAAGCCTACATTTGAGGTGACTCTGATTGATCGGACGAACCACCACCTATTCCAGCCGTTGCTTTACCAAGTAGCAACGGCCACACTTCCTTCCCATGATATTGCACGTTCTTTGCGTAGCATTTTGGCTGATGCCGCAAACATCACAGTGCTGATGGATGAGGTGACGGAGATCGATGCTACTGAGAATTTTGTTTACGGTCAGTCCGGTAAAAAGTATTCCTTCGATACGCTGGTCGTGGCGGCAGGTGCAAAGACTGGATACTTCGGCAATGACCACTGGGCTAAGTACACACTTGGAATGAAGACCTTGGCGGAAGCCTACGAAGTGCGTGAGACAGTCCTGAAGAATCTGGAAAAAGCAGAGATGTCTGACGATGAAGCTGAACGAGAGAGATTGATGACTATAGCCATCGTCGGCGGCGGCCCAACAGGAGTTGAGCTCTCTGGAGCATTTGTCGAACTCATTCAGCGCTCTATGAAGCGTAACTTTCGTCGCATCGATACGAGTAAGCTTAAGGTGGTGTTAGTAGAAGCTGGATCACGTATTTTACCCCCTTACGAAGTGGAAAGCTCAGCCTATGCTAAGCAGCGTCTCGAGAGCCTCGGAGTGGAAGTGCAGACAAGTACAATGGTGACTGACATTCAAGAAGGTCGTGTGATAACCAAAAAGGGTGAAATCCTCGCTGGGACTATTCTCTGGGCTGCTGGAGTGCAGGCTGAAAGCATCGTGGCAAAGTTGCCGGTGGAGGCTAACCGCGCAGGCAAAGTGACGCCTGAATTAAGTCTAGCACTGCCAGGTTATCCCCATGTCTTTGTGGCTGGGGATGTGACTTTTATGAAGGATGCAAATGACGTTCCCGTACCGGGTGTGGCTCCCGCTGCCACACAAATGGGACGCTTCATTGGCAAGTTGTTAGTTAGTGAGGCCATTGCTGGAAATGCTGGTGCAGAGCGCCCAAGTTTCGTCTATTGGGACAAAGGATCTATGGCTATCATTGGGCGTTCTCACGCAGTCGTAGAGTTTGGAAAGATCCAGCTCAAAGGCTATATTGCTTGGCTCGCCTGGTTGTTCATCCACATTTTGTTCCTCGTCGATTTCAGATCAAAACTCAGCGTGTTCATCCACTGGCTCTGGAGTTACATCACGAATGCGCCTGGAGTAAGCGTCTTCGAATACAAGCCCGAAGACTACCAAGATAAGAAGTAAAATTGATCAAGCAATTTCCAAAACGCCAGTTTGCACTCTGATCTGGCGTTTTTTATTATCTTACCAAAGCCGCTCAATCCCGTAGGCGTCGAGCTGGCTGTCCGCTGAAATGATAGGCACGCCGCGCAGTTGGCATTCAGCTATGAGTAGCCGATCAAAAGGGTCGCGATGGTGTCGCTGGAGTTCGCACGAGCGCTTCATCGCCAGCCATGTGATTTCAATTATTTCGAAGCCATGCTCGCGTAGGAGTTTGGGCAAGTCTGTGTGATCGGCATAGCTGACCTGCAGTTTGCCCAATGAAGCCTTGAGAGTAATCTCCCACAAGCTCGCCATCGAGATGAGGCTCACACTCTGCGGGCTTTCGATCAACTCAGCATTTTTCGAACTCAGCCTTGGGGAGTCTTCTAGAAAGAAAATGAGAGCGTTTGTGTCCAGCAAGTGATCCATTTAGATATTTCCGTAGGGCATTTTATCTTCAGCAAGCTTTTGGTTTGGCTGATCTTGTAAATCTTCAAACCCTAGGTCGACGGTATCGAAGTCGGCTGAAATATGGAAATTTTCAGACTTCATGCAACCCCGCTTTGGCGCTCTAGTAGCCGTTGGAAGGGAGAGTTGTGCAACTACCTTACCATGACGGGTGAGTAAAATACTCTCGCCATGTTGCTCCAGCTCCGCAACCAAGGACGAGAGCTTGGTCTTGGCTTCGTAAAGTCCAATTTCCTTCATATAGACCAGCCTAGTCTAAATGGATATTCGAGTAAATACCTAAAGCTCAACACGTCTTGTCCGCTCGCGCCATGAGCGTATCGAATGCCACTGCCGTGTGTTGCTAACCTAGGAAAACCCTAGAGCATCCATGTCAAAAACAATGGTCACGTCGTCTGGTGGCGGTGTGGCTGTTAGTATGCGTTTGACGTGCTGGTGCAGGGCGCGGGCTGATGTCGACTTTAGCATCAGGTGGTAGCGGAACTGACCATGAGCTCGGGTGAGCGGCGAGGGCATAGGCTCGCCGAGCTCTACCTGAGGTGGAAGGTCTTTTTTGAGCCGTTTGTGTAAATTTTCTAGGGTGAACTCGGCACGGCGCTCGTGCGTGGAGCGAGTTCCTAACAGCGCGCAATGAGCAAAAGGAGGGTAGAGGAATTTGTTGCGAAATTGTAGTTCCTGCTCGGCATAACCATCGAAATCGTGATGGCGTGAAAACTGGACGCTCGGGCTATGCGGGGTAAAAGTCTGAATGATGACCTCGCCTTCTAGTTCACCTCGGCCAGCTCTACCCGCCACCTGAGTGAGCAGCTGGAAGGTGCGCTCGCCAGCGCGGAAGTCGGGCACGTGTAGTCCTAGGTCAGCGTTGAGAACGCCGACCAGTGTCACATTGGGGAAGTGTAAACCTTTGGCAATCATCTGGGTGCCGATGATGATATCGATTTTATGGGCTTTGAATTTATTTAAAGTGTCACGCAGAGCATTCTTGCGGCGCATGGTGTCGGCATCGATCCGTGCCATTCTCGCCTGTGGGAAGACTTTCTGGATGACCTCTTCCACCTTCTGGGTGCCGAATCCTTGTAGGCGGATCGCTTCATCGCCACAGCTGGGGCATTTTTTTGGTGGTAGTGACTGGTAGCCGCACATGTGACACATGAGTCTGTCCTCAGTGCGGTGGTATGTGAGCGGGATTGCGCAGTGTTGGCACTCGCAGACGTGGCCGCATGGCGGGCATTGGAGAGACCTCGCAAATCCTCTACGGTTGAGGAAGAGAATGATTTGTTCACCATTCTCTAACTTCTTCTCCATCGAGGTACGAAGCTTGTCAGAAAGAATAGCCTGTCGGCCCTTTTGTTTTTGCGCCTCGATCCGCATGTCTAACACCCGCATGATTGGCATTGAATGGGAGTCGGCGCGTTGGTCTAGACGAACCAGCTCGTACTTTCCTGACTGGGTGTTTTGAAACGACTCTAACGAAGGTGTGGCGGATCCTAAAACCACGACAGCTTTCTCAAAATGTGCACGGAGAACAGCGATGTCTCGGCCATGGTAGCGCGGTGAGGTTTCTTGTTTGTACGTGTTTTCGTGCTCTTCATCTACAATGATGATGCCGACATCAGTGAGTGGTGCGAAAATAGCTGAGCGAGCACCAATGACAATCCGAGCCTCGCCTTTGCGAATTCTGTGCCACTCATCGAACCGTTCGCCTTGGGATAAATGAGAATGGAGTACAGCGACATGGTCTTGCAGAGCCGCGAAACGCGATTTAAAGCGCTGCACAGTTTGGGGCGTTAGAGAGATTTCTGGAACCAGAACCAAGGCGCTTTTTCCTTGGTCTATAGCGTTCTGAACGGCTTGGAGGTAGACCTCGGTCTTTCCCGATCCTGTGACACCGAGTAGCAAGATAGGTTTTGGAATAGCTTTGTCGTTGGTGGCCGGATTGACGATTTTCTCTAGCGCGACCTCTTGCTCTGGGTTGAGTTTGAGCGGCGCGCTTTCTAGGAACTCTTGGTCTTCGTCTGGGTCGCGGCGGACTGTTTCTTCTTTCAGTACCACGTGGCCTTTCTTTTCTAACGACTTCACCGCAGCAGTCACCGAACCACCGCCGAGGTCTTTCAGGGACATTATGCCGGAATTTGATTCAAGAAGCTTGAGTATGATATGTTGCTTTGGAGCGCGCTTAGCGAGTTTGTCTAGAGCCTCAGCATCCGGCATGGTCTTGATCTCTACGATCTTGCGCGTCTTCTCGCTGTGCATGTCCTGCCGCACCGATTCCGGTAGCAGCGCTCGCATGACTTGTTCCAGTGGTGCCACATAGTACTCGGCAATCCATTTGCCCAGCTTCATGAGCTGTGGAGTGATCAGTGGCTCAGGGTCGATCAGTTTACTTACCGGGCGTAGGTTATAGTTGGTCTGTGGCGGAGGACCAATTTCTAAAACCGTTCCAGTAGAGTCGCGGTTTCGCAGCGGTATACGTACTCGACAGCCAGTCACGACAGCCATGTCATCTGGGATCATGTAGTCGAAGACTAGCTCGGATGGGCCGTCGATGAGGACTCTAGCGGATTGCTGCACTGGCCGAATGTGGAGGTAGAACTGGGCTGTGTGAAGGCATTTTTTCGTGATTGCCTGAAGGTTTTCCTAAAAAAGAGAGTGTAGATGTCACAAATGTGATCGCCCACGCCAATAGTAGATGAAAGACTATGGAAGCTCTAGCAATTATGAATGAAACTAAACAGGAGGCCTTTGCGGATCTGGCGCGCACGCACCACCGAGAATTACTCGTTTACGCCCGTGCTCTGACTCGTGAGGATCATCAAAGCCGTGATATTGTCCAGGAGTCCTTTGTGACTGCGTGGGAGAATATGGAACGCTTTGATGTGACCCGCGATTTCGGTTCCTGGCTTCGCGGTATTGTCCGCAATAAATGGCGCGAAACCATGCGCCGCAACAATAAACAGATCGCTCTAGAAGACGATGCTCTGGAATCTATGGAGGCTGAGATGCTGACCTGGCAGGAGTTGCGACAAGATGGAGGCCCCGGTGTCTTCATCCGCTTAGAGGACTGTGTTGGCAAACTCCCAGAGGCCCTCGTGGGCGCTGTGAAGAGTTTTTATTACGAGGGCTGCTCGACGGATGAAGCAGCAGAACAGTTAGATATCGGTGGCGCCACACTACGCAAGCGTCTCGAACGAGCGCGTCAAGCACTGCGCCAATGTCTCCAAACTAAATAAAGAGAGGAAAGAAAATGGATAATCATAAAGATCAATTGTTAGATGAGTTGCTCAAAGAGCACGCTAAGCACGGAGCAGGAAACGATGAGTCGTTTCTTAAAGAAATCGATGAGCGCGTCGCTGTGAATGACACCGTGCTAGAAATGCCCGAGCGCAAACCGAGTCCAGGAAACCGCTGGGCGCTGGGATCAGGAATAGCCGCCTGCATAGCTATCGGGTTTTCCGTGCATTATGTCACGAAATCGAATCAACCTGATACGATAGCGTATCATGAAGTGAAGCCCAGCGCACTGCAGGAGGACGCTCTAGCACCCTCTTCGATAAAGAAAGATGAGACGACTATGCTGTCGTTGGAGTCCGATGAGTCAGTCATTGAAAGGCCTGAGATGACGGTTCAAGTGGAACGTGAAGCCTCCTCACCAGCCTCCAGCATGGCAAAGGTCATAGCAGAGAATTCTTCTACAGCGAGGAGTGTGCCAGTGCCTACTTTTGAGGTCGCAGAGCCGGCCTTGGATTTTGGAAGCGGAGATGACTTCGGTGAAGGCTGGGGTGATGGTGACGGTTCGGGAGGTGGAGGATTTGGACATTTGGGCGGCGGACGTTCACTTCATTCTAAAAAATCAAAAATTGCTCCACAAATAGCCATTTGCCCACCACCCCATATCCGTCCACCAGTCGATCAGCCGGTTTTGAGTGGTGAAAAATATGGCGGTCTCATAGATAATAAATGGAAGGCGCCTGTAGATGAGCGTTCATCACTTTCCACTTTTGCCGTGGATGTGGACACTGCAAGCTATGCGAACATCCGTAGAATGATCCGTGAGGGGCAAGCGATTCCTAAAGACTCGGTCCGTATCGAGGAAATGGTCAACTACTTCGACTACCAATACGCCCAGCCGACTGACAAGCATCCATTCGCCGTAAATGTGGATTCCTGTGTCTCTCCCTGGGATGCGAACAACCGCATTGTGCGGATTGGTATTCAAGGAAAAGAGATCGTCCGTGAGCAACGCCCAGCGACCAATCTCGTATTCTTGCTCGATGTCTCTGGCTCCATGAATAACGCGAATAAATTGCCGCTACTCAAGCAGTCCATGCAGTATTTGTTAGAGGAACTGAATGAGGAAGATACCGTGAGCATAGTTGTCTACGCTGGAGCTTCAGGTTTAGCGCTTCCTGCAACGAGGGTTGATGATATCGGACGTCAGAAAATTCTAGAGAAGATGAATAGCCTCAACGCCGGTGGATCGACCGCTGGTGGGCAGGGGATCCAACTCGCTTACAAGCAGGCTCAGGACAACTTCAAGAAGGACGGAGTCAACCGTATCATCCTGGCCACGGATGGTGATTTCAATGTAGGGGTCTCAGACAATGCTTCTTTGACCAAGATGGTGAAAGAGAAGGCGAAATCCGGAACTTACATATCAGTGTTAGGTTTCGGTAGCGGCAATATCAATGACGCTATGCTCGAGTCTATC
>Ga0233410_10000074_pt1 | contig 31756 bp, 26 predicted proteins | sample Na_anoxic_1_MG_FD_179869 | JGI IMG/M metagenome (GOLD analysis project Ga0233410, IMG submission 179869) | Seawater microbial communities from Saanich Inlet, British Columbia, Canada - Na_anoxic_1_MG | ecosystem: Environmental > Aquatic > Marine > Inlet | place: Canada: British Columbia...
TCTAGACCCAACACCTCAGCCACTCCATGGGCTGCAGGCTCAATCAGCAGCATGCACCAGCCACGACTCACTAGCTGAGCTGCCTAATATCAAAGTCCCCTGCCTAATCACGGGCGGCATTGACGACATATTCACTCCTCTATGGATGGCGAACGAAGTCGCTAACGCTATTCCTAACAGCGACAGCTACTTTTATGACAACTCAGGCCACGGATTCCACTTTGAGAATCTCCCAGCCTTCAACGAGAAGACCACAGCCTGGCTTCTTGAAAACTAATTCTAAAAAAAAACACAAAACATTATGAGCGACATCAAATTTGGATCCGAGGTTTACACTTGGTTCATGGACGGCTACGGAGAAGGTAATAAAAACCAGCTTGGTCACATGATCAAGACAGTCAGCAAAGCTGGCTTCAAAGGCATCGAACCAATGGTTCTAGAGCCCTATGATACATACTGGATGGGCGATTGGAAAGACCCAGCTAAACTCAAGGCTGACCTAGACGAAGCTGGCATCGAGCTGGCAGCTCTCGCGCTAATTTGCCAATGGGACGGCGAAGAAGAAACCGAGTCCGAACGTGCCTGTGCTGACTGGACTATCGAGACACTCAAGCTCTTCCCAGGGGCAGCTCTCGGCACCGTGCCACTTCCGGGCGGCCGCCACAATCTCCAGCAACGCCGACTCAACCTCGTCAACAATGTGAACCGCGTTTCACGTCGTGCAGCAGAGGCTGGCCTCACCTGCTCTTTCCACCCGAACTCGCCTCCGGGCTCACTGGTTCGAACTCAAGAAGACTACAATGTGGTTCTCAACTCACTCGACCCATCAGTGACGGGCTGGACTCCTGACGTTGGTCACATCGTTCGCGGCGGCATGGACGTCATTGACACAATGACTCATTGGCAACACCTCATCAACCACGTTCACTACAAGGATTTCTCAGGAAATGGTGCTGAGCCGTGGTCTCAGATGGGATCAGGAAAAGTGGACTTCCACCAGATCACTGAATTCCTCGTACAGCGCAACTACAAGGGCTGGGTCATCTGTGAAGACGAATGTGAAGACGCCATCAAGAACCCAGATGAAGTCACTCTTCAGAATGGCGCATGGTGCAACGAGCAGCTCGTACCGCTACTCGGGTAATCACCCACCAACCTTTCAGCGTCTAGCTCATTAGCTAGACGCTCTTTCCCCCCGCAATTATTTCAACGAACTATTCACTTCATATGAAGAACCTTTACAACAGCAAAGAAGCACCAAAGAAAGACGACCTAGCACTCCGCGTCTACACCTCTCGCCTTCTAGGGCAAGAGCCTGACCTCGTACTTCACGGAGGCGGCAACACATCTGTCAAAACGACAGTCAAAGATTTCTTTGGCAACTTTGTCGAAGTTCTTTGCGTGAAAGGTTCCGGCTGGGATCTAGCAACCATCGAGAAGCCCGGCTTCCCAGCAGTACGCATGGACACCCTGCTCAAGCTCGCAGAACTCGACACCCTTTCTGACTCAGACATGGTCGAGCAACAACGCCTCGGCTTACTTGATCCGGCTGCGCCAAATCCATCGATCGAAGCAATTGTTCACGCTGTGATCCCTGCAAAATTTGTCGATCACACCCACGCCGATGCTATTCTAGCACTGACTAACAACCCTAATGGCAAAAAGCACATCAAGGAAGTCTTTGGCGACTCCATGATTGTGGTGCCCTACGTGATGCCTGGATTCGTCCTCGCCAAAGCAGTACAAAAAGCAATCGCAGGCAAAGACCTTAGTAAGGTAGACGGTCTCATCTTGATGAACCACGGCATCTTCACTTTCGATGACGACGCCAAGAAGTCCTACGACCTGATGATCAAGAAGGTCACACTCGCAGAGAAATACGTCGCGGCAAACCTTAAGGCCAATCCAATCAAAAAGGCTAAAGTCACAAAGAACCTCCTAGGTCTAGCAGCTCTTCGTAAAGCAGTATCTAACGAACGCGGCACAGCCTGCATCGCACGTCTTTCTACCTCAAAAGCAGCAGGCGCTTTCGCCGCGGCTCCGAAGCTTGCAACAATCTGCAAAAAGGGACCAGTCACTCCTGATCATACCATTCGCACCAAACGACTCCCTCTTTACCTAGCAGACGGGGCAGGCGCTGACACAGCAACAGCCAAGTACGCTAAGGAATACACAGCGTACTTCAACAAGCACGCTAATAGCGAGACTATCCTCGATACCGCTCCACGTTGGGCCGCCTGGGCTAACCACGGAGTAGTCTCCTTCGGTGCCACCCTCAAGGAAGCTAACATCATCGCCGACATCGCTGAGCATTCAGTCGACACTATCCTCAAAACTGAGCACGCATTTGGCGCTTGGAAGGCACTTCCAGCTAAAGACCTTTTCGAGATCGAATACTGGGAGCTAGAACAAGCCAAACTCAACAAAGGCGGATCAAACAAACCAACGCACCAAGGCAAAATCGCACTGGTCACAGGTGCAGCAGCGGGCATTGGTTTTGCCTGCGCTGAGCAACTAGCTCTCGCTGGAGCAACAGTCATCGGAGCCGACCTCAACCCAGACATCGTCGAAACAATGGCGAAAATTGGCGGACTCGGCATCGTCGCCAACCTCACCGACGACAAGGCAATCACCAACGTTGTAGAGACAATTATCAGCACATACGGTGGACTCGACATCCTCGTTTCAAATGCTGGAATTTTCACAGCAGGCGCATTCCTCGAAGACCTCGAGCAGCAAAATTGGGACAAGTCCTTTGCGGTCAACCTCACCTCTCACCAGAAACTCCTGCGCGAAGCTATTCCATTCCTCAAGTTAGGTATCGATGGCGCAATCGTTCTCGTTGGTTCACGCAATGTGAACGCTCCAGGAGCTGGTGCGGCATCCTACTCCTGTGCCAAAGCTGGTCTCAACCAACTTTGTCGCGTGGCAGCTCTCGAACTCGCACCACAAGGCGTCCGCTGCAACATCATTCACCCTGACGCAGTGTTCGACACCAAACTCTGGACTCCTGAAAACCTCAAGCGCTCTGCTGAGCGCTACGGTCTCACGATCGAGGAATACAAGACACGCAACTTACTCAAAACTGAGATCAAATCAGCCAATGTAGGCCAAATGGTTTCAGCCATGGCTTCTCCACTCTTCGGTAAAACAACGGGTGCACAGATCCCGGTAGATGGCGGCAACGATCGCATCATCTAACTCGTAAAAGAGGCTTCCAGCCTCTTTATGCTACATCATTCTAAATAAGCATTACTAAAATCTAATTCATAAAGAGGCTAGAAGCCTCTTCTACGTAATTCATGAGCTTCACCCCAAAACTACTCAACAATCCGCTTTCCGCAGCTGACGAACTCCTCGAAGGACTCGTCGAGGCCTATAACGGCCAATGCTATAAAGTGGGAGCACGTTCCATTGTCAAAAATGACATCCCAGACGGCAAGGTCTCCTTGCTCGTCGGTGGAGGCGCTGGCCACGAGCCAATCTACCACGCAATGGTAGGCACCAACATGGCCGACGGCGCAGCCTGCGGAGACATTTTCGCTGCTCCGGCTCCTAACATCGTGCAAGAAGCAACCACCGCGATCGACCGTGGAAATGGTGTGCTTTACCTCTACGGCAACTATGCTGGAGATGTGATGAACTTCGACGTAGGAGCGGAAATGTCCGCAGCCGCTGATGTTGATGTCCAGACTGTCTTGATCGCAGACGACGTGGCTTCTGCTCCACCTGAGCGCAAAAAAGACCGTCGTGGTGTCGCGGGTCTTGTGCCAATCGTAAAGATCGCAGGTGCTGCGTCTCAAATAGCTGAAACCCTAGAAGACCTTGCAGCAGTCACCGAAAAAGCATCACTGCAGACGCGTTCCATCGGTGCCGCTATGGCTCCGGGCTCTATCCCGGCTACAGGTAAGCCAACATTCGAGCTCGAACCTGGAATGGTCGGGCTCGGGATGGGCATTCACGGCGAAGCTGGTGTGGGCGAAATACCACTCCCATCTGCCGATGAACTCACCGTCAAAATGCTAGATCTCCTCATCGCTGATTATGAAAAAGATGCTGATGTAGATGCGCTCAAGTCTGGCGACGAAATCGTTTTCTTCATCAACTCACTCGGCTCGACCACGATGATGGAATGCCTCGTCTGCATGCGCAAAGCTGCCGAGTATTTTGAAGAACGTGGCATCGAAATCTTCGACGTACTCATCGGGCCATACGTGACCTGCCAAGAAATGGCTGGCATCTCGTTCTCTATCACCCGTGTCGATGAAGAACTCAAACAACTCTGGTCAATGCCTTGTCAGTCGTTTTGTTATTCTAAGATGGAAGGCCCAATCAAAGGTGGGACTGCGACTCTCACAAAAACTGCAAGCAGTTCGAAGACCGTTGCTAAGAAAGCAGCTGAAAAAAAGCAGGACAATTCGAAATCAACCGTTGGCCTATCGCTCGAGCAAACGAAGCAAATGTCCTTATCGGTTGCCGAGAAAATCATTGCTGCTGAGCCGCTCCTGTCACAGGCAGATCGCGATCTAGGGGATGGTGACCACGGGCTAGGAATGGCACGCGGCTTCGCAGCTCTCACCAAGGAACTCACTGAGAATTCCCATGACAACCTGCGCGACCTCTACCAAGCGGCGGGCAACGCCCTGCTCACCACAATGGGTGGTGCCTCCGGTGTGGTCTTCGGATCTCTCTTCCTCGCTGGGGGTAAGACAATGCACGGCGCTGAATTCTTCGGCTCCCACGAACTTTCTCACCTACTTAACCAATCACTCAAAGACGTCATGTCTCGCGGTGGAGCTAAGCCTGGCGACAAGACAATGATCGACGCACTTCACCCAGCTGCTGAAGCCGCTAAAGCAAACATCGACAAACCTCTAGCTGAATCTATCAAAGCTGTCGCAGCTGCTGCAGAAGCTGGCAAAGAAGCATCCAAAGCAATGATAGCAACCATGGGACGCGCAAAAACTCTCGGAGAAAAGACAATTGGTCTCCCAGACGCAGGTGCCATCTCCGTGACGATCATTCTCAGCACCATGGCCGATTTCATCAACGCGTAAAAGAGGCTCCCAGCCTCTTTATTTACATTCATTCCACCAACTAACAAAACTAACTAAAACTACTATTATGGCAGATACAGACGACATCAGAGAAGGAGCTAGCTTCGGTCTCAACACACCAGCAAACACAGACGGGTTCTACCTCAAAGGAATCAACAACTCAGACTGGGGCCTCAAAAACCGCATGTCCCGCATCTTCAACCAGAAGTCCGGCAACACAGTAATGCTCGCATTCGACCACGGCTTCCTCATGGGACCAACATCTGGTCTAGAGCGCGTTGACCTAAACATCGCACCACTCGTGGAGCACGCAGATTGTATCATGGGTACACGTGGAATGATCCGTTCATCCATCCCAGTTGGCTGCACAAAGCCAGTTTGCCTTCGTACAGATACGGGCACCACAATCCTCACCGAGATGAACCACAACGTTCTGGTCGCTGAAGAAGAAGCCATCCGCATGAACGCATCCGCAATGGCTGCAATGCTTTCTGTTGGTGAAGAAGAAACTGAGCACAAGACTATCGCTAACTTCAGCCGTCTGGTAGACATCGGTTCTAAGTACGGCATCCCAGTAATGGGTGTGACTGCAGTCGGCAAGAAGATGGCTCGCGACGCGCGTTACTTCTCCATGGCTGCACGTGTTTGTGCTGAAAACGGCGCATCTATCGTTAAGACTTATTACACTGAAGGCTTCGAAAAAGTGGTTGCTTGTACTCCAGTACCAGTGGTTATCGCAGGTGGCAAAAAGCTCCCTGAAATCGAAGCTCTCGAGCTCTGCTACAATGCTATCCAATGTGGCGCAGCAGGTGTTGACATGGGACGCAACGTATTCCAGTCCGTAGCTCCAGCAGCAATGATGGCTGCTGTCGCTGGCGTCGTCCATGATGGCCTCAAGCCACAAGAAGGACTCGAACTTTTCAACGACCTCTCATCCGAGAGCAAGTTATAAAAGCCAAGCCAAAAGCACTCTAGCCCTAGTGGACTTAATAACCCACTAGGGCATTTTTTATCCAAACCGATTCCAGTAGAAACTGGACGCCAATATTCCTCAGCTGGATAAATATTTGAAAGAACTCCTGCTAGAACTCCTTATATAAGCTAATTCCATATCGACTTACCATGACCAACTCACTTACCTTTGCCCTCGCAGTCTCTCTTGCGACCACAACATTTGCAGCAGCTGCTGCTGACCATCTCGTTTTCGAACCTAAAGCGAAAGCCAACGGCAAGCACGTGGTTCTTATTTCTGGTGATGAAGAATACCGCTCGGAAGAAGCCATGCCAATGCTGGGTCAGGTCTTGGCTGCCCAGGGCTTCAAAGCCACTGTCCTTTTCTCTCTCGACGCTGACGGCAAAGTGAACCCTGATGCTGGTGGTAACCTCAGCCATTCTGTAGCTCTCGACGAAGCCGACGCCATCGTAATGAGCCTCCGTTTCCGCCACTGGGATGACAGCTCAATGCAACGCTTCGACAATGCTCTCAACCGCGGCGTACCAATGGTCGCCCTCCGCACCTCAACGCACGGATTCAAATTCCCCAAAGACAGCAAATGGGCTAAATACAGCTTCAACGCAAAAGCGGATTCTGGTTGGGTAAAGGGCTTTGGCCGCCAGGTCCTCGGCGAAACCTGGGTCAACCATCACGGCCACCACAAAGTAGAAGGCACCCGCAGCATAGTAGAAAAAGAAAATGCCCAGCACCCAGTGCTCTCAGGAGTTGGCACCATTTTTGGGACCTCAGATGTTTACGGAGCCAACCCGCTCGCGCCATCCACTATCCTTCTGCGCGGTGAAGTCACCAAAACACTCGAACCAGACTCTGCTGCGCTCGAAGGTAAGAAAAACTCTCCAATGATGCCAATCGCATGGACCCGTGAATTTAAAAACACAGGGAAAACGCCGAACCGCATCTTCACCACAACCATGGGTGCGGCCACAGACTTGAGTGACGAAAACCTCCGCCGCCTTGTCATCAATGGTGTCTACTGGGGGCTCAAAATGGACGTTCCAGCCAAAGCTGACGTCACCATCCCTGGCTCATGGGCTCCATCCGACTACTCATTCAAGGCATACAAAAAAGGTCTCACCCCTTCCGATTTCATCGTCAAGTAAGCTCCATTTTTCAATCAGATCACCAAAGCATTATGAAACACAAAATCACTTTTGCCCTCACCAGTTCGCTGGCTAGCATGGCATTGGCAGCGCCTCAAGATGGCGCGCACAACTCAAATCTTGTCGGGGCTGTAAGCGCTGCTCCCGCAACAAGCATCTCAAGTACCAGCAGCAACACTGCCCCACTTAAGATAGCCAAAGACACCCACATCACCATCATTGGTAACGGCATAGCGTCCCGCATGCCTAAGTTTGGTGACTTTGAAACTGAGCTGCAAGTCCGCTACCCAGACGCAAAACTCACCATCCGCAACATGGGTGATGAAGCAAACACTCCAGCATTCCGCCCACAACCAGGTCGTGGATACGATGGCCAATACGCCTTCCCCGGCGCCAAGGACCTCGTGCGCGAAGACCTCAAGGCTAACACCAAAGCCAGAGGGCACTTTGAGACTCCTGACCAATGGCTCACAAAGCTCAAGACCGACGTCGTCATTGCCTGCTTTGGTTTCACCTCATCCTTCGACGGACCTAGTGAACTAGACCGCTTCAAAAAAGAGCTCGATGCCTTTCTCAAGCACACTCAATCCCAGAAATACAACGGAAAAAGCGCGCCACAAGTTGCTTTAGTTTCCTCGACAGCTTTTGAGAATCTCACTAAAATTCAAGACACGCCAAACGGTATCGTAGAAAACAAGAACCTGGCACTCTACACCAAGGCGATGCAAGAGGTCGCTGCAGCTAACAATGTTCTCTTTGTCGACGCTTTCACAGCATCAAAGGGGTGGATCGCGTCAAACAAAGAGCCAATCACCCAAGATGGAGCTCTACTCAATGCAAAGGGTTACCAACTCTTTGCCCCCTTCCTCGCCGACAGTATTTTCGGTAAGGCTCCAGCCAAAGCATCAGCCAAGCGCGCAGCAATCCATGCTGCAGTAAACGAGAAGAACTGGGTGTGGCACAACTACTATAAAATCCCTAACGGCGTACACGTCTACGCCCGTCGCTTCAAACCCTGGGGTCCACAGAACTACCCAGATGAGCTGAAAAAAGCAGCTGAGATGACTCAGCTCCGCGACCAAGCAATCTGGGCTACCGCGAATGGTAAATCTTTTGACCTCGCTGCTGCCGATGCAAAGACACACAAACTTCCAGCCGTTCCAACAAACTTCAAACCAAGTGGTAAAAATGGCGACATCAAATACAAGTCTGGTGAAGACACGCTCGCTGAGCTCACAGTACCAGAAGGCTACAAAATCGAACTTTTCGCGTCAGAAACAGACTTCAAGAATCTGGCCAACCCAGTGCAGATGTCCTTCGACAACAAGGGCCGCCTCTGGGTAGCCTGCATGCCATCCTACCCACACTGGCGCGTCGGTGATCCAAAACCCACTGACACACTCATTATCCTTGAAGACACCAATGGTGACGGCAAGGCGGACAAAGAGACAGTCTTCGCGGACGACCTCCACATCCCGATTGGTTTCGAATTTGCTCCGGAAGGCGTCTACGTTTCCCAGTCAGATTCCCTCATTCTCCTCAAGGACACCAATGGTGACGACAAGTACGATGAGAAAGAATATGTACTTTCAGGTTTCGACGACCACGACACTCACCATGCAATCTCCGCATTCTGTGCCGATCCGTCTGGAGCAATCTACATGGGAGAAGGCGTTTTCCTTCACTCCAATGTCGATACAGCCTACGGCCCAGTTCGTGGAACCAATGGAGGCTTCATGCGCTACAATCCAACCAAAAAGCACCTCGAGCGCACCAGCCAACTCAGCATTCCGAACCCGTGGGGAATCGCCTTTGACGACTATGGTCAAAACTTCTTCCTCCACACCTCCGGAAAATCCTTCACTTGGATGGGCCAATCTACCATCAAACCAAAATATGGCCGCAACCTTCGCGCTCCAAACCTTCTAAAAGGAAACAAGGTTCGCCCAACTTCTGGCCTAGAGTTCGTCTCAAGCCGCCATTTCCCAGATGAAGTCCAAGGTGATATTCTCATCAACAACAACATCGGCTACCTCGGCACTAAGCAACACGCCGTCTCCGAAGATGGCACTGGCTACACCGCTGAATACCGTCAAGACCTGCTCAAATCCGACAACAAAAACTTCCGCCCAGTCGATCTCGAATTCGCCCCCGACGGCTCGCTCTACGTGATTGATTGGTCAAACGTTCTCATCGGCCACATGCAACACAACGCCCGCGACCCACTCCGCGACCACGTGCACGGCAGAGTCTACCGTATCACCTACCCATCCCGCCCATTAGTGAAACCTGCCAAAGTTGCGGGTGCTTCTATCTCAGAGCTTCTTGAAAACCTCAAGCTTCCTGAATACCGTACGCGCTACCGCACACGCCGTGAACTCCGAGGCCACGATGCCGACAAAGTAGCAGCTGCAACCAAATCATGGACACAGAAACTCGATAAAAATGATGCCGAATACGAGCGTTACTTACTCGAAGCTCTCTGGGTTCTGTGGGGCGTCAACAAAGTCGACGAGACATTTGTCACAAACCTGATGAAGGCAAAAGACCACAAAGTCCGCGCTGCAGCCACTCGCGTCGTTCGCTACAACCTTGATAAACTCAGCAACGGCCAAGAACTCCTAGAGCTCGCTGCTGGTGACGAACACGGCCGCGTCCGTCTCGAAGCGATCAACACAGCAAACTGGCTCGATAAAGCATCTGGCGAAGCAATCCTTGAGCTTGCTAAAACCAAGCCAATCGATGACTGGATGAAGCAATCTTTTGACAATGCTAACCAAGATCTCACTGGCGCAACAATCGCCCAAGAAGTTGACACCGAAGCTCTAGCCTGGAAAAAATCAGGTATGGATAAAAAGCAAATTGCTTTCATGAAGAAAGGTCGTGAGATCTACCACCGTGAAGCACATTGCGCCACCTGCCACCAAGAAGACGGCAAAGGACTCCCAGCAGCAGGCTTCCCACCAATCAATGGTACTAAGTGGGCAACTCAGGATCCAGAACGCCTGATCAAGCTTTCACTCAAAGGACTCATGGGCGAAATCGAAGTTAAAGGGAAGAAATTCAACGGGGCGATGACTCCATTTGAAGGACTCCTCAACGACGATGAGCTCGCATCTGTCCTCACCTACGTTCGCAAGAGCTTCGGTAACAATGCTTCAGCGATCAAAGCGGAGCAGGTGAAGAAAGTCCGTGCTGCGGAAATCAAGCAAATCAACCTCTACAGCGCAGATAAGCTACTCAAAGCCCACCCGCACAAGTAAACCCAGCTAAATCAAGTATTCCCAAAGCCACTTTCGCCCCGTGCGGAAGTGGCTTTTCTTTGCTCACTTCGCACTTCGCACTTCACACTTCACACTTTGTCTCTTAAGACAATCCCCATGTGGAAAGGACGTTTCTCAAAAGCAACAGCAGACCTCGTTCAACAGTACGGAGAATCTATCTCGTACGATTGGCGACTTTATAAACACGACATCGCAGGATCCATCGCGCACGCTCGTGCCCAGGTCAAAGCTGGAATCCTCACTCAGGATGAATTTAACCAAATCGAGTCAGGTCTCAGATCTATCGAAATCGATATCGATGCCGGAAAATTCAACTTCTCTATTGAACTCGAAGACATCCACATGAATATCGAGTCAGAGCTCACCACCCGTATCGGTGCCGCCGGCGGAAAGCTCCACACCGCTCGTTCACGCAATGACCAAGTCGCTACCGACACTCGCCTCTACTGCCGTGAAGAGATTGACACTCTCACAGCCCAAATCAAAGAACTCCAAGGAGCCCTCCTCAAGAAAGCAGAACAATACGCTGGCGCACTCATCCCCGGCTACACCCACCTTCAGCGTGGCCAGCCAGTGACTGTCGGTCACCACCTTCTCGCCTATGTCGAAATGTTCGCGCGCGACATCGACCGCCTAGCCGATGCACGCAAGCGCGTCAACGTTTCACCACTCGGCTCCGGTGCCCTCGCAGGCTCTACCATCAACCTCGACCGCCAACAGATCGCTGACGAGTTAGGTTTTGATAGAGTCACCACCAACTCGATGGACGCGATCTCTGACCGCGACTACATCATGGAGCTACTCTTCGACTTCGCCCTCGTGGGAACTCACCTTTCACGTATCTCCGAAGACCTCATCCTCTGGTGCTCTGCTGAGTTTGGCTTCGCCACACTCTCCGACGCACACACCACTGGTTCATCACTGATGCCGCAGAAGAAAAATCCAGACGTCTGCGAGATCACCCGCGGAAAAACTGGCCGACTCTACGGCAACCTCATTTCCCTACTCACCTCAGCAAAGGGTCTTCCACTCACTTACAATCGTGACCTGCAGGAAGACAAAGAGCCGCTCTTTGACTCCATCGACACGCTCAAGATCGCTCTTGCAGTGAATACTGAAATGATCGCTGACATGACAGTCAATGTCGACACCTGCCTCGAAGCAGCATCCGACCCGATGCTCCTCGCGACCGACCTCGCTGACTACCTTGTAAAAAATGGCGTTCCATTCCGCAGCGCGCACGAGCTAGTTGGCCAAGCTGTCGCCGTAGCAGTCGAGTCCAAAACCCCACTCGACAAGATCGACCTCAGTAAAATCTCCGAGCACTACGGCGCCGACGCCAGCGCAGTTTTCAACCTAGAAACTGCTCTCAAAGCCCGAACCAACCCAGGTGCACCAAGCATAGCAAACGTAAAAAGCGAAGTCGCCCGCTGGAAAAACACTCTATAACGTGACCGTATCGGTCGCTCAACCTTTATCAACCTCAAGCTGGCTAAAGCTTGGGGTTCTTTGTTTTATAAATGTAACATAATCTGCACTATTTGAAATGCATGTTTGCAGTCAGTCAATTTAGTTGTTAATTACCTCAGCAATCCCACTTAAACCTCCAGACTATGAGCGAATCTCAATGGCACTACCTCGATGCCCAAAACCAACAGCAGGGCCCAATCACCGGCGCACAACTCCAGGCTCTCACAGCCCAAGGACAAATTATCCAAACCACCCAAGTGTGGACTGATGGCCTAGAAGCTTGGATTGCGGCTAGTCAGGTAGAAGGACTTTTTGCTGCTCCGACAGAGCAAGAACCAGCCCAGTCAGCCTATACCGCACCGACTACTGACCCCACTCCCACTGGCGGCAAATACCCCTCTACCATTGTCACTGGAGCGAGCTTCGGTAAGCTCATTGGTCTATTTATCGGAGCAGTCGGATTCATAATTATAGGTCTCATGGTTGCAAGCAGCCCAGAAGACAATCTCGTAACTGCAGGGGCTGGCATTGCCATCATTGGCTACATCATGCTTCTCATCCTTAGTGTTTTACCTTATATCTACCTCTACAAAGCGTGGAAATGCCTCCAACCTGGTGGCGCGACTATAACCCCTGGTAAAGCGGTCGGCTTTCTATTCATCCCACTCTTTAATTACTATTGGATCTTCGTTGCCATGGGCGGGCTTCCTCGTCAATGGAATGAAATTATGGATCGCTATGAGAACACCCAAGACGCACCTCGCCTAAGCATCGGCGCCTTCGTTTGCTTACTCCTGCTTCCAGGTGTTGGCTTCTTCATCTGGGCCTATCAAATCATCAAAGCTATCAACTTCATGGTCAGCCTCAGCAAGATGAGTTACGCTTCTAACCCGACTGGAATCGTCGGTGGCGGTCTCAACTTTGGCCCAGCAAATATCCCCATAAAGAAGTAATTTCTAGACACCCGCCCACAACGAAACTTCTTTATGCGACCTAGACGGTCGCGTTACTGTCATCACCCATCTTTCGCTCCCGCGAATGATGGGTTTTTCTTTACCAATCCTCCCCACCCGCTACACACCTCTGCATCAAGTAAGTAGGTGCCTACCTACTCTCTACTAACTACTTTCCTACTAAGAAAATGTCCGACCAACACAGACCATTCCCATTCGACGTCTTCGAGCCACAGTGGCAATCCTACTGGGACGAGAACAAGACCTTCCGCACGCCAAACCCAGGTGACGCAGATTTCGATGCGACCAAGCCAAAGTACTTCGTGCTCGATATGTTCCCTTACCCATCTGGTTCTGGCCTCCACGTTGGTCACCCAGAAGGCTACACAGCCACTGACATCATCGGCCGCTACAAGCGCATGAATGGTCACAACGTACTCCACCCAATGGGTTGGGACGCATTCGGCTTACCAGCTGAGCAATACGCGATCAAGACCGGTCAGCACCCACGCATCACCACCGAGCAGAACATCAACAACTTCCGCAAGCAGCTCAAGTCACTCGGCTTCGGCTACGACTGGGATCGCGAAATAAACACCACCGACCCAGGCTACGTCAAATGGACTCAGTGGCTCTTCATCCAGCTCTACAATTCTTACTTCTGCGAAGAGGAAAAGAAGGCCAAGCCAATCTCTGAGCTCGAAGCAAAAGGACTTTCCCGTGAAGAGATCGACGCCGAGCGTCTTGCCTTCATCTCCGAAGCGCCAGTGAACTGGTCACCCGACCTTGGCACTGTGCTTGCCAACGAAGAAGTCGACGAGTGGAAGTCAAAAGGCCACACCGTCGAGCGCCGTAATCTCAAGCAATGGATGCTCCGTATCACGAAGTATTCCCAGCGTCTCATCGATGAACTCGACCCCCTCGATTGGCCGGACTCCATCAAAGCCCTCCAGACCAACTGGATCGGCAAGTCCACTGGTGCTGAGGTTTCTTTCGACATCGACGGCAACGAAGTGGTGGTATTCACCACCCGCCCAGACACACTTTTTGGAGCGACCTACATGGTGCTCGCACCTGAGCACGCACTTGTTTCTGAGATCACTTCTGCTGAGCAAAAGGATGCTGTCGAAGCGTACATCAAAGCTTGCGCTAACAAATCAGACCTAGAGCGCGGCGACCTCAACAAAGACAAGTCCGGTATCTTCACTGGTGCTTATGCGACTAACCCAGTCAACGGCGAGCAAGTTCCAGTATGGATCGCGGACTACGTGATGATGGGCTACGGCACTGGCGCTATCATGGCGGTTCCTGGACACGACGAGCGCGACTTCGAATTCGCCACCAAGTATGACCTTCCAGTCCTCCAAGTGGTTGCACCAAACGATGAGAAAACTGAATGGCGAGGCTTCACCGGCAACGGCAAGTCAGTCAACTCAGGTTTCCTCGAAGGGATGAAAACTAAGGACGCCAAGAAGGCGACCATCAAGTGGCTCCTCGACAACAAGAAAGGCACCTTCAAGACCAACTTCAAGCTGCGCGACTGGCTCTTTAGCCGCCAGCGCTATTGGGGCGAGCCATTCCCAGTTCTTTGGGAAGACGGCCAGCACAGAGTGCTCGACGAAAGCGAACTCCCGCTTCTCCAGCCCGAGATGGAAGACTTCAAGCCAACGGGCGACCCACGTGGCCCACTCGTCAAAGCAACTGACTGGATCCAGTACTCAGAAACAGCCGAGCGCGAGACTAACACCATGCCTCAGTGGGCTGGCTCATGCTGGTACTACCTCCGCTACTGCGACCCTAACAACTCCGAGCGCTTCATCTCCAAAGATGCTGAAGAATACTGGGGTGGTGAAGACGCAGCGGTCGATCTCTACGTCGGCGGCACCGAGCACGCAGTGCTCCACCTTCTTTACGCACGCTTCTGGCATAAAGTCCTCCACGACCTCGGCCACCTTTCTACAAAGGAGCCATTCAAGAAGCTCGTCAACCAAGGCCTCATCCTGGGTGAAGACGGTCAGAAAATGTCCAAGTCTATCGGCAACGTCGTCAACCCTGACGAAGTAGTAGAACTCTACGGTGCGGATTCACTCCGTCTCTACGAGATGTTCATGGGCCCACTCACACAGGTGAAACCGTGGCAGATGAAAGGCGTCGAGGGCGTTTCTCGCTTCCTCGGAAAAGTCTGGCGCGCAGTGTTCACCCAGAACCAAGCCGGTCAGTGGACACTCTCCGAAAAAGTCGTCACCGAAGAGCCTACGGACAAAGCTCTCCTCAAGGTGGTTCACGAAACCATCAAGAAGGTTGGCGAAGACATCGACTCGATGTCCTTCAATACAGCGATCTCACAAATGATGATCTGTACCAACGCCTTCACTAAGGCTGAGAAGATCCCAGTGAGCTTGCTCGTTGATTTCCTCAAAGTGCTCAACCCATTTGCCCCACACATCACCGAAGAGATCAACAAACAACTAGGCAACGACACCCTCCTCTCCGAGCAAGTCTGGCCACAGTTCGTTGAAGAATATCTCGTCGAATCTGAAATTCAGATCGTGGTTCAGGTGAACGGTAAAGTCCGCGCTAAATTGCTAGTGAACAAAGACGCATCCAAGGAAGAAGTCGAAGCCCTCGCTAAAGCCGACGCCAGCGTCCAGGCACACACCGAAGGCCTCACGATCCGCAAGATTATCATTGTCCCAGGCCGCCTAGTCAACATCGTAGCCAACTAGCCGTAGAAGAGGCTTCCAGCCTCTTTAATGAATCACCAAGGACTACGACCCTCAAAAAAACAAAGAGCCAAGATGGCTCTTCTACGAACAACCAAAAGCCGCGCTGGAGTAATCCACGTGGCTTTTTTGTTTCCTCTCTAATACTGCCTAGAGAACTTGGAGAAATCGGCTTGGCGTTTTTCAACAAAGGCTTCACGGCCTTCGGCGGCTTCATCTGTGCCGTAGGCTAGACGAGTCGCCTCGCCGGCGAAGATTTGTTGACCCACCATTCCGTCGTCAGTCATGTTGAAGGCGTACTTGAGCATTTTCTGAGCGGTTGGTGATTTATCATTGATGATACAGGCCCACTCTAGCGCTTTCTTTTCCAGCTCTGCATGCGGCACCACCTTGTTCACCATGCCCATTTCATACGCATCTTGCGCAGTGTAGCGGAGACCAAGGAAAAAGATTTCACGGGCTCGTTTTTGGCCGACTTGTTTGGCTAGATAAGCTGAGCCGTACCCAGCATCAAAGCTAGCAACATCGGCATCTTTTTGTTGGAAGACAGCATGCTCTTCAGAAGCTAGCGTTAGATCACAAATCACGTGCAGCGAATGCCCACCGCCTACTGCGTAACCAGGCACCACAGCCATGACAACCTTGGGCATGAATCGAATGAGGCGTTGGACTTCAAGAATGTGGAGGCGCCCAAGATTCTTACCTGTCGCATCTTCAGTGCCGTCGTACTTATAGCCGTCCTTGCCGCGGACACGTTGGTCACCACCTGAACAAAATGCCCAGCCGCCATCTTTAGCGCTCGGGCCATTTCCAGTGAGTATCACCACACCGATCGCGTCGTTGACCCGTGCGTGTTCCAGAGCCTGATAGAGCTCATCCACGGTTTTGGGACGGAAGGCATTGCGACACTCTGGGCGATTGAATGCGATGCGCACAGTCCCACCAACCACCGCTTCGTGGTAGGTGATGTCTTCAAACCTAAATCCTGCTACTTCCTGCCAATCTTCGACGTGAAAAATCTCTGAAATCATGTGCGCTATGATGGCCATAGACACGATTCATGCCAGTGAAATATCGATCACTTGAGACTCGCAGCAATCTCCTCAGCCGCTCCGATCAACGATGGGTAGGCCGGCTCCCAACCTAGTGCTCTTATTTTAGCGTTAGAAACCGCCTTGTCCGACCACCCACGCTTGCTCTGTAGATTGCGTGGAGCGCTCGGTGGTAGATCGCGATCAAAAATAGAACACAGAGCTTGATACGTCTCAAGCTGACTCATCGGGTGCGAATCACACACATTGTAGATTTCACCACGTGCGCTCTCTCCGAGTTCACAAAGAAACAAAATTGCCCTTGCTGCGTCTTCATGGTGGGTGTGATTGAGTCGCCGACTGCCGTCTTCCTCCATCGTAGCGTCACCCGCTAGAAAGCGACGCAAAAGATACGAACGACCATTGCCATACACTCCAGCGAGCCGCGCCACGGTCCCCTTTGCTTTCAAAATGACCTGCTCGGATTCCAACAAAATATTCCCAGTCTCACGCTCAAAATCGGTCGCAGATTCCTCCGTAACCAACTCACCATTCACCTGCGGGTATACTGAGGTGCTCGATGTGAATAACATGTGAGAATCTGGGAATATCTCCGCTAAGTTGCGCGCTCCATCGCGGTAAACTGCACGATAGGACTCCACCCCACCACCACCCGCGCTAGCACAATGCAACACATGCGTAGGGTAACTTATTGATTTAGAAAGATTTGATAAAGAGTCTAGAGAAGTGAGGTCAGCATGGTGGTCTCCAGCTCCATTTCTACTCATTGTTGACACTTTCCAGCCATGGATTGTGAATAACTTCTGAGTAACTTTTCCGACGAAGCCATTTCCGGCAATGAGTAAGTGTTTCATTCGATCTCGGCCTCGTTGTCAGATTGATCTGAGTCGACCGCTTCTGGAGGCGCCTTTTCAGATTGTATCTGCGATTCTAGCGAATCAGCCTCAGCGACAGGTTTCACGAGTGGGTCGATCACTTGAGGATCTTCAACTGGAGCCTCAGGAGCCTTCTCGACCACCTCCTTAGCTGTGTAATAATCAACCAGCCCCTTTGTCACAGCATTGACGTATTCACGGTAGATCGATGGTCGTAGTTTGCCGTTTACAAAGCCTAGTGCAGAATAGTCTCCGACCTGCATCCGAGTGTAGGAATCTTTGCCATTCATCAAGTAAGGTTCAAAAAACAGCACTGGACAATCGTACAGTCTGTTAGCCATCAAATTCCTCCCCCATAAAAAAGGGTTTCCATCTATATTCACGGCTCTGCTTGAATTTGGCTCATATTGATAGGCCGGCAAGCCAGATTCAGCATGAAACCTAGCGGCCGCCGCGGCGGTAAGCTTAGCTTCCTCAGCATGGTTTCCTTGGAGAATTTTTAGAACACATTGGTAGCGTTCATCGTCATGCGCCAACTCGCTCTGAGTGTAGGCGCCATTGAGTATCATATGGAAGTGCTCTTCTTCATAGAGCTGAGGACTCTCAGGATCGGGCTGAGCGCCAGCATTGAAATGCAAACACAGAACGATGTCTGGTTTTAGCTCTTGATTGACCAGTTCAGCTCGCGCGCGGATTTCACCATTTCTGTAGAACAATTTCTCAGCCTCACGCTTCACACTTTGTTCCGTCACCGCAGACTTATTTGCTACCAGTTTGGACTCAGCATAAGCATAGTAGTCTTGCGGTCGGAACGGATTGGCTGGGCTATTCTTATCCCGGACAAGATGCACGGTTGCCCCTAACGACTCCAACTGATCGATCAACAACTCAGCGACAGTGAGCGTCATATTTCCCTCTTGAACCGGCGGAACGCCATCCTTCAAAATGAATCTTCTTTGCTCAATTCCGGCGTAATCTCCACCAATGTGTCCGGGGTCGATCGCTATCCGTAAACCTAACAAAGGTGCTGATTCTGAACTTTCTCCCAGTTCCACTTTAGAGCGCCAGAACTTTTTTGGCTTCGCCTCAACAACCTCATTTTTGAAAGCTAATTTGTAGGTTTTTGATAAATCACTCCCGTGCGTTTTGATCAAAACGTGCTCCGCCTCCAGCGTGAACCAATCCTTCCAATAAGGCCCCACAGAATACACATTACTCATCAAATCTATAAATTCAGCGCGAGAAACCGTGTACTGATAAGCGTCCAATGACTCCCACTGTGGAGCATGACCTAGCGCTGATTGATGTTCATCATATTTGACTGGAATGGTATTGCTCGGCTGTTCGCTCTCGCTAATTTCCACAGTATCCCCTGCCACTATTTCTGAAGTTTCCTCCGCTCTATTAGACGTTTCAAATTCTGGCATCTTGGGAGGCTTCGTCTGTGAAACCACAGCTTGCACAATAAAGGCGCCAATCAAGGCGCTAACGACTAGGGAAATTTCCAAAGCTATATTTTTACGAGGCATAATGGTGATAGGGCTGGTATCGCTGGTGTCGGTATGGTTTGCTCTGCGAACTCTACCGCAGATACTACATCTGACTACGAGTGAAACGAAGACCAAGTTACGCAATGCGCATTCTTTTTTTAGGAGATATCGTCGGTGAACCCGGCAGAAAATCCGTGATCAAATTTCTTCCCTCCATCCAGAAGGAACATGCTATCGATTTTACCATCGTCAATGGGGAAAACTCAGCTGGCGGCCGTGGAATCACACCCTCGATAGCCAACGACCTATTCAAAGCTGGAGCGGATGTCATCACGACTGGTGACCACGCCTGGGACCAACGCGAGCTGGCCGCCCACCTCAGTATTGAAAATCGTATTTTGCGCCCTATCAACTACCCTGAAGGCACTCCTGGAAGCGGACTCATCAGCATCGACACTCCTGCAGGAAAGCTCGCTGTGCTCAATGCCCAAGGACGCACCTTCATGGGCCAAGCTCTAGAAAACCCCTTCATCATCCTAGAGGACACCGTCGACACGCTCATTAAGGATGGCACAAAAATGATCTTCCTCGACTTCCACGCTGAAACCACCAGTGAGAAAATAGCGATGGGCTACCACCTCGATGGCAAAGCTTCCGTCATCGTCGGCACTCACACCCACGTTCAGACCGCCGACGAGCGCATCCTGCCCAATGGAACCGCCCATATAACCGACGCCGGCATGTGTGGTCCTGAAACCTCCGTTTTAGGCCGTAACGTAGAAAGCATTATCTACCGCTTCAAGACCTCACTCCCAACTCGCTTTCCTGTAGCCAAGGGACCAGTGAGACTTTGTGGTGTGATCGCAGAGATCGATCCTACATCTGGAAAAGCAAAAAGTATCGAGAGGTTCAACCGACTGCTAGAACCGAGCGAGATGTAGGCTACGGTAGTTTGCGCATACTTCCTTTTGACTGCTCACGCTCCACTTCTTTCTGCTTTTTCATCTGCTCCTGACGAGCTTTTGAACTAGCTGCTTCCCCTGCATGGGCGTTGTAACGGGCATTGAAACCAATTTTCCCCTTATAGAAGTCAGTCATATTTTCTGTCAGTACTAGTGGGGAGAGATTCTTTAAGCCCATTTTTGGCACAAGGAACAAAACGCTCCCAGCAATAGCGATGCCAAACAAGAGTATGTAAAAGATCGCGCCTGATCCTAGCTTTTTGCCGCGTCCGTAATTTCTGGGCGCAAACAAACAGATCGCGTAGACCCAAAGGTTGTATATCGGCACGAAGACTCCTAGCCCGTGCGCCTTTGAATACCCAGCGTGCTGCATCCTAGTTGCGGCCATTTGCCAAGTTACTATAGCTAATATAACCAGCGGGAGCACTTGAAAAAAGAGGCTAGAGCTAACTCTCGTGGGAGTGAGCAATTGCTGCACCTGAAGTTCTGTTAAGATAGCTATTCCCAACGCAATCGGGATCAACCAGCCAAAATAAAAATAGATGTTAAACAATGCGCGTGAAGCCCCACGGCAAACAATATCTTCGTCGATACCCTTTGCTCCCTCTGCGTCCCTCACACGGGCATCCGACTGGTTTTCGACTACCCTAAACTTCTTCACAGAATCCTCAAACGGCTTCGCCTCGGCGAGTTTCACCCATTGATCCATCCCCTTCTTCCACACTTGAGTTGAGTCAATATAGACCTCTTGCTTTGTGATCTTTTCACAAAAATCCTCAAAAGTCACCGGCCCTCGGCGGTGACCTAAAGTTAGATAGAACCATTCTTTCTCAACTGCTTTTCCCATAACTTCCTTCCTCTTTATATAGCCAAGTGTCGTTAACACCACGGGGAACTTAATAAAACAGTAATAACTTTCCTCCCATTTATCAATCTCAATTTTAGACGCAGATTTTAAGCGCAGCGCAAACCGCAGCTTTATGAGCATTCACACGCAGCTCCAAATCGAGACTGCTTGGAGTTTCAAAGGTAAAGGATAGGGGACATCCTAATGTTGCCAAAAAAATAGCTTCTGGCCAATGCTTCGGCTCATCGGGTTCACTACCATGGTAAATCCAGCCTGGTTCTCGGACCTCATGATCATCGATGAGCTCCTCTGGCTCCATCGGCATAGTTGGAGTGAGGGCTTCAACCATCCGCATATAGCGCTGTGGCCGATCTTCGAGTTGATTGATTTCGTAGAAATAGAAGCCCGAGCTTTCCCAGTCCTCATGTAAAGAGATCGCAAAATCACATTTACGCCCCTCCAACCATTTTGCGTGGGCTGCGACTTCTAAAGACAAACGATTTAGGTAATCTCGGTTCAGATCCAGACCTTGATAATTCTCTCGAGCCCCTGCTTGAAGTCCCGTTGGGTTCAAAACCGGACACACATACCACGAGCACGATTCCGTCAGAGTTCTTTCTTTCAACAACTCCAGCAATGCCAAAGGACCAGCGGGTTCATCACCATGAATACCTGAGGATAAATAGACAGTTCTCTCACTATCCTTCCGCACCAGAGAATAGGCGTAGAGAGGAAATCCCTCAACTTCACAGAGTAATTCGCGCTGAGCTCCCATTGCCTGTAGCTCCCTATCACAAGCTTCTATGAGTTCACGTACCACCATTGCCTCCAGTCAATCACAACACAATGTGGGATCAACCCCGAAGTTCCATGAAGCCCACCTAATACGAATGTTAGAATGAATCATTCGCTTATCAGTTGACTAGGGCTAAATCCTATACAGCCTATGTCCATGGCTCCATCGACCTCAAAAAACCACCTCATTCCGTTTGAACTCTGGTATGAGGATTTTGCCCCAGGCTACCCAACGATTCGTATTAGCAACGCTCACGCCTCAGCAACAATTGCGCTACACGGCGCGCATGTCATCGATTGGATTCCTCGGGATCAAGAACCCGTCATCTTCACAAGTCGTGAAGCAGTATTCAAAGAAGGAAAAGCCATCCGCGGTGGCATTCCCGTTTGCTGGCCGTGGTTTAACGCACATCCCAGCGACCCATCAATGCCATCTCACGGTTTCGCTAGAAATCGATTTTGGCAACTCATCCAGAGCCGCAGCACTGAGGACTTCACTGAAATCACCCTCCAGTTCGATACTCAAGCAATCGATATTTGGCAACACGACACCAGCCTAACACTTACCATCAGAGTCGGTAAATCGCTGAGCCTTGAACTCAAAACCACCAACAATGGTAGTAACCCAGTCACTATTGGTGGCGCTTTACACAGCTATTTTTACATCAGTAACATTCAAAAAGTCGCTCTCACTGGCCTAGAAAACACTAGTTATCTCGACACCGTAGACGGAGTAGAAAAACTCCAAGACGGCCCCATCCATTTCAAATCAGAAGTGGATAGCGTCTATCAACAAACTGATCAAGCAGTGCTCATTCACGACCCAGGATTCAAGCGCACCATCAAAGTTGAAAAGTCTGGCAGCCACTCAACAGTCGTCTGGAACCCTTGGAATGAAAAATCAAAATCTTTAGCAGACCTAGCAGACGATGAATTCCATGACTTCGTATGCGTAGAAACCGCCAATGCCCTAGCAGACGTGCACATTCTAGATCCTGGAGCTGAGCACAGCCTAAACACAACGATCAGCGCTATTCCAACTTCAGCCTAAAATGCTCAGCCCCAAGCAAACTAAAGCATTCCAAGCTGCCCTCGTTGATTGGTTCAAAATTGTAGGGAAAGACTATCCATGGCGACAAACTACTGACGCGTGGCACATCTTGATCTCGGAAGTGATGCTCCAGCAAACTCAAGTCGCCACGGTGCTTGGAAAAGGATTTTACACCCGTTTCCTCGACCGCTACCCCACCCCTGCCTCCATAGCCGACGCGCCAGAACAGGAAATCCTAAGCGCTTGGGAAGGGCTCGGCTACTACCGGCGTGTTAGAAATCTGCAAAAAGCAGCGAAAGCCATCTGTGACAACCACTCAGGAATTTTCCCCACACAGCACTCCCAGATTCTTGAGCTTCCAGGAATCGGCCGATACACCGCTGGCGCAGTGGCCTCCTTTTCCTACAACCAATGCCAGCCACTCGTCGATGCTAATGTAGCACGCATTTTCTCTAGAGTATTCGATTACCAGGAACGCGTAGATAGCACCAGTGGCACTAAACAGTTATGGCAATGGGCTGAAGGCCTTGTATCCAAAGACCACCCAAGACTTTATAACTCCGCATTGATGGAGCTGGGGCAGCAAATCTGCACAAACAAATCCCCGCAGTGTGACATTTGCCCAGTAAAAACCTGGTGCCAAACATCTGACCCAACCAAGTTACCGCTAAAAAAACCGCGCAAACAAACCGTATTGTTAGATGAGCTATGCATGCTAGCCTTAGACTCTAAGAACCAAGCGATCCTCCTGCACCAGTCCAGCGATTCAGCCCGCAGATCAGGCATGTGGAAACTCCCGGAGCGCCAAGCACACGAGCTAGAAAATCAGCCCCTATTGCTCAAAAGTAACTACGCCATCACCCATCATAAAGTGACGCTCTATGTCTACCGAGCGCCAGAGAAAATCACACTCAAAGAAAATGAATCTTGGCACCCGCTCACAGCACTTCCAGAACTCCCCTTACCTAGCCCATTCCGTAAAGCGCTCAACACGCTCATGCTGGACTACTTCGCCTAAACAACTAGCGAAGCTTCACTTTGGTCACGCGCTTTTGGGCGAGTTTAGCGTCAAACTTTGCGGGATCATAACTATCATCCATCCAGTCTAAATCGCCATCGACACACGCTTGATAACCATGTGCTCCACCGGCATCTTCAGGCGGGCAATTGCGCTCGCCACCTAATACCTTAGCCTTAGGCTCATCGCACTCGACTTTACGTAAGAAGGCTAGCTCGTGGATCCAATCTTCTCTGAAATCGTAACGATACAGCATTCTGGACGGAAATCTTTTGCGGCCTAACATCTCCTTGAGAGTCACCGTGCTTTCTTCACGAAAATCATCTCCTTGCACAATATCCTCATCCACTGAGGCAATCACACTAGTAAGACGCTTCCCCTTCCCGTGACGAAACTCGTGCAGGTGCTTATCCTCCCATCCCATCGCAGCTTGGAGAACTTTATGGAGCTCTAGGAAAGTGGCTGTCGACGGCACTGAGACCTCACGCCAAATCGCGGGCTCAATCTGATAGAGAACAATCTTTAGCTCATAATGCTCGGGAGTAACTTGCTTAGCCATGACGACATCTAAATCACAACTCAGAATCATACGCAAGTCCGCGCAGTGCAAAAATATATAGCTTTTTTCTGCAACTCTATTCAAAAAACTAAGTTCCATGTCTCACAATCCAAAACCACTAAACATGAAAAACATACTCATATCCACCCTCGCCCTCAGCCTTCTATCTGCATCTGCTTCTGCCCAATTCAAAGGGAAAGCAGGAAACAAAAATCATCGCAAGCATGCCGCCAAAGCTATCATAGGTGATGCATCAGAATTTGGTGTGCTCGCCGACAAATTCAGCGAACACCAGCGACTCACCTCTGGAGGTGGCGAATACTACACCAAGGACGAATCTCGCCTAAGAGCACAGCACAGCAGCCTATATCGCTCTATTCAAAGTGCCGTCACCGAAGATCGCATCAGCGAAGAAGACGCACGCGATACAATCAACTCTCTGCTCACAGTAGGAGCCAAACACCTCGCTGCAGGAGATGCTGCCAGCGCGGAACAAACCTCCTCAGAGCTCAGCGCGATCAAAAAACAAATCAAAGTAAAAATGACCGACAAAGCCCCTGCCGGAATCATCACTCCAAAGGTAAATCGCCTCCAATTCCACATGGAAGAGGTCATTCGTTTCGGCGAAGCTACCGACCGACTAAGCTCAGGAAGTGTTAACACCCTGCGCCGTAAACTCGACTCACTCGAATCTAAAGAAGACAAAGCCAAGGCCAGTGGAACTATTTCTGATCGGGACCACGAAAAACTCCTCGAAGACAGCCGCGAAATCTGGAGAGACGCTCTAGGTAAATTCTAATCTACTAACCCACCCCCCTTCCTCCCCTCCCAACTCAGAGATTTGTAATCTCTGAGTTTTTTTGACTATTGACTCGGTCTTATTGAGTGATCGACAATTACGATAGGCGCTAATGCACACCAACTGAATCAAAAGCGAACAATTTAAACAATAAAAAGCAAGAATGTTCAAAAAAAAAACCATAGGACTGATCGTAAAAAAACCTTATGCCACAAGAACTGAGCACCTAACACCTTAGAAGTCACTGGATCTCCTTGATAAAGATCGTTTTACAGACATCTGTTTTTGAGGGCATACTTCACTACACAGAAATCCGAAAGTTAAACTTCAATTAGAAGCTAGTTTACGACAATAAATTCCCTCTGCAAAACCAAACACACTAAATAATGAAAACTCAGAAATTATTAACACTACTAAGTACGACAGCTGCATTGGTGACTTACACTCAAGCCGCAGAACCATCCATTCCAATTGGCAAACTCCACATTGACGCCACAGTTGTAGTTCCCAATGTCATTCCAAACCTTTCATGGGAAATCACACATCCCATTGATGTTTCCGACGTAGTGGATATTGATGAGGGCTCTGATACTGTCACAACCACTAAGAAAGTTTTAGTTAAAGTCAGCATGATTGGCACTGGCATTACTGATCGCAGTGGCAACCAATATGACTCGGTTTCAGAAATTAAGTTTGGTTCCGGAGATTGGGAGCATATTTTCACTGGCCCTGGACGAGCAGTCGACACCACTGACATTCTAATCGAAAAAAAGATCGAATCAGGTGTGAAGATTCAATTTCGTTCACGCTACACTGGCTACCCTGAGTGGAGACACAACACGTCCTCGGAGGTTCAAGTGCTCACCAAAGGCCAAACTCCTCCTTCAAATCCAGCAAGTGACAACCTCGCCACTTCAGCAGAAAAGTACTTGCAGGACTACACTCAGGGACCAGGCGGGACTCTCAGTATTGGTGATTTAGATATCATCTACGCTGCAGAACTAACGCATACTGACACTTCTAGCTCTGGCTACGATATGCAAGACTCTATAGTTTTAGTCAGCTTTTCAGACATAGAAACCCAAGTTGGAACAGCTAAGGGTGAAGTCGTAGACTATGTGAACGGAGGTAAGTCTAATAACGGCCACGGTAATAACATTGATGGAATTGACGTGAGTAACCCAGGTCAGGGAAGTGGTGGGCCTAATGGTGAGCAAGACACTGACTACAATGGTGACGGAACCTATGAGGACGATGAATCCAAGCTCGGTAAGAAAAGCAACCGTGAGTACACTGAAGGTGCTAAGAAAAAGCATGACTATTCAGACTACGACACCTCCAAGGGCTGTGGCTATGCTGGTGGAGGAAAACCAAAAAACACTTCATACAAAAAAGATCACAACAAAGATCAAGCGAAGAAGAAGGGTAAGAAAAGCCACTAATTGATATTCCTTGATGCCATCACGGGGCTTCTCAATTATAGAAGCCGCTGATGCTCAACACCATATTCATAATACATGAAATTTGCATCTCTGACAGCGCTCACTGTTTCCTTCGCAGCCATCTTGGCCTCCTATAGTTCTCTTCACGCTGAATCTGAAAGAGGTTTTAGCAAAAGAGAGAAAAAGGGACTGCTAGAAACTTCGACCATCCTACAAAGTCGAGGGAAAATAGCGTTAGTTCCCCAGGGAGCCATCATCGTACTTCCCAAAAACCTTCAGAACAAGATTGCAACAGGCAAAGCGAAGGGACAACTGGTCAGTTGGAAAAAGTTTTTATCAGCCAACGGGTCATGGATCCACATGTACCCCGTCACTTTCGACCAAGCCATTGGAAAAAAAACTATCACTCAAGAGCAACTAAAAAGCCTACGCCAACTCAATAAGATAGTGATAGCTAGACGTGGATCGAATTTAGTCTCCGTATCACCTAAAGCTCTAGAACCTGAAGAAAAGGAAGACAAACCTTCACAATAGAAAACACTTCAATGAAAATTATCTACACAACTTTACTCTTAAGCACAATCGCTAGTAGTGCATCTGAATACGTAAACTACATTAGAGAATCACACTTCATCACGGGAAAGCCTGGTGAAATTCCACATTACGAATACCACACGGACATTCAAAATGTCGATGGGGCAAAAGGTAAACTCGGTGTTCTTAACAAAACCGTCTACGATCTTTTTGTTATAGATCAAAACGACCTATCCAAAGAGTATCCATTAGACTCAAAGACAGTCTACACACACGCTCCTACCGCTGAACTCTCAATTATTAGTGACGGGCCAGCAACTAGCGAGCCATTCACGCGTGCAGACAAACCGTTTTACGTCACCTACACAGTTCAAAACCTTACTCCAATATCCGATATCGCAGATCCGCGCTTCAATTCCGTGGTCTTAATGAGTGAAACGAGTAACAAAAGGCTAACCCTTTCTACTATCGATGACGACTTGAAAGCTAAGACGGTAAGATACATGCCAATGCCTCTCATGGGGGGATCTGATGCCACTAAGGTTTCTGGTAGTATTAATTTCACAATTAATGAAAATGCTGAAATCGATGCAGATGAATTTGCATCACAGGATGTAAAGATCCTGCCAAAACATGTTGGATCTCTGAGCGGCATCGACAGCAGTGAGAGGTACTTCAAAGTACCCGATGCAACTTTTAACATTAGCAACATGTACCCGGGTTCTACTGCACGCATCTATGTTTACCCTAATAACAATCCGTCTGACGAAAGGACTATAAAAAATATCTTGGCAAATCAGGAACTCACAGACATCAAAGATAGCGTTATAGCAAATCTCGATGAGCTCATTGATGAAAAAGGAGTCTGGACACTCGTCGCACAACTTACCGAGACACCTTGGGAAGATGAAATGATTGACCAAGTTTCTTTCACCAAAGTAACTAACCTTAAGGTTAGAGGTAATATCAGCACTCAGAAATAGTATCTTCATCTCCAATAAAAAGCTCAGGCATTATTGCCTGAGCTTTTTTTGTAATCTTTCTGACCGAGCCCCCTGCTTAGTCCTGGATATAAGAGCAAACGTACTGCGCTAATCCATCTACCACCTCGATGGTGAATCCAGCATTAGCGGCAACATCAAAATGCTCGCCAGCTGAGTAAGCGATTGTTTCTTCAGAACCATCGAGGGTCACCTTGCCGCTACCGTCGATGATGTCCATGCGCTCAGCAGCTTCAGTTCCGAAATGGTAGCTACCTGGGAAAATAACTCCAAAAGACTTCGTTGTCCCGTCTTCTAGAGTTATCCCGTGAGAGACTACTTTGCCGTCAAAATAAACATTGGCTTTCGCGTGAGCTGTTACGTTTTTAAATTCCATAGCGCTTACTTATGCCACAGCTGCGTGACTGTGAAGCCTGAACTGCGGTCATTATTCAGCGTTCGCGCGGATACTCACTGAGGCACCGTGAGCATCAAGCCCTTCTACTCGGGCAAATTCAGCAACATGCTTTTCTGATTTTTGCACGCTCGCCTGATCCATGCGCACAATGCTTGTGCGGCGTTGGAATTGGTCTGAACGAATTCCTGAGAAGGACTTCCCTGAACCGCCGGTAGGGAGTGTGTGGCTCGGCCCTGCTAGGAAATCTCCCACGGCAACAGCCGCAAAATTACCCACATAGATCGCTCCAGCAGTCTTCACTTGGTCCAGCCATCGATCTTCATCTTCGACGATCAGGGAAAGGTGCTCAGGAGCAAATACATTACAAATACGAATCGCTTCATCTAGATTCTCTACCACCAAAGCAAATGTCCCAATATCGAGAACTTTGCGGATGTACTCGGCGCGAGAGAGGTTCTTGATTTGTCGCTCGACCTCGATCTCCACCTTAGCCAACAGCTCAACAGAAGTAGTAGCAAATCCCACCACGCTGTCGCCACCGTGTTCAGCCTGCGCTAACAAATCAGCAGCCACGAAGGCTGGATTTGCTGAGTCGTCAGCGATGATCAGAACTTCACTAGGCCCGGGTAAAAGGTCGATCGAAACAGCCCCCACCAACTGGCGTTTGGCTTCAACCACGAAGCTATTTCCTGGTCCAAAAATTTTCTCAACCGGCTTCACGGTCTCGGTACCTAGCGCCATAGCGGCAATCGCCTGAGCCCCACCGACTTTGATGATTTGAGTCGCTCCAGATTCTTTAAGAGCATAGAGCAAAGACGGATTCACCTTGCCGTTCGCTCCAGCAGGAGTCGCAGCTAGGATGTTAGTCACTCCCACTGCTTGGCCAATGGCTGCAGTCATCAACGCTGTAGAAACGAGAGGTGCTTTACCACCTGGCACGTAGACACCAACGCGATCATAGGGAACAAAACGCTCTCCTACCTCAGCGCCTTCGGTATTCTTGTAGTTCCAGTCTTGTCGCATGCTCCTGAGCGCGAACGCATGGACGTTCTTCTTAGATGCCGCAATGGCCTCTTTCACAGAGTCCTCAACCAGATCTTCAGCCTCAGCAAGCTCAGCTTCGCTCACGAAAAGAGTCTCATCTGTCAGCCTCAGCTTATCGAACTTCTCAGTGTACTCATACACCGCCTTATTACCGCCCTGCTTTACCGCGTTGACAATGGCTGCCACAGTTTCATAGAGATCTGTGCTTGGAATGGCCTGACGGTCTAGTTGCTGAACGAAGTCAGCATACTCAGCATCTTGGTATCGGATCACTTTCATGCGTTTCTTTTCTTTAAATTTCTAACCGCTCAATAGTACGGCTTGAGTAGTAGGTAGCAGATCGGTCCAGTCACTGCCACATAAAGCCACATTGGGAACACCCATCGGGCTAGTTTTTTGTGCTTAGCAAACTGATTTGTAAAGCCGTTGATCCAAGTGAATAGGATAAAGGGCAAACTCACACCCGCTAACACAATGTGACTAATGAGGAAAAAGAAGTACACGCCACGCATCACTCCCTCGCCACCATAACGAACCTCGTCGGTGGTGAAGTGATAAGCCACATAACACAGTAGGAACAACACAGAACAAATCATCGCCGCACTGATTGCCTTTGTGTGCAACTTCACATTCTTGTTCTTAATCGCCATCACGGCAACCACCAAAGCGATTGCCACGATGCTATTTAAAGCCGCATGAACCGGGGGCAGGAAGGATAAACTAAAGCCATCAGGCAATGCTATTTTTAACTCAGGTCGACGCATCATTCCTACTAATACTAACACAACCGCGGTCAGCACCCATGCTGAGATTTTAAGCGTTTTCGACAGAGCTAGCTTTGGCTCACGTTGTAGATATTCCTTATAGTTCGACATGACTTGTTAGTTGTTTTTTTTCAAGGAAAGCTCAATCACTTCGAGCAACTGACTCTTTTTTGCCTCATAGAGATCCTGTTGATCATTGGCGAGCAGCTCAAACAAATTCACCTTTGCCTGCAGCTTCGACTCTGAATCAATCACCGCAATGCCCATGTCATGAGTGATCGCATCCGAAGCGCTAGTCTTCTTGGCATTGTCCTTGTAGTCGATGTACCAAAGTTGCTCTCGGCAGAATTTGGTAAGTTCATCCTTTGGCACATTAAGCATCCACCATGATTCACTCTCAGCATTCCACACTTTCGCAGATTCTTGTAGCTTCTCTGGCGTATCAAATTCCGGATCTAATGTGACTGTCACGAAATGCACATTTGGGTTGTCTTTGAGCTCCTCATGAAGCTCTTGCATGATGACTTTGTTATGACCGAGGCACATATTACAGCGTGAGTAAAACTGGGCAAAAACCACAGCTTTCCCCTTGAGGTCAAAAAGACTAACAGATTCACCGTCTTGATTCACCCCCTTGAGGTCGACAGTCAGCTGTTGGTCTAACTTCGTCAGCGGTGCTACCACATGCTCGATGGCCAATGCCATTGCATCTTTACGTCTCTGTTCGCTCTCGGTTGCCTGAACCTTACGCTTACCTCCTACCCAGTTAAAAAAGAGTATTAGGCAAACAGCGATCACTGCCACCCCAGAATATATCGTAATGATTTTAGCTTTATCGGTCATGATGAAATAATTTCTTTCTATTTTGGGCACTGTCTACCCTTTTACGCGTTTACGCAAACGTACACCTTGGAAAATAATGAAACCGAGAATTCCCACTACTACCATGATTGCGGTGATGTAGTCTGGGTCTTCATCCACTTCAGTCTCGGTAAATGTGTAGTCGATCACTTTATACATCCGCTTGGTCCACTCAGCATCCATATCTAAATAGAACTCAGCCACTCCACGCTCATCTGGCTGTAACCTATCTAGTAAGCCAGGCTCCTTCTCCAGAGCTTTCTTCGTCTCCTCAGTTTTAAACTGCGCAAAGTCGAAGTCAAAATGTTGGTATTCCCCGCGCACCCGTCGGCTTTGGTCCACAACGCGTAGTTGCGCCGGCACATCGTGCTTGCCTAGGCTCACTGCCTCAGCGCCGCTACGTTCATTGATATGCGCCATTTTTAAATGGTCTTTGAGGAAACCGATCATTTTCTCTTCCCCCGCCGCCATGAACCACCATTGATCAATGTCCGCACCCACCTCTTCGGCAATTTTAGCGAGCTCTTCATAGCCATGCTCCTTCGGATCCGCCACGGAGAGACAGACTAGGTGAAAATCTTTTCGCCCTTTGTAGTGCTCCGCTAGGTCCTTCATTTTTGCCAACTGAATCCGATTCTCCTCAGGGCGATTTGGCACGATGGG
>Ga0233410_10000075_pt1 | contig 31564 bp, 31 predicted proteins | sample Na_anoxic_1_MG_FD_179869 | JGI IMG/M metagenome (GOLD analysis project Ga0233410, IMG submission 179869) | Seawater microbial communities from Saanich Inlet, British Columbia, Canada - Na_anoxic_1_MG | ecosystem: Environmental > Aquatic > Marine > Inlet | place: Canada: British Columbia...
CTCACTTCTCACTTCTCGCTTCTCACTTCTCACTTCTCACTTCTCACTTCTCACTTCTCACTTCTCACTTCTCACTTCTCACTTCTCACTTCTCACTTCTCACTTCTAAACCCCGCATCCACCGGCAAATCCTCCCCCTCTGCCGATCCATAGGCGAGCTCATCACAGCGCTCGTTCATCGGATGCCCCGCGTGCCCCTTGACCCAGCTCCAAGTCATTTTGTGCTCAGCCTGAGCTTTATCGAGCCGCTGCCATAGTTCAGCATTCTTAAGTGGTTTGCTTGGCCCCCTGCTCCAGCCCTTCTTTTTCCAGCCGTGAATCCAACCTTTTGCCATCGCATCAATCACATACTTCGAATCTGAAATCAGCTCGACTGCACAAGATTGCTTCAGTGCCTCCAACGCCACAATTGCCCCCATCAGCTCCATCCGGTTGTTCGTCGTCTTTAGAAAACCGCCACTCAGTTCCTTCTTGTGCCGGCCAGTTATCAAGATAGCTCCATAGCCACCAGGCCCGGGATTCCCTCGCGACGAACCGTCGGTGTAGATAGTCACATTATGCTTCATAACAAACCAGTAGCCTCAACGCTTGAAACTTCCAACTTGAAACTTCATTCTCTCACCATGCGCATCGATATTCTCACACTTTTCCCAGAAATAGCCCTCGCTCCACTCAGTGAGAGCATCATCAAACGCGCTAGGGAAAAGAACCTCGTAGAAGTCCACGCCCACAACCTCCGCGACTGGACCACCGACAAACACCGCAAAACCGACGACTACCTCTGCGGTGGCGGCCAAGGCATGCTGCTCAAGCCTGATCCCATCTTCGCAGCCATCGAAGAACTGCGTAGCGATGATTGCCAAGTCATCCTCATGACCCCTCAGGGCAAACAATTCAAACAAGCAATCGCCCAACAACTCTCCACAGCTCCTCACCTGATCGTTCTATGCGGTCACTACGAAGGAGTCGACCACCGTGTGATCGAGCAACTCGTCGACATCGAACTCTCCATCGGCGACTACGTACTCACCAACGGAGCCATCGCAGCCGCAGTGGTGACCGATGCCATCGTCCGTCTCATTCCTGGCGCACTAGGTGATGAACGTTCCCACCAAGAGGAATCCTTCTCGGACCCAAACATGCTGGAAGCTCCAGCCTACACCAAGCCTAACACCTTCCGCGACATGAAGGTCCCGGACCTGCTCCTCTCAGGAAACCACAAAAAAATCGACGCGTGGAAGAAAGAAAAAGCACTAGAACGCACCCGCCAGAACCGGCCAGACCTACTACAATAGAGGCTACCTTATAGACCAGCACTGTAAGATCTATTTTAGACAAAATTATCAGAATTGCTAAAAACTTCACAAAATTGATTTCTATACTGAAGTATTAGCCCCCTTCAAAAATCTGTTAAATCCGCGTCATCCGCGACAAAACACACTCCCCTCTCCGCAATATGGCGAGAGCATCGCCCCTCCATTGGTTAATTCTGTAAATTCTGTCGAGCGCCGCAGGCAACAACCGAGATAGCCACTCTAGCCTAGCAGGCCTACAATAAAGCCTGAATGATAGAACTAGCCGCATACAATAGCATCAGGATAATTAGCAGTGTTCCTAACCAAAGCACCAACTGCATTCCCGCTGAACGCTTGTAACTGATGGGACGCCTCACCTCCTCCTCCTCCACGATCTTGCCATCTCTAAGGCTGCGGATCAACTCCACCGAGCGCTCATAGTCGGCGTCATCACTCACCCACAATTCGGGATACACCTGGGTGAAAGGAATCTCGCCAGTCGCCAGAGCCGCATATTCATTCTTCACCATGGTCTTGACTCCATCCTCCTCTAACAATGACTGATAGTAGCCCACCATAGTCATGTCCTGATCTTCGTAAACTTTGCGCATAGTCTAAAACCCAAAAATGATGGGTGGAACAATGATCCGAATGTTGTCAGGGCTATTATTCTCAAGACTCGAAATCGCAGTAACCACATTATTCTCGAACTCCACAGTCAGCTTCTCCTCCTCCTCGATTGTTACATGTGAGAACCGGCGAAACACCTGGCCAGTTCTCGGATCCACCGTGTTTGTAAAGTGCTTCTGCTCTTTGCCCTTGATAAATTCCCACTTTCCGCTTCTCCCATGCTTAGTGACCCGACTCTCCTTCTTAGTTGGCTGCCCTAACGACTGCTCAACTTCATCGATCGTCATTCCTATCGCAACCTTCTTGTTGGCAATCAACTCGCGGATTTCCAATGCACGTTCATAATGCTGCTTCAGCTCCTCAACAAACTTTGGCTGCTTCGATGCCAGATTTCTAGGAGAAACCCAACCTGTCACTAGGCTGTGCTTTGCCTTCCCTCTCACCTTATACCCCTTATCGGTCATACCGAGTAGCCTAAGCTTAGTATCAACTGGGTAGACCCCCAACTTCCGGCCACCCTTCTTCGTCGCAAACACTGTCGACTCTTTTACGACTAACAAAATCATCTCGTCATTGGGGTCAAAAAAAACCACATCGGGGTCACTATCCAGCAAAGAACCAGCAAAACTGAATTGACTGCATGCCGTAATAAGTGCCACTGACAGAAAGGCTATAATGGATCTCATGCCCTAACTATGTCGCAAATTTCCCACTCCCGCAAACCCGTTCTTCAATCGATCACGGATTCAGGGCTCATCCGCCATCAGATAGTCAAAAAAAAGCATCGCCCGTGACTCCAATTTTTGACAAAACAATCACAGATAATTTCAACAAAAACATCATTATGGTAGGCCCACTTTCTAAAAAACTTTTCGCAAAAGCTAAGACACTCATCCCTGGCGGTGTCAACTCACCCGTTCGCGCCTTTAAAAATGTCGATGGCGATCCCTTTTTTGTCCGCAGAGCGGCTGGCAGTCGCATCACTGACGTCGACAACAAAACCTACATCGACTACGTTGGCACATGGGGGCCAGCCATCCTCGGCCACGCCCCGATCCTGATCACCCAGACAATCCACGAAGTCGCTAAAGATGGCGTCTCATTCGGCGCTCCGTGCCCGTGGGAAATCGAAATGGCTCAGACCATCGTCGACTGGGTACCATCAGTAGAGAAAGTCCGCATGACCAACTCTGGCACCGAAGCCACCATGTCCGCCATCCGTCTCGCACGCGGATTCACCGGCCGCGACAAAGTCATCAAGTTCGATGGTTGTTACCACGGCCACGTCGACCACCTCCTCGTAGCAGCCGGCTCCGGAGCCCTCACCCACGGCGAGCCCGACTCCGCTGGCGTGCCAAAAGCATTCTCAGACCACACAATCGTCCTGCCATTCAACAATGAAGCGGCAGTCAAAGAAGTCTTCGATGCCATCGGCGATCAAATCGCAGCTATCATCCTAGAGCCATTCCCAGCCAATGCTGGACTCGTTTTCCCGCGCGAAGGCTACCTCCAGTTCCTCCGCGACATCACTAAAAAGTACGACACCGTCCTCATCTTTGACGAAGTCATGACTGGCTTCCGCGTAGCCAAAGGCGGCGTCCAAGAACTTGTCGGCATCACTCCAGACCTCACTTGCATGGGTAAAGTCATCGGCGGTGGTCTCCCAGTAGGAGCCTTCGGTGGCCGCGCCGACATCATGGACTGCCTCGCCCCCATCGGCCCAGTCTACCAAGCCGGCACCCTCTCAGGAAACCCGCTCGCTATGGCCGCCGGCCTCGCTCAGCTCAAAGCGCTCGATGCCGCCGACGGCTACACCCAGCTCGAAGCCAAAGGCGCCCAGCTCGAAGCAGGTATCCGCAAGCTACTCGAAGAAAATGGTCTCAACTACACCTTCCACCGTGTTGGTTCTATGTTCTGCCTATTCTTCACCGACAAAGAAATCTGGAATGTCGACGACGTCAATGGCGCCGACATGGACGCCTTCAAGCGCTACTTCGCCGCCCTCCTAGACGACGGAGTCTTCATCGCACCCAGCCCCTACGAAACCGGCTTCCTCTCACTCGCCCACAGCGCCGGCGACATCGAAGACACCCTCGACGCCATGGCCAAAGCATTCAAAGCTATCTAATTTAGATAGTAGCAAGTAGCTAGCCTAGAAGGCCATTGTTCATTGTTAATTATTAATTATTAATTGAATCGGCGCTACTGCGCCGATTCTTACAGTTTACTATTGTAAGGCGGGAACTTTCCCGCCTTACTCCGTTTATCCAAGCGGGTGTTAGGAAAATAACTTTCTCCTTTTCCCTCTTCCCATTTTTCCCTTCCGAGCCACGCTCGGACCAAAGGTCCCATGGTGTAACGGATAACACATCGGTTTCCGAAACCGATAATTCGAGTTCGATTCTCGATGGGGCTACCATTTAAAATTACAACGAAACCCTCACTCCACAATGGATGAGGGTTTCTTTTTGAGTCTTTAACAATTCCCCCACGTAAAAGAGCGCTTCCAGCCTCTTTGCTCCAGACTAACTTGGGATCTACATAACTCCCAACATGATGAAATCTTTCTGCCACGAAAAAAACGAAAGACGCCAAAAGGCCAGCATTAAGAAACACCTCGACCACGAATAGAAGCAAGCCAGTAATGCACCACGTTTTCTCTTTGGTTAGGCCCCATCAGAAATGGTTTTTTCAGCAAACTCGAAGAAGTAATGCAAAAACACATCGGCTTCCAAGCCCCCTAAAAAAGTTGCACTATGAGACTAAATGACCTGAAATCTGGGTATCCCCTTTATACATGAGAGATCTTTAAAAATGATCTGGGTCTATGGAGGGATATATCAGTCAGGTTTGAGTGGGGATGGCGGGCCTAAATGGCACGCAGGATCTGTGAGACAGACTAGACTCAAAACTAGAGATCTGGCTCTTGATACCGCAGGTCGATTGGCTGGCTAATGGTTGATGAGTCTGGACTTGTTGACGAGGCTGAGAGCTTGCCATGGATGATTGCTATAGTGATCCATGGCTCCGTTGAGTGAGTCATGCTCGTGGAATGGGATAAGGGCGAACAAGGCTCCTCGGAGGAGCGCTAGATTCTTAGCTACCTTAGGGTTGCGTGTGGAGGTCTTGTCTTCTTTCCAGCGACAAGTGTCTCGACGCCAGTGGTTTTTATGTTCCACGCTCCAGTGTTCACGAATGTTGCGTGCTAGGTCTTTTGGCCTACGCTCGTTCTCTTCGAGACTAGTGATGAAGTGACGAGTTTCTTCGCTGACTTTGCCACTCTTCACGTCGGTGAACCGACGTTTTAAGCTCAGCAGCTGGCGGCTCAACGGAAACCAGTTGTTGATCGCCTCGGACATCGACTTAGGAGCAATTTTGTTAATCAAATCGTTGATGGCATCGTAACCAGGCATGGTTAGGCGACCAGTTGCTTTGCTGCGCTTGATCAGTCCCATTGCTCGACGTTGGTTTTCATCGAGAGCCCCGCATTTACGCCAAATGGATTTAACGTCTGGAGCCCCGCAGATAAGTCCGTAGCTGATAAGTCCTAGCATTGCCGTAAAGGGGTGGCGTTTGCTCAAAGGGCTATCTGGGCCATCGACGTCTTAGAAGGCTTGGCGCAAGGTGCGCAACTCCGAACATTTGAGAGCACCGCGGGCTCCTGAGGTTGCAGAGCTTACGGCTTTCTGATGAGCGGCGGGGAGTTCTGACGGCTTGGAAAGCAAGCCTAGGCCACTTTTCTGTAGAGGTTTTACCCAGAGCTGTTTAGGCGATTTCAGGTCTTTATAAAAGTCAGCTCTATGGCGAGCGAAGCCTTTTGTTAGAGCTAGCGGAGTCCAATTTGTTACTTTGTAAAGAGTGCCTGTGTGTTGCTGTGGATCGAGGAAACTCTCAGCAACTAGTGGCCGGTATTCATGCGCATTCTCCCATTCATCTTGAAGAGATCTGAGCGAAATCCCCCCCATACATTGGCTGGCCAAGTTTGGTCTCCTAGCGGAGCCTAGAACTCAGAAAAAGTCGGAGCTGAACCACAAGCTTTAATCTATTAGCGCAAGTGACTTTATCCCATTGTATCCATTTTCCCTGGTCTTTGAGATGCTTCGCAGCGGCACCCCAACATAAAACACAAACTAACTTAGAGCTGCCGTCTTCGGAGTTGGTTTCGTAGATTCCTTGTCAGAGGGTGTGACCTACAGTCCTCCCATATTTGAGATAATTCTCAGCGTTTAGAGCTCACCTAAGCAACTGTACTTCAGATTCTTCGGTTACAGTTCTGAGGCTTAAGCTAGCAGTCGAGATGGGGAGTTTGGTTAACTTCACCACGTACTATTGAAAAAATGAAACCCTCTGTTTAGCAAAATGAGTTCTAGATCAGTATAGCAATACGCAGAAGACATCTAGCCAATCGCCCTGGTACCGCTCTAATGAGCAAAGATAGGTATCTTGAGTCGGGCGAGATTACAGCTAAGGTCCTTCTAGAGGGCCTAGATGATTTTGGTATTAAGCACCCAAATTTTGAAGGGCCCTCACCTAAGTCAAGGTTATCCGTCACTTTGTTTCTATTTATCAACAGGTTACAGGTTACATTTTCCTCGTGTAGTGTGAGCGAAAGCATACTTTTAAAGCCTGTCGACGAGCGTGCTGCCCACCTCAGAAGGTGTCTCGGAGACTGCAATTCCGCACTCATCGAGGATACGCTTCTTAGCTTCAACTGTCTCGTCTTCACCAGCGATGAAACTAGGCATTGACTTGGAGAAGCTATCTTTAGCCCAGTCTCATAATAAGGTTAGCTGGTGAGTGCACCAATGCTCCAACTCACGATCTTCATCTGGCACTCCCCACTTGCGTCTCATCTCCCCCCATAGCCTTTGAGCTCGAATCAAATAATCACGCGCTTTGTTTTTGCTACCTGATTCAATCTCAATTTCAGCCAAATCACATAAGATTATCGCTGACATCCGACGAGCCGACATTTCGTGCAGACTGCCTGGACCCGAGAATACTGTAGAGAGGTACTCCAGGGCCTCAAGCCCGTCGGGTCTAGCCTTGTCCACACTCAGCTGCATCATACTCCGCACCCACAATAAAGCTGCGCATCGACTACGTGCCGCGGTATTTTTCGGATCGCTTTCGACGAACTTTACCAACTTACTAATCTGACTATTCATCAGCTTCATCGCTGATGTTCGATACCCTTTATCCCATGCCATGAAGGCGCGCATACCTTCAATCCATGATTGCATCACGACATCATCACCACCGCGCTTAAGTGATTGATGGGATCGTTCTAACAAATCATCAACCTTGGCTAACTCCCCATCACGTAAACTCTCTTCAGCAGCATTTATATCAAGTTTAGCTAGGATTAGATGAGCACTCTTGCGTTCTGGGTATCGCTTCACCAACCAAGTGGCTTGCTTGTGAGCCTCTCGTTTCAACTTATCGCCCCAGTCACTATTTCCTTCTACAGGTGGCACCACACTCAGATCTTGGCAGAGTTGAGCCAACTTATTACGTAGCTCAGCATTAGTAGGCACTTCACTAATCACTTCCCTCAAGGCTTCAATTGCACTGAGGTAGCTTTTCACAGCGTCTTTTGGTTGCTCTTTCAAACTCAAATCACCGCTTAACTCTGAGAGCATTGCAAGAGTGTAGGATTGTTCACCCCTTCCTTGATCAATTTCTTTGACGAGCTTCATACAAGATTGCACTAATGCGACTGCCTCCACATTCCTACCTGTGGATAGAAGGTTTTTGGCCTGTTTGTAATAAATTCGGGTCAATAGCATCGGCCGTTCCTGCTCCATGTCCGCCGTCTTCCAATCGATAGAATCCAACTCAAGTTGATGAAATTTACCGGATAAAGCCTGCGATTGAATAACTCTAAGCTGGATCAAAGCGCGCTCGCGTTGAAATTCGTCATAGTTTTTCAAGCCTTCAGCAATCTCAGTCCACAGATTACGGATCTTATCCTCACGTGTCTTTTCACTCTCTAGATCCATCAACGATCCATGGCGGGCCTCTATTTTTAACGCATAGACCTCCTGCGCGAGCATCACCACTTTACCCAAAGAGGCCCTCCAACGATCTAGCTCAACGGCAAGCTCCTTATTCTGTTTCTCCATTTGCTGACGGCTCAAAACTAGTTCAGCCTCTATTTCCGCAACAAGGGATTTTTCGTTCTCCAAAGTCTTGCTTGTTTGAGCCACTAGATCTCGCTCAAAATCAACCTTTTCCTCACTATTCACCAGAGTTTCCAGCGTCCGTAAATGCACCTTCTCAAGCTTATGTAACCTGAAATTCACTATCCCCCAATGTACTACGACTGAAGTAATTCCTACAACCATCGCTAGCTTCGCCGCATGCTTCCGCATGTGCTTTACTATACGATTTTCGATGAAATTCCACCCAGTCCTTGTTTGCTCAGGCTCATTAGGAACAGCCTCCACACTCAACAAACCTGCTGCCTTTTGCTGCTCTAGTTTTTCTTCTTCGCTAAGGTACTGGAACCACCAGCCCTCATTCACACATTGCGAGCTCTGCTCCTTATTGTCGTCGTTCATTTATGATATTACTCATTATACGTTACGGGGAATTATTAGTTCCGGGGAGCAGTCAACACAGAGTACGCCTCACTAGAGCTCGGTATGAACGGGCTTCGTTTTGCGCTATGTCATTCCGTGTGAGAAAGCTTCTACCTCTGAAACAGCTTTCCTTCCAACACTAAACTCAAAAAAACGCCCTCACTAATGTGAGAGCGTTTTGAAAAATTATTTCTACAGCCCCCCAGCTTTTGAAAGCTTAAGGAACTGTCGACTTCGCCAAAGGCGATTACTTGAGCATGTCGACGAGCGTGCGGCCCATCTCAGAAGGTGTCTCGGAGACTGCGATGCCGCACTCTGCAAGAATACGCTTCTTAGCTTCAGCTGTGTCGTCTTCACCACCGACGATAGCGCCAGCGTGACCCATACGGCGTCCCGGAGGCGCTGTAGCACCTGCGATGAAACCAGCAATTGGCTTGGAGCAATGCTCAGCAGCCCAACGAGCAGCTTCAGCTTCTGCGTTACCACCGATCTCACCGATCATGATGATTGCTTCTGTCTCGTCGTCGTCGTTAAACATCTTGAGAACGTCGAGGTGGGAAGTGCCGTTGATTGGGTCACCACCGATACCTACACATGTGGACTGGCCGTAACCAAGCTCAGTGAGCTGGTAAACTGCCTCGTATGTGAGTGTACCAGAACGGGACACAACACCTACGTTACCGCGCTTGTGGATGTAACCTGGAGCGATACCGATGCGGCAACCGCCGTGGGAATCTTTACCAGTTCCTGGAGTAACAACACCTGGGCAGTTAGGCCCGATGAGACGAGTCTTCTTGCCAGCCATTGCTGCTTTCACACGCATCATGTCAGCCACTGGGATTCCCTCAGTGATTGCGATAACGAGATCGAGGTCAGCGTCAACAGCTTCGAGGATCGCGTCAGCTGCGAATGGTGGTGGAACGAAGATTGCGGAAACAGTAGCGCCGGACTGCTTTGCAGCGTCAGAAACTGTGTCGTAAATCGGAGTAGCCGCGCCGAATGTCTGACCGCCCTTACCAGGAGTCACACCAGCAACGATCTGAGTGCCGTAGTCGATAGAAAGCTGTGCGTGCTTACCACCGAAGCCACCTGTGATACCCTGAACGAGCACCTTGGTGTTTTCATCTACTAAAATAGCCATGTTAAATTATGAGTTAGAAATTAAGAATTAGGAATTAGCCTTTAACTGCTGCAACGATTTTCTTCGCTGCGTCGTTAAGGTTGTCTGCGCCGATAACAGCGAGGTCGGATTCAGCGATGAGCTTCTTACCAAGCGCTACGTTAGTGCCTTCTAGGCGAACAACGAGTGGGATAGTAAGTTCAAGCTCAGCTGCTGCTGCGAGGATGCCTTCAGCTATGATGTCACACTGCATGATACCACCAAAGATGTTCACGAGGATTCCTTCGACCTTAGGGTCAGAAAGGATTATCTTGAACGCTGCAGAAACCTGCTCTTTAGTTGCCCCGCCTCCTACGTCGAGGAAGTTTGCAGGATCTCCACCAAAGTGCTTGATGATGTCCATTGTTGCCATTGCAAGACCTGCACCGTTTACCAGACAAGCGATGTTGCCGTCGAGTCCGATATAGTTGAGGTCGAATGTAGAAGCTTCCACTTCACGTGGGTCTTCTTCAGAAGTGTCGCGCATTGCTACAATCTCCGGGTGGCGGTATAGTGCGTTGTCGTCGAAGCCGAACTTAGCGTCGAGAGCGAGCACGTCACCAGTAGGCGTTACTACGAGTGGGTTGATCTCAACCATGTCGCAATCACACTGGATGAAAAGCTTGTAGAGGTTTTTGATAAGCTTAGCGAATTGCTTAGCTTGGTCACCAGAGAGCTCTAGAGCGCCTGCGAGTTTACGCACTTCGTATGGCTGGAGGCCTGCAAGTGGGTGAACGAACTGGCGGACCAATTTCTCAGGAGTCTTCTCAGCAACTTCCTCAATATCCATGCCACCTTCGGTAGAAGCTACGATCACTGGCTGTGATGTTTCGCGGTCTAGAAGGATAGCGAGGTAGAGTTCGCGGGAGATGTCAGCTGCTTCAGCGATCATCACCTTGGAAACAAGACGACCAGCTTCACCAGTCTGATGAGTCACAAGCGTCTGGCCTAACATCTTGCTAGCAAGTTCACCTGCTTCAGCTGGAGTTTTAGGGAAGTGAACTCCACCTTTAAAACCATTTGTGAAAGTGCCTTTACCGCGGCCACCTGCGTGGACCTGCGCCTTTATTACAAGGTCGGTGCCGCCAATTGCCTTGGCTGCAGCTTCCGCTTCTTCCGCTGTGCTTGCTACCATCCCATTAGGACTCGGCACACCGAACTTCTCGAACAGCTCTTTAGCTTGATACTCGTGAATATTCATGGATATGAACGCCTTCATGGCGTAACGTGCGGCTTCTAGTGGTATGACACAGAACGGTCAAGGTGAATCAGTACAACACTTGGAAAAGTCCGCCTCTTTCTTGATACTACTAATCATCACAAGCATGAATCTTGTTAATGCTTCGAAAGCATCTTGGTATTATTAGGCTGGTAGCAATAGTGTTGCCATTTGATTGATTTCATTAGAGTCTATCAATCAGCCGTTATGGAACTTGACCTTATTGATGCACAAATTGACCTCAGCTCCTTTTCTCCAAGAGAAATTGAGGAAGCTCTCGAAGACCCGTTTGCCGTTCGTTTCTTACCTGATTACGACCGACTGGATCGCGAGTCACGTTATTATATGCTAGGTCGCACAGTGGCCGACAGATTCTTGTTCATAGCCTTCTCTACCGACGGTAAAAAGGCACGCATCTATGCAGTGCGCGAAATGACCGATGCCGAGAATCGCTTTTACGACCGCAAATACGCTCAATACAAATAGAATAGCACGATGAATACGATTTATAAGTGGTCCGAGATACCAGAGTTTCAAGATGAGATGGAAGAGGCAACCTTCTGGCAAAGTCATGAGTTAGATGCCAAGCTGATGGTAGGTTCTGTTCACGAGCGCGACTCCAAAGAGTCCACAACCATCACCCTGCGCTTTGACCCACGCATGCTATCCCGCATCAAGCGCATGGCCCGCTCACGCTACCTCAACTACCAGTCGATGATGAAGCAATGGCTCTCTGAGCGACTCGAGGAAGAAGCCCGTCGCGCTGACCAATCAGACTGAAACCATTCATTTGAATGCTAAGACGCTTTACCCGCTTTGGTCAAAAACGACCAAAAGCATGGATTCTAGCATGGTCCGTATGGTTCGTCACCCTCTGGCTTCTATCTTCAGGCACACCTGCTCCAGAGAACGTTCCTAAAATCCCCTACCTCGACAAGATTGCACACTTTGGTTTTTTCTTCGGTGGAGGAGGTCTGCTCTGTGGCTGGCTCCGACACCAATTCAAGAAACTCAATGCCCTCCAGTGCATTGGCATCACTACTCTGGTTGGCTCCCTAGTTGGTGTGATTGATGAATATCACCAAACCTTCACCCCTGGACGCTCAGGTAATGACATTGGCGATTGGACTGCTGATACGCTTGGTAGCCTCACGGGCGCCATCGTCATGATTCTCGTCCTAAAATACACGGCCACTTGGAGCAATCGGAAGAGCGAAGCTCTCAATCATTCGGAATGATCTCAACGAATCCGAATATTTCTCACTCCCATGCTTGACAGATGCTGGAATCCTTTTTAGGTTCCGCGCCCGACCTGAAATTAACAAAAATTTTCATATATATATCATGCGTGGAGTAACAATCAACAAAGGCGAGCCAGTAGATCGCGCCCTTAAGCGTCTCAAATCACTTCTCGACAACGAGGGTATTCTCGAAGAAATGCGCCGCCGTCGTGCATTCGAAACACCAGTACTTCGCGCTAAGCGCAAGTGCCGTACAGCTTCTAAGCGTAACCGTCAGCGTTTTCGCTACACAAGCCCAACACAAGATGCAGCTGCAGCTGCAGCAAAAGCAGCTCGTATCGCCGCTGAAGCTTAAGCAAACCTGATTTCAGGTCTCTTTCACGGGCATCCTTTTTACAAGGATGCCCTTTTTTGTCTTCGTTGTTTCGAATTCATCCAACTTGATGCTTGGAAAGGGAGCACTTTCTCTCTACCCCTCTTCCCAATAGCTGTAAACTATGCGCACTCTCTATATTCTTTATAAAAAAGAGCTCAAACACTTTCTGACCACTCCGTTTGGTTGGGTCGTACTGGCCTTCATCATGCTCTTGCAGGGTTTCTCCCTTACATCAGTGTTAGAGCAATACGAGAAGGCTCCTATCCAGGTAAACATGCTCTATTCCTGCCTCTCGACACCAATCTTCTGGTTTTACTTCATTTTTATTTTCCCATTGATCACGATGAAGCAATTTGCCGAGGAAGAACGCAGCGGCACCCTAGAAAGCTTGATGACCGCCCCAGTTACTACTTGGCAGGTTGTTTTCTCAAAGTACCTTTCCTCTTACACCTTTTACGCAATCCTCTGGATTCCAGTCCTCTTACACGTAGAAGTGTTCAGCTGGGTAACAGGCTCACCAGCCCCCGTCTCTATGCCTGAGATGCTAGGGTCGTTCGGCATCCTCCTACTCATCGGCTCATTCTTTATCGCAGTAGGCATACTTGCATCCGCGCTCACATCGAGCCAGATCATCGCCGCTATCATCACCTTTGGACTCTTGGTTTTCCTCATCTTCATGGGTCTCATCCCAAGTATTGCGGGAGACTCTTTCCAAGGCGCCCCACTCTTCCACTATATTTCAGTACACGAGCACCTATCTTACTTTTCAAGAGGATTAGTAGACCTGCGACCGATTGTATTCTACCTCTCAATGACCGTGCTCACCCTTCTTTTCACTCACCACCTCGTCGACTACCGACGCTGGAAACACTGATACCACAGCATGTCAGAAATATCTTCTAAAAATGAGGCGGAACTCGATGAGTCTAACGATTCTGCGGCTTCTGCCCCTATCAAAAAAATCAATCGCTTCGGCCTCGGCTCGCTCGCACTCTTCCAGCTAGCTCTCGCTGTGATCTGCGTCGTCTTGCTCAATTTTCTTTCCTGCACGAACCACAAGCGCTTTGACCTCACACGCCACGCCGACTTCACCCTCGCAGAGACAACGACTCAGTTCTTAGCGAGCCCAGAGGTTCGCCAACGCCAGCTACCCATCAAAATGGTAGCTATCATGAAACAACAGTCGCCCTACTACCTCCGTCTGCGTGGTCAGCTAGAAAACTACCGACGCTTTTCTGGTAAAAACATTAAGCTCGAATTCATCGATCCGACACATGACCGTGATCGACTACAGGACTTTGTCACAACTTACCAACGCGACATCACCGAGGAAACTATTCTCATCGACGCCCGCAACACCGTAGCGGATGCCGAACTCTCTCCCGAAGAAGAAAAAATCGACCTAGCGAAACATATCCGCACAATCCGTGTGAAATCCTTGTTCATTGAGGAATTCGACAGATTCAACAAGAAGTTCATCTCAACCTGGAACGATGAATCCTACCTCACCTCCTACCTCGTAAGTGCTGTGGAAGGTATCCCTCGTCGGTTTTACTTCATTGTCGATAAAGCGCAAATTGACGATCCGAACAAAGGAACTCCAGCGTGGGAGAACTTCCAATCACTACTTCTCGCCCAGAACATTCAGCTCTCCCCCCTACAGATTTCCGCCACTAAGAAAATCCCTGAGGACGCAGAAGGCATCGCCATCATCGGACCAGCCTTCGACTTTGATGAGCGTGAGATTGCCACCCTCACCGAGTACTGGGATCGCCTGTCCTCTAGCTTTTTCATCACCCTAAACCCTAGCGCCAAGCTCAAGAACTTTAAACGATTCTTACGCGAGTACGGAATTTCCCCGCAGGACAACCGGGTGATGAAGGTGAGTAAATCGGGTCAGTCTCTGACGTCGGCACGCGCCTTCTTCACTCCGGGTCCCGAAGTCAACAAAGGTCTCGCCCACCAAGCCACACAGCTAGACGGCCCCAGCTCTGGACTCGAAGTCATGAGCTCAAATGACCGACTCGCTATCCGCAACATCACACCCTTCGCCTTACTCCAAGCCGCCGATGGCTGGTGGGGCGAAAGCAGGTACACAGAGCTCACCCCAATATTTGACCCACAGGAAGACCAAGGAATCATCAAAGGTGCTGCTAACCCAACTCCCGTGAACCTTGCAGCAGCAGTGGTCAGAGGCCGTCAGAATAGCGACATCACCACACCACTCACCTCACGCATGGTCGTCATTGCCAACACCGATTTCCTACGCCCAGAGAACGCCCGCGAGGAAATGTCCTACTTCATCAACTCCACCATCAACTGGCTAGCCGGCCGCGAAAGCCTCATCGGTATCGGTCCAAAACCGGTTTATCGCAAGAAGATCACGGTCCAGTCCGCCCACAAGTCGTTCATCGATCAAATCATCTTGATTTACATGCCGATAGCCTCATTGCTCATTGGCCTAGTGCTCTGGAATAGCCGCCGCACCTAACCATCTCTCAGTCAGACATCGTGAAGACCTTCGTCTCTCTCATCCTCATTCTTCTCACGGTAGGCTTAGCAACTCTAAGCCTCCAACATCTTGGCCGCGTAGATCTCCTCGGCAATCTTTCCAATGAGCAAGCCAAAGAGAATTTCTCACCCCTCTTCAACCAAGATCTTAGGGCCACGTCCCATGTAGTGATCGAAACTGCGGACCAAGCCAAAATGGCATTTTTCTTCGATCCTAATAATGGGTTGTGGTTTGGCACTAAACCGTGGAAGGACAGAGCAGACGGCCCCAAAGCCATAGAAAAACTCATACTCTTTGCCCTCAACGCTGAAATCCAAGACCATCTAGAGGTGAACGAGGAGACTATTAAAGAACTCGGCTTCGACAAAACCGCGGTCCATGCACGTTTCAAGAACAGCCTCAATGACACCATTGCCGACTTCAGCATAGGCAAGTCCTCAGCTTGGAAAAAGAAAATCGAAGGCAAAGAAGAAATTCTCATTCCCACCGTCTATCTCCGCCTTAAAAACAAAGGGGCAAACGATCACATCTACCTATGCACGGACACCACGGGTGACATCCATTCACTATTCGAAGATAAATTTCGAGCCTTCCGAGACCATCGACCATTTGCCCTCAATATCACCACGCTCCAGCAAGTTCGGCTCCGGCGCGGCAAGACGGAAATAGTTCTGAGCCACCCGCGCCCTGCTGCTCCTTGGGGGCTCACAAAACCACTAGAGCTGGCCACCGACCGCAAGGCTGTGATGAAGTTCTTGGCAAATCTATCAAAGCTCGAAGCCATCACTCTCCACCCGACCAACGCCATCACACTCCCAGACGACGCAGCAGACATGCTCGAAGTCGCCGTCACAACTTTTGGCTCAGACGAGGAAATAACTCTCAAAGTTTATCCGCCAACGGAAGGGGCCGGCACACGCTACGCCACCATTAGCAACCGAGATGTCGTATTTGAGCTACCACTGATAGCTACCCAAAACACATCAAACCACATCACTCAGCTTCCAAATTCGGTGAACGAACTGAGGTCCCGTCAAATGATGCAATGGACCAAGCATGCACGCTCCGACCTACGCTCTATCATTGTCCGCAGCCCGCAAGCCCCAGCAGAACCCGTCATCGTCGCACGTATTCCAGGATCACCCTACGAGCTCATCACTCCTAGCAATAAGAAAGAAGCCATCGACGAAAGTGTGTTTGCCGAATTGATGCAAAAAATTGCCAACACTCCCGTCAAAGGTTTCGTCAGCGACGCCGCTGTAGACCTCTCCCCCTTCGGGCTAGACAAACCGTCGGTCATCGTTGACTTCGTTTTCTTCGAATCCAAACCCATGCAATTGCTTTTCGGGAAAGTCACACGCAAAGCCGAGGACGGAACCAACACCGAAAGCTACTACGCCAGCCTCCGTGGCACACCAATCGTCTGGGAAGTAACACCCGACCTCGTCTCCAGTATCCCCACCCGCTATTGGAACTGGCTACCTAAAGACATCTGGAACCTCCCAGTCATCGACATCACACAATTCACAGCCCAACAAACCGGCAAAGAAAAACTCACTGTCGACTACAATTACCTAGAGGACAGCTTCGTTGCAACTCTCGGCGACAAAGACATGAGCGCCCAGCTTCTCGCCCAGCGCGCCAAGTTCTTCCTCAACGAGAACCACCTTATCACAGCGCAAAAGCGCCTCAGCCCGAACAACGCCGCTGCGATTGAAGCCCTAAAAGAACCCGCATTCACCGCCAGCATTAGCGTTCAAGAATTTGACAACGAGGGAATCCCATCACAGCTAGGCACCTACACGCTCACTCTTGCAAAATCCTCAAAGTCCGGCAGCAGCGCCTTTTATTACGCCAAAGCGAGCAACATCGACGGCTACTTCATCCTTAGCCTCGACGCCGTCCGCAAGCTAGCCGCCCTCGACCTTTTCGACGAAGAATAGTCCGTAGGACTGTCACTGGGCTAGCGAATTGAGACCATGTAAATAAATCTCCATCATATTGGGAAAATTCGTGCCATTCGCTAAATCCGTGCTTAAGAGTGTTTCAACATCCGAGCCCTTTTCGAAGATTTCGCGCCTTTCGCGGTAGAAAAACTCAATCCACCAACTTTCTTTCCTATGAACTCAGACATTCGCGCTCAATTTCCGATTCTCCACCAAGAGATCAACGGCAGACCCCTCGTCTACCTAGACAATGCCGCCACAGTCCAGAAACCACAGTGCGTTCTGGATGTCTCCCAGCGTTATTACTCTGAGCTCAATGCCAACATTCACCGCGGTGTTCACTACCTCTCGCGTAAAGCAACCGACGCTCACGAAGCTGCGCGCACTAGTATTGCAAAATACCTCAACGCTCCGCACGAACACGAAGTCATTTTCACCTCTGGCACCACCGATGGCATCAACCTCGTTGCTGACACTCTTAGCCTTTCAGGCAAAATAACCTCCGGCGACCGTATCCTCATCTCTGGGCTCGAACACCATTCTAACATAGTCCCTTGGCAAATGCTTTGCGAGCGGACAGGAGCCAGCCTCGATGTCATCCCTATCACCGACTCTGGTGAATGGGACCTCAGTGACATCGACTCACTATTGACCGAGCAGACCAAGCTCGTAGCCGTCAACCAAGTCTCCAACGCCCTCGGCACCATCAACCCGGTCGACATTCTCATCGGCAAAGCGAAAAAGGTCGGTGCCTGGACACTGATCGACGGCGCCCAGTCAGCCCCACACATGGCGGTTGACGTGCAAGCTATCGGCTGCGATTTCTTCGTATTCTCCGGCCACAAAACCTACGCACCAACTGGCATTGGTATCCTTTGGGGCCGCACTGAGCTTCTTGAAATGCTCCCACCCTGGCGCGGTGGTGGCGAAATGATCAAACAAGTCACCTTTGAAAAAACGACGTACAACGAACTCCCGTTCAAATACGAAGCTGGCACCCCTAACATCGAAGGCGGAATAGCCCTAGCTGCTGCTCTCGACTGGATGCAAGACATCGGACTCGACACCATTGCCGCGCACGAGGACAAACTGCTCACTCTCACAACTGAAGCAATTTCAGAAATTGATGGCATCAAAATCTACGGCACAGCTCCCAACAAAGCATCAGTACTCTCCTTCGGTATCGAAGGCATCCACCACTTTGACCTCGGCACACTGATGGATCAAATGGGAGTCGGTGTCCGCACCGGCCACCATTGTTGCCAGCCACTCATGCAGCGCTTCGGCATCACCGGCACCACCCGCGCCTCCTTCGCGATTTACAACACCGAGCAAGAAGTAGAAGCTCTCATCACCGCCGTCAAAAAAGCATCGATGATGCTGAGGTAGCAGCAGAGCTGCTGTCATTGGTCAAGGGTCATGTGTTCAATAGGCTTACTATTGAAACCTATAAACCGATCTCTTGACCATGTGTTTCACCAACACATTAGCTCTATTTCTCACATCTTGGATTTTTTATCCTTCTCACTTCTCACTTCTCACTTTTTACTTCTTCCATGCTCCACCCGACAGCCGTCATTTCAGATTCTGCCACCATTGGTAACGACGTTACCATTGGACCCTTTTGCGTGATTGGCGACAATGTCACTATCGGTGATCGTTGCGAACTGAAGTCACACGTCGTGATCGACGGCACCACAGTCATTGGTGACGAGAACATTTTTTACCCTTTCTCCGCCATCGGTCAGCGCACGCAGGACCTTAAATACTCAGGTGAGCCCACCCATCTCAAGATTGGTAACCGCAACACCTTCCGTGAGAACACCACGATCCATCGGTCCACCATTGAAGAAACGCCTACCACCATCGGCAATGACAACAACTTCCTAGCCTACTCGCACGTCGCCCACGACTGCATTATCGGCAACCATTGCATCTTTTCCAACAACGCCACCATCGGCGGCCATGTCGAAGTCGAAGACTACGTCATCATTTCCGGACTCTCCGGCGTCCACCAGTTCTGCCGCCTCGGAGCACACTCGCTCATCGGCGGTTGCACCAAGGTCGTCCAAGACGTCCCACCATTCACCATCGTCGATGGCGCTCCTGCAGCAGTCCGCTCGATCAACCAAGTCGGACTCCAGCGTCGCGGCTTCACCGACCAGGACATCGCCTACCTACGCCGTGCCTACAAAAGGATCTTCCTCAAGAAGAACACCAACCTCGCCGTCTCCCTCGCCGAACTAAAAATCGCCGACAGCGCCACCAACAAACACGTCCAACACCTCATCAAGTTCCTCGACTCCGCCGAACGCGGTGTCATTCGTTAAATTCGCTAAGTTAGTCACTCTGCGTCAGAGTTGACTTGATCCATCGCTTTTTTTCGACACCTTCCTCTCGGGGCATCGCTTTCATAGATGGCTACTTCGGAGTGGAGGAACTCTGCGGCTTCCGCTGAGTCTTTGACCTTGGTTGCGCTGCGCTCTAACATTTCGTTTTCAGAGTCATTTAACACAGCCTTCCTCAGTCCAGATTCTTTCCACTGATTGTAGGATCCAGAGTTTTTTGTGATCCCTCGCGCCAAGCCCAACGCATCTAACAACGCCTGATTTGCTCCCTGCCCCTTGAAAGGGCTCATCGGATGCGCGGCGTCTCCGATCAAGGTCACGTTTTCACCTTTTGCCAATAATTCTGGAACTAGTAGAGCGCGATCGTAGACAGGATAGCCAGAGACTAAACTTGCTTCTGTGGCTGCTAGGATCTGCGGGATCGGATCGTGCCAATCACACCTGCGACAGGCTTCTTGCTTCAGCGCCTCGGCTCCACGTGTGCTCAATTCTTTCGCCTCCCCCTCAAGCATGGGGAAACTCAACTGCCACATCACCGAGTCCGAGGAGTAAGGCATCATGTACATCCTCTCGTTACCATTGGCAGTTTGAAATACCGTGGCCGCATCTAGCAGAGGGCTTGCAAACCCATCGAGGTTCTCCAGAGGGCAGATTCCTAAAATCACGATACATCCCAGGTAACGTAGTGGCGAAGCTTCCTCGCCTATAAGCAGTTTCCGCACAGTACTACGGATTCCATCCGCGCCCACGACCAGTCCAGCCGTGGCGCTCTTTATTTCTCCAGCAACCTCGAAGCGTAAGTCAACACCACCGTCGGCGCTCTCTTTAAAATCTATCAGTTGGTGACCCCACTGCACCCCATCATCACCGCCGAGTTGCTCCAGTAACGCTGCGCGAAGGGATTGACGCGCTATGTGGATATTTGTGCGCTTCGGTTTGACTTTCTCATCAGACCTTCCCCATTTCCTAATCCCCCACTCACCAACGACTTTGCCGTCGGTAGTATGCACGACATGTCGCGTAGAAACTAATCCAGCCTTCAACTCAAAAACTCCCAGTCCCTCAATCGCCTTACTCGCCTGCTGGAGAGTAAGTCCGTATCCCTGAGAGCGGGCATCAAACCCACCGTCACGCTCATAAATAGTAAAGGGAATACCACGGTGCAAGCATGCCACAGCTAGCGCGATCCCACCAATCCCGCCGCCAATAATCGCCACGTGTGGGTAGTTTTCAGTATCCACCGATGGATGACTATCAGCCAAAACCAAACCGGATCCTTGGCAAGCGGAACACGCATCGAGATGCCCCTTAGGTCGCACTGGAGCCGGCCCCACGCTGTCGTTTTTCTCAAACGCATCCAAATCTTTCTGGTAGCGAAGCCGCACTTTCTTCGACAGCCTCCTGCTTTTCCGACCTCGGCCTTGGCACGCAGAACACATCGTCCAGCAGCTTTCCTCATTTTTCACATCATCCACTGACGACTTATCTACCAGCTCTTTGCTTCAGCGTCGAGATGCTACTTGCCCAAATCCCAAGTCAAACACTACTCTCGAAGCATGGAGTTAGAAGAAATCAAAGAAGCCATCCGCGCACTTCCAGCTGAGCAACGTGGCGAACTAGGGATATTTCTCACCCATCTAGAACTGGTAGAAGACAGCAACTACTTCGAGGCGCTACGTAGCCGAATGAACGACCAACTAGCTCAATCTTGGAAAGATCTAGACGACCTTTAAGCCATGCACGGACTTCCCCAAGTTTTTGCTACACAGTAAAGCTCTGGCACAGCTCCCAGCCACTGGTCAGCGCCGTGATATATTACTCAAACGGCTGCGTCATATCCAAGTCACCCCCGAACATGGCGGCGACTTCCATTGGCCCGAAATCTCTTCACCAAACTCCGTTCAAGTCTCCGTAGTAGTTGGTTATGCCATCACATGGATGATTCAAAATGACCACATCTGCGTCTTAGACATCAAGGGCCAATAAACACATCGCAGGTCGATTGGCTGACTAATGGTTGATGAGTCTGGACTTGTTGACGAGGCTGAGAGCTTGCCAAGGATAATTGCTATAGTGATCCATGGCTCCGTTGAGTGAGTCATGCTCGTGGAATGGGATAAGGGCGAACAAGACTCCTCGGAGGAGCGCTAGATTCTTAGCTGCCATAGGGTTGCGTGTGGAGGTTTTGTCTTCTTTCCAGCGACAAGTGCCTCGACGCCAGTGGTTTTTATGTTCCACGCTCCAGTGTTCACGAATGTTGGGTGCTAGGTCTTTTGGCCTACGCTCGTTCTCTTCGAGACTGGTGATGAAGTGACGAGTTTCTTCGCTGACTTTGCCACTCTTCACGTCGGTGAACCGACGTTTTAAGCTCAGCAGCTGGCGGCTCAACGGAAAGCTGCTTATACTTTCTTCTATGGTGTAGCAGCGTAGCTCACGCTGCTCGATACGCCCGTGGGATTTCTCAAAAGGGCAGATGTAAGTAGCGTCTTGATGGTCTAACCGAACTTGAGCATCTTTGTAGAGAGTGGGTTGATTTCCCTTTAGCGCAGAGAGGTAATCCCCTCCTTTATTAACGATTTAGAATGCCGTTTTTTGTGTGCCTAAGGCATCATTTGTGATCACGGCTTGGTTGAGGCTGAGCTCTTCTTTTGCGAGCAAAGCTTTTGTAGTTGGGAGTTCACAATCGTCCTTTCCTCCCCTGTAGGTGTCCTCATTGAGACCTCCTACTTTAACCTTAACACCAAGCAAAGTTAGAGGTAAGCTAGCAGCCATGGATATGGGAGGTTGGTCTATCGATATAGGAGTGGGGGTGACCATTATGGCACACTTGCTCGGTCTATTGCACTGCCTGCATGTTTTGATTAATGTCAGATCATCTCAGGGGGCCATTGCATGGATGTTAGCTTTTTTGCTGATGCCATGGGTCGCCATTCCCTTCTACTGGGTAACTGGAAGAACTAGATTTGAAGGCTACGTCAAAGCCAGAAGGTCTGGCGAAGGTGAACTACGCGACATCTCACGTAAAATGCGTGAAAAACTACACGATTTCTCAATCCCTCCAGAGGACGCCTTTGGTCGAGCAGCGGAGTTTCTTGGTGGGCTCCCCTTTACCAGAGGAAACTCGATCGATCTACTAATCGACGGTGAAGAAACCTTTGCCGCTTTATTCGGAGCAATTGCAGAAGCTGAGGAATACTTGTTGGTCAACTTTTACATCGTAAAGAATGACAAAGTGGGTCAACGCTTCAAAGACGCCATGATTGAGCGAGCTCGCGCGGGGGTGCGAGTGTATTTTATTTCCGATGGATTTGGCTCTTACAACCTAGACCCGAACTACATCAGAGCGCTCGAATCAGAAGGAATTCAGTGCCATTCCTTTGGCGCGAATAAGAAGTGGATTTCTCGCATCCAGTTGAACTTCAGAAACCATCGGAAGATCGTCGTTGTCGACGGCAAAGAGGCCTTCATCGGCGGCTTCAACATTGGTGATGAATACCTCGAAGGAAGCCCTAAGCTTGGCAGTTGGCGTGACACCCATATCGGACTCCGTGGCCCATCTGTGCAGGCGCTCCAGCTCGTCTTTCTAGAAGACTGGAACTGGGTGGCAAATGAGGTGATTGATCTGCACTGGAATTCCCAGTTTCAGGAGGCAAACCAACATACCGCGATCATCCCCACTGGCCCATCTGACCCAGCGGATTCATGGAAACTCATGGTCGCCGAAGCCGCTAATTCAGCCCGCAAGCGACTATGGATAACTTCACCTTATTTCGTACCTGATGGCGGATTGCTAACAGCGCTGCAAACAGCCTCTCTCCGCGGAGTAGACGTCAGAATTCTTATTCCTGAAAGACACGACCACCTCACAGTCTGGTTGGCAGCATTCACCTACCAACGCCAGACCTTGCCATTTGGGATCAAAATCTATAAATACACCAAAGGCTTTCTCCACCAGAAGACATTATTAGTAGACGATAGCATGGCGGGAGTCGGCACTGCTAATCTCGATAATCGCTCATTTCAATTGAATTTCGAGATCACAGCTCTCAGCACAAACATCAAATTTATCAGTCAAATGGCTGCTATGTTAGAAAAAGATTTCGCATCTGCCCGACTTATCGCGCACAATGAGCTAGATGATCGTTCATTCGGCTTCCGCATTGCCGCACGGATCGCTCGCTTATTTTCACCTATTCTATAGATGCCCAAGAAAAAGACAGCTCAGAAGCGTAAAGACTACTCTGGACTAAAGCCTAAAAAAGGCTGGGTCAAACGCAACATCCACTTCTTTGGTAAACGCGTATTCACTCAAGTCTTCAAACGCCGCCTAGGCACCACCAGCGAAGCGGTACTTGACCCACCGCCGACAGGTGTGGCTCGTATCACATGGATTGGCCACGCCTCCTTCCTGCTACAATTTGCCGACCATTCCGTACTCATCGACCCAAACTGGGCGCACTGGCACGGCTTCGTAAAACGCCAGCGCAACCCTGGACTCGGCATCAAGCTACTGCCGCATATTGATCTGGTGTTAGTCAGCCATGCTCACTTTGACCATTTGCACAAAAAGTCGCTCAAGATTGTCGATTCCCGCGAAGGAATTGTGGTTCCGAAGGGTAGTGGATCATTGGTTAAAAAACTAGGATTCCATTCTGTCTATGAAATGGCGCTTTGGGATGAACTCACTTTTTCTGATCTCACTATCACCCACACGCCATGCCACCATTGGGGGGCGCGCTATCTACATGACACACATCGCGACTATGGTGGTTACATCGTCAAATCTGGTGAACTCACCATCTTCCACTGCGGAGACTCAGCCTACTTTGAAGGCTTTGAGGAAATTGGTAAACGCCACCATATCGACATCGCCATCATGCCAATCGGCGCTTACAACTCCCCCAGCGGCAGGGACGTCCACATGAACCCCGAAGAAGCGGTCAAAGCCTTCCAAGAACTGGGAGCCGAGTTCATGATCCCTATGCACTACCGCACATTCCCTCTAGGCAATGAACCTGTCCACGAGCCTGAAGAACGCTTACTGGCCGAAGCCAAAAGACTCGGACTGGATGGCCGGATCATCATTCTTGATGAAGGCGTAGGGATTGAGCTCGAAGGGAAGTACAGTTCCTCTGGTGAGAATATCTAAAAAATCTCTTTTGCCCTAGCCGCCTGCTACCCCGCAACTCGGTTCATTACTGAGATAGTGAATTGAGCACTTGTATGTTAGCCTTCCCACGTCGACACTAAAGCCATGACTCGGCGTCTCTTCTCCATTCGTGCCATCCAGGCACTCGCATTCCTCACGTTGCTAGGCTCGGGAGCTACTCAAGCGGCAGCTCCTTCTATCGGAGCCAAGCGTGCCATCGTAATCGACAACAACACTGGCCGCATTTTGTACCAAAAAAACGCCCACGAGAAGTGCGCTGTCGCTTCTACCCAAAAGCTTTTGACGGCACTCTGTGTGCTCGATGCTGGTTCACTCCGCGATAAAGTAGTGGTACAGAAAACAGATACCTATTGCGAACCTACGAAGCTCTACATCAAACCAGGCGACACCTACACGCGTCAGGACCTGCTCAAGGCATTGGTTGTAAAATCCGGCAATGATCTAGCCCGCGCATTGGCCCGTGACGTATCAGGCAGCCAGGTAAACTTCGCCAAATACATGAACCAAAAGGCGAAGCAAATGGGGATGCATAACTCCAACTTTGTCAACCCGAACGGGCTCACAGAAAAGGGCCAATATTCTACAGCCTACGACGTCGCTGTAATGGCGCGCAATGCCTACAGCCGTCCACAAATTCGTGAAATGATAAAAATCAAAGGGTATCATTTCCAATATGCTAATGGCTCCAAAAAGTACCTAAAAAACACCAACCGTCTACTCAGCTCAGTTCCCTATTGTAATGGCATGAAGACTGGAACTACCAATGCCTCAGGCCGCTGCCTCGTATGCTCCGGCACCTACAAAGGCCGCACAGCTATTGTCGTCTGCCTCGGTGCCACCTCCCAAACAATTTGGAAGGATTCCGAGAAGCTCCTCCGCTGGGCGCTCGAAAACTAAAAGCCATGCGTAGCCCCGATGAGGAACTGGCTGTGCTTGAAGCTGCATCACTGAGACGCACGCTGCGAGCAGTGAATTCACCGCAGCTCACCCATGCCCATATCTGTGGCTGTCGATTGCTGAACTTTGCGTCAAACGACTACCTCGGCCTAGCCAACCACCCAGCAGTAAAGTCAGCCTACCAAGATGCTGTTGACATTTGGGGGGCCGGCTCTGGCTCATCCCGCCTTATTTGTGGGTCGCTCCAGCCCCATAAAGAATTAGAAAACTATCTAGCAGAAGCCAAGGGCAAGGAAGCGGCCTTGGTCTTCGCCAATGGCTACGCCACCTCTGTCGGAACCCTTTCGGCGCTGTTGCGTAAAGGCGACACTGTGATCGTCGACAAACTCAGCCACGCCTCATTGATCGATGGCGCACGACTATCTGGCGCCACTATTCGCGTATTCCCACACAATGATTTGGCCAAACTCGAAAAGCTCTTAGACTCGATCACGCAGAAATCAGACGAAAAGTCGCGCACCATCGTCGTGACGGAATCAGTCTTCAGCATGGATGGCGACACCGCGCCCCTTCGAGAAATCATCGCTCTAAAGGACAAATACGGAGTCCTCTTACTGGTCGACGAAGCCCACGGCCTAGGAATCTATGGCCCTAGTGGCATGGGTCTAGCCGAACACCTTGGCTGCAACTCAGGAATCGACCTGCACATGGGAACTCTGGGGAAATCTGCAGGCGTCGCAGGTGGCTACATCGCTGCAAAAAAAACATTCATCGATTTATTAGTCAACCGGGCGCGTTCCTTCATCTATTCCACAGCCCCACCACCAGCCCAGTCAGCGGCCGCTCTAGCTGGGCTGCAAATTATCCGCTCCGATGAAGGTTCAGCTCTGCGTAAAAAACTCTGGTCCAACATCCAACAATTCGCCGACCTCACGCAACGAGAACTCCCCACCAGCCCCATCATCCCATGGCATGTCGGAGACTCTACCGAAGCCTTAGCTCTTTCAAAAAGTCTACAAGAGTCCCACGCCATTTTTGCACCAGCAGTGCGCTACCCTACAGTACCGCGCAATACCGCACGATTAAGAATCACCCTCACAGCCACGCACTCACCGCAGAACATCCGCGACCTTTGCTCAGCCATCCGCTTATAGATCTCTTCTCGCTCTGATAAAACCCGAAACTTGACCAGTCTCTACGTTGCTCTTTTAAAGCAGTGTATTAGTGTGTGTTTTCAGCAATGTCTTTAACTTGCTGGTTGGAGAAACGGCAAAGTCGTGCATCTGATCAGATATACCCGATCAGGGCATCAGGCTATTTTGTGAATTTAACAACCACTCACCGTCCTGGTAAACCTCTATGTTCAAATTTAGCCCTTCTTTAGGCAATTGGAGTGTAGGGTAAACCAGAACCATGAACGAGGCCGCGCCCCTCTCCAAAGACATCCTCAAATTACCCTTACCGTCTCCCGCTCCAAACAATTCATCTCCTCGATCCCACAGCGAGCCGTTACCCTTAGCATCAACACTGAGTGGCGTTCCATCCATAGCGTAGATCTCCACTCGGGCTTCCTGCGATGCAACGAAACGCATTGGCACGCTTTGCTGCGCATCCTCTGTGGACACATAATGGAAATGCATGGGTACGCTGTAGAATGGGTTAGAACGGTAATTGCCTGCTTGAATGATCGAACTCGATACGCCCTCCTCTGGCGCCTCGATTTGCACCAGCGCCTCAACCTTGGTTTTACCATCCGCTGAAGTCCATATGAGCGCAACCTCTTCTCCTTCATCTGTCGCTGGCTTATCCGAGGTTATACGAATCAATTCATAAGTCTGAGGCTCCAGTCTGAGATCAAGCGTCGTCTTCTCCCCTGCCACACGCTTAACAGAGCGAACCACTATCTCATCTAACTCTCCTTCCATACTAAATGACATGGGCAGGCCTCGACTCATCAGGGTGCCCTCCTCCACTCTACCCGATGGATTGCTAAGTGTGAGTATCGTGGTCCACGCAGCTCCCTCGATCGGAATCACAATCGACTGCTTAGGCTGGAAATCCACCTGTGGCTTCACCTCGGACTCGGTATCGACGGTCGTGATTTTTTGGCCAATTTGTGTCAGCAGACTATCAGCAATCTTCAAGCGACCTGCCGGAAGCCTGCCTTGAGCCAAAAGTGCCCGCGCCTCGGCAACAGTAGTTCTTGAGCCCTCCAGATCCCCCATTGATTCAAGCAGCAGTGCGAGTTTGATCAATTGCCCGGGCACCTTGGTGAAGTGATTGAAACTCTTGTAAAGACGGATCACCTCCCGGCGCATCGACAGCGCTTCAGCCAATCTTCCGGACGCATCGAGAAAATCGGCGTACTTTTCATACAGCCACGCCTCTGAAGATTTATTACCAGACTCGCGCGACGCTGTAAGGAGAAGGATCAACTCCTCTTCAACACGCTCTAGCATTCCCTTCTCAATCCAATAATTTAGACGCTTCGTTCGAGCCGAAAAGAAGCCAATTTCAGACAACTCATCCAAAATTTTTAATGCTTCGGAGTCTCTCCCCTTGTGCAACAAAGCTCTAGCTAACAACACTTTGGCCTGCCTATGACTTCCGATACTAAGATGCCTGTTCGCTGCTGCTCGCCTGGCCAGATCCTCAGCCTGCTTGACTACATCCTCAGGTGCACGCTCCAGATCCATCAGCAGATCCAAGCGAACCATCGAAAGCGTGATATTGCAGCGGCCGTGATAACTCTCCTGCATGGGTGCTGCTAGACCCAAATCCACCTGAACGATTCCCTCCTCATAAAATCCGTGCCAACGCAGCCAATCTGCAATGGATTCGACGGCTTCAAACCACGGCTGGATCAGTTGCCAACGAGGTGAACCGTCCTCATGAGAGGCCCAGTGTAGCACCTGAAAATACCATTCCAAAGATTCAGCCCAACGCCCGGAACCACCAAAATGCCCGGCATAGAGATTAAACAATTGAGAGTTTTTCTGACCTAGATCAACCTTACTGATCGACCGGCTCTGTTTGGATTTGGCCCTCCAGTAGAGAACCTCTGCGGGAATGTTACGTTTCCTAACCTCCGGCAAAAAGTGCAGAGCTGGACCGAGGTCCTGATATTTTGATGAATCTAAGCGTTCTCCTGCCGCTCGCTGCCCTTCCGCCCACCACTCAAGAATCTCCTTTTTGCGACCGTGTCGTCCGGCACCATCCAGAGAGCTTAGCAGATTACCCATGACATCGTTCATTTCTGTAAAATACTGATGCGTCTCACAGCTGATGAACAATTGATTGTAGAGACTAGCCGCCCAATCCGCATTTAGCCTACCACTTCCCACCTGAGCTTCTCTCCAGACTTTCACATACAAACCTCTAAACTGACTTCCCGACTTCGCACGCTGATCCAACGCATCACTCAAAAACCTGAGAGCTCCATCCACGTCTCCCCCATTTCTCATCTCCAACAGCTTAGCTAGCACCTCTTGATTGGAAAAATTAGAGCGCCTTGGCTGTTGCTCCTGTTGCGTTTCCGCCTGCCCCAGTGGGCCAAGAGCACAGAAGACCAAAATGGCGAACCACAAGTAGCGAAAACCGTAAGTATGCATCATCCGAGTATATTGATTCCCACGGAAGTTACTGCAGGAAATTTGCTTTTTAAGTAAGGGGACTAAGAGAATCATCGAAGAAGTAGAAGTTAGGGGGCTGCGCAGGAAGAGAGGCTTAACAAAAGAAAGAGTCACAATCCCTCCGGCACTGTTAGACGCATATTACTGCTTCATTGAATCGAAAGTCCAGTTGTTTTTAGCGACTCAGTCTAGACCTCCTAACAATTATCATTAGCCCCGCTGAAGAGCTGAAGTCTTTTGGATCTCTCATCAGAAAGCGTCATAAATACAGACTTCTAGACACTGATTTACCTACTTCGACCGGAAGCATCGAGGTTTGTTAGATTCACGCTTTAACGATCAGCCTTCATTCACCCATATTTTACTTCCTAACACGGCTCCTTCAACAAAATAACGCGACTTGTAGGCTATGGCTGCGATCGAGAGCTGACCTACTTTTTCTCTTTCCCGTTCCACTTTCTCCTCATCAAAGCCGCGGCACTTCTTCCGCGTTCTTTGGGCGTCGGTGGAGGATTCTCCATAGCTCACTCCGTCTGCGAATAGGCAGAGCTGGCATCGTTTCGCCACGCTGCGTCAATCGCATTTTTCTATCGCTCTAGAACCGCTCCAGCCGCCTTGGGCTGTGTCGCGGTCATGGGATATATAGGGGGGTGGTATTTACGGAAGCCACCAGCGTGCTTTGTATATGCGAGCTTTGGGCAATTTCCATATCACGGATTCATCGATCGTTCTAGGTCCCGTGGAAAACCATTGTTCATCAGCTTTCAGCACAAGGATCGGGCCATCTTTTTTCAGTTGGCTAATGCTCTTTACCTTCGCCATCTCATGTCGTTTACCGAATGGGGTAAACGATTCACTTTTGCAATCAAACCTCCAGAGATGATCCATGTCCGATACAAAATAGGCATCTTCGCCTGGGATTCGAGTGAGATCATGGCCGCCATGACGGGCATGATGTTTCGACGCCTCGGTCACCGGAAGATCCAGAACCCGCTTTCGCTCAAGACGGGAATCTTTTGAATCAGTTCGATACTCATAGCGTGTGAGTTGTTTCCCACCCAGAGCCCACAAGCACTGACGGCTCTGGTCCCATTCAACACCATGCGCATCAACCAACTCAACCGTTTGTAGAATTTGGCCACTTTCCGGATCCCATAACGAGAGCTTGTCCCCAGCGCTGGATGCTACAACAATTCTACCATCCGGAAGCCGGTCTGCGGAATGCGGGCTACCTCCGATATTGACTGTGGCGATTGCCCGTGCACTCTCAAAATCTATCAGAGCAGCACCACCGCCACTTGCCGTTACGACGATCTGCCGGCCATTGAGCACCGGTTTGGCTTCGTCGACATTTCTGAACCACGACCGTTGCTCATCGTTCAAAGTCGGATCGTTTTTGACAGACCATGACCAGACAACCGCATCCGGCGATGCCCAGTCAATCTCACTATCCATCAGCATGATCCGGCCCGATGCCTGTTCGCAGATGAGAATCGTCGTTTTCTTCTTATCTTTGACTTGCTCAGGCACTTTCTCACAACCTCCGATAATAAGGAACGAAGTTAGAAAAAAACAGAATGTAAGGTGACGTTTAATCGTGATATGGAGTAGATAACATTTTTTGAGATCGGTTAGCGTTTAGCTGGGAGTTGCTTGTCTGCATCGCTGTGAAACGTTTTGTTAGGCATCTTTTTCTCTTCAAGTGCCAGATCATTGGGGGTCAATTTATGCTCGTAAACCAAGCCGTTCTTCGCTGAGAGTGACCGGAATATGACAGCCGTGTTCTTGTCGGATGCAGGACGAAATTCTATTTCTCCATACATGTTGTTGTCACCAGCCACTCCATAGGAATGAATCATTGCTTTGGTTAACGGATTTGGCGGTGTCCGGTGCGTCCTGGAGAGAGAGCCCGATGTGAAGTCATAGAGGTGTCGGTCGTTCCCAATCGGCAATTTGTAGATATCGCTACGGTGAACATCGCCCGAAATCCCGATCACCCCGCTGATGTTGTTCTCAAAAATGAAAGAGAAAAGCTTCGTGCGCTCACCCAGATAGAATTTCCCGGCCCAGCCATCATCCTTCACCCTTCCAAACTGAGTACCGGAGACAAGGACCTTGTAGCGACTTTTCGAGTTCTTGAGACCGTCACAGAGCCACTTGAACTGGATCCTTCCCAACATCGTTTTCTGCTTCTTTCTCGCCGGGTATCGTCCATCAAGAAGGAAGAACTCAACGTCCCCCACCACGAAGGAGCAATAGATGCCTTTGTCTTCAGGCAGACCATAGGAGGGGTTGGGCCAGTATTCTTTGAAAGCCGCAAGTGCCTCATCGGCGTTCTTGTGCGTGCCGTCGCAGTCATTGGGGCCAAAATCGTGATCGTCGTAAATCCCATACGTCGGGGTGGAAGATGTGAGTTGCCTAAAACCAATCACGTTACACGATAAAAATATTAGACCAAGAGGGGGATTTCAGCCAGTCGGTGAATGCTTTGCGTTCCTCGCTTGCTAGGTGGGGATTGTTGAGTAAGCGCAGGATGTCTTCGAGACCCTGTCGGA
>Ga0233410_10000076_pt1 | contig 31484 bp, 24 predicted proteins | sample Na_anoxic_1_MG_FD_179869 | JGI IMG/M metagenome (GOLD analysis project Ga0233410, IMG submission 179869) | Seawater microbial communities from Saanich Inlet, British Columbia, Canada - Na_anoxic_1_MG | ecosystem: Environmental > Aquatic > Marine > Inlet | place: Canada: British Columbia...
AGGGCCCACTCTCCACTCTGGACTGCGCGTGGCTCGACACCGCTCTGTGGTTGGCTGAGGCTCGACTCAGGTGGCAGGCGACTCACCAAAAACTGCCCCCCCTTGGGAACGCCTAGCCCCAGCCCCGCTTATCTCCCACTTCGCATCTTTCGCGGTTAAAAATCGTCTCTTCCCAAGGTTTCATCAACCCAGCTCTGAGAACTGAACACTGCCAACTGAACACTTCCTCCCCCATCATTTTAAGCAATAACAACCGCGTCGCTATCACTTAACATTCTAATAGTTAGAACGTGATTTTTGATTACTACTAGAGTTTTAGGGTTTTTCTCTTAGAGAAACCTCAGCAAAATCTTAGAAACCCATCCAGCTCCCGATCCGATGCGAACACGAGCTCCGGCTCCTTGCCTTCGTCGAAGAACTGGATCATTTCCCATAGGTTCGGAAAGAAATAGTAATCCAGCCCTCTGCAGTTATAGACGCAGACAATCCTCTCACTTCCCCTTCTTGTCAGCTTGATGATCTCGAGTGTCAGATTCGCCCTCCCGACATAATCCGATGCCACGACTTCGATTTCGTTCACGCCAATTTCCTCGACTCTCTCCCGAAGCTCTTCACAGAGCTTCTCATACCCCTCCTGCATAAACTCCGCCTCACATTCTGTCGTGCATTCCTCCACGTCCGACGCATCGTCGTCCCCCTTCATGAAAGCGTCGTGAGTCCGCTTCCATGAATAACTCGAGCATAATGTACTTTCCAATATCAAATCTAGCTGGCATTTCGTCACATAAAGATTTACTCGCTCTTCTTCCATCTGAGAAATCTACCGTAGCCTCCAATATTCGTCCACGGACTATAAGTATCATTTTGGGTTGATTCCAGTTAGAGACCTGGCAGCTTGAAATCATGTCGGATCTGCTCCCTAAAGGTATATATGAGAACCTCCTAACATCGGAGTTACAGCGCCGACTTGATAACCTCGACGCTAAAAATCATATTGCTCGAATAAGTGAAATCGATCCAAGCCTTGCTGGTGATTTCCTTACTCGCTCACTGAGCGAGCACATTCAAAGAGCCCTCAAAACACTAGGTAAAGGTAAGGACTCGAAAAATATCTACCTCCTAGCTAATCGTATACTCCAAACTATTGGTGAATATGATGATTCTCTCAGCTTTCTGCAAGATTTAACCTATCAGAATACAGCTGACAATCTACTGACTGAAATCCACTCAATCGGAGAAAGTAACATCGAACGGCCTTCAACTCCGCTTACTTTTCCTTCCCTATTTACAGGTGCATCAGGAAGCCCACAGCTAGGTAAGGAACTTGAGTTAGAACTTGAAAGCGCCGATCGAGTTGACCTACTAGTTTCATTTATAAAATCAGCTGGCATCAACCTCCTCTACCCATCTCTTGACCGATTCACCGCACGAGGAGGAAAACTGCGTGTCATTACAACTACTTACTTAGGAGCATCCGACCCAGCCGCAATCCAAAAATTAGCGCAGTTACCCAATACTGAAATAAAAATCAGCTACGACACCAAGCACTCTAGACTGCACGCAAAAGCGTACTTCATCCATCGCAACAGCGGACTATCTTGTGCCTACATCGGTTCAGCTAATCTATCCCATGCAGCCATGACGAGTGGACTCGAGTGGACAGTTAAACTGCCCAAGCCCGAACTACCCGATCTTTTCAGACGCTGCGAGGCACAGTTTGAAAGCTACTGGGAAGCCGCTTCATTTAGCTCTTACTCAGAAGGCGATTTCGAATATCTCGTAAAATCCACAAAATCTGAAAGGTATACTCCATCAGAGGGAATCAATCTAACTCCATTTGAACTAAGGCCACACGAACATCAAAAAATCGTCCTCAGTGAATTGCATGAAGCTAGAGAAGATAGAGAGCATTTCCGAAACCTTGTTGTAGCAGCTACTGGAACAGGTAAGACGATGATTGCAGCCTTTGACTACAAACGTCTCCCTCTACAATCAGGAAAAAGGCCTAAACTACTGTTTCTTGCGCATCGTAAGGAAATTCTCCGACAAGCGCGTGATTCATTCCGCCATGTACTCTCTGATGGAAACTTCGGAGATGAGCTCTACGGTGGAAAAGTTCCTGAAAACTACGACCACTTATTTTGTTCAGTTTCCAGCTTCAATTCACGTCAACTCACCTCCCGCTTTTCGGAGGATCATTGGGACATCGTCATTCTCGATGAGGCCCATCATGGAAAGGCTGCTAGCTATAAAGAAATCCTCACCAAACTATCACCTAAAATACTATTGGGACTGACTGCCACCCCTGAAAGAACTGATGGATCTTCTATTGCTGAAGATTTCGATACCCCACTAGCCTCCGAGATTCGCTTGCCCGACGCACTTGAGCAAAAACTCCTCTGCCCATTTCACTACTACGCCGTAAGCGATCACACTGTAGACTTCTCTCGTTTATCATGGCGCCAAGGCAAATATGATTCAGCCGAGCTATCTAAGATTATTACAGGCAACAGAGCCCGTATTGAACTGATTATTAAAAAAATAGTAGAATACTTTCCAGCTCCGCTAGATCCCAACGATTTTGATCGTGAACAAGTCAAAGCAATTGGGTTCTGCGTTAGCCAAGAGCACGCACACGAACTAGCAAATGAATTCAACTCGGCAAACATTCCTGCTATAGCACTAGATGCGAACACCCCAGCAGAGGTAAGAGACAACGCCCGTCACCGCCTAACCAATGGTGAAATCAACTTCATCTTCACAGTCGATCTATTCAACGAAGGAATAGACATCCCAGCTGTGAATGGAATTTTGTTCCTGCGACCAACGGAGAGCCATGTCATCTACCAACAACAATTAGGTCGAGGCTTAAGAAACTACGACGATAAAGACCAACTTATCGTCCTCGATTTTGTCGGTGCAGCTCACAAAAACTTTCGCTTCGACCTCCGCCTAAAATCATTACTTCCGGGAAAGAGGCACAATTTACAAAAAGAGATTACACAAGGTTTCCCTCACCTTCCCGCCGGCTGTTACATCAGCTTTGAAAAAACCGCGAAAGAGACCATTCTCAACAACATCCGACAGACATATAAAAATATAGATAATCGGATCATTGATGCGTTTTCAGCATACTCGACTCCTCCGAGTTTCACTGAATTCATTCAAGCTACAAAAGAGTCTCCTGCCGAGCTCCTTACAAAGCGATCGTGGAGTTCGTGGAAAGAGCTAGCTAAGCTGACAACTGTTCCATTCTACGAGGGTAAATCACCAGAATTGAACTCTCTAGCTAGAGCTAGCATGACTAATGACCCTGAATATCTTAATTTTCTCATACGCTTGATCGAGGCCGATGAGACCAGCCTCAAACAACTTCTCATAGGCAGTAAATACACAGCCTCAGCTTACTATTTATTATGGAATAAAAAAGGTGCAGACCTCGGATTCAAATCTTACTTACAAGCATTTAAACAGCTTCGCTCCAATTTACGCTACAGCAGCGACCTTCTAGAAATCCTTGGATACGCCAGAACTCAGCAGCTTCCCACTAAGCTTGAGAAGCCCCCAGAAACTCACAGATTACGTCTTCACGCAAACTACACTATGCGTGAAGTCACGGCAGCATTCGGTAAAGCCGACGTAGTCACATCTGGACCGACCGGCACAGGCGTAGTTCATATTGAAGATTCGAAAACTTACCTCCATTTCGTCACTTTTGAGAAAAATGAGAAATTATTTTCCGAGAGCACTATGTATCGAGATTATCTCAGTTCAAGAACAACTCTTCATTGGGAAAGCCAATCGAGTACAAGCCAACATAGTCCTACTGGTCAAAATTACATTCACCAGAAAAGACGCGGATATACAATTCTAGTCCTTGCTCGGATTCGTAAAACTGAAGGTAAGCTCACAAGCCCTTTCACCTTTCTTGGATCGACACAATTTATCAGCGCTCACGGAGATCGACCTATTTCAATTATTTACGAACTAGACAGCCCTGTTAGCCACAACTTCTTTCATGAAGCAAAAATAGCTACAGGTCTGAGCTAGCAGAATTCATTCGCCCACTGGATCCACGACATCTTCGAAGCTTCTCCACCATGAACCTAGATTCAATCATTACTGATTACCTTACCTCCCACTGGCAAATCCTCACCCTAGCTGTTCTCTTCATTCTAGCACTCAAAATCTGCCAACTCCCAAATATCAAAGGCTGGTTCGGTGAGAAGGTTGTCGAGCGTGGTCTCAAAAAGCTCAACCCCGAGGAGTACCACGTTTTCCATGATCTCTACTTGCCGCGACCAGATGGCAAAGGGACGGCGCAGGTCGATCACCTTGTGGTGTCGCGCTTTGGGCTATTTGTGATCGAGACAAAGAACTACAAAGGCTGGGTCTTTGGCGGTGAGAAGCAAAGACAATGGACTCAGCTTATCTACAAGGTGAAGCACAAGTTCCAGAACCCGCTGCATCAAAATGCTCTACACATCAATGCATTGGTAAAATTGCTAGAGCTGGATAAATCAGCCTTTCACAATCTGATCTTCTTCATCGGCAACTGCACTTTCAAAACTGATCTACCACCGAATGTGATGACGCATGGCTTGATTCGCTTCATCAAGAAACACCAGAGCTTCATCCTCACAGCTGATGAAGTGCAGAGCTGCCTGAGCACACTAGAACCACTTGCCACCATCGACAACAAGCGCGTGGTCGCAAAAAACCACGTCCAACAACTGAGGAAGCGACAGAATCCAGCACCAAAAGCACCTCCCGCGATTCCTGTCGCGCCACAAACGCAGGGCACCAACACCTCTCCCCCATCCTGCCCCAAATGCGCTCAACCGATGGTTGAACGCATCGCCAATAAAGGAACTCACGCAGGCAACCGCTTCTGGGGCTGCGCCCAATTCCCTAAATGCAGAGGCACGGGGAGCTTTGCGACGAAGTGAGTTTTCCGTTTTCAGAAAATATATTGCAAAGCCTCACTATCCGCGCAAGCCCATTCGTGGTGGTCGCTGTGCTCCAATTACGAATTAGGAATTTTTATGCTTTCGTCTTTTTCGCGGTAGAAAGGTTTCATCTGGTTGGTAGAATCAGTGTAATCTGTGTTGGGAACTCGCTTCATTATCTGGTCTAGAGCAAAGAGGCTGGAAGCGCTCTTCTACGCGCCTCGCTCTAGTTAGGAATTAACGATGGAGCTACTAGAGGTCTGATCCTTAGTCCGCATATGACTACCAGTGTTACCCACAGATCGCACTCTTCACGGTGACCAGTTACCATCGACTAATGTGCTTTCTATACTCGCTTCATTTGCTGACTTTCACCATAATGTGTTAGTATGATCACAGTTGCATTGAGGTTGACCTTCAGCCAACATACGTTTTTTTGCGATTAACCTAGGGATGCAGGCTCTGCCTTTTCCCCAGGCTTGTATGATTTTCTCCGTTGGAGAACTCGGTAAATCGCCTTAACGAAGCGCCCTTTCCCCTTTCCCCCGCAACTCTAATAGCCCTCTTACAGCATCCGACTAACTATTAGAATGTTAACCGATATTCAACGCTAGAGCATTGACTAGGAAGGACAATTAGCCGAGCTGGGACTCGGCGCTCCTAAGGACCGACTCGCTGAGCATTCTATAAAATGCTTCGATTAAGAATTACAGATTTCAGTGTTCAGTGTTCAGGAAATCCATTCCAAAGCCTCACTATCCTAACATGCCCATTCGTGAGATTGGTGGTAAAAACCGTTTCATTCTGCTGGCCATTTTTTTGAAATTTTCGCGTTTTTCGCGGTAGGGTAACTGTCTCGCAGCACACACCCCGCGCTCGTCGAGCCGAGCCAGCCACAAAGCGGTGTCGAGCCACACGCACTCCAGATCAAGCCATTCGTGAGATTGGTGTCATTCGTGGTGAAAACCGTTTCATCCTGCTGGCCATCTTTTCGAAATTTTCGCGGTAGGGTAACTGTCTCGCAGCACACACCCCGCGCTCGTCGAGCCGAGCCAGCCACAAAGCGGTGTCGCGCCACACGCACTCCAGATCAAGCCATTCGTGAAATTTGAGAAATCTGCGCTAAAACCGCTTCATCGTTCTGGCAAGCTTTCGGAACTTTCGCATCTTTCGCGGTAGGGTAACTGTCTCGGAGCACACACCCCGTGCACGTCGAGACGAGCCAGCCACAAAGCGGTGTCGTGCCACACGCACCCCAGATCAAAGCCATTCGTGAAATTTGTGGAATCTGCGCTAAAACCGTTTCATCGTTCTGGCAATCATTCGAAACTTTCGCGTTTTTCGCGGTAGAATATCTGAGGACGTAGCAGATGACCTAAGCACGGCATATTTTGGCCAAGCATTGGCAAGATATGCTAAGCTATTTGAGCCGTGCAGCGTTATTACTTTAGATGATTTAACTATCAAAATTATGACAATACAAAAACACGACCTCATCCACGAACTTCCAGAGCACAAAGACACAATCCATGACCTTAAAGTGAGCAACGCCCACTTTGCTCGACTGTTCGACGAGTACCACCAGGTGGACAAGGAGATGCACCGTATCGAGGAGAATATCGAGACTCCGAGCGACGATTACACCAACCAGCGCAAGCACGACAGACTCGCCCTCAAGGATAAGCTGCACAAAATGATTCTAGCCAGCGTAGCTAACTAGGCAGTCAGCTACGACTATCACTCACGAAATGGCTGCCGCCCCTCCCCTCTAGGCAGCTGATTCGTTTTCAGCTATTATCGAACAATCATCCTTTTTTCCTGCGACTACCGTGCTTGCGGTACACAGCAGTGGCTTCAATTCTGGCACCGTTAGATTTACGTATAGAATGGATTTTATCACGAGCCAATCGGTATGCCTCGGTGTGATTTACGATCGGCTCTGGGTAGTCGTCTCCAATCCGACAGCCAGCAAAGGTTTGCTCCATGACTGGCATCGTATGTGGCTCAGCAAGGTAAGCATTGGGAACATTTGCTAGCTCGGGAACCCATTTACGAATAAACGTTCCGTCTGGGTCTTGATCCGTAACCTGCTTGATTGGGCTATAAACTCGCACACTATTGATGCCTGTGGTGCCACTCTGCATCTGCACTTGGCTCCAATGAATGCCGGGTTCGTAATCGACAAAATAGCGCGCGAGAACCAAGCCGCTTGCTCGCCAATCAAGCCATAGATGGTAGCTAGCAAAGGACATCACCATCGCTCGCATCCGGAAATTAAGCCAGCCGGTTGCTCGCAGAGCCCGCATACAAGCATCTATCATTGGATAACCAGTCTGACCGTCTCGCCAAGCTTCTAACTTAGCTGCATCTTCACCGCGAATCCCATCATAGCTACGTGCAATATTTACGGTGTCTATATCTGGCTGGTCTTCCATCTTCTGGATGAAATGACAATGCCAACGAAGCCTCGATTGGAATGACTTCAGACTAGCTCGCCATTGAGTGAAAGTACCACGCGGTGCCTCGCTATTTTTGATGGCAAGCTGCATCACACACACCCTTTGGAATACTTGCTTAACCGAAATATTACCGAATGCTAAATATGGACTCAGTCGGCTACAGGCTTCATAGGCAGTTACTGGGCTGCTCATGGCAGATCGGTAACTCTCACCGCGTCCACCAATAAAGCTCTCAAAACATTGCCATGCTCGCTCACTGCCGCCCCGCTGACGGTCCACCATCGGCCGATCATTGAGTTCTAGTTCGGCGGCGGCTAGCACCTCACCACAAAACCGTGAAGCCGGCGACACAAGAAGGTCTGGCGGATCAAAGACCTCTAACAACATACGTTTAGTCCACAATGTTGCCCAACCATCGCGGTTTTTCAGCCGTCGAATGACACCGTTTTGTGGCTTCTCGACCCATTGAATTCCATTTTTTTTGACCCATTGAGCGACACGGAGGTCACGGTCGAATGTGATCGAGTTACCATTTTCTTCATGGCTCCAGAGCTTGCTCACACCAAAGTGGCGGCGTACTTGCTCAAATACTCGCAAAATTTCACCATGGAGGATGAGTAATTCGCCACCAATTTTGCGTAGTGATGCGCGAAGTTCTACTAGACTTTCATTGATGAAATAGAGGTGGCAGACATCAAAGTCATCAGCTTGGTAGACAATAGGTTCGTAGACATAGACGCCGAGCATCTGTTCACCTGCCCTACAGGCACGGCCGACTTCAGCCAACAAGCAATGGTCATCTACTCGTAGATCCCGCTTAAACCAAACTAAGTGCACCGCTTACTAATCGTTTCATATTTCACTAGAGCATGGCTCCCCAAGTCTTACCCATTCGCATGGATTCTCTAAATTCTTTTGCCAGAGCATGGTGGGCTGCTAGCTTTTCTACCCCCATTCTATCGAGGTGACTGACCATCATGCGCATCCGGTATTGGCCTTCAAAAAAGCTGCGATAGTCGTCGATAAAGCTCCAATAGAGCGCGTCCCAAACCCCACACCATTCGCCTTTCTTGAAATCGGACATTTTCAGAATATAATTGGACCCAGAGATATAGGGCTTGGTCACCATCGTGCCACCATCACTGAACTGGCTCATTCCATATAGGTTTGGAACCATCACCCAATCATAGGCGTCAACAAACATGTCCATGAACCAGCGGTACACAGCGTCTGGATGAATACGTAGCAACAACATAAAGTTACCTAACACCATCAATCGCTCAATGTGGTGAGCGTAGCCCTCACGTTGGACTTTATCTAACACATAGTCGACGGGCTCGATGCCGGTGCGCCAGTTCAAAATGGACGCGGGCATTGGGTCCTTGCATTGCCAAAAATTCTGGACCCGCATTTCCCGACCGTGGCGTAAGTACATGATAGCGACAAACTCTCGCCAGCCGATGATTTGCCTGACGAATCCCTCTAGATCGTTGAGCGGAACTGCATGAACTTTAGCGTAATTAATACAGCGCTCTACGACCTGCTGAGGAGTGAGCAATCCGATATTTAGCATTGGAGTGAGCACACTGTGGTAGAGGAAATCCCCCCGAGTGCTGAGAGCATCCTCGTAGGTGCCAAAGTCAAGAAACCGTAGCTTTAGGAAATCATCGAGCCATTGAGATGCTGCTGAATGAGTAATCGGGTAACGAAAACCTTCAGTATCACCTGTCACTGAACCAGAACCTTCCATCCAATGTTTTGCATCTGCTAGATGATTTATCTCACTAGCATCAGCGAGTGCAGCGGGCGGCTCGGGGACTGCGACCTTCTTGGGCAGCTTCTTGCGGTTGTCCGCATCGTAACTCCACTGCCCGCCCTCGGGGTTCCCCTCAGCATCAATCATGATATTCATTCTCCTGCGCTGAGCTTGGTAGAATGTTTTCATGAACGGCTTCTTGCCATTACTAAAAAAGTTTTCTCGCCATTCACTGGGTGTAACGAAGCATGGAGAATCGAGCCACTCGATCGTAATTCCACGGCTACTTGCCCACTCTAAAAGCTTCCGCTCTAGCATGTCGTCGACAACTCGGCAGACACGAACCGACAAAACCGAATCGGGGATTGCCTTAAGGTTCGGTAGATTTTCAACTTGTTTGCCAGCCTTTTGAAGCGACTCATAAAATGCCAGGCCAGCCGCCTTGAGTAATAGAATGCGTTTGGCGTGAGGCTTCATCGGCCATTTTCCTTCCCCCCAATAGAGCAGGGGTTCATCGATAAAAAAGCAAGTATTTACTCCCTCAATGACTGGGTGATTTTCAAATAATTGATGTGGAAAAATAAGTCCTACACGCTGCATGCAAACCTATCGCACACGTACTCTGATCAGCAAGGGATAAAACAATTAGACCACAAGATACCAGCCGATCCTAGCACTGCCCAATTCAGCTCTTATTATTTCGTGCTTTATGGTATAAAAAGCTATGCAGATTTACTTCAGCTACTTTGACTGTCCGATTGGTAAGCTCCGGCTCCGCGCCTGGAACGAAGGTTTGATAGCTCTCGACCATGTGAATCAACAGGGCACCACGTCAGCTGAATGGGTTGAAAACCCACGCCATCCCATTTTGGTCAAAGCGACCACGCAACTAGCTGAGTACTTCGCGGGCTCACGTAAATCCTTCACCACTGCTCTCTCACCTGAGGGAACTCCATTTCAACTCAAGGTCTGGGATGCGCTTTCTCACATCCCCTATGGAGAAATTGTCAATTACAGCACGATTGCTGAACGCATTAACAATCCTAAAGCAGTCCGTGCTGTGGGTGCGGCCAATGGACGCAACCCACTTTCGATCTTTGTCCCCTGCCACCGAGTCACTGGGAAAAATGGCACACTCACTGGCTACGCCGGCGGGCTCTCCAACAAACAAATCTTGCTCGAGCTTGAGAGCCGCTTCGCTCCAATGAATCATTTACAGTGAATCATAGTTACTCCAACACATCTAGATTAGTAAATGTTCGCGACTTTTGCGGTAAGATACCTCATTCGTTTTATACCCTCGCTACGATTAGTGGCATTCGTGGTCGGTTCCACTGAACTTTATTCTACTCACTTTTTGAAAATTTCGTATGTTTCGCGGTAAATAGCTTCATCGTGCTAGCTCTGAAAAATGCCGACTGAACACTAAAAGCTCAATCCCAAGATCGCTCGTTCTAGCCCAATGACTCTTGACCAATGACCTCTGACTGTGCATGCAATGCAGCTGTGAGCGAGAAACAGAGCATTTTAGGAATCACCAAAGAAGGGCTTAGCACATTTTTCACCGAGCACGGAGGTTCAGCCTACCATGCCGGCGAAGTGCTGGATGCCGTCTACCGCCGTGATGTCCGTGATTTTTCACTCATCGACTCGATCACCGAGCGCTACCGTGCCCTGCTGGCTGAGCATTTCTCGATTGAGCTACCAAAGATCATCAAGGTCCAAGGCTCTGAGGACACCACCCGTAAATACCTCTTTCAACTCCACGACGGCCGCTACATAGAATCAGTGCTGATCCCTGCCACCCAGGCAGCTAATGGAGATCGCTCCGACCGGATGACCGTCTGTGTTTCGTCCCAAGTCGGCTGCGCCTATGGCTGCAAATTCTGCGCCTCTGGCCTCGACGGACTCACCCGCAACCTCAGCACTGCTGAAATAATCAGCCAACTGATCGCGATCTCCGAGCACTCAGGTAAAACGATCACCAATGTCGTGTTCATGGGGATGGGCGAACCGCTCGCTAATTTCAAAAATCTCAATCCAGCGCTCGATATCATCACCGGCCACTGGGCGCTCAATCTGGCACCACGCTCGGTCACAGTCTCTACGTCTGGCCTCGTACCGATGCTCTACAAGCTCGCCGAGCGTGAGAACCAAGTCTCACTAGCTATCTCCCTCCACGGTGCAACCGACGAGGTCCGGAACAAGATCATGCCGGTCAACTCGAAGTGGAATATCGACGCGCTGTTCGAGTCGCTACACAACTTCAAAGAAAAGAACAACCAGCGCATCACGCTCGAGTACATACTCATCAAAGGTATTAACGACGACCTGGAGCAGGCCACAATCCTCGCGGAGAGAGCCAACAAGCTTGGGGGCTTCGTCAACCTCATCCCCTACAACAAAGTAGAAGGGCTCGAGTGGGAGCGCCCATCCGACAAGCACTGCAAACTCTTCCGCGACACCGTCAAAAACCTCGGTGTGATGACCACTATGCGCCTAGAAAAAGGCCACGACATCGATGCTGCCTGCGGCCAACTTCGCCTCAAGGAGATGAAGAAATCGGCGGAGGCGGAGGCGCCAATTAAGAATTAAGAATTCTGATAGTTCGTTATGCCACGGGCGAAATTCTTTCCAGCAAGACCAAAGCTGCTGGATTGCTTCCACTTAGAATCGTAGAAAATTTTCTCGTTTAGAGAAAGGTGAAATACATAAAACCCTATGGTGTAGAGCAAAGCCCAAACTATAGGGTTCAATCCAACAAAAGTCACTTGGCTAAAGGCCAAGGTGAAAAGGTGTATCTAGCAGGTAGGGAAACTCAACACTGCTAGCTGAACACTCAAAAGATATTTACTGACCCTCGGTCGGCTTCTTTGTACGCTTCACTTCTTTAGCTACGATCTCAACAAAGAACGATTCGAGTTCGTCCTTCTCAGCTTGATCGATGGCGACGAAGAGCTGCTTAAAATGCACAGGAAGGGCAACTTCAGCATCCGCACCGTACTTACAATCGAAATCCCAAAAGTCCATGCCATCTGTAAGTGTCTTCTTGCGCTCACGCTTGATGTACTTGTTGATGGTTTTCTTTGCGGCTTCCACCATACGTGCAGGCTTCTTCTTTTCGTCAATAAGGGTAAATACTTTTTTCATAATCTATTCTGGATTGGTGACAACATCACTCACTCAGATAGAAACATGAGACCAATAGTGCGTCGTCGCCCCGCAGCACTACACGCATCACCACAAGATGCAAAACAAACTTCACGTGTCGCTGCGCTCCAATTAAGAATTAACAATGAACAATTAATTATTTTCCAGCGAAAATGACGAAAAACCCGAAAGGGCATGGGATGATTGAGTCGCTTCATTGCGCTGTAATTAGTCATCACCTTTCACTTATTTCACCATGAACAACCGCCTCATCATCCTAGGTTTCATATGTCTAACCCATTGACTAATGACCCTTGACTTGTGACTACCCGCAGGGCCCTCGCTACTGAACACTTGTCGCCAGTTTTGCTGCTTCCTCTTTTGCTAAATCTCTAAGGAGTTCCTTGCCCCGAGCAATGCATTGATCCAGTGAGAGCCCTAGATCTGCGATCGCATAGTGCCGATCAAACATCGTTTCAGCACCATCCTCGATACGTCCAGCCATGGCTACCACAGTCTTGCCTGCGGCCTTGGCCATCTGCGCCACGCCGGCGGGCCCCTTACCCTCTGCAGTTTGCGCATCGAGACTGCCTTCACCGGTGATCACCACATCGGCGCGTGCAATGCGTAGCTCTAACTTCAACTCACCAGCTAGCCATTCAAATCCATTCACCAAAGTTCCTCCAGCAAAATGCATCAAGCCAAATCCTAGACCACCTGAAGCTCCTGCACCATCGAGCTCTGCCACTGCCTCCCCACCACTCACACGCATGATAGTCTCAATAATATTCTCCATCTTTCCTATATCCTCCACGCCTTTCTGTGGACCATAAATCGCGGTTGCCCCATTTTCACCTAACAACGGGTTGCGTACGTCGCAGGCAACTAAGATTTCAGGCATTTCGATTAGTCCACTAAGTTCAGCTTTAGCCGCCCGTTCAAGCTCGAATGGGACTGGCATCAAGAGTTGTCCATTGGCATCGTAGAACTTGGCACCCAGTTCGACCGCCATACCTGCACCAGCGTCATTTGTGGCGCTACCGCCAATTCCCATTACTATTCTCTTCACTTTGTGAGTTAAAACAGCATCGCGCATCATGATCCCCACACCGGCCGTATTTGAATATTCTGGGTCTCGAAGGTCTTTTTCAATCATTTCTAGCCCACAGGACTCCGCCATTTCCATCACTGCTGTGTCTCCGACGATCAGGTAGCGTGACTCGCAAGCACGTCCTAGAGCATCCAGTGATCTACAGCTAACCCACTCGCCACCTAGGGAGTCACGCACAGCCTCGGTAAACCCTTCACCACCATCAGCTATTGGAGCCTGTTCGATTTCTAAACTTGAGCACACCTCCGACAAGCCGTCGGCTATAGACTCACAAGCCTCAGCAGCAGTCATCGATCCCTTAAACTTATCGCATGCAATCAGTACTTTCATTCTCAGAGACTTATAAAAAAAGCACTAAAAAAGACCAGTGTTTACTTGCCAAATCCTCATAAATACGTTTTCTTAACCCCGCAGCTAACGCAACACGGAGGGGTGGCAGAGTGGTTTAATGCACCGGTCTTGAAAACCGACGTAGGGTTAAACCTACCGTGAGTTCGAATCTCACCCCCTCTGCCAGCGTGGCAGCTTAAAAAAAGCGAATCGATTCCGATTCGCTTTTTTTGTGCCCCGTAAACTGCACCACACTGTGAGTCAGAAAACCGCTACCGAAGTACCGCTGGAAAAACCATTCACCGTCCTCACCATCAATTTGGTTTGATCAGCTGTCGGCGTAGAAGAGGCTTCCAGCTTCTTTGTTTCATCATCTCTGCCCATTGACTTCTGACTCTTGTTCGATGACTGAGGCAATTCGCTTTTTTTGTGTCTACGAATATGCCTCTTTACGGGCGACAGCATAAGTGTGTACCACTAGAGCATGCCGATACCTGAAAAAAGAATGAGCCCACCGCGCTCACTGGTTGATCATAGCGAGGTAAACAAGGATCTCCCAGCTTGGAGTATAGCAGGAAAGACCATTCGCTGCCCGCATTGTCAGAGTTCCGCATTTGAACACATCCAAGTTCAAACTCGAACCCCTAGTAAGGCTAACGGTTTATTTGCAAAGCACACCAACACCGATGAGTCTCAGCTAACCTGTAAGAACTGTTCGTGCATTTTGCGCTTTGCTAAGCTACCGACTTCCTCTGCTAGCTCATAGATAATGCGTAAGCTAAATATCATAGGCGCTGGGAAACTGGGCCAATCATTGGGGAGACTTTGGAGCGATGCTGGCTTATTGCAGATTGGCGCAGTGCTGAATCGCTCGCTCGAAAGCTCTGAGACGGCTCTCAAACATCTTGGTGCAGCCGTAGCATCTATAGGTCTGGAGTCTATGCCAGTTGCCGACCTCTGGATGATCACTACATCTGACGCCGAGATCAAGGGGGTTGCAGAAAAACTTGCCGCCAGTGGTCAACTCAATGAAGGCTCCATTGTATTCCACTGTAGCGGACTGCTGAGTAGTTCGGTGTTAGAGACGGTCATGCCCACTGGTGCTCATGTGGCCAGCGTTCATCCTGTGATGAGTTTTGCTCAAGCTCTGAGTGATTTAGATTCTTTCGCTGGTACGTATTGTGGTTGTGAAGGTGATCGTGCTGCTTTGTCGATTCTATCCCCTCTCTTCGAAAAAATTGGCGGGACATGCTTTGCTCTCCGTGCCGAACAAAAGGCGCTGTATCACACGGCTACCACACTGTGCTGTAACCAGCTCACGGCGCTCACAGAGGCAAGCATTCAGCTCTTTGAGAAGACTGGGATTGACCGCTCAACTGCCAGCCAGATTATGCAACCGTTGATGCAAACCACTCTCACTAACATTTTCCAGAAAAGCACAACAAACGCTCTCACTGGCCCTATCGCCCGCGGCGACCATATTAGCGTATCAGCCCACATCGATGCCCTACAGACTACAGACGCCAACACTCTAGCCATCTATCAGAACCTAGGAAAAGTGGCTGTTGACCTCAGTGCCGCACAAGGAAATGCCACGCCTGAAGAGCTAGTAGAGATCTCTCGCTTGCTTGATTAGATTTCTGACTTAGAAACATCTGTATCCGCCTTCCCCCCACAGCTCGTCAAGCCGCCCTCCCCCCACAAAGCGGTGTCAAGCCACGCGCAGTCCAGAGAAAATCATTCGTGAAATTTGTGCCATCCGTGGTAGAGATATTGCTCCGTGCCGGTACTTTCGAAATTTTCGCGTGTTTCGCGGTTAGAATCTACTTCACCGGCTAAACGCGTGTGAGAGTTTTCTGGCAGTTTCCACAGACGATTTGGAGTTCTGGCTTGCCCCAGACATTCATGTTACAGCTTGGGCAGCTGTATTTACACCTGTTAGAGCGATTCTTTTTAACTCCAGCCTGACGCATTTGAGCATCTCTCTGCTGGTCTTCTAGCGTTCTGCTCACCAAGCCATCCTCATTGCTAGACTGTAGTTGAACGACAACACCTAGCTTACGCAGTGCATGACAACAACGCCGAAACTCCCCCTCAGCATCGACGTAGTCAAACATCGTTTGGCCGACTTTATTGCCGCCGGGAGCCCCAGTAGAGGATGGAATGAGCCCCACGGCCTCCATCTTCTGCGACCATTCTTTATTGTGGTAACTCTTGCGCGATGGCTTACCGAAATGGAATTGCCATTGGTGACACATCTCGTGCACTAATGCCTGCCAAACCTCGATGTCAGGAAGGTTCACATAAGCATCTGGATTGATCGCTATTTCATCGATTTCTTGGCTGTGATCAGCGCGATCCTTGAAACTCCCCCGGCGGTACATTCCCACATTTTGAGATTTGCGCTGGAGGGTGATCAGCACACCTGACAACTCGTTATCAAAAAGTTCCTTATTGAAATAGTCATACGCTTTCTCAAATACCGCATATTCACTCGATGTCACTTGCTCCTTCATTATGGAAAAATGTCATAGCTTAAAAAAATGTATTGTGCGATACATTTATCTCATTAATTGTCAGACAGCTCTAACAAGCACCTCTCCCCCTCAAGTTCAACCTCGATAGTGATGTGCTCGAATTGCTCATCACCTAGAAGTTCAAGGATACGCAATTTCGTCTGATAAATCGCATCGCGGCTGGTAGAGCTCTGCATGACTAGGTGAGTTGAGAAGACATGATGCTCTCCCTCTAATGTCCAACAGTGCGTATGGTGAGAACTCAGTACACCTTCTAGGCCATGGAGTTTCTCCGTAAATTCCTCGGGATCAAAACTCGCTGGTACTTGCTGTAAGAAATAACCAAAGCTCGTCTTTAAATTTCTAATAACATTCCAAAGAATGAATAATGAAAGCATGATTGAGAGCAATGGATCAATGATAGGAAGATCCACGATCATCATTATGCCCGCCCCGATAAGCACAGTAATCCAACCGAGGACGTCTTCGAAAAGGTGCCACCTAGCAATCTTCTCATTCATGCTATGGCCTCCACTCAACTTCCACACAGCCACACCGTTGAATACAATTCCGAGAACAGCCATGCCTAACATTCCTGGAGCATTGACCGCTTCAGGTGCGCCCAAGCGCTGAATAGCACCGCCCAAGACAAAGCAAAGTCCAGCAATCAACACTCCGCCAGTCACCAAAGATCCTAACATCGAAAAACGCCTATACCCGTAGGTGAAGCTTTTAGTCGCAGCCTTGTTAGATAAATTCTGCAAATACCACGCCACACCAAGGGAAACGCAATCACCAAAGTCGTGGACTGCATCGGTCATAATGGCGATACTGTTAGTCCACAATCCACCAGCCACCTCAATGATGGTAAATACCAGATTCAGCAAGAAAACCAGCTTGAGGCTAGATGTCGCATCATGATGGTGATGATGTCCCATAGCTTATATCTATAGAGGACAATGCCTCACACCACAAGAAGGCTCTTTTCCATTTACTCGACGGTGGAAAAAATAAATACGCTGGTCGAGCAAACTCTCTAGCACTTGCCAAGCTGGAGCTTGGCGCTCCCACGAAAAATGGCGGAACCTCGCTAGAGGCCCCGCCATAAAAATTTGTCGTGAGGAGTATAAAAGAAGCCGAAGGCTAACTGCACTTCACACTTTTAACTTATCACCCCTCACTTCGACATTAGTCAATAAGCTCTGGCCAGTCTTCTGTGTGGAAGAACTCGCCTTCTGGCTTATCGATGCGCTCATAGGTGTGAGCACCGAAGAAGTCACGCTGAGCCTGGAGGAGGTTCGCAGGAACGCGCTCTGCACGGTACGCATCGTAATAACTGAGTGAGCCACCGAATGATGGAACTGGAATTCCGTTAGTTGCTGCTAGAGCCACTACTTCACGCCAGTCTTGCTGACCAGAGTTGAGAACCTTAGTGAAGAACGGAGCAAGCATGAGGTTAGTGAGGTTCGCGTCAGTCTCGTATGCTTCTGTGATATGGTTGAGGAAGCGCGCACGAATGATACAACCACCGCGCCAGATGCGGGCGATAGCACCGAGGTTGAGGCCCCAGTTCTTCTCTTTGCCAACCTTCGCAATGAGGTCGAGACCCTGAGCGTAGGAAACGATCTTGGATGCGTAGAGTGCGTTGCGCACTTTCTTCACGAGCTCTTCCTTGCTGAGTGAGCCGAGGTCGAAGTTCCAGTTGTCTGGTCCCTGAAGGATTCCAGAAGCCACCTTACGCTGATCGCGCATGGAGGAAAGGATGCGTGCTTCAACAGAACCAGCGATCGTGGAGAATGGAACAGCCTGTTCGACTGAGCCCATTACTGTCCAACGGCCTGTGCCCTTTTGACCAGCCTTGTCGACGATGAGGTCAACGATGTCTTTGCCGGTTTCTGCATCCTTCTGCTTGAAAATGTTTGCTGTGATTTCGATGAGGTAGGACTCGAGGTCGCCTTCATTCCAGTCAGCAAAGATTGCTGCTTGCTCTTCGTTAGAGAAGCCAGCTGCTTTGAAAATGTTGTAGGCTTCACAGATAAGCTGCATGTCACCGTACTCGATACCGTTGTGCACCATCTTTACGAAGTGGCCTGCGCCGCCTTCACCGATGTGAGTCACACAAGGAGTGCCGTCAACCTTAGCGGAGATGGACTCGAAGATTGGCTGCATTACTTCCCATGTGGAAGCTGGGCCACCAGGCATGATGGATGGGCCTTTGAGAGCTCCTTCTTCGCCGCCGGAAACACCAGCACCGATGAAGCGGAATCCTTTTTCAGAGAGATACTTCTCACGGCGCTCAGTGTCCGTGTAGAGAGTGTTACCACCGTCGATGATGATATCGTCTGGATCAAGAAGTGGGATCAGGGACTCGATCACTGCGTCCACTGGACCACCGGCTTTCACCATGATTTGGATCTTACGTGGAGACGCGAGGCTCTGAACGAATTCCTCTAGAGACTGTGCGCCTACGAGGTTCTTGTCAGGATTTGCAGCGATGAACTCATCAGTCACTGAAGTTGTGCGGTTATATACGGAAACCTGGAAGCCGCGGCTCTCAACATTGAGAACGAGGTTCTGGCCCATTACTGCTAGGCCGATTAGGCCGAAGTCACTTTTGCTCATAAAATTATATTCTTTTCAGATGAAAAATCTGCGGGTGCGCATTATTCTCAAATTCAACCATATGGCAACTCGAACTTACGTCATAGACTAAATTTATCCGCCATTTATATAAGTAAACTACGCCAGAAACAAATATTTCGGCAGATGCTTTCCCATTTATCGTCAATCCGATCAGACGACATTGCTTAGGAGCTACTAATAAAACAAAGCTTTGCGGAAACAACGCTTCACCGTGGCACGGTCGACCTTGACCCCACGCTCTAGATCATCCCAGCTGGCACGATCTAGCAGGTCTAGTGTTTCTCTGGCAATGAGAGCGGGCAAGACAGTGGCCACACGTGCGCGCCATTGGCGTAGTGACTTAGAATAGGTGATGCCGGAATCAATATACATTCGCGCCTTTGCTCGCCATTCCTTAGCTGATTTCATGATCAGTTCTTTGTCACGTGAGTCACTAACTGGGAGATAGCATCGACCATTGGCAAAATCCTCTGGGAGATCGCGTAAAATGTTCACTAACTGTAGTCCAATTCCATATTCACCACCTGTTTCATCGAGCTCAGCCCGCTCAAGACGAGAAAATCGGTGGGAAGACTGGTACCCCACTTCAGACCAAAATTCTCCTACTGAACCAGCCACCTGATAACAATAGGTTTCAAGCTCTTTAGCGCTGGTTAGGCAGGGGTGGTGGTTGACAGAAAAACGTCGAATATCGTTCATTTGGCCCGTACAAATATGGCCTAGCACCACAGCTATAGCCTTCCAGGTCCATTCTCTAACTGTGTCGTACCAATGGAAAACATCGTCGAGACGTTCCAGCAGGAGGCGTTCCTTTTCATTTGTCTGGTAGCCAACAAAGGAGCTTGAAATCAGATCAATCAGCTCAGCTCGCACCACTTTGTCATTGAGCGCAGGGGTGAATTTCGCCAAACATGTCTCACGAAGTGCAGCTGGGACTTGCTCAGTGTCAGCAATCGTGTCAGAAGCACGCGCCAGCAAATACCCGAGGCTGATTGGCTCCCGCATCAATCTTGGAAGAAAACGAATGGTGAGGTAAAAAGAGCGTGATACTCCTTTTAGCACCCCTTTTCCTAAATCGATTTGCTGTTGCACAAACACACTCAAACATAAAGTAGACGATAGTTCACCTCAGATTTATCCAATTTTGTAATTTCCTCCGCATCATGCTGGGCGTAATAACATAACAACCCAAACCGATCCATAGATCCTAGTGCAACTTTACCTTCACATTCCCTTCTGCCACCGCATCTGCCCGTATTGCTCATTCTACAAGCACACACCGGGCAACACCGACATGCGCGCGTTTATCGACGCCATTTTGCTCGAGGGAAAAAAACACGTGGAGAAGATCGGCGAAAACAAACTAACCACACTCTATTGCGGTGGCGGCACTCCATCGATGCTCTCCCCGACTCACCTCAAATTTTTATTCAGCGGGTTGCGCGAAATTTTCGACATGCGCGAGCTCAAGGAACTCACTTTCGAGGCCAACCCAGCAACCTTCGACCTCACCAAGGCAAAGCTATTTAAAGAACTAGGAATCACTCGAATCTCCCTCGGTATCCAATCATTCGACAATGGAGTGCTGAAAACTCTAGGGCGCGAGCACAACCGCGAAGAGGCAATGGCTGCTGTACCGATACTACGTGAAGCCGGCATCCAGGAAGTGAATATCGACCTGATGTTCTCCATTCCTAGGCAAACACTTGAAGTCTGGCAAGACACGCTCGACACAGCAGTCAGCCTAAAACCTGATCACATCTCAGCCTACAATCTCACCTACGAAGAAGACACAGCCTTCATCGACAAACTCACAGCTGGTGAATACCAGGACGACCCAGAGACCAACGCGCAGATGTTCACTGCGGGTCACGAGACGCTGACTGCTGCAGGTTTCGAGCACTACGAGACATCGAACTACGCCAAGATCGGCACTCGCTCCACCCATAACCTCTCCTACTGGAAGGGATCTAACTATCTAGGACTCGGGCCATCCGCAGTCTCCACCGTTGGCAACACTCGCTGGAAAAACCTTCCAGACACAGCGAACTACATCAATCAAATCAACCACGTAGGTCACGCTCAAACCGAGATCGAACACCTCACCTCAGAAGATCTCCATCTAGAACAGATCGCCCTCCAGCTCCGCACCACCGATGGATTACCACTGGATGTGCTCAGCGATGGAGAGCGCCAACGCGCGCAGAGTGTCATCGATGAAGGCATGGCCAAAGTTCTGGATGGAAACATGATTCTCACAGGTGAAGGTAGACTCCTAGTAGACTCGATTGTGGAGCATATTGTGTAACGAAGGAAAAAGTGAGGAGCATAAAGGGGAATCGAGTCCACCAATTTCAGTATCGACAAATACCCTAGCTCTGTGTTTTCCTCCGCACTTCTCAATTTCCCGCTATGAAACATTTACTTTCTATTGAAGAGCTCGACGCTGGTCAGCTCAATGGTCTCATCGATTCAGCCGTGCAGCTTAAGGCTGAACGCGGCAATCACAGCAGCCATCCGCTCGCTGGACAAACTTGGGCAATGATTTTCACAAAGTCCTCCACCCGTACTCGTGTCTCATTCGAAGTTGGCGTGCGTGAACTCGGCGGCTCGATCATGTTTCTCTCGTCCAATGACATCCAACTCGGCCGCGGCGAGCCGATCAAAGACACTGCACGCGTACTTGGTCGGATGATTCATGGATGTATCATCCGGACCTTCGACCAACAGGACGTCGTCGATTTCTCTGAGTTCGGCAATATCCCAACCATCAATGCACTGACTGACGAAGAACACCCCTGCCAGATTCTAGCAGACCTTCTCACAGTCAAAGAAAAGTTAGGCACTTGGGAGGGCAAGAAAGTCGTCTTCATCGGTGACGGCGACAACAACATGTCACGCTCATGGATCTGGGCCGCTAAATACCTCGGCTTCGAGCTCGTAGTCGCAGCTCCAGCCTCCTGCATGCCACCACAACAATGGATGGACAAGGTCGATGCGCCTAACGTCACACTCTGTACTGACCCAGTGGAAGCAGTCCGTGGAGCAGATATCATCAACACCGACGTTTGGCTCTCAATGGGTCAAGAAGGACAAGCTGAGAAAGAAGCACTCTTTGGTGACTACCAAGTCAATGCTCAGCTACTCAGCAATGCAGCTAAAGATCACATCGTCCTACACTGTCTCCCAGCGTATCGCGACAAGGAGATCACAGAAGAAATTCTCGAACTTCACGCCGACACCATTTTCCAGCAAGCCGAAAACCGCCTCCACGCGCAGAAGGCTGTGCTAGCAGCTATTGCCCGCTAAGGTTTCGAGCAATCATTTTTCATAATTGCCCCAAGTGGCTTTACCGTCGCTTGGGTCTTTTTTGTTTCCAGACTCATTTGTCCGTTTACTCACTGCTCTCCACATCCACCTCGGTGATCGTCTGTGGGCGCTGCCCTTCCACTAGCTCTGCGGCGTGGTAGTCGATGAAAGTTTGCTCTAGGTGGGCGTAAAGATCGGAAATTGTCTGCTTTTTACTCACGCGATACTCGATCATCTCCTTATGTGTCGTTGTGGGATAGCTCTTGATCACCGCATTGGCGCGTTGCCCGGCATCACCCAAACCCGCGGCTTGAACATCGCTGGCTCTTTCAGTGAAATTCTCCACCACATCATTGAGGTATCCGCTCGGAGAATTGCGCGGTTCCACATGGTAGATCCTCACGAAATTGCGGGACTTGAGCGAGATTGTTAACTCACGCACGTAGGCAACATTATCGACAGCGTATTCCTGAATACCGAAGCTCTCAACGTCAGCCATAGACACAAAAGCAATTTGATTATCGACCGTGGCTTTCCAGAAGAGAGTCTTCACCTTTCCCGTCACAGTCCGGTGGCTCGGGCTAGTTACCGTCTTTTCCTGCCCAATAATGACTTGGGCATGAAGTGTCGAACTCACAGATAGTAGACTCAGTAGGCATAGGAATGGTCGCATGGCCAGAGTCGTAGCAGGATGCTAAACGCAGGTGAAGCGCCTACTTCAAAAAACTTTGAATCTCCGCGTCATCGAGCTCGTAAAATTCACCTGGCTCAAGATCTCTCAGAGTAACGGCACCAATATTCTCACGCTTAAGTTCAAGCACCTTGTTACCGATGGCTCCGAACATGCGCTTCACTTGGTGGTACTTTCCTTCAGTGATTGTCAGGCGCCCTTCTCGCTCACCGAGTAACTCTAACTTGGCTGGAAGCGTGCGCTTTTCTTCGCCTCTTAGATACAAACCCTCAGCAAAAATTTCGACAATTTCCTCGTCGATAGGATCAATTAGAATGACATGGTAAACCTTTTCACACGAAAATTTTGGTGAGGTGACTCGGTGGCTCCATTTGCCATCGCTGGTGAGAAGCACAAGGCCGGTAGCATCTTTATCGAGGCGTCCAGCGACGTGGAGTTCTTTGTGGGTGAAACCGTCAACCAGATCGATCACAGTGTCATCTTCCTCGTCATCGCCAGTGGATGAAAGCACGTCTTCAGGTTTATAGAGAGCAATGTAAACCTCACCAGATTCGGTGATCAGCTGGCCATTGACAATGATTTCGTCCTCAGGCTTCAGCTTGAGTCCTTGGTCTTTCACAACCACACCATTCACCTTAGCTCTACCCGACAGGATAGCTACTTTGGCCAGTGAACGTGATGCTTCAGAATGGGTTGCTATGAATTTATCGAGCCGCATGGCGCGACGCTACGCAGCAGATTTAAAAATTGCAAGCAAGGCTAGAGAGCTTCTCCACGCTGCGTTCCTTCATTAGCATTGCTGCGCCCTTCCCCACGTCGCTTCCCAATAACTTGTCTACGTCCACGACGCGACAAAGTGATCGGTTTTGTGACATCCTCAGCAAGCACCACATTCCGGTGAATCCAAACACTCTGGATCAATCCCAACATGAACATGCACATAAGCAAGAATGTCCCCGAATAAGAAATCAACGGCAGAGGAATACCCGTGATTGGCATTATCCGAATATGCATTCCTATGTTCTCAAAAATGTGTGCGAAGAAAAGTGCCACCACTGAGCAGACAATGACCTGACCTGATAGATCTCGACTATAGTAAGAAATGAACAATGCCTGAATCAGTAAAACTCCATAGATTGTCACCAACACCATGCTCCCTCGGAATCCTTGCTCCTCGGCTATCACGGCGAATATGAAATCGTTGTGGGCGGTCTTCCATGGGATGTACCTTTTATCGTGGATCGACCCTTTATTGGCATCGGCCAAATGGCCAACGCCTTTCCACCCCGCTTTACCTACCGCCATACCTATATAGTGGGGTGCGTAAGCGTCCCCTTGAATATCGACCTCACGGTCATTGAGCATGTCGAGATAGAGTTCGATCCGCTGCGTTCCTCGCTCGGAAGCACTGGGAAGCACGATGAAAAATAAAGGCGGAATCAGCGCCAGGCCGATGAGCAAAATAAAGCTGAGATAACGAAAGGGAATTCCTCCCGTCAGCATGACCACTCCCACAACAGGAAGCCACACCAAGGCCGAGCCCATATCCCCCATTATAGCGACCAACGTAAAAGGAACCAGAGACATGAGAGCAATCATCCCAATTTTGACCATCGGCAAGCCTAACAGCGGGTGAAGCCGTGGCATTTGCTGGAGCATCATGGCCATCGCAATGAAGCCAGTTACCACCATAAACTGAGCTGGCTGGAAGCTCACTCCTGCGAAATTCAACTGGTGAACCTCATTGTCAACAAACATAGCAGCTATCATCAGCCCCAATCCTAAAAGATACATGGGCAATGCCAGATACTTGATCCACCTATAATCGGTCAACGCTGTTACCAAATAGACAACTCCACCGATGATTGCCCACATTTTCTGGCGATCAGCATAGTATTCACCACCCTGTGGTAGGTGACGAGCCGCGCTCTCGATCGAGAAAACCCCGAACACAATGAGCCCCACCATGGTGAGTAATAACACCCAGTTGAGTCCTAAAAATTTGCGCAAGAGCGGAGTCATCGTACCAAAATCCTACGCACGATAATCACCGACCCTTGCATAGCAAGCACAGTTAACGAACAATTCTTTACCCTCCCCTATAAATACGACTCATTGACCGATATCAGCATTTACAAAACGGCACCTAGCTCTAGAGTGACACCCTCCGTGACAATACTGAACATCACTACCATTCTCATCAGCTTTTGCTTCGCTTTCTCTGCGATGGCTCAATCCCAGTTGACCCCAGCAGATTCAGATAAAGCTGTAGTCGATGCCACAAGCCTTCCCACCCTAGTTAAATCAACCGACGATCACTCACTAGTCTCAGTTCTAGGTTACCACGACTTCACTAAAGACGGCGAAGCAACCGAAATGCTCCTGCCCGTCGACACATTTCGCAAGCAACTCCAAGCCATTAAAGACCTAAATCTCAAAGTCCTCACACTGGAGGAATTTATGGCGTGGAAGACCGGGAATTTCAAACTGCCCGAGCGCTCGATATTGATCACCATCGATGATGGTTGGAAATCCGTCTACACTCACGCCTACCCCATCCTTAAAGAGTTCGAATTCCCTTTTACTTTATTCCTCTACAAGAACTATGTCGATGGCGGCGGTAAGGCCCTCACCTCCAAGATGGTCAAAGAAATGAAAGCCAACGGCGCCAGCATTGGCTCCCACTCGGTCTCCCACCCCTACCCCAGTACCGTCAAAAAGAAGATCAAATCCGGACCGGAAAAATACACTCAATTCCTCAACACTGAACTAGGTGACTCAAAGCAATTCCTTGAAGCGAAATTTGGTAAAGAAGTCACCACTTACGCCTACCCTGGCGGTTTCCACACCCCTGAAATGTTCGATATCGCCAAAAGAAAAGGTTACGAATGCTTATTCACCGTCCACCCCGCCAAGGTGTCCAAGAAATCTGCTAACATAACTCTACCTCGCTATATCATCCTCGGCACCCACGATAGCGTTTTTGAAATGGCTACCAGCTTCCCCGCCACAGCAACCAGCACAGCCAGCTTAGGCGCCATTCTTCAAACCACCGCCTATCCAGTCACCCCCGTAGCAGGCTCCACCATCGGTGATCGCCTCCCTGAAATCTCCACCGATTTCAGCAGCCTAGAGCAACTCGACCCGGCCTCATTAGTCATGCGCGTCTCGGGCTTTGGTAAAGTTCCAGCAACTTTTGACCCAGAAAGCAAAAAATTCTCTTGGAAAGTCAACCGACGCCTGCGCAAACCTACCTGCAACATCACTGTGAGCTGGAAGCTACTAGAAGCTGAGAAGTACGAAAAGCCAATGAGCTGGACATTCATCGTCAACCGACGCGCAGCCTATCTCCCGACCACAGCCCCATCACTGCCACTAGGCCAGTGAAGCCACACCCTTTCTACCTTTAAAATTACCATGTTCAATTCACTCTCAGACTCACTAGACAACGCCTTCAAAAACCTCCGAGGTCAGGGCAAAATTTCTGAAAAGAACATCAGCGATGCCCTGCGCGAAGTTCGCCTCGCTCTGCTCGAAGCTGACGTCGATTTCTCAGTAGCCAAGCTCTTCATCAAGAATGTAAAGGAACAAGCACTCGGTGAAAAGGTGATGAAAGCGGTCAAGCCTAGTGAACAAATCGTCAAGATTTTCCACGACGAGCTCACCGCACTCCTCGGTGGCGACAACGAGCCGCTCGATCTCACACCGCCAGCCCGCATCATGATGGTCGGCCTCAACGGTGCTGGTAAAACAACTACCTCTGCAAAGCTTGCCGCACGTCTCAAGAAAGAAGGGCGCCGACCACTCCTCGTCGCCTGTGACCTTTACCGTCCAGCCGCAATCGACCAACTTGCGACACTCGCTAAGCAAATCGATGTGCCAGTCTACACTCCAGACCCGTCAGAGACTGACTTGGTTAAAGTCGCCAAAGACGCACTCAAATGGGCAGACGGCCAGAATGGCACTTTGATGATTTTCGATACTGCTGGACGCCAGGAGGTCGATGACAAACTCATTGAGGAACTCAAAGAGCTCCACACATTCCTCGCCCCTAAAGAAACTCTTCTCGTAGCTGACGCTGCGACTGGTCAGCAAGCAGTCTCAGTTGCTAGCCACTTCGATGAAGCTGTCGGAATAACAGGAATCATCCTTTCAAAGCTCGATGGTGACGCACGCGGTGGCGCAGCACTCTCGATGCGCACCATCACCGGTAAACCAATCAAGTATTCTGGTGACGGTGAAAAGATCGAAGACTTCACGGAGTTCCACCCAGAGCGCATGGCAGGCCGCATCCTCGACATGGGTGACGTTGTCTCCATGGTCGAGCACGTAGCCGGCAAGATCGACGAAAAGGAAGCCATGGTTGCTGCCGAGCGTATGCAGTCCGGCAAGTTCGACTTCAACGACTTTCTCAGTCAGATGAAAATGATCCGCTCGCTCGGACCACTCGACGGCTTACTCAACATGCTTCCTGGCATGAAAAAGCTCAAGAAACAGATTCCAGCGGACGCACTCAACTCCAACAAGATGAAGCACATGGAAGCCATCGTTCTTTCCATGACTCCCAAAGAGCGCGAGCGTCCAGAAATAATCAAAGGCACCCGCCGCAAGCGTATCGCTAAAGGATCAGGAACTTCAGTTCTTGAGGTGAATCGTCTACTCAAGCAGTTCGGAGAAATGCGCAAGATGATGCGCTCCAAAGGCAAAATGAAGCAGATGATGCAGCAAATGGGCGGCATGGAAGGCATGGGCGACATGCTCGGTGGTGGCAAAGGCGGCGAACTCAACATGGATGACCTCGACATGAGCAAACTCGGAGACATGAGCAAGAAATTCGGCGGCAAAGGCGGCGGACTCCCATTCTAGACGCACAGTGCTCTACGTGTTCCGGATTCGGTGCTCCGTTTTCTGACTAGCACGATGAAGCCCAAACTAGTTGAATCTCTGAGCACAGATTTAGCTAATTAATCAGATTATTTATAGAGCCACCTATGGGTGGCTCTTTTTCTTTGATTGCCTTTCAAACGGGAAATAAACACGACCACCTCTAGCCTTGATGATTGCTCTCTTTTAGTGAAGCCTCTGGCCATGAAGCCTTACATAGATCTCGGTGAGTCAATAATGGCAGACGGAACAGTGTTCTCTCTGCACAAGCATGATAACGATTTTTATCTCAAGTTCAACGGCTTCGAACTGATGAGTACGATCCAGACCTACTCTGAGGAAATGCTAGCCGACATTGGCTGCAAGCACATTCTTCCTGACAAAAAAACAAGACCCGAGCACCCATCAGTGTTGATTGGTGGACTGGGCTTGGGCTTCACACTCAAGCGTGCTCTGCAGCTGGTGGGTAAGCCTGCTACTGTCGAAGTTGCCGAACTGATGCCACCACTCATCGAGTGGAACCGCACGTTCTTGGTCGAGTACAATGGGCCCCTCCTCGATGACCCGCGCACTAAAATCACGCAGGGAGATTTCTTTGACATCATCAATAGTAAATCCTCCAGCAGTTACGATGTGCTATTGATCGATATCGACAACACTCCCGACGATTTGATCACTGCTGGAAACTTCAGAATGTATTCCCCTAGTTTCCTAGCGAAGCTGAAAAGCATCTTGAAGCCTGGTGGCTGCGTCACCTACTGGCTATCAGAACCAGCACCTAAGTTCAAGAAGCTGCTAGGTAAAGCTGGATTCACTGTCGAAGAACACGCGGCACGCCCACACATCAAAGCCAAGCGCTCGAGACATTGCATCTACGTTGCACGCGATAGTGCTAGAATCTAAAAGAGCCACCTTCGAGTGACACTTGTAGAATACTCACACTCTGAGGCTTTGTAAAAGAACTCCAGCTGCCTTGTAGAGTGGCGACTCCACTTTCGCTAGTGAAGCGGCGAAGCTCGGCACCCATGTATCTAAAGTGACAGTATCGAATTCTTCTGATTGATCTGAATGCGCCTGGAGGATCACTGCTGAAACATAGAGAATCAGAGAGATATGATCATAAGCTAGATACTGATAGGCTGGTGGGACTTGGATTTTCCATTCCGTCAGGAATTCTCGTACCACAGCATCCACCGAGTCAGCAGTCACTTCGCAACCCAGCTCTAACCACGCCGCAGCTCGCGGAGCAGTGGTCGATTCGGGCATGATGAAGAGGTCGCAAAATTCGACAGCAGCGGATTCGAATTCATCGGCCGACCACTCTTTCTGGATATAATCACGGCATGCTGGTTCGATCTCGCATAACAGCTCTAACAAGTCAGGTTGACTGACTAACTGAAGGATGGACGCGTCGATCTCGCGACTGAGCACTTCGCCAACCAGTAGAGTCAGCCCAATCGTCTCTTCTTTAGATTTTTTCAATTTTACAGACATTGTCGTACCAGTTTTGACCACCAGTGAGTGGGCATGGGTTGATTGGAAGCGCATCGTTGATATGGACACCGCCACCGATTCCGCCTTTTTTCTTCGACCACCAAACACCCTTTTTGAGGAGCTTGTCGGACAAAAATACGCTTTCGTCCGTTTCAATACCAACAGCAGGAGCAGACTTTTTAGTCTCAGCGCGTGCCACCACTCCATGCTCTGTGTGACCGACGTGATGCGAACACATCACCACTTTTTCGTGCATCCCCTTGAGGAATCGGACATGGTTCTCAAACGAGCCAACGATACCTTTCTCACCGCTACGGTAGGTGGCACCTTTCGGGCGGAATACGGAAAGACGGACTGAATCGCCCTCTTTCAAATTGAGCTTTGCACCAGTACTCGGGTGCATGAATACTGGGTTGGTGTGAATAATTTCTGAGTTATATTTCCAATGTGCTGAGCGTCCCTGCGTGTGGACGTTCCATTTGAATGTGGAGAAGATATAACGATCATCTGCTAGATCTTTGTGCTCTGGGACTGTGTCGTAAATAGCTATTGGGCTCGCATTTACATCGTCCATTGAGAGTCCGACAGCCTTGGCTGCTTCTGGCCACACTTCATCGTAAACTTGAATTCTACGGGTTGGCGTCGGGAAACCACGGACAGGCTTGCCGTCCATCATGATTCCCACAGTCTTGAGTCCCTTTGATGTATCCTTCTTGATCAATCCCTCTTTCACGACCGTGCCTTCCAGCTCTTCCGCTGTTAGAGGACGCTCGTAGAGCTCGTAGTCTTTCGGGCGTGTCGCATCTTGCCAGATTCCACGGCGCTTGAACTCTTCCCAACTGATTGGCAGGTTCTTGTACCATTCTTTATAGAATTCTTCGATGTCATCGATGTCGAAAAACTTCTCCATTCCCCCGCCGACTTTTTTGGCGAGATCTCGGAGGATCTCCTGCACCGACTTCGACTCGCCAGCAGCTTTCACCAATGGCTGGCGCACGCCTGTGTATGGAATCAGCCCGTAACAGTTTGTAGAATGGTGATCCCAACGTTCTAAGCTAGTTGCTTCAGGTAAAATAAGGTCGGCTAATGCCGCCTGTTCACCATAACCGATATCTATCGCCACGTGGTATGGAATGAGTTTTTCATCCATCAAGACATCGCGGGCGACCTTTGCCTCAGGGTAGCCGTATGCAGCTCCTAGAGTAAATGACATGTAGACACTGACCTTCTGTAGACCGTCACGAATGTAGGGGTAGACTAGTTGACCAACGCGCATTTGGTACCAGTGCCACGCGAGCGGGTACTCGCTGGGTGTAGCTAGCTCACCAAAGTACTTATTCTTCCACTTGTCTGGGAAATTGTTCACACGGTCTTGGATCTTCTGCGGAAGCTTCTTGAAGGCGACCTCGTTGAACCCTTCTCCTATTCCCCAAGGCTTCGGGCCTTTCGGTTTTGGACCTGGCTGGGTGAGTTTCGGCAGACCTTCTTGGCCATATTTCCCACTCCATCCACTGCCACTCGACAGACAAAAACCACCGGGCTTGCCAACATTGCCGACGAGGACATCTAGCATTCTGATTGCTCTATCAGACTGAACACCATTGTAGTGCTTAGCTGAGCCACGGTTAGACATCGTGGTACAGGCTGGAGCCGCCTGAGCAAACTCGATGGCGATGCGTTCAATATCTTTTGCAGGCACACCAGAATGCTTTTCAGCCCACGCTGGCGTGTAGTCTTTCACCAATTTCCTGAGTTCGACTAGGCTGTAGTTCGCCCAGCGATTCCAAAATTTCTCGTCGTGTAAATTTTCTCTCAGAATGACATGGATCATGGCAAAGGCCACAGCTCCGTCGGTGCCCGGCATCACCGGGTGGTATTCTTCAGAAACCGAGGCGGTCGCAGAAGGGCGCACCTCGAAGGTCACCATTTTGGTTCCCTTGGTGTTTTGAGATTCACGGAGACGGTGCATCATATAGAGACCACCTTGGTAGGCCTCCATTGGGTTCGCGCCAAAGTTCACCACGTACTTGGTATTTTCAAAATCTTGAGTCTCCCATTCGAAGTCACGACCGTAGTAGCTCATCAATGGTGCACGTCGGTTAGACGAACAAATAGAACGACGGTTGAGTCGGTGCGGAGTTCCGAAGGCATTAGTGAATCGCTTTGTGTAACCCTTGGTTTTATCGCGGCCG
>Ga0233410_10000077_pt1 | contig 31466 bp, 34 predicted proteins | sample Na_anoxic_1_MG_FD_179869 | JGI IMG/M metagenome (GOLD analysis project Ga0233410, IMG submission 179869) | Seawater microbial communities from Saanich Inlet, British Columbia, Canada - Na_anoxic_1_MG | ecosystem: Environmental > Aquatic > Marine > Inlet | place: Canada: British Columbia...
CGCTCACAAAGCACAACTCCAAGTTACAGCTATGGAGGAAGCTTTGCAAGCAGAACAGAAAAAGCTAGAAGAAGCTTACGGCGCAATCACGGTAGACCTCAAGACTGGGGAGTACGAAGAGGTTGTAGAAGAAGCTGAAGAGGTTACAGAATAACTTCATAACCAATTGTTTGACACTGAGAGGGTTACAGAAATGTAGCCCTCTTTTTTTATATCTTTGCTGTTATGAAAGCAAAGAAGGATTCACGTTTAGAACGAGCAGGAGTTAGCGGTTTTAACAAACCTAAGCGTACTCCTAACCACCCTAAGAAATCACACATTGTGGTTGCTAAGGTGGGCGATAAGATCAAGACCATCCGCTTCGGTGAGCAGGGTGCATCTACAGCAGGTAAGCCAAAGGCAGGGGAGTCAGATCGTATGAAGAAGAAACGTGCGTCATTCAAAGCTCGTCACGGCAAGAATATAGCTAAGGGTGTATTAAGCGCTGCATACTGGGCGAACAAGGTTAAATGGTGATGAACGAGACAGATATCAAAGTACTACTATTAAACGCTACAACTCTTAGCATCTCTATGTCTCAAGTTGAAACAGCACTGAAGATGTTGTTACTTATTATATCTATCGGATATACAGCGCAGCGCTGGTATTTTCTTCGTAAGAAAAATGAATGAATCGCATATCAAAAATATGTCTAATTGTATCTGGTGCAATAATGCTTGTGTTTTTTGCAGTGCAAACCTGCATTGTATTTAGATTCTGTGAACCCTCTTACTTACTGGCTGAATTCGGGTATGGATGTGTTATTACATTTATGCCATTCTTTTCTTACGTTGTATACAGCTTTGTAAACTCAACAAGGATAAAAGAAGAAAATATTGATATGCAAATGAAGGCTATTGATAATTCTAACATAGTGGTAACTATGGATATGGATGGCATCATTAAGTCAGCAAATGATAAGTTCGGAAAGCTTACTGGATACTATAACCCTAAAGGTACACATCACAGCAAGCTAGTCCCCGAAGACTACAAGGAAAGCCTGGAGTATGATAATTTCTGGAGGCAGCTTAAATCGGGCAAAACTATAAGCGGTGAGTTTGAGCGTATATCTAAAAACGGAGAACAGATTTGGCTGTTTGGTCACTACACGCCTGTAAAAAACAAAAAGGGAGAATACAGTAAGGTTTTAAAGATTGCAACAGACGTAACACTACAGCACGAAACTGAGACTTTAGTAAATCAAAAAAACTCCTACTTAGAACACGCTGCGAAGATTCTAAGGCACGATATGCATAGCGGTATAAACACATATATGCCTAGAGGTTTAAGCTCCTTAAAACGCAGGATCACAGAAGACGATATTAAAAACCTAAATATACAAGCACCACTTAAAATGCTTGAAGAAGGTCTGCGTCACACGCAGAAAGTTTACGCTGGTGTAAAAGAGTTTACCAACTTGGTTAAAGAAGATGCACAGCTAGATAAAGAAAAGCATAACGTTACACACATTTTAACAGATTATCTTAAGAGTACATCATATATAAAACAAGTTCAAATAGGACTGCTTCCATCATTACTAGTTAATGAACCCTTGTTCTGTACTGCCATTGATAACTTAATACGCAATGGTTTAAAGTACAACGACAGCTCTACTAAATTTGTATCCATATATATGCAGAATGATTATACCCTATGCGTTGAAGATAACGGAAGGGGCATCACCCAAGAAGAGTTCGTTGAATTCTCAAAGCCTTACACTAGAAAACAGAATCAAGATGAAGGCGGTAGTGGACTTGGGTTAAATATCTGTCTTGCTATATTAAAAGAACACGGATTTACAATTAGAGCTGAAAAACAACAACAAGGAACTAAATTACTTATAAAGATAAAATGATGATAAACTCTATACTACTTATAGACGATGAAGACCTATTCCACTTGGTATTTGAAGATGCGTGCAGCATCCTTGATATAACACTTTCACTAGAAGCCCTAGACTCTTCTGATGAAGCAAATAAAAAATTTAAAGAATGGTTTCCCGATGACCCTAATGATGAAAAGCCTGAGTGTGTATTCGTAGACCTAAACATTATAGGCAGTAGCTTTGATGGTATTGAGATGATTCGCAAGATTAATTTTGAATACGGTAATGGCTGTGTCATTGGTATTATATCTTCTTCTGATGACAAACAAGAAATAGAAAAAGCTAAGAAAGCAGGCGCACAGTTTTGGATTATTAAGTCTGATGAAATTGAGCCACGCTTAGAAGAATTTAAAGAAGACTACGGGGGGTACAAAGACAAAACAAATTCCTTTAAAATATATAGATGATAAGTTCTAAGGACACAGTAAAAGAGGCTATACTAAAAGCTAAGGCTAAGAAGGTTTATATAGAAGGAAACTTCGTTAAGCTTTTTTCAGACACCTCTGATCCTGTTGTTAAAGAATACATTGAAGAGTGTAAGCGTAAAGATATATCCTCTAGAAAGAAAAGACTACAGATAACAAAGCAAGTACAGAAGCAAAACAAAGAGCTTGAAGAGGTAGCTGTAATTAAGGAAGCTTTAGTTATAGAGCTTCAGAATTCACTAGAAGAAAGTAAGATGCTGCGTGACGAAGCATTAGAGGATTTAGAGGTAATGCAGAAGCGCACACAGTTTGAGCTTATAAGCACTATAGTTAAGGTTGCTTTATATGTTATTGTAGGTGTAGGTGTGTTAACTACAGTTATGTACGCTTGGGCAATAGGCTCTGGTACAGATACACAAATCATAGGAAGTACTTGGTCTAATATGTTCGGTATACTGCTTACTAATGCCTTTAGTATAGTCGGTACAATTATGGGTGTAAAGTATGCAACGGACAAAGACTAAAAATATAAAAGACAAAATAGGTCTAAAGTTGTATTACGACATTATGTTGTTGCCATACGACTCAGAACCCACAAAGCCTTCAGCTGTAAAAACAGAAGTTGACTTTGGTGAGTTATCCGAAGATGTCAAAACTGTAATTATGGATTTCCCACTAGTTAAATTTACAGGTAGATTTGATTACGGGGGGTTAGATAAGAAACAGCAATTTTACATAATGACCACGTTAAAAGAAAACTTCATAGTGGACACTCAAGGCAATAACTATGCTCGTTATGTATGTAGATTAAAAAACTTACCGGGGCTTGACCACAAAGACGTTGAGGCTGTCTTTCATTCTAATGAAGATATCAAGATGATAAAGCGTAGTGAGTATTTTAAAGTTGTTTACAATGATGTAGAATACAAGATTGAAATAACAGAAGATGATGAGGATACATTCACTAGTGTAGAGTACGATGGAACTTATGTAATGGACTCAAAACTAGAGAGTGAAGTAATGAAGTACTTCAATGAATATAGATAAAACAAAACATATTCTAAATAACTGAATAGCAAAGGAGTACGGGAAACTGTGTTTCTTTTTTATTTAATTTTGTAACATAAAAGTTTAATTTAAAACAATAGCTATGAATAGCGAACAAGAATTAGAAGGTGCGCTAGGTGCTGCTGGGTTTGAAATGGAAGAGGCTAATGTCCAAGATGTGCAAATGGCTCAATCACAAGAATCGGGAATACCTGAAGGAGTTACAGCTGACTTTGATTTTTCAGAACCAGCTCCTGAAGCACCAGTAGAGACCGGACAGGTTTCCGCAGAAACAGAAACAACTACAGCTGAGGTTCCTAGTGAGCCAGAGCAAAGTTCTTTAAATACAGAAGTTGAGGAGCAAGCACCTCAGATTAGTGATGATGTTGTAGCAAAGTACTTGAGCGAAACGCTAGGAGTACAGCTAGATAGCATTGACACTTTAAAGGGAATGCTTACTCCACAAGAAGCAGAAATTGATGAGCGAATTAAGGTTATTGCCGACTTTGTCGAGAATACCGGACGTTCACCAGAAGACTGGTTTAAGTACCAATCGATCAATCCGTCCGAAATGGATGATATGACAGCTGTAAAGATGTCAATGATCAATGAGTACCCCGACCTTTCAGGTGAGGAAATTGAAATGCTTGTAGGCTCCAAGTACAAACTCGATGAGGATATGTACACGGATGACGAAATCAAGTTATCTCAATTACAGCTTAAGATTGATGCTAATAAGTCTAGAATGCAGATTGAAGAGTTGCGCAGCTCTTACACTTTGCCGATAGACAATAGTGATTCTACAGCTACTAGCCCTATTGATGAGCAGTGGATTCAAAGTATGAGACAGGAGACTGAAGCGTTAGAGGCGTTATCCTTTGACTTGCCTAGCGGTGAGTTTAACTTCGGTATTACTGACGAATACAAGAATCAGCTTGTAGATAAGAATAGCAACTTAGAATCTTTCTTTGATCAGTACGTGAGTAACGATGGTCAATGGGATTACGACAAGTTCAATACACACCAAGCCTTGGTGGATAATATAGATGCGATTGCGAAAAGTCTATATCAGCAGGGTTTAAGTGATGGGCAGCGTAAGATCGTTGAGCAAGCGTCTAACGTATCAACTCAAAGCCCTGGTGTGGCTCAGGCACAGCCACAGGATGATCTCGCTAAGCAAATCATTGATGCGCTTGGTGCAGATAAGACATTAAGATTTTTATAACCCATTTATAACTAAAAGAAAATGGCACTAACAGGAACTCCTTCAATTAGCGGTGGCGTACAGAGCGCTTTCCGTCAGTTGGATCCAGCGAAGTACACCGCACTAGGTGACTTCATCAACAAAGTAGACCGTCCAGACGTACGTGAAGCTTTAGTAAAAACATACGGTGATCAAGGTATCACTGGATTCTTGCAAATGACCGGAGCTGTAAAAGCTAACGGTTCTGCATCTCAAGTAGAGTGGTTTGAAGAAGCTCGTTTGCACGCTAAGCAAGCAGGTGAGTGGACTGGAGCATTGGCTTTTGAAGTTGATACTACCGGTACTGATGAGATGTATGTTCGTGTAAACGACGTAATCCTTCACGGCGCTGACCGTTACGTTGTAACAGCTATTTCTGAAGCCGCTGGTGTGTTCACCGTTACTGTTGAGGCTTTAGGAACAGTTACTGCTCCTGTAGCTACTGATCCATTGGATGCTCCAATCATCGGTAACTTGTATGCTGAAGGTTCTGACCAACCTAGCCGCTTCTTGGAAAGCAACGTTGTTTACCGTACTAACCCGTATATGATCTTGAAAGAGACATTTAAGGTTACTGGTTCTCAGGCTACCAACATTGGTTACATCAACTTAGGTGGTGGTGATTACCGTTGGTATATTAAAGGTGAGCAAGACACTCGTCAGCGTTTCCTAGACAAGCGTGAGATGATGATGTTGTTGGGTCAGAAAGACACAGCTACTGTAGGCGGAAAAACTGTTCAAGGTTCTGAAGGTTACTTCGCTGCTATCGAGGATCGTGGTTTGGTATACTCTTCTACAGGTGTTGGTAACTCTGCACTTGATACGCTTCCAGAATTGGATGCTATCATCGTAGAATTGGACAAGCAAGGTGCTGCTCCTGAGTATGCTATCTACGGTAACACAACTCAAATGTTGGCTATCGACGGTATGGTTGCTAGCTTGAACGGTGCTGCTGGTTACGGTAACGTAACTTCTGGTGCTGCTTCTTACGGTGCGTTTTCTAACGCTGATCAAGCTGTTAATCTTGGATTCAAATCATTCTCTCGTGGTGGATATACTTTCCACAACAAGTCTTGGAAGCTTCTTAACGACCCAACATTGTTAGGTAGTTCTGCTTACAACGGTGTAATGATTCCATTGACTAGCGTTATCGATCCTAAGTCTGGCGAGCGTGCTGCGGCTTTAGAGATGAACTACAAAGCTGTTAACGGATACTCTCGTGAAATGGAGCACTGGATGACAGGTTCTATCTTAGGTGTTTCTAACACTAACGAAGATAGCTTGCAGTTCAACTACCGTTCTGAGTGTAACTTGGTTACTCGTGCAGCTAACCAACACGTATTGATCAAGTAAGATCAAAACATATGATGATGGGGAGGCTTCGGTCTCCCCTTTCATCTTTACTTTTTTAATTCTATTTAATTATTACAACAATGGCAAATACAAAGCCCTCAGCTGGTGCACGCAAAGCAGCGTCTACAGCTTCTACAAAGACTACAGCTACTAAATCTACAGCTGTAAAGAAAGAATACACATTTAAACAAAAGGAACAAACAGAAACTCGTGCTGTATCATTTAAGGTGATCTCAGGAGGAGGTATTGTTTTTAAGATTCCTACACGCACAACGGTATATGATAAGGACTCTAGTAGAGTTCGTGAAATCAGATACTGTCCTAATGAACCATCAATATTTACAGATGAGCAGAGTGAGAATGCACAGCGTGATCACATCTTGTTCCGTAATAAGATGTTATTTGTACCGTCAGAAAAACCAAACCTTTTGGAGTTTATGATGACGCATCCGGGAAACAAGGCTAACGGAGGCAATCTATTTGATATGGTTGACAAGTCTCGTTCAGCAGAAGAAGAGCTAGAGCGTGAGTTCACTCAGTTTGAAGCTGTAGCTATGGTTCGTGATAAAGACCTGTCTGAGCTTCTACCTGTTGCAATGTTCTTGGGCATCAATACTAACCGTAAGAGTGCTGAGATCCGTCGCGACCTATTGATGGACGCTAAGAAGAACCCTACACGTTTTGTAGAGTTGTTTGACAACCCACAGGTTAAGTGTAAGTCAGCTGTACTTCAGGCTATTGACTTCCAAATCTTGAACAAGAAGGCTGATGGTATGTACTGGTTTGATACTAACCGTTTGATTGTTACAGCTGCTGCAGGTCTAGATCCTGTAGATGTGATGACTCGTTTCTGCTTGACAGAAAAGGGTGCTCCTGTATATGATCGATTGCTAGAAGAACTAGACAGACTATAAGATACTTATAAGTTACTATGTATGAAGGGGTTGCAGAAATGTAGCCCCTTCTTTTTTGTATCTTTGCCTTAACAAAGAATTATCTAATGGCAAGTGTAAATAGAGTATATAGCACCTTGAAGGACTTGGTTAACAAGGACCAGAAGGGCTTTGTAAGCCCAGCGGTCTTTAACGAGTTCGCTGCTGCCGCACAGATGAATATATACAACAGGCTGTTTGACAGCGGTATGAACGCATTGCGTTTACGCAGAGCAGGTTTTGATCAAGGAGGCGATAGAGCCAAACAAAAACAAATAGATGAAGATCTTTCTGTGTTCGCAAAGAAGCAGACGGTAACAAAACTTAATGGTGTATTTGAGAAGCCATCAGGTCTTGGTAGAATAATCTCTATGAATACTAAGTCTACATATGCACTTGGAACATTCTTAGGTACTGAGATTCAAATCGTATACAATCAGAGAGACATTGATCGTGTACTAGCTAGCGACATCTCAAAGCCAAGCGCTGAGGCTCCTGTTGCTATTGTATCTTCTGATATTGAAGTGTTCCCTACGACGATCAATAGAATTGATCTACGTTACTACAAGCTACCTGAAGGACTTAATGCTATTACTGGAGCTAAGATTGCATCACAGCCATCATTTGGTTATGTGTCTACAGTTCCCGGTGTTGAGATTTACAGCCCTAGCAGTAGTATTGACTTTGAGTTGCCAGAGCACTACTATATGGACCTTGTCATTGAGATTGCACAGATGATTGGTATTAACTTGCGAGATGCAGATGTTGCTCAGTTTGCAGCTGTTGAGAAGCAGAAAGACGAAAATAAATAATGTCACAGGAAACAGTATCTATAAATCAAGTAGCCAATGACTTCATACTTACCTTAGCTGGTGATGATTATGCATCTAACGTTAGTGATGTTGTTGTAAGGAACTTTGCTTTGCGAGGTATGCGTGAGATTGGTTTTGATATGAACCAACGAATCAAGACAGCCGAGCTGGATGTAGACTCTAGTTTAAGTGTCGTTGACTTACCTGTTGATTTCGTGGGACTTACAAAACTTGGAGTGCTAGGATCTGATGGATTGGTCTACAGCTTTGTGGAAAACAAACATATGAACTTGCTTAAGACGAATACTCAGGCAGGGTTCCCATCGTACCAAGAAGCGTTTGAGTCTTATGTATACAGAGACTACATCTCTAATACATCTAACGGACGATTGTATGGACTTGGTGGCGGTAAAGGTCTTGGAGAATACCGTATCAACTTTGAGCAGAACAGAATCGAGCTGTCAACTAACTCAGCTGTAGCTAAGGTACTTATTGAGTATGTAGGTGACGAAGCTAGATCTGAAAACCCTGTGGTACACATATTTATTGAAGAGGCACTACGTGCTTATATGTACTACAAGATCATTGAGAGAAAGAGTAATGTTCCAGCTAATGAGAAAGCTAGAGCAAGACAAGAATACTACAATGAAAGACGTAAGGCTAACGCTCGTATGAAGTCATTTGGTAAGCAGGATGCATTAGCAATGCTACGCAAGAACTTCAGACAGTCTCCTAAATACTAATAAATGGCTGTACATAAACTTACACCGAGATACTTAAACAAGGACGATGATGAACGCTTGATTAAGTCGGTTGAAATGACGGATGCTTTAAACGTCCGTGTATCAACCGAGGAAGATGGCGATGCAATGGTCCTTAAGAATGCCTATGGCAATACAGTTATTGACCTTAGTCACGCATTACCCGCTGGTACCAACAAGGTTATTGGTAGTGTATCTGATGAGCAGCTAGGATTCATCTTCTACTTTATTTGGAACAGCAATGATGATCACAGCATCTATCGTTACAGCGTAGGAGCTAATCAAGCGCAACGTGTAATGAGAGACTCTGTATTAGAGTTTACTGAGAACGGTTTCGTTAAAGGCAATATATATGTGAACATCAACGGAGATGTACTGCTGTACTTCAACGACGGTCTCACAGCTCCTAAAAAGATCAACACTACTAAGGCTATCGTAAACGGATATCCACAGCTGTTGACTGGTACTGATGAGGAGAAGTTATTGGTGATCACTGCTGCAAAGCAACCACCATTAGATCCACCTTACGTTGCCTTGGCTAACAATAGTACTGTTAAGGAAAACAGAATAAAAGAAAAGAACTTCCAGTTCGCTTACAAATACATCTATGAAGATGGTGAGCACAGTGCGATGTCACCATATTCTGAACTTGGTATATCTGTGCCACAGCTAAGAGATTCTTTTTCTACTGCCGGACAGCTAAACTATTGGAATCAAATTAATGTATCTGTAAGCAACTCACCTGCAGATGTGGATAAGATAGCTGTATACGCACGTGAAGGTAATGAAGGCACGTTCTACCTTATCGAGGAGGCAGGTAACACAGTTGGCACCGGAGTAAAGACTATCAGGTTTACTAACGATAAGTTGGGTACGGCATTGCCAGCAACAGAGCAGAACAAACTATATGATAATGTTCCTCAGCTAGCTGACTCTCAAGAGATCACTAGTGGTAGGCTAATGTACGGCGGATATACCGAAGGCTACGATAATGTAGATGTATCTCAAGCTGAGGTATTGCCAAACCACTACGATGAAGAGCCGGTATATAATATTACAGCAGCTGTAATATCAGGTTACGTTGAAATTGATTACTCATCATTACCAAACAGTTTCCCATATGGTGGCACGCTGTTTATAAATTTTGTGTATAGAGCTGATGAGATTACTATAACGGACAACGGCGGGAATAACCTAAACTTTGCTCGTGATTACTATGTAACAAGTGCAGATGAGAATGGAGACAATGCAAAAACAATTGGATTAGACAAAGCTAAGGACGGTATACAATTCTTTATGAATGGCGTTGTACTAAAGCGAATTATACACATTCCTATTGGAACAACGAAACAAGGGGTATCTAATTTAGTTGAGTCTAAATTAGATGGAGATAGATATATATCTCTTTTATCTCCATTGGATGGTGGCCAATCAATAACCACATTAACAACTGGAGGATCAACACCATTTACAAATGAGTCTGGAGATTTCAAGGGCAAGTTAGAATTTGAAATAGACTTCTGGAACTCATCTAATAGCTCTCAGTTTAGGTTTAGATTTGTCAAAGCTGAGTTATACCTCAACTCATTTTACTTTGACGGCAATAAAAGAGAAGTAGTAAACGCTGAGGTTATAAAATTACAGAACTCTATAAATAACCCACCATACGTTATAGACTGGTCTAATGAAGATTTATCTGTAGGTAGTTTTGTAGCGATGGAGAATGCCAATGGATACAGAGCTTTTAAGTCTGGGTCTTCACACAAACTCGGTGTTGTATACTATGATGACAGAAACCGCAGCTCAGGTGTGCAAGAGCTTGGCTCTGTGTATATGTCTGCGCTGGGGAGTAGGAAGTCGCTAACAAACCTTGCTAACAACACTCCGGCAATAACGGGGAGATCTACAGCTGTAGTACGTCTTAAGAATGATCCACCAGATTGGGCTAAGCGTTGGGCACCAGTATACACCGGTAGTGGAAATACAGAGCTCAAGCTTATGTATGGTGTTCAGGGTGCGTATGTTCCATTTAGAGAAGACTTCAGGTTAAGCAGCTTCTCATCTTCAAAAACCATATATGTATCATTAAACCAGTTGTTTGATAAAGATGGTGGATATATAAAAGGAGAAGGAGCGGACATATCATACACATTTGAAAAAGGAGATCGACTAAGAATTGTTAAGTTTGCAGGAAACACTAGAACCTCTCTAGATTTTGAGGTCGTGGATTTTGTAACGTTGTTAGAAGATGACAATAACCCAATTCTAAACAAGGTAAATGAAGCTGCAATCTCTGCTACTACAGGTTCATTCCTTGTTGTAAAACAAAATCCTGATGCAACAAACTTTACACGCAAGAAAATCATCGCTAACGAAAGTGCTTGGTTTGATAGATGTATAGTTGAGATCGTAAAAAACAAAAAGAAATCTGACACTGAGATATATTATGAGATAGGTACGAACTACACTATAATTAATGGATCTCACAATGATGACAGAACATCAACCTCTGTACCTGTAACTATTGTTGCTGGTAGTACAGCTACTGATGTGCAGTTTACTACATCTATAAAAGTATTTCCGGGGGATATACTATCCTCTAACGATTACGATATATACGTAGACTATGTAAAGAATGATGATTCTGGATACTATGTATACGGTACAGCTAATTCCACACCGCCATCTGCCACATATACAGTAACTAATCCACAAACGGTTATAGAGATTGAGAAAGGGGATGTGTATTGGCGCTTGAGAAACCTATTCATAGAGAATAAGCAGCCTACTAACTGGTCTACACAAAGATGGCAAAGACAGAACGCAGTTGTTGAATACATAGAAGACTACTCTGTAAGTGATTTCTTTGATTCTAAGAGCACTTCTATTGGCCGTCCTATAGCTTATATACCAGACGCAAAGAAAGTTAAGCGTAGTGGCTCTATAACCTATTCTGACTTTGATGCTGAGGACAGCCTGAGCTTGAACCTGTCTTCATTCAACTTGTCTCTAGCCAACTATAAGGACATATTCTACGAGTACGGAAGTATCAAGTATATGGTTGGATACAACGATGTGCTATACTACCTACAAGAGAAGAGAACAGGTAGGCTCCCTGTAAACAGAAACATCATTCAAACTGGATCTGGTGAGAACTTAGTAACTGTAGACACGAATGTATTAGGCGCTGAAGCCTATTACGTAGGTGAATACGGAGTTGGTAATCACCCAGAGTCTGTTGCCTTTAAGGATGGTATGACATACTTTGCTGATGTTAATGCAGCCAAGGTGCTGCGTATAGACTCGCAGGGAATTACAATCGTTAGCGATGTAAATATGTCTTCATACTTTGAAGATAGGTTTGAGAGCGTATCTAAGTACAGCTCACATTTAGTTGGCGGCGGTATTGACTCTGATAATGACCACTATGTAATACACTCTGGAGAGGTTACAGAATCTTCTGTTACCGTAGGTGACTACAGTTATCCAGTGTCTTTGGATTCGTCTGGAAATCAAGTGTTAGTACAGACACAATACAATCCGTCGGCAGTGTTTGGATTCTCTAACGACCCAAGAACTTTTGACGAAACGTGTGACTACTTTGACTCAGGTGTAGAAGCAGTAGTATACTTAGATCAGCTGTCAAGCGGAGCACCAGTATATGTGTCACTGCCATATCAAGCAAGTAATGTACTAGGAGTAGCTACGAATAGTTCGTTTGATTTCTTTGTTGCTATACGTGTAAATATGTATATACCATCGTTCATATTTGACAACAACTATTGTACATCAGATGATGTAGGTGGTATTGATCCATCATCAAGCACCGTAAGTGCATTCACAGCTGCATACTCAATGAACGACAGAGTTTGGACAACGCTATACTCTTTTGTTCCTGAGCGTGTGGATTCTGTACACTCTGTAATGTATACATTCAAGAACGGTAAAATATACAAACACGATGAAAATGCCAACAGAAACAGCTGGTACGGTAGTGAAGCTGTAGCTTCTGTAGTAGAGGTTGTGTCTAATGCAGAACCATCATCTATCAAGACGTTTGAATCTATGTCGCTGGAAGGTAATTCTCCGTGGTCAGCTACAGTATATACTACTGACCAGACATCTACGATAGCTGAAAGCTCTTTTAGTAAGAAGGAAGGGTTCTACTATTCGTATATACACGGATCAACATCTTCATATGCATCTACAATTTCTTCAGTGTCTAGCACAAGCGAGATATTCTCACTTGGAGAAGTTGCGTCAGATGTGGTTAACGATACAGACGTAACATTCTCTACTAAGATATCCACATCGTTCCCGCTAGGTAGCACAGCTACATTATACGGTGTATCTGGAGCCACGCTTATAAGCAAAGCTGTAAGCCCAGTATCTGTGAATGGAGACACCGTAGTATTTAGTGGTAATGTATCGGCTACAGCTGGTGATTTATTGGTAGTGGTTGGTGACTCAGCTATTGAGGGTGATCAGATCAGAGACTACTATATGAAAGTAAGAATAGAAAAAACAACAACAGAGCCTATAGAGTTATTTGCGATAAACACAATCATCGCTGATTCTAAAGCGCATAACTAAAATTAGTATTTTTGCAGTATGGATCCAATTACAATGATGTTATTAGCCAAGGGTGCTGCCGGTGTAGCAAAAGCCGGATATGGCGCTTGGCAAAAAAGCAAGGGTAAGCAAGCTCTTGCTGGCGCTTATGAGGCACCTACTGGAACGCCTTCTGAGTATGCTGATTTAATCAAGCAAGCAAGGGCTAGCGAAATATCTAAGCGCAGGATAGATGAGATCAACAAGACTATGGCTACATCTACAGCTGCACTACAGCAAGCTGGGAGTCGTGGAGTAATTGGAGGTATTGGAGCTGTTACCGCATCAGGATCTGGGGCGAAGACACAAGCGCTAACTCAACAGCAGGCAGAGATTATGCAGGCTATGACTCAAGCTACCAGAGGTGCTGAATATCAACGTCAGCGTGATGTTACTAGACAGAATCGTGAGGAAAACTTGGCAATGAATGCTATCTCTGCAGGTCAGCAGAACATCTCTGGAGGTCTTAGTGATGTATTGGAAGCTGGTGTTCAGTTTCAAGGAGCTAAAGCAGAAGGTCTTATAGGCAAGAAAACATCTGGAGTAAAGACTAAAAAGTCTAAAAAGTCTAGCGGACCTTCTATGTTCTATCAGCCAGAAAATGCTATGTCACAAACTGGCACTAGCGCTACATCTGGTGTTGGTATTCCAGAAGGAAGTGTGATGCTAGATGAAGTTGTAGTAACTCCAAAGGTTACTGATGAAGAAGTACTTGGCAAACTTCAAATACAGCCGGGTATGAAGACAATGAAAAAGGGTGGTGTTCAAAAGACTCCGGGTAAATTCTCACACAAGGAAAACCCTATAAACATTATGAAGGATGGCGCTAAGATTGGTGAAATGACTGGCGGTGAATACATCTTTAACCCTAAGCAGGCTAAGCAGATGCAAAAGTTTGCTAAATCAGGGAGCTCAGATCTACACAAGTTCGTTCGTTCTCTATTAAACAAACCTCAATTCAAGTAATGGAATTTGTACCATCAAATATAATCAAGACACCTGACTTCGGGGGAATGGCACAAAATGCTATGCAGCAGAAGCGTCAGGACATCAATGAGATAAACAACTGGATGGACGCCAACAAGAAGAAAGAGGGCGCCTATCTAGAAGGAGATAAACCAGCTGTTCAAGAAGCTTGGGATGCATATCAACAAGAATTAGATAATGCTGTAGAGTCAGGAGATAGAGGTGCTCGCAGAAAGGCTGATGAGGCTTACGGCGCGTACGCACAATTAGCAGGCACAGCTATGGCTAACGCTGATCAATATCGGTCTCAGGTTGCTGCATATAAAGCAGACCCTAGTAAGTACTCTATTAGTGGTCAGGAGTTCTTATCGTTATCTGATGAGTACAGACGTACAAACCGAACAGCTGATGATATTGTATTAGCTGTACAAGAACCATTTGTCATTGCTGAGTCTATGAAATACGATCTAGCTAATCCTGTAGATCAGGCTCAGAAAATGGCTCAGATGAGCTCAGCCAAGATAAAAGATTTCTACAATGATACAGGACAGCTAAACGCTACCTCTGCTCGTAGATATGCGGAGAGTCTTGCTGATTCTTTTATTAATGCCAATGAGTCTTCTGTAGAAAAGGCAATGGCTTGGGGCGGTATTCGTAATGGATTTGCTGGCGGTGAAGATGGTACTCTTAACACTATGGAGGAGCTAGAATTTTTGCGTAACCAGCCTGAAGAAAAAAGAGAAGAGTTTATAGAGAAGTACAAGCAGGAGCTAGTAGAGAACTATATGAAAGTATTGCCTAGTGATCTCAAACAGAAAGACGACAAGGACGGTAAAAATCTGCCGCTTTCTAGTTATGATGTAAACTATCCTTCATCAGATCCACAGAAGTCACCACCAAAGGTAAATTTCTATGCACTAGCTAAACCGGATTCTGGTTTAAAAGGAGTTATTGGATTTGGGATGGACCCTAATGGTAACATACTACTTGAAGAGCAAGTAGAGGTTAAAAAAATTAACGAAGAAGGAGACGAAATAAAGGTAAAGAAAACTGTTCGCAGACAAGCTGAAGCTAGTGAGGTAGCCAGACTAAAATCAATTGCAAAAAAAGATTATGGAGTAAGCCTAGATAAAATTTTCGTATCTTCGCAGGAAGAGCCTGCTGAATCAGGTATGACTGAAGCAGAATATCAACAGTGGCTGAAAGAAAATGGTTTAGATGGATAAAGAACTTCAAGAACTCCTAGAGAAAGCACGTTTTAACGGCGCTTCAAGAAAACAGCTAGACGACATTTTAGCTAGATATAACGCAAAAAAAAAAGATCAGCTGGAAGAAACTTTTCAGTTTGGTGTTTCGGATACAGAATCACTATTTCCTTCTCCAGAAGCCAATAAAGATGTTGAAAAAGATATACCTGAAGTTAAGCAGCATAAAAAATCTTTCTTAGACTATCTATCTGAAACATCTCCAATTGGTACAGGTCCTTTAGACTTATCTGAAGGTAGAGTACTTAGAGATCAGCCTACCTTAATGGAAGTTCTAAAAGAGAATCCAGAGTACGGTAACAAGATGGTTAATCGTTCTGTAGCTGCTGCAAAAACAGGTATCTTATTAGCTGAAGCTGATGCTGGTCTTAGAAGTGTAGACTTTGAAGAGATTGCAGATATTCAGAAAGTTATTCAACAAAACCAGCCTAAGGAAGGGGACTTCTTTTATAATAAAAATGATGGCTTTGTAGGGTTTATGTATGACCTAGGTAGAACGCTTCCTGAGTCTTTCATCTCTATGGGAGCTGCTGCTGAAACTCCATTGACAGCTGCTTCTGTAGGTACAGGGGCTGCGGCTGGAACGGTTGTGCCTGGTATAGGTACAGCTGTAGGCGCTGCTGGTGGCTTTGCGTTTGCAACGTCTGCTATCAATGAATACGGTACTACTATTATGGCTATGCTTGACGAAGAGGGTATAGACATTACAGATGCTGAAGAGTTAAAGAAAGCTTTTGCTAACGAGGAACTTATTGGAAAGATCAAGTCTAAAGCAGCTAAGAGAGCTGGAGTTATTGGTCTTATAGACGGTATCTCAGGTGGTGTTGCCGGTAAGGTTTCAAAGAAGATAGTAGGTGAAGTTGGTGAAGAGATTATTGAGCAACTAGCAAAGGGAACAGCTGAAGAAGTTATAGAGCAGTCGTCAAAAGCTGGTCGCAAAATATTATACAAAGACGTTGTAGAAACAACAGTAGAGTCACTTGCTGGTGGTACTGGTGAAGCGTTAGGTTCACTAGCCGCAGGGCAAGAGATTTCGTTGCGTGATGTATTATTAGAAACGCTTGCAGATCCTACTTCTAAGATAGTATCCACAGGAGGGTCTAAGGCACAGTCTTTTATGGACGGTGTATCTAAGAATCTAGAGGGTAGTGGTAACATTACAGAGGCTCAGAAGAGCTTACTTAAGCTCGCTAAGAAAGACCCTAAGAGGTTTCAAGATGTTGTTGCTGCGTCTCAATACCGTAACGCAGGAGAGATCAAGCAGATAAATTCTAAGATAGCTTCTTTAAAAGAAAGCTCAGAGTTTGGTAAAGACAAGTCTATAGATAAGCTAATAGGTCAGCTGCAACGCAGAAAGGCTAACCTTCAGATGAGAACAATGTCTGAGCTTAGAGGTGCTGATGAAGCACAGCTATCGCAGCTGTCTGAACTAGGCACAGAGATAGAAGAGCTGAACGCAAAATACTCTGACGGAAGCCTAACAGGTGATGCACAGCAGGCTGTCAAGGAGGCTATTAACGACAAGCTTGAAGAGTTTGACGCTAAGTATAAAGAGTTCGGTCAAGATAGGGCTGTTGAACTTGATGAAGAAGTTAAAGAAACAGAGGAAGTAAAAATAGACAGAGAAATCTTCTCTGAAGAAGATAAAAAAGCTGTATCTGATCTTGAGGAACAGTTAAAGACTGCCGTTGCAGATAAAGATACAAAGAAGGTACAAGAGCTTACCAACTCCATTATTGAAATAGAGAATAAGTATCGTGACGCTGAGCCAACAGAAAAGACAGCTGAAGCTCCTACCGAAGAAGCTCCTACCGAAGAAGGTCCTACCGAAGAAGCTCCTGTTGAAGAAGCTCCTGCTGAGAAAGTAGAAGAGGTTGTAGAAAAGCCTGTCCAAGAGGCTAAAGAAGCAGCTGCTGAAGAAACAGTGGTTGAGCAGCCTAAGACGCCTTCAATACCTTTAGATGCTGAGATTAAACCTCAAGATGTAGTATCTCAAAAAGACAGTGAAGGAAACACAAGATTCTTTGCTAGGTATCCACTAAAAGACAAAAACATTAATTCATTCTTTGAGGTTAAACAAGAAGAGGATGGAACAATCAGTAGGGTTAGTGATAAGTCATATGGACCAGCGGTAAAAACTCTTAAGAAAAGATTAGCTAAAGAAGAACCAACAGCTAAGGCAGAACCTGTACAGGAAATTGATACTGAGGCTATAGGTGTTGAAGAAAATACAATTGAGGATGCTGAATTTCGTATTGAGGATCTTAACGAAGAGATCACTATTGAAAAAGGCAACATCAAAGAAGCTAAGGAAAAGGCTAAAGAAGATATTGCAGATGTTCGTAAATCTAAACTATCCAAGGAACAGAAAGCCGAGAAGATAGAGGAGATCAGAGCAGAGCTTCAAGACAATGTTGATGAGATAAATGGAAACATTGGCATCTACAAAGAAGATATCAATGCTTTAAAGTCTGATATACGAAAGTCTAAAAAAAGAATAGCTAAGCTTAGTGCTCCCAAGCCCACAGCTAAGAAAAAACCAGCACCAAAGGAACAACCCAAAACTAAAGAAGTAGAAACAGTACTGGTTGAAGATACAGCTTCTAAGACTAGTAAAAAGATTGAAACTTTAGAAAAAGCAGAAAGAGGATCTACAAAGTATGGAAGCAAGTTTACCTCACTGGTGGACAACTTTAATAAGACCTTATCAAATTTAGGAGGTTCTAATATACCTGTATATGTTGTTGATGGAGACACATATAAAAACACTACAGGCAAATCATCAAGAGGTGCATTCACTACCATAGATGGTAAAAAAGTTATTGTAATCAATGCTGACAAGGCTAGCTTGGGAACTGTATATCACGAGATGATGCACGGATATATCTCTTCTATGAAGATGTCTCCTAAGCAAATCGTAGAGTTTGCAAACACTCTTAAGTCACAGCTAAGAAAAGGAAACGCTCAGGAGAAAAAACTCGCTGCCTCACTCGACTCATTTCAAAAAGAATATATTAAGCAAGAGGTGTATGGCAAGGGTCTTGATATGAATGACCCTAATATAGCTGAAGAGTTTTTGAGTGAGTTTGTAGCTCAGATAAAAGAAGGTATTGACGTAAACAATATGTCTTTATCTACAGTGGATAAAATACGATTAGCTGTAGCAAAGTTCATTAACAATGTACTTAACGCCAAGATTGATACATCTCCTATACAGTCTCGCCAAGAAGCGTTTGACTTTATAGAAAACTTCTTAGATGCACTTGAAGGACGTACTGAGGCTACAGCTGACACAGAGGTTCAGGTCGAGGAGCAAGGCGAATCAGGAGAGGTAGGTACTATCTCTATACCCAAACAACAGATAGAAGTTATAGATACTCCTAAGCTGTCAGAAGATAAACGAAGCTTCGTACAAAAGTTTGTGACTGAAGTAAAGATGACTGCATTGCAGGGGCGTAAGTTTGTAACCAATATGTACGACTACACCAATGCCGGTGTAACTAACTTGGGTAATGGATTATCCATCAATTTATTTGGAGGTCGTAACTACGTGCCTATGATGATGGAGCGTAATGGTGTAGGTCTTGGTGAGGTGTCTAACCTTGCTGCGTTTAACACAAAATCCAATGCTGAAGGGTTTATTCGTAACGCTAGAGAAGGAAAGGTAGATATGTTTGCCCCACACTCTGGAGGACTTACAGGGTCTTGGCAATTCCAGCACCACATCTTTGAGTCATTAGTAAACCTAGTCCTAGACAATAAGATACTAGGCAAGGCAGAGCTCATTGAGCTGTTCAACACTGGATTAAACACTAAGGGTGTTGCTGGAGGTATAAAAGCGTTTGCTGCTTTTAATGAAGCTAATAATACAAAGTTAAAGAACTTAAACAGATTCAAGAAAGATCCTCTTGAATTGGTAAAATTACTAGATGCAGAGAATAACTATTCTCCAAACCTGAGAAAGATACTCAATCAGAAAATTGCATCAAACAAGAAGTTTCAAAAGGCTATTGGTGTAAAGAATCTTAATGAGTTTCACAACAGAATATCTGATCCGTTAAACATTGGTGTTTCAGGTGGTGAGATTATGACCTTTGTGGAGTTTGATCCTAACAGCTTTGAAGTTGTTAAGACGAAAACTGGTGATGCTAATCATCATCCTTCTTTCGGTTGGGCTGTGATGGCAAAGATCAAAGGTATCTACCATCCAGATAAATACTACAAGTCTTACGACATTACAGATACCTACACTAAATACAACAGTGACGAGACTAAGGTGGAGCGCAAGGCTGACACTACAATGAAGAATTTTGTTGATTCTAACGTAAAGTCTAGTGCAGGTGCTATACCAAAGGTAGCTGAGGTAGATTTACCTAAGCAGCAGATAGACTGGCAAGCTAGCTTGTTTGGTAAAGGTCAGGTAAACCCAGCGATTGTAAATAGAACTACATTTGTGCAGGAAGCAGCACTTGAACTATTGCAGGGCAAGATAACTAACGCTGAGTACCAGCAGATTGTGAGTATAACACAACCTATTGAGCCTATTACTCAGTTCTTCCTACCTGCATCTACTAAAGATATGGCGGATGCACTTGATAGTAACAAGGGTAAGCTGTTGAACGTAGAGCTAGAAGACGGAACAATCGTAGGTTTGCGTTTAGATATTCCTGCATACAAGAATAGAAATATATGGATAGTATCCGTACACGCTAAAGGAGCTTCAGGCAAGTCGTTGACCTATGGATCTGTCGCTTGGGCAACCAATGTACAGTTTGGTAGCAATCCTAAAATCGCTGCCTTTATTGCCGCTGGTAAAAATATGGACACCCTTGAAAAGCAAAACAAGAGTACTATTGCTCGTATGCACGGTGAATGGAAAAACTTTGAGGGTAAGACTAAAGAAGAGAAGGATGCCGCAGCTGTCAAGAAAGTTGAAGAGATTGTCGCCATAGAGAACAGCTATCCGGGTGCAGCTCGCAAGGGCTCACCTTGGAGACAGATTGGAATGAACCCATTCCGTCACAGCTACTTCTACGATAGGAGAAATGGTAAGCCTGTAGTAGGAGCAAGTGAAGTGGTTCAGATAGGCGGTTTAGTTTACGCTAAAGATGTATTGTATGCAGACAGAAACGATATGACGTTTGAGGTGTCTGGATATAAAGATGCTAATGGCGATCCCGTAAGATTCCAATTAGAGCTGGATGATATGGATATTCAGCCTTCGGTATACAAGAAGAATATATTCCAAAAGATTGCTAGCCAATTTGTATGGACAAATATAGAGAAACAAGCTCGTATACTTTTTGAATCTAAAGAAGGGCAGGTAACTCTAGCTGTAAAAGAGGGACGTGAAATATCTAAAAAACTACGCAGGCTAGCTAAAGACAAAGAAACTCTTGATATGATGTCCGATTATATGGAGGGAATTGATAGAACAGCTATTTCTAAAAAGCTAAGCAAGACAAGTAAAGGTGTGAGAATACTAGATTTGTTAAGAGATGCTGATGCTATGGTAGAGTCTTTTGGAAACCAAATAGTAGATGACCCAGCATTTGAGACTTTAGCAACAGAGCTTAAGTTTGCCATAACAAACAACGCTGGTACATACCTTAAGACAAGGTACAGATTCTTTACGGACAAGAAGTATAAGATCAAAGACAAAGCAAGAAAAAAAGCTATACAAGCTGAGCGTGATATGATTGTCGCTAGACAGCTAGCTGTACTCAAGAAAGCAGGATTGAGTGAAGAGGAAATTGATCAAACAATACAAGACTCTATTAGCGATATAAACAAGCAAGCTAACGAGTCTATTGACCTGTATATAAACAAACTAGAAAATGTTAAGCAAGCACCTTCTGTAACGGGTGCTGATATTAGAATTCCTAGCTCATCATTTCAGATGAAAAAGGATATACCTTATCACATACAAGAACTATTAGGTGTAGAAAGAGACCCGGTGACTAGATTCTCTGCTACAGTACAGGCTCAGGCAAACATATTGTATAAAGGACGTATGGTTCAGGGTCTTCTTGATATGTCTCAGGGAGCTTGGGCTGATTACATACTAGACTCCGAGCCAGAGCCAGCAAAGGCACCTCTATACAAGTTTGTTAAGGATCCGTACTCACCTCTAAACGGTAAGTACGTACACGAGGAGATTATGAACATCTTTGATAGAAAGCCTTTGTATGAGTCTGATAAGGCTTGGCTTCAAGCCTATTTCTCTTTATTGAAGATAGGTCGTAAGTCTAAAGTTATTTGGAACATACCCACTTGGAGAAAGAACCTTACAGGTGGTTGGTATTTTATGCTAGCCAATGGTGTTCTTGCTAATCCTAGAATGCACAAGGATTTAAAAGATCGCCTTGCACTAACGGTGAATAGCGATAGGATTATGACCGACCCCCAAACAAAAGCTTGGCTTAAAGTTATGGGTAAAAAAGGTCTACTTGGTGCAAACGTTGATGCGCAGCTAATTGGCATTAATGATGCGGCTTATCAGTATATGTATGATGGAGATGAAAAGGCTTATAAAAGAGCTTTTAAAAAGGTATACTCTAGTCTATCTAACTTTGATAAGTTTCTTCAAGAGAAATACTCAGCTGTAGATGACTACACTAAGCTTGTTATCTTCCGTATGGAAGTTGAATCCTTTGCTATGAAGATTTACGGCAAAGAGTACGAAAGCTTAACTGAATCTCAGAAGGACAGGGTTCACGATGATGCAGCAGAATTTGTAAAACAAAATACACCTACGTTCTCTAGACTTCCTAAGTTCTATGACAAGCTAGCTGTAATACCTATATTTGGTGACTTCGTGTCGTTCCAGTTTGAATCTATACGTAGTATGTCTAGCAACATTTTAAACGGTGTTGAGGATATGAAGATCGCTATAAATGGCGTAGATAAGAATGGAAACAAACTAAACGAAGAGCAAACAAAAGCATATAAAGCTTCAGCAGGAAAAAGACTTGTGGGTACATTGAGTGCATTGGCACTAAAGTATGCTATGGTTGAAGGATTCCAAAAGTTATTCTTAGACGATGAAGATGAAGAGTTAGCTGAAGATGCTAAAAGAGTGTCTCCAGAATGGATGAAAGGTCAGTCGTTGATCGTTAAGTCTATTAAAAAGAATGGTGATGTACGTGTATACAACTACTCCTCTGAAGATCCATACGGGACGGTAGGTGATTTAACCTCTCCAGCGGGATGGGGATCTTTGCTTAATACTTTTATTCGTCCAAACATTGCTGCTGATTATATATTCAGAGCTGTAAAAGGAGAAGACATATATGGTAGAAAGTTGTTTGACAAGTCAGATACCGCTGTTGATAACGCGCTGGCTTTCCTAGGCTATACAGCTAAGACATTTATTGTTCCACCGTTTATCTCTTCGTCATATAGAGATGTGGTATCTAAAAATGAAAAGAACGCTATTGATTTATTTACGGAAGGAGAAACAGCTAAAGACTTAGCTCTTACCATAGGAGAGAGATCTATAATGAGGGATTACCAGTATAATATCTTAGATCAATTTAGATACAGTGTAAAAGACATAGCTAGTAATAAGCCATTAAAAGATGCCGGAAATATAGATAAGCGATACAGACACTTGGATTCTGTGAGAGAAGATTACTACGCTATAAAAAGAATTGCTATTTCTAAAGGTAATAATGAGTTATCTAAAAAGGCTAAAGATATCATTAAGAGAAACTTTGATCAAGAAGAAGAAAGATTCATATTTAATAACTTAAGAAGAAGATAATGAAAAAGTTCGTAGAAATCTTTAAGGAAGAAAACAGTTACAATGAGAAGACGGTAATAGGATTCCTATCCTTTGCTGTTATGGTATTAGTAATGCTATCTGATGTAATCACTGGTGCATTTGGAGCACATCTACCTATTAATGAGTTTACTTACAACAGCTTTGTGATCGTAACTTTAGGTAGCTTTGGTATTGCCGGGTTAGAGAAGTTTGCTAAGAAATGATAAGAGCTATGGAATTAGAGGTGCTAAGATTTAGTAGCCAAGATGATTCAACAAATGGAATATTATTTGATGTCACAGGAGGACAAAGAAAGTTCTTGTGCTACACTCTTGAGGATGAATACCGCAACGACAAAGTCGCCGGTGAAACTAGAATCCCTGCTGGAACATATCGGATTACTCTCCGGACGACTGGAGGATTTCACGGAAGATATGTAAAGAAGTATGGGAATATGCACAAAGGAATGTTATGGGTACGTGATGTTCCTGGGTTTGAGTATATCCTTATTCATACTGGTAATACTGACGAACACACTGCTGGGTGTCTCCTTGTTGGTGATAGTCAACAAGCAAACTTTGGCTCTAGCGATGGCTTTATTGGTAGCAGTGGTAATGCGTATAAAAGAATTTACCCTGCGATTGCTAAGGCTTTGGAAGAGGGGGAATCGGTAAGCATTACGTATGTAGACTTTGATAGTGTAGGATGAAATGGCTGGTAAAATTAACTCTCGTGCTGTTATTAACGAGTTGCAGCGCTCAATGGCACTTAAAGAAAGCGGTGCACAAGGACCCTACTATTCTGGAAAAAGACACGCTGGTTGTGACGGACACGGTTGTCAGCCCACCTGTGGCTATCACGGATACTGTGATTATGAAGCAACACGACACTATAACACTAGTGAAGGACAGGCTGAGAGTGAACATAGTAAAGGTGAACGACACGATTACTATAGACGCCATATGCGACTCGGATACGATTATTAGTATCGTTGAGGTTCCTTACGACAAGATCGTGTACGTAGAAAAGGAATCGCTGTGGGACAAGATAAAGAACCTAGCTATATATATGGGGCTGGCGTTCTTATTGTTTAAAATAATAATGAAACAGTTTGACAAATAAGAGAAAGAAGAATACTCAAATACAACCGAAAGGATCAATAAAATATTGTGAGAACAGACCCGTAGAATGCGACAACAGCTGTTGCAAGGGTAGGAGAAAATGAAAAGACCCCGTAAGGGGTCTAATCATTTCAGAGAGAGGGGGAATTGTAATTTAATACAGTACTAATATAAAGATATCCCTTCTGTTTCTTCAGGTGTGGGACACATACTTTCTAACACTTCCGTCAAAATTTGTTCTCGGTCTTCCACTTTAATTACTCGGTCTACGATGCCATCGCTAATGATATTAACAATGCGAGCCTTAATTCTTTGTCTTGCGTCAAGCTCATTTGATATATCTATATGGTTTTCATCAAAGATTAATCTCCAATCTACCATAGCGTTAGTATAGTCGCTCTCACCTAGAGTCATAAAGTTTATAGTATTCTTGCAGCCGTGAATAATTGTGGCGTGGTCCACACCTAACAGCTCACCAGTATACTTAAAGGTCATATTGAACTTTTGAGTTAATATTAATCCAAGACAATGTCTCGGCACGACGTATTCTCTCTTTCTCGTCTTCTTCAGCACGTTTATTCCGTGCTTCAGTTCGTAATCTAATATCAGCTTGTTTACGAGATCTCTCGATAGCTTCGTTCTTTCTGATCTGCGCGCGCTTTTTTTCACTCTCTCTTCCATCTTCATCTAGTTTCTCTTTTATTTTATTGAATTTATTTTTAATTCTTTTCTGTATGCTAGTAACCTTAGCACAAGATAGTTCAACTTCTCTAGCTATAATAGGTGTAGTGTAATTATAATTGTATTTAAGCTCAAATACTTTAAACTCTACAGGGTTCATAGTAGCCTTCATAATATTTATGATCTTGTCTACTGAATTATCGTACTCTTCAGGTTCTACTACAGCTGTGTGTAAGAACTTATTGTATTCTTCGTAGCCGTCACCATAGGTCAGCTGTGATTCATTATAATATTCTAGCTTATCTGCTGCTCTTTTATCAAAAGAGTTAAGTATTGCGTATCTGAATGTTGTTGTAACATATCCGTATAGATGTTCTTTACTTTCAAACTCCATACCTTTATTATACATTTCTATAACACGCTCCATAGCAATTGAGTTTGCTTTCTCTGCTGCAAAGCCATCTTTAAAGTTGTATCCGTATATTTTTGCTACGTAATGCGTAAACCGCATATCCCGTGGGAAGAAATCCCTAATGTGTCTCTCTGTTAATTTCATTTAATTAGGATAAAATTAGGGGGACCGTAGCCCCCCTTTAAATTAAGTTGTGATGGTTTCGTTCAGCGAGCTTTAGCTACCACATCCTTCGCAATCGGGGTTATCAATAGAACAAGCGCTATCGTTCTTTTCTGATGTTGTTAATTCGTCTACGAAGTCTGCGAAGTCGTCGCTTAGATTAAAATCTTGAGCCATCTCTTTGGTGTTTTTAGTTATTAAAAAAGTGAGCGTGCAAGTTACAAAATAAGTAGGTCGGTAATGTCCTTGCCACTAGAAATATTATAGTATCCTACAACTTTTGTGATAAACTGCCGCTGTCTAAATTCAGAGGTTTTTGGCATACCTCTCTCTTCCCACGCAGGCTCTTCTATATCCAGTAATCTAAATGCCCATACACCAACAGGTGTGGAGTTTATGTATAGTGGATTGGTCCCGTGGTTGCTGGACCTTTCTATCAAAGCGTCATATTTCTTCTTCTCGATAAGAAGGTCGTCATAGTGTTTCTTACGGCACTTGAGTTCTATGTCTACATTGTGCTCTAAAGAATAGCAGTCATACCTAGACATCTTAACTTCTGAGGGAAGTAGGTCAGGAATCACGAACTGCTTGATCAGGTCAAACAGGTGTGATTCATTTACGATTCCTATCTTCCTCATATTGTTCTACAGCTGATTTAATAAGTTCTAGTTCTGTACGTACCACACGCTTGTATGCATTGATTTTGTCTGTTACTCGTTCAATATCTACAAGAGGTCTTCCCTTGTAATCGTGTAGGTCTTCGTACAGCTCAGTCATTAAGTCGCTGACTCTAGAGGTAGCTGTAAAATAGGATTTACTCACGTGGTGAGTATCCATAACACCGAATGGTAGCTTTGAATTCATCTTTATTTAGTTCTTTGTTAAAGGTCGTTGATTGCGAGAAAAAATACTTTGGAGTGTCGTCAATAACGTATCCATCGCCACGCAAATAATCCGCCAAGAACTTGATACAAGTAATAGCATTGTCAACATCATAGCGACAATTATACTGAACGTCAATCGCAAATCTATCCATAGTAAAACTATCGATTCTTTCAAGCTGATCTTTGATATGTCCGCTGTAGGATTCTTTTTGTTTCTTTCTAACCGACCAATGCTTTCCTGAATACCATTTATTAAGGCTTGGAGGTTTAGGTAGGGTGATGGTAACTTCATTGTATTCTATCTTCATTTCTACAAAGCTAATACACAGGATGTTAAATTCCTAACAATTTGTAATATTTATTACATCTCTATTGTAGATTGCATATACCCGAATTCTAGGGGCTTAAACAAAGCTGTAAGTTTTTCCTGAGAATCAAAACCGGTGTTATCATCATTCATTTTAAAGTAGAATGGATTATCCCAAGGCGTTGGCTCACCACCTGTTTCCGTCTCACGAACCTTACGCACGTGAAATTCAACAGTTCTGCGTATGTAGTACTCAGGAGACTGGATTTTTCTATGGAACGTGAGGAATGAATCGGCCCTATTCACGAACTTACCCCCGCCTTCAGTGTCCTCAGCATATGGTGCAACAGGTAGACCATCATCGCCTTTTCGTCTTTGAGCTTCTGTAACAGCGTGAGTATTTAACCAAACAGCCATATCATTACGCTTAGTGAATGTTAAGAACTCTGATGCGGCTTCATAGTGGTATTCGTGTGTAGATATACTACTGCCGTGAGACATTTGTATCTTGAGGCTGTTGTATGGATCTACAAAGAACCCCTGATACTTGCCGTTCATATGTATCATCTTCTCAGCAAAAATAATTAGGTCTCTATAGCTGTACACATCATCATTGCCTATGATTACAAAGCGCTCTGACACCCACTTAAAGGAATTGGCTCTTTCTGTTTGATTCATTTCGTGAATCTTTACTCCACAGACAAACTCCATAAGGCGCATCTTAACGCTAGCTGTACGGTTTTCTGAAGAGTATATGATCCATTTCCAATTGTGTCTTACAGCTGAATTTACAATCATATAGAGCGCCATTGTAGTCTTACCTACGTTGGAGTGTCCATTCATAATAAGGAACTCAGGCTTGTATCTGAAGTAGTTGTCTAGTATCTTATCCCCAGTATCAAGACCAAGCTTGATATCACCATTAGCGTAAGAGTCTATCCAAGAGAAATCTTCTTTGTCGTTAGACAGGAAGCTGTAATCATTATCAAGTACTAGCATCTCACGGCGTACCTGATTCTCTTTACTTACTATCTCTGAGGGAGCTATGTTTTTACCCGCCTCGATACCATCTATGATGGTGCTTTTTGCGTGGTTGAGGTCTGTTGGGTTTTTCTTCTCAATCTCATTGAGCATAATCTCATAGATTTCCTGCTCATCCATACGCCCTGCTGTGATATAACCACCGGCAAGGTATGCGGCTTTGATAAGTTCTCTGTGCTTCTCACCTTCAGGTGCTCTACGTATCATAGATACTATGATAGCCACCTTGTTATAGTCAGTACCCTTTGTAGGGGCAACTACAGCTAACTTCTCACGTTCTTCACGAACAGAAACCATACCTGTAAATACCTCAGCATCTTGATTGTATACAAGGTCTTCGTCCCAAGACTCATAACAGGCTCTAGATTCGTTGATAGACGTTGAGTCTACCTCCACGTCATATTCACGCTCAAAGTACGCTAGAATAGCTCTGTAGTGGTCTCTATGGCGATCAGTGTATTTGATTCTAACAAGCACTTTCAGACCATTTCCTGATGGAGATATCCAACAGGCGTAAGTATAGTGGTCGCAAGCTATTTGAGACTTTAATGTAGTTACATCAATGTCATCAAAGTCTAGTATAACTAACCCGTTATGCTCTACTAATCCTTCGTCGGCTCTGTAATCAAACTTACCGCTAAATAAGACTACAGGTAGCTCTTTCTTAGCTGTCTTGTCCGGTACTGGATTCCCGTGCTGATCCACTGAATAGACCCCTCTTACTTTCTCTATCAAGGATTTGCTCTTGCCAGTCTTGATACGCTCCAGTGCTGTTTTCAGCGTAGAGTGGTGTGGGTCCTGAGTGCTCGTTATGTTTTTGAATAGCGTTATTTTCTCCTGCATTCTCTCTTTCTTTAATTAAATTACCTGTGTTGCTATCGTCATCGCAGACTGAGTCCATACTATCTATGTGCTCTTTTCTCTCTATTGCAATGATAAGCAAAGTTATGTACCCGTGCAAGTCATATAAAGTATCTACTGAATCTTTGCCCATCCCTAGACTTTTGAGACGCATAAGCTTGTCGTCCATCCGCGCACCTAAAGACACCACAGCATCTCCGTTTCCAAAGATGCCTAATGGGTTGAGTGCGCTGTCTCCGTACGCCTTGTTCTTCTTTACTAGAAGGTTCTTTGTGTTGTCGCATACTCTTACTATATCATCCTTAGTCATCTAAAGAATCTTTAATGAGTCGGTCAATCTTTTCAGGATCAATGTCTCTGATACGGCGGAGCTTTTGACGCTCCGCTATCTTAGCCTTTTCATATTCTGATCTTGAGCTGTCCTTTCCTAAGTTTTGGAACAGCTTTGCGTTTTGATGGAGTACGCAATCAATGATGTGCTTGTGCTCCTTGTTGTCTAAGTATGCCATATTATTTATTTTTCTTTACTTTATAATAAAAACCGTTGTATCCCATAGCGTGTAATACCGTCTCAGTTAAATGAGCATCTACAGCTCTTTCGTACACTCCTATTATTTCATAACCTTCTGTTATTCTTTTGTTTCTAGATCTATGCTCCCTTAATCTGTTTCTTAATGCATTAGTCATACCCACGTAGTGATGCTCAGGTAGATAGTAAACAGTATAGTGTCCGTCCCAAAATCTTTTAGTTTTGAAATGACCTCTATCTTTACGACATTTCTTACATCCGGCTCTGTATCCATCACCTTTTCTATGAAATTCTGTAAAGGGTTTACTTTCTTTACACCACACACATTCTTGCATTACATCATAATTAAACGTAATCTACGTTGATACTTGCGTATAAGCATTGCATTATTGGTAATTGATTTTTGAATTTCATTAGTCCAACCAAACCTGCTTGCCTGTATAGATAGATTAGTATTGTCAATAACTAGCATATCAAGAAACTTCTGAGTCTCCCTGATGTGTCTCTTTTTCCTTAGATAATTTCTTACCATCTCTTCTCATCTTTAAAATTAAAAAGGTGTTCCATCCCCCTACGAGAACAACACCTATAATAATGTCAATCATTTCATCCAATCAAAGGTATCTACCCATATAGGGGTCTTATCCCCTACGTATGCGTTGAATGTATTGTACTCTAAAAAGTCAATAGCTTCCTCCTCAGGTATGTCATCATCCTTCATCAGGATTTGTATGCACAGCTCTCTTGAGTAGACTACTCTCCAGTCGTTAGGTGAAAAACCAATGATGGCTTCATCAAACCCGTCAGCAAACAACACATCATCAGTATCTGCATACTGCTCTAAAATATAATCTTTAATCATAGCGTTCTATTTTTTTCTTTAGCTGTTTAATAGCTTTGTGTTCTCTTCTAATCATATACACCGACATAATCAGTACTATTACTAGTGTTATCATTACCTGATACTTTTAAATTGAATGTGCTCTAGGTCACATATATAAAAATCCTGCGTGTAGTTATCGTATCTTCTATCTGTTCTTGATACAACTTTCCAGTGCTTATGCGTATCACCTTTAACAATCGCCATATGTGTTCTATCCTTGTTGAATATCATATAGGCGTATGGCTTTGGGGTTGCGTTATCGTATGCTTTTTTCGCACATACCATAAAGTCCCTAAACGGCCAGTCTTCTGCGCAGGTAAACTGAGCTGATAAGTTCTTTACCTCTATCCTGTTTGATTCTCCTTGGTTGTATACGAATAGATCACCATCATCAACAAAATCCATATAGTTTTGATGCGAGGTGCATTTTCTTAAACCACCTATACGAACATCTAGACCCTTTTGATAAAAGTATAAAGCTGCTGTAAAAACACCCGCAGTGCTATTGTCTAAATGACTAAGAAATTTATTTAGATTATTACTCATCTCTCTTTGGTGTTAAGGTTTGCGCCTACTTTTATATGTGTGCGCCTATTTTTCGTTGGTGTTTCCGTTCTTTGTTTGAATGTTTCGTTTCAAAAGAAAAAAAGACCACCGCTCTCTTTAATACGTCTTTCAGCTATTTTACAATATTCTTCTGTTATTTCACTTCCAATATATTTTCTACCTAATTTACTTGCTACTAATCCAGTCGTTCCGCTTCCCATAAAAGGGTCGTAAATCAATGCTTCTTTTTCTGAAAAAGCGTTTATCAAATCAAATGGCAGTTGTTCAGGGAAAATAGCACCGTGAACGTCAGATACTTTTTTACCTCTGCCAATTCTCAAAATATTATTCATTTTACCTCTTTCAAATTTAGCATTTTGTATTGCTCTACCTGCTCTTTTATCATCCTCAAGTATCAATACCATTTCATAGCAGCTATTTAAAACCATTCCGTGCATTGCTGGTTGTCCGCTTCCTTTATCCCATATGATAATATCTTTAATGTCCTTGTTAAAGTCGCCAATGATTTTAAAAAACGCTTCTTTGCTTCCTGTTACTATTTGAAAGTTGTAGCAAACAATTTTTGAAACCCTCAATAGTTCAGTCAATACGCTGCTATGAAATTCGTAAAAATCATTTATAGGTAAAGCATCGTCAAAATACTTATACTTCTTGCTAAAGTGTTCGCTTTTCTCTCTTGTGGTGTATTTTCCGTTACGTATCCTTGTTCGCATATTATAAGGGGGTGAAGTAACTGCCAAATCCACAAACTTATCAGGCATCCTTGCCATCGTTTCAAGGCAATTCTCGTTGTATATGGTGTTATGTTTCATCTCTCTTTGGTGTTAAAGGTGTCAAGCTATAGCCTGACAATGTATTATTAAAGGTCAGTTTATACCCTTACTTGTATCATTAAAGGTGTCAAGCATTGTTCT
>Ga0233410_10000078_pt1 | contig 31374 bp, 20 predicted proteins | sample Na_anoxic_1_MG_FD_179869 | JGI IMG/M metagenome (GOLD analysis project Ga0233410, IMG submission 179869) | Seawater microbial communities from Saanich Inlet, British Columbia, Canada - Na_anoxic_1_MG | ecosystem: Environmental > Aquatic > Marine > Inlet | place: Canada: British Columbia...
GTAAATAGGCCAACGAATACGAGTAATGCTCCTAGTATGGCGCGCTTGACTCCTTCGTTGGCAGCTTCTTTGGCCTCTATACTAGCAAGTTCCGTTTTAGCGCGGAGATAGTCACTACCAGATTCTGTCAGGTAGTCCAGGGTGTCCTTGATGGTAAATTCTCTATCTGCAGGAGATGGATCTGATTGTGGCATTGGAGTGGGGACTAAATGTGAAAAAACCGGCACTCACCAATGGGGTGGAGCCGGTTAGTAGATTGGATGGGCGCTTAGTATACTTATTGGTTAGCGGCGGCGAGCTAATAATCCAATAAGGAGTCCAACTCCAAAGGCGCCGAGAATACATTTTGTTGGGTGTTCGCGGATGTAGTCCTCAGAGCTAGCATGCACATCTTTGGCTTTAGCTTTGGTGTGTTCGTATTTTTCGGTAGCAGCCTGTTTTACGACTGTTGCTTTGTTGCCAGCTTCTTCCTTTAGAGTTGATGCTTTGTCGCCTGCATAGCTGCGGAATTGCTGTGCTTTCTCGCCGGCTGCATTTTTGATCTGAGTCGCTTTGTTTTGTACCCCTTGGGCTGCAATACGTGCTTTCTCCGTCGCAGCCTGTCGCAGGTCAGCTGTCTTACTAGTTATAGTTGATGTCGTAGTAAGAACAGTCGCTTCTTTTTCTTCGTCCTCTTTGATAGCGCTAGAGGTAGGTGTTGCGTAATCCATTTTATTGTTTGTTGAGTTTGTTTTTTGTAGCTCTGAAATAGTGCACCTATTGACTTCCATTGGATGGGTAAATGATAGTGGCGTATGAACTACTTAATTTTCAGTATACACAGATCACTTTAGATTTCAACAATGCTCTGCTAGAAAATGAAGCTAATTTTGTAGCGCTGGGTTGAAATAGTTAATAATTAAATTATTTGTTAGACTAGGAATGGTTCCTCTTTTAGAAGATTTAGGATGTGTGAATCTGAGAATATATAATATTAAACAAAAATGCCCCAGAGTAGAATTGCTCGAATTCTACTCTGGGGCTGGTAATGATTTATTCTAAGTTAGCTAATTGAGTGAAGCCTCAAGGGTTTCAATTTCTTCGCTGAGCTTTGACCACTGGCTGACGGCGGTATCGAGTTTGGTTGTTAGCTTCTGATAGTCGTCTGTGGCTTTTTTTGTTTTCTGTGGATCAGCCATGACTTCTGGGCTGCCCATTTCAACGGTGAGTTTGGCCTTCTTTGCTTCGAGTTGACTGATGGTGTGCTCAAGCGCTGAGAACTCGTCTTTAAGTGGATTGAGGACTTTATTACGCTGTTGGCGCTTTTCAGCCTCTAGCTTGCGTTGCTCCTTGCGGGAAAGCTTAGGTCCTTTGACTTGAACTGGGGCAGGTGTGCTGCTGAGGCTGCTCAGAGTAGGCTTAGATGGAGTGACGCTGCCACCGCCTTTGCTTGCCGCTTTTTCTTCCGCCTTTTTATCCAGATAATAGGTGACGTTACCGTGGTAGATCTGTGGGGACTCGCCGGGACGGAACTCCAAGGTCTTGGTGACGATTGGGTCAAGGAATGAACGGTTGTGCGATACGATGAGGTAGGCTCCTGGGTATTCTGCTAGAGCGCGCTGGAGAACTGCCTGCGACTGAACATCAAGGTGGTTAGTAGGCTCGTCAAGAATGAGGAAGTTTGCAGGCTGAATCAGCATGCAAACGAGAGCCACGCGTGAGCGCTCACCACCGGAGAGGACTCCGATTTTTTTGAAAACATCATCACCACGGAAGAGGAAACAACCGAGGATGTTGCGTACGAGTGGGGCATTTTTAGTGGATGCCACAGCTTCACAAGTCTCGATGACTGTTCTGTCTGGGTCGAGTTCGTCGGCGTGGTTCTGGGAGAAGAAGGAAATGGCAGATTTCTGGCCGAGTATGAAGTTGCCGTAGTCTGGTGCTTCTTGGCCGGTGATGAGGCGACAGAAGGTGGATTTTCCTGCGCCGTTGGGTCCAACGATCGCGAGGCGTTCGCCACGTTCGACTTCAAAGTCGAAGCCGGAGAAAATGTTGAGTTTGCCGTAGGCTTTGGATGCGTCTTCTAGTTTTGCAACCGACTGACCAGACGGTGGCGGGGAGGGGAAGGTGAAGTTCATCACTGCGTCGTCTTGCTCGAGCACGATGAGCTCGACTTTTTCAAGTTGCTTGATGCGTGACTGGGCTTGAGTCGCTTTGGATGCCTTAGCGCGGAAGCGTTCGATGAACTGCTTGGTTTTGGCGATTTCCTTTTGCTGAGTGTGGTAGGCCTTGACTAAGATCTCTTTGCGAAGCTTGGACTCGGTGAGGTAGTAGGAATAGTTTCCAGCGTACTCTTCCGCTTTGCCGTGTGAGAATGCGATGGTGCGTTTAGTGAGCGCGTCGAGTAGTGCCAGATCGTGAGAGATGATGATGATCGCCCCAGGGTAGTTGAAGAGGTATTGCTCCATCCACGTTTGGGAATCGATATCGAGGTGGTTCGTAGGCTCGTCAAGTAGGAGGACGGCTGGCTCTTGCAGGAAGAGTTTAGCCATTGCGATACGCATCTGCCAACCGCCTGAGAATTCCGCACAGTCACGGGTGAAGTCGCTGCGTTTGAAGCCTAGTCCTACGAGAACTGATTCCACACGTGGTTTGATGGTGTTCGGGTCGAAGTGCTCTAGCTCGATGTCGAGGTCACCGATTTTGTAAAGAAGTTCGAGGTACTCGTCAGAGGATGAATCCATTGTGCCGAGTTGCTCAGAAAGCTTGTCGATCTTGTCCTGAATTGCTTTGGCTTCACCAAAGGCTGATTCAGTTTCATCCCAGAGTGAAATACCATGAACGTGAATACCTTCCTGCGGGAGGTAACCGATTCTGCAGTCTTTAGGTTTGCTGATTTCACCACCATTGGCTTGGAGAGCGCCACCGATACATTTCATCAGCGTGGACTTGCCTGCGCCGTTGTGTCCGGCAAAGGAGATACGCTCCTTCGGCATGACGGTGAAGGAGAGGTCTTTGAAGATGACGCGGGCGCCAAATTCGACGCGTAGTTTTTTGATCGCTAGCACGCCAGAGGCAGTAACTAGAAATCTACTTTCTGCAAATGCTAAATGCAGTCGGTTTTGTCAGAACTGCGTCTCCAGCAGCCAATTGCCTCTATAATCATCCAGATTTCCAAGATTATGGTTGAGATGCCGATGCCGACGAGTAGCCACCTTTCTTGCTCAATCCAGCTTAGATCTGAGCCAATTGCGGCAATGAAGACCTGGTAGAGCATCGCCCAAGCTGGGAGAATAAGCATAAATACCGTGGGAATGGCGATAAACCACGTCGGCATTTTCTTACGGCGCATCCAGAAAAAGATGACCAAGAAGGCAAGACCGCCAAGTAACTGGTTGATTGCCCCGAAAAGCGGCCAGAGAATCATTCCGCCAGTACCAGCGGGTTTCCCTGCGGCTGATGGAAGCGAGGCCATCCACCAAGCAATTAAGCATGCGGCGATGGTGCAAAGATGCTTATTGGTCAGCCATGATGTCTTACGAGCTTCAAGGCCTGCTTGCGTTTTCTCTGGCTCAGGAAGTTTGCGAAGTTTGAGATCGATCAGACATCCACCCAGTTCCTGAACAACATAGCGCTGGAGTCTGCAAGCTGAGTCAAGGGTGGTGGCAGCGAATGATGCCACAAACACCCCCATCAATGCTTTGGCGAATGTGGCTGAAATTCCTAGTGTCTGGAGGAAGTTTGATGCACCAGTGACAAAGGCGTTGATCTTAGCTGGCAGGCCTTTAGAACTCCCCCACGAACTGTATTGAGCGTCCCAGGCTGCAGTTCCAGTGAGAAATTCATCACCATGAGTGAGCCCTAAGCCTAATCCTGCAACACAGGCTAGAATGACGAGGACAGCAAGGAAGCCTTCGGTGAGCATTGAGCCGTAGCCGACGAAGCGTGCATCGGTTTCGCAGCGGAGTTGTTTGGACGAGGTTCCTGAGGAAACGAGGCAATGGAAGCCAGATACAGCACCGCAGGCGATGGTGACGAATAGGAAGGGGAAGATGAGCGGGAGTTGCTTGGCTGTGATGTTAGGCTCAATCGCCGGGGCAACAATCTCTAGCGGCTGACGAATGCCATCTACTGGAGCTCCACCAAATATTCCGGCTACAAAGAGGCCAATGACAACGAGCGCAAGCGTGGAGATTAGTTGCAGTGAGTTGATGTAGTCGCGCGGTTGCAACAAGACCCACACTGGAAGCACTGACGCTATATAGGAATAGACGAGCAAAAAGGTGACCCAAGTCATCAAGGGCCAAGCCGCGAGGCTTGCGTTAAAGTCTGCAAGCCAACCGACATTTCCATAAGCGACGGAGAGGTACATCACCGCCAAGGAAATGATCGATGGAATCAAAATGTTGAGTCCCTTGCGGTGAACGAAAAAACCAATAATCAAAGCAAGTGGGATTTGGATAAGGCAGGGAGTGACCGACTGCGGGTAGAGTCTAAATACTACGGCAATCACCAATCCAAAAATGGCGAGCACTAGGGATAATGCGATGACTAGAATACACAGGAAAAGGAGGCGCACGCGGGGGGAGATAACATCGCCGGCAATATCACCGACAGTTTTTCCTTTGTTACGCATCGAGACCACTAAAGCTCCGAAGTCGTGGACGGCTCCAATAAAAATTGAGCCAAATAGCACCCACAGAAGGGCCGGTAGCCAGCCCCACATGACAGCCAATGCTGGGCCAACAATAGGGCCAGTTCCTGCGATCGAGGTGAAATGGTGTCCAAAAACGATGCCTTTCTTTGTGGGTACGAAGTCATTGCCGTCTTCCAGTTCTATCGATGGAGCCAAGCTTTCCTTACTCAGCTTGAAGATCTTTTGTCCCAACCACTTTCCATAGGTATTGTAAGCGAGAATGTAGAGCACGATGGCTCCGAGTGCGATGGCTAGGGTGGGCATATAGTTTGGTAAATGTCAGAATTAGATTGTTTAGGCAAGTGAGGATTAGATCGAAGTATTCAAAATAGATTGAAATCCTGCTGTCACTTAATGAGCGCGGAGTCGTTCTTACGTGTCATTTATCAATGATTGTTGGATAGCAAAAAAAATATTTCAAAAAGGTAATTGACGGATTCAGTTTCACGGGTAGTATCCGCATGTCGCGACAATTATAGGCGGCCCGATTGAATGTCACTCCTGGTTTTTGGGTTTTTCCAGATGACGTCACTCGGGTCGCTTTTTTTTGTGTCTGACACTCTCATTTTGAAGACAGTTGGTGTGTGTTATAAATAAAAGCTGCTGGTGCGGTCTCACTTTATTTGTTAGTTTGTTAGGTTATCGGGTATTTCCCGCAACACTAATAGAGATATGAATAAATATATAGCAGAGTCTTTCGGGACATTTTGGTTGGTCCTAGGTGGCTGTGGCAGTGCGGTATTGGCCGCGGGTTTGCCGGACGTGGGTATTGGTTATTTGGGGGTGGCGTTGGCGTTTGGTCTGACGGTGTTGACGATGGCATTTGCGATTGGGCACATTTCTGGTTGCCACTTGAATCCGGCAGTATCGATCGGTTTGATGCTGGGGGGACGCTTTGATAAGAAGGAACTGGTTCCTTATATTGTGGCGCAATTGGTGGGTTCGATCGTTGCGGGAGGGGTGCTTTATTTGATTGCCTCGGGGAATAAGGATTTCAGTCTGGATGGAGGTTTTGCCTCAAATGGCTATGGTGATCACTCGCCGAACGGTTATTCGATGACTGCGGGTTTTGTCTGTGAAGTGGTGATGACGATGATGTTTCTTATAATCATTCTAGGGGCAACGGATGAGCGTGCACCTGCAGGATTAGCACCTATCGCGATAGGACTGGGTTTGACCTTGATTCACTTGATCAGTATTCCGGTGACTAACACATCTGTGAATCCAGCCCGTAGTACTGGTGTTGCCATCTTTGCGGGTGGTTGGGCTATCAAGCAACTTTGGTTGTTCTGGGTAGCCCCAATCATTGGAGCTGTGCTTGGTGCTCTGGTTTACCGGGTGATTGGAGCTCAGAAGAAGTAGCAGTCTTTATAAAACAAAAAAACCGAGCTAGAGGAATCTAGTTCGGTTTTTTTTGTGGTCTTGAAGTGAAATTACTTAGCTTTCTTCATCTTGGCTAGCTCCGCAAAGATTGCCTCTTTGCCTTTAGTGATGACCTTGCCGTCTTTATCGAAAAGGATGTAGGTAGGGACGCCGAGGACCTGAACGCTGCCGAAGTGGACTTTGGCTTTGTCATCCCCAAGAACTGTTGGCCATGGGAAGGATTCTTTCTTTGCCCATGCTAGAGCGTCTTTTTCTGTTCGGTCGTAGCTCATCATCACGAGCTCTACATTTTTGAGTGGGGCGATTTTGTCATTATAAGATTTCACTAACTGTGAAACCGATGAGCGACAGGGAGGTCACCAGCTGGCGGTGTAATAGACCACATAGTGGGTGACGGCAGGGTCGACTTTAGCTGGCGCATATTTATCGTCTTCTAGGATCTTGATGTTACCTTTGAGTGTGTTGGCAACATTGACAGAGCCTAGATCGGTGGCGGGTTTTTTGGCGTCTTCCGCGGGTGCTAGGCCCGATAAAAGGGCTGTGGCGGAAATGATGCCATAGAGTATGGGTTTGATCATAGTGTGGGTAGGATACTTAAGATTATAAATTATTCCATCAACTTGATGGGGTTTTTCTAATTTAACCGCTAATGCTTGCCGTGGTGTGAGCTGTGAAGGATGTCGGTGACGACTCTGGAGGGCAGCACACCAGTGAGCTTTTGTTCGAGCCCTTGGTAGAGGAAGGAGAATTTGTGGTGATCTAGACCGCAGCGTTCAAGGATGGTGGTGTGGAGGTCGCGGACGTGAACTTTCTGGTCTGGGGTGGTGATGTTGAAGGAATAGTCGTCCGTGTCTCCGTAGACCATGCCGCCTTTTACACCTGCACCAGCCATCCAGAGTGAGAAGGCGCGTGGGTGGTGGTCACGGCCATAGGTCGTATCAGATAGGGCACCCTGTGAGTAGACTGTGCGTCCAAATTCACCGCCGCAAATAACGAGCGTGTCTTCGAGCAGCCCGCGCTGTTTGAGGTCTTGGATCAAGCCGTAGCATGCTTGGTCGATATCGCCACATTGTGACTTAATGTCACGAGGGAGAGTACCATGCTGGTCCCAACCTCGGTGGAATATCTGGGTGAATCGAACTCCGCGTTCGGCCAGTCTGCGTGCCATGAGAGCGGTGTGCGCGAAGGTGCCTGACTTTTTAGAGTCTGGTCCGTAAAGCTTGTAGGTGCTTTCAGATTCGCCTGACATGTCGGTGAGCTCTGGGACTGACATTTGCATCCTGTATGCCATTTCATACTGTTGGATGCGGGTTTGGATTTCCGGGTCGCCAACGCTTTCGAGAGTTTGTTGGTTGAGGTGTGATAGGCCATCGAGCATGGAGCGGCGCATGTCACGGTCAATGCCTGGGGCGTCCTTGAGGAAAAGCACTGGGTCACCTTGCGAGCGCAGGTTGACGCCTGCGTGTTTGCCTGGTAAGTATGCTGATCCCCACAGGCGTGATGAGATAGCCTGAACGTTAGAGTATGGGCTGGAATGTTGGGCGTGGAGCACGCAAAAGGTGGGGAGGTCGCTGTTGAGTGACCCCAGTCCGTATGAGAGCCATGAGCCCATAGATGCTTTGCCATTTTGCATCGAGCCGGTGTACATTAGCTGGTTTGCAGGCTCGTGGTTGATGGCATCGGTGTGCATCGATTTGATGATACAGATGTCGTCGACCATTTTGGCGGTATGCGGCAGGATATCTGATACCCATGCTCCGGATTCTCCGTGTTGTTTGAAGTCACAGAATGCGGGTGCGACTGGGAATGCGGTTTGGTTGGCGGTCATACCAGTGAGCCGTTGACCAGATTTGACGAGGAAGTCTTTGATGTCTTTCTTAAATTCCTTTTTCAAGTGCGGCTTGTAGTCATACATCTCCAGCTGAGATGGAGCGCCAATGAGTGAGATGTAGATGACGCGCTTAGCTTTCGGAGCAAAGTGGGAGTTCCCGGTGGTTTTACCGATCGAGCCCATGAGGCTCTGTGGGAGCAATGAGCTGAGAGCAGCGCCTCCGAGGCCCATGGCATTTTGACGGAAAAACTGGCGGCGACTGACAGATTTGTTCTGAAGGTCGACTGATTTGATGATGTCTTCGAAGTTCATGGCAATCGATTATTTGTTAAGAGTTTCATCCATGTTGAGGATTTGGTTGGCGATGAGTGTCCAGGCTGCGAGTTGAGCGGGGTCTAGTTCTGCTGGTGCTTTGGATTCGCCAACTGCGATGAGTGCAGTGGCTTTGGCTGGATCTGCTTTGAACTTGGCGTAGCTGAAGTCCAGGGTTTCGGTCACAATCTTTACCTCGGTGGAGGTAAGTTCACGGTTGAGTAGGCGGGCTGCGATGAACTGGAGGATTGTGGTTTTTTCTTTGCTGTGGAGGAGGGCTAGGGCAGCGAGCTGGCGTGAACTTTCCACAAATTGCGGGTCATTCATGACCACAAATGCCTGCAGTGGTGTGTTTGTTAGCTCGCGCCTCACACAGCTGACTTCTCGTGATGGAGCATTGAGAATCTCCATCGATGGGTGAGGGGCCGTTCTTTTCCAGAAGGTGTAGAGTGAACGACGGTAGAGTTTCTCGCCAGTGTCTTGTTTGTAGTTTTTGGTATTGGACTGAGCCATTGCGACTGATTCCCAGATGTCAGTTGGTTGGTAGGGTTTGACTGACGGTCCGCCAACTTTGGTGTTGAGTAGTTCTGAGGAGCTGAGTGCGAGGTCGCGGATTTGTTCGGCATCTAGGCGGTAGCGTGGGCCACGGGATAGAAGCTTGTTGAGTGGGTCCTCCTCTAGCTTTTCATCAGTGATGGTGGCAGCCTGGCGGTAGGTGGATGAGGTGACGATCGTTTTGAGAAGATGGTGGAAGTCCCATCCATTTTCGACAAAGTCGGTAGCCAACCAATCGAGCAGCTTAGGGTGAGTGGGGCGGGCACCCATGACGCCGAAGTCATTGGTAGATTCTACGATGCCATTGCCGAAGAGGTAGTACCAGTAACGGTTAACTGTGACTCGGGCTGGCAGTGGGTTTTTGGGGTCGGTGAGCCACATGCCTAAGCCTAGACGGTTTCTTGGCATATCATCTGTCATTGGCGGAAGTGCGGCGGGGACCCCAGGGCTGAGGACCTCTTCATCTTTGACGGCGTATTGGCCGCGGATGAGGATGTGAGCTGTGGGCTTAGTGTCAGCTTTCTCCTTCATGACAAGGGTGAAAGTTCCACGCTTTTCGATCGCCGATTTTTCGTTTTTAACGGCAATTAATTTGTCATGGAGAGCTTTGGCTACTTTGTCTTCGTAATTGAAGTAGTAGTTGCGGGCTTGATCGACGAGTTTGGCGGGGAATTTAGCCGCTTTTTTGTGCTTGTTGATACGGCCATTGATAGAAAGTGCGATCACTTCTTCGGGTGTGAGTTGTTTATTGAAGATCTGTAGGCTGTGAAGTTGTCCCTTGTCGAAGTAGTCACCGTCATGGCGAGAACCTAGCAATAAGGGTGCTTTGGTTTTGATCGTTTCAGTGAGGGTGTTGCTATTTCTGCTGAGGTCCTGTCTTTCACCGTTGATGTAGACTTTCACGGCCCAGACTTTCTTCGAGCCTCTGTAGGTGATGAAAATGTGGTTCCACTCGTTAGCTGGTAGAGCCTTTTTTGTGGTGACTGTGACATGGTTGTCAGGAAGGGAGTGGATCAGGTGGACAGCCACTTTGCCGTCTGCATTAATGAATGCGTCATAGCCACGGCTTGAGTCAGCTGTGTCCATTTTTGAAATGATACTGGCGGCTTTCCCCGCTGGATTTTTGACCCATGCACCGAAGCTGAAGTACTGGTCATTTTCGAAATCTCCGAGATTGCCGAGGTTGATGTTGTTTTGATTATCGAAGAGTACGGCTTGACCCTCTGGGCTGCTGACCCATTGGAGTGGTTTTTTGCTGGTGTGTGTTTTCCCAGCAGTGTCGGTGAGTCCTTTTGATTTGCTGGTGAGTGGAAGCTTTATGACCAGTGCGTCTTCGGCGATTTTGGCGTTGTCCGTTCTCTTGTCAGATTTGAGCCAAGTTTGGAACTGGCTTTCTTGCTCAGTTTTGTACTTTTTGAAAGCTTCTTCGGCAGCCTTGATGTCTGAGTCTATGCTAGCGTAGCGGTCTTTATCTCCGTCGGCAGTGATGAGTAAGTTTGGCGGATGCGTGGCACTATTGCGATCTAGTGCAGTCATAGGGGTGTTGCGGAAGAATGCTGTGAGTTGGTAGTTCTCTTTGGTGGAGATCGCGTCGAACTTGTGGTCGTGACATGCCGCACAGCCAGCGGTGAGCCCCAGCCACGCTGACGAGGTCGTGTCGACGCGGTCTTGAGCGTAAATGGCATCATATTCCTCAGCGATGGCTCCACCTTCACCGGTGGTGGGGAGGCAGCGGTGGAAACCGGAGGCTATCTTTTGCTCTGTGGTGGCGTTGGGCATCATGTCGCCCGCAATTTGTTCGCGGGTGAATTGGTCAAAAGGCATGTTGCTTCTGAAGGCGTTGATTACCCAGTCACGGTAGGGCCAGATCGAGCGGTAGTTATCAATATGGATACCGTGGGTGTCCGCGTAGCGTGCCACATCGAGCCAGTGCCGGGAGAATTGCTCGGCGTATGCGTCAGTTTTGAGGAGTTGGTCTACTTTTTCTTGGTAGACGGTCTCGAAGTCACGTTTGTCATTGAGGAAGCTTTTTGCCTCTTCAGCCGTGGGCGGGAGGCCAGTGAGGTCAAAGCTTAGGCGTCGCAGAAGGCGGGCTTTATCTTGATCACCATTTGGCTTGAGCCCAGCTTCTTCGAACTTGCTAGCAATGAAGTGGTCGATCGGGTTACGCGCCCAGTCTTTAGATTGAATAGTTGGCAGTGGTTCTTTTTCTGGTGCGATGTAGGCCCAGTGCGCCTCAAATTCTGCACCTTCTTTAATCCATTGGCGGACCATGGCAATTTCCGATGGGTCCATGATTTTGCCATGTGGGCTCTTGCTAGGGTGTGGCGGCATGACAAGCTCCGCGTCAGTGCTCTCCATAAGTTGGAGTAAAAATGAATTGTCTGGATCGCCTTTGATGATGACTGGTTTGCCACTATTTCTGGCGGTGAAGACGCCTTCTTCTTGGTCGAGCCTGAGTGGTTCGTCCTCTGGGTAGCGGGTGCCGGAATCCGGTCCGTGGCAATGGTAGCATGAGGCCGAGAGGATGGGCTGGATGTGCTCGTTGAAAGATATTTTAGTAGGTAGCTTGGTTACCTTCTTTTGAGCTACTTCACCACTGGGCTTTTGCGTGCTGGGGGCCTCGGTTTGGGGGATGGGCTTTTCTGAGCAGGATGCTAGAATAAGGGTGCCACAGGCTAGAGTGAGTAGTCGGTTCATCATGAGTATGTCTGTCAGACGTTGTCTGAATGACGATACATCGGATTGGTGATTATTCTATCATTATTTTGTTCTTAGTTGCGAAATTGAATTGGTGCTTTTTAGATTGAATGTGAAATAATATGTCGCGTCTACGAAGTAGGAATATGAGAGGAAATAAATAGACGATTGTTTAAATTCGTCAACCGTATGGTGTTTTCTCGCTTCGAATGAGTCATCGATTTGAGAAGCGAAATGTTGATTTTTTTCACAGTCATCCCATAGCAACTCAATGAGTAGCTGTAATCCTTGAGTTAGCGTTATTTTTTGACCGATTCGGCGACTTCGTTTTTTGAATTTCAGAAGAGACGTTCTTTATTTACTGGCTTCCTGCCCGCGTACTGTCCCATAGAATCATAGAGCAAAACCTACTAGGTATGATGTCTCGCAAGCTACCCGCATTCGATAGATGCCACCTGCTGTCCCATAGGGCTTTAGCAGGCTCATCAGATTTATTTGATCCCAGTCCACCCCACGAACTATCGCGAGTAGACGTGAAAAACTGTGAGGCCAATCCGCTACTTGACCTTGAAAACGCATCAAGACGTACAGAAGCAAAGCTGCCCATAGTTGCCAGCGTATCGCATGCTTACAGTGCCCGAGGAAGTCACAAACTTGTAGAGTCTGCTTGATCTGCTTAAAGAATACTTCGATGCCCCAGCTAGTCTGATAGAGATCTCCCACACTGCTTGCCGCCCAGTCTGTGTTGTTGGTGATAAAGACCATCACCTTTTGCTTTCCGTCAACGATTACAATCATCTCGACTCGGCGCATTAGCGTCGGGTATTGTTCCTTACTCTTTGGTGTTTTCAAAAGGATGAGATCGTCACGCAAAATGTTACCCTTGGCTTCTTTAGCAGCTTTTTGGGCACTGTGTATGCCATGTTATCCTTGGCTCTAGTCAGCCAGAAGACTCCCCGTTGGCAAAGGCCGTAGAGGTGAGTAAAGTTCACATAGGCCTTGTCGAATAAAGCAATCTCGCCTTCCTGAAGCTGAGCGCAGAGAGCTGGCGCGCGGGTGTCATCGTGGTGGCTAGCCTCTTCGATAAGAGCAAAAGACGGCAGAAAGCTCTGTAGGTTCAAACGAAGGTGGAGCTTCGCGGCTGCCTTGCGGCGGCGATGCTTCGCCCAACTCATGCAGTTTGCTACCAGAGCTATCGTCGAGGAGTCGACCGCGTAAATCGCCTTTTTGAATCTTCTTGGTAAGCCTTTGTATCGAAGACCGAGCCCTCCAGCCATCTTGTGCTCAAGATCGGAAAGTACTTCCCAGAATAAATCCTGGATCATGTCGCTGTTGCGAGTTTTGTTAGCATGAGAAAGCGTATTTCGAATAGGCGCCACGGCTCCACGAAGGCTACCTAACCAACGTGAATGAATGCGCAGGGTGTCGCAAACATCATTGAGTCCGATGGAGTGTGTGAGCTGCGAGAAGATTAAGCTGACGACATGACTCCATGCAGTAAATGTCCGAGCTTGTTTATCTATGCCATGTTTGCGAGCTAGTTTACTGACTAGAAGTGGAGGAATGAGTTTGCTGAGCTGAGTGAGCACAGGCAGCTTGTCTTTGGCTGGTTTATAGTTCATCAGGTCGATCCTAAGTGGGATCGGCCGCCAGCGACCTCTTAAAAATTGATCAGCCTATGGGATGGCTGTGAACTGAGGAGTGTGTTTTTGACCGTAGGTGTGGCACCCGTTCTCGATCATGTGGTGTGATGATTGATCGATATTGTTAGGGTCACTGGGAGTTTTCGTTTAGATAGAGTTTCCAGTCATTGAGGCTGGATATTTCGCCGGCCTTTGTCCAACCGTAGCCGGCTTTATAGCTGACCGCGCCTTCGCTATCTGTTTGTAGCACGATCAAGATGTGGCTTTGGTCGTTGGTGTTGGATTTTACGGTCTTTATCTCTTCAATCAGTTTCGGATCAACCACGACTGCCGTGCCTAGTTCGCTATCGGCAATCTTCTCCCAGCACGCGATCCAGCCCTTTTTGTTGTTTGAAGAAGGCTGAGCTTTACCATCGTGAGTGGTCAGTCCGATACAGACCGGCAGTAGGGGAGCGATCTTGCCATTTTTGGTGAAAACGGACCGGACCTCGAACAGCCGCTTGCCTAGCTCAATGGTGATGGTTTTTTGCTCGCCGTATTTCACGCCATTGATTTCGTGCTCATAGGAGAGCTTAAACTGCGATCTTTCTGGCGAGCACTCAATGACTTCTTGTTTAGTATAAGTTTCCAGCGGCTCACGCTTTCCGTCGAGCCAGATGCCGGTTCCACCGCAGCCAGCCGAGGAGCCAACGTGGTATGGGTCAAAGCCTTCACCCCAGTCGGTGTGATAGGATTTTGTTTCCATCTGGCCGTACCACTTATCGATGATCGGGTATTCCACGCGCTTCAGCCAGCAATCTATTCCGCTGTTTTCGGTTCCCTTGCGAAGCTTTGGTCCGTAGACACGAAAGGCGATTTTGTCGTTCTCCCAAGCAAAATCATCGAGTCGTTCAGGCACATGGCGGCAAAAGGTTTCAGCTTTTTCAGCCACAGCTGGTGTGGTCAACAAACAAGCGATGCCTGTTGTTATACGAAGTGGCCGCAGGGCTCTATGAAGTTGTTTGGCTAACATGATATGGTGATTTCTTTAGTGTGTTGATTAGCTGTAAAACAAAAAAACTAGAGTGGTGTGGGTAACCTCGTTTCGTTTGATCACACCTTCCTTGATAGGGAGGAACTAGTGTTTTATTTTTCCTAAATGGATGGCATCTTGGACTGTCATGAGTTCCCCATTTTTCTCAGCGGATTCGATGGATTTGATCATGTTGTTCCATGGTTTTTCGAATCGTCCTTTGATGTCCATTTCTTTGAGTTTTGGCAAAACGGCCTGGGCATTGGCACCGTATTTGGGGAGGACAGCCATCAGCATACGAATTTTGAAGCCGAATTTACCGGCCTTTGATTCTAGGGTTTCGAGTGCGTATTCGATTCCACCCTCGATGTTGAGATTGGCGAGGAGGGTGATGCCGTTGGTTTTGGGTCCTAGGTTGTGGTAGGCGTGGTAGTAGGTCCGGTCCTTGTCTTCGATAATGTAGATAACCTTGTCGGCTACGCGGTGGAAGTCCTCTATCGGCATGTTGAGAATCAAGCCGGTGCCTGCGATTCGACCGACGGCGCGGCGGTGGTCGAGTAGCTTGAGCACCGCGGCGTAAAAGAGTTTTTTATCAGTGATTAGCCCAGCCTTGAAGGCGTTGGGGAAGGTGGAGTTTATCGTGTTTCCGAGGAAGCCATTGCTGTGGCCGAGCGGGTCCTGCGGTTTGTCTGCCACGATAATCTTGAGCATGTCGTTAAAATACGGATGGGCGTCTTCACCGAGCCAGCAGAGGGCGCGGGCGGCGACGGCGCGGATTTCTATGTCTTCCTGCGGGTCGCGCATGATGGAGGCCAGTTGGTTTTTGACAGGTAGGACTTTTTCCTTCGGGCAGCCGTAGCCAAAGTAGCCGATTGCGCTATTGCGTTCGAACTCAGTGCCCTGTTTGAGCATTTTAACGATTGATGGCATCAGTTTGTGATCCCTGTCGCGTAGTGACCAGACGGCTTCGAGGCGGACTTTCGGCATCGGGTGTCCAAAGCTGGCGAGGAGCTCCTCGTCGCTCATGCTTTTGAAATCTAGTGTCGGTAGGGCGATGATTTCTTCGACTTCTTTGCCTTTGAGGAAAATTGACGAGTCGGCATCACGGCCGGTGATGTGGAGCTTGGCACGTCCTAGGCTGAGGTTGAGCAGGTGTGAGCCGGCGTCGCTGAGTCCACGGTAGGAGAAAATTCCATTCGGGTAGCCACAGCCGTCGTAGGTGTAGTTGCCATCCCAAGTGCGGTTGAGGGTGTGCAGCCATTTGGTTTTCTTAAAAAAGGCGGCGGAGGTGGCGGGGCCAGCTAGGTTGGCGCCGAGTCCGGTCCATAGTTGGTTGAAATAGTGGCCAGTGTGGCCAGTTTCCATGATGTTGTGCGAGGCCGCTGACATCTGGGTGAAGAATATGGCTCCTTTTTTGTCGCCGATGAGCGCCATGGCGACGGCAGTGAGGCCGCTCATGCCGTTGTTATTGTAGGATTTTGGTTTCGGGTCATGGACGCCGTAGGGGAGTGTGCCCTTGCCGATGAAGCCTTGGTAAAATACGTGGTTTTGTTTGATTGCAGCTTGGATCTCTGGGTGATTGATACCGCATTTTTCGGCTAGGAGGAGAGAAATGAAACAGGGCAGGCTGGATTGGTTCATCTGGGCGTAACCCGGGAGGCGGCCGTGAAGTTGGCCGTTGTTGATGTCGAGCGTGGCCACGCCGTGCCCCCAAAGTCCGCCAGCATCTCGGCCCTTGGCCAAGGCCACCGAGTAGGCTTTGATGGCCGGTAGGACAAATTTGTCGCCAGTGAGCAGGTAGTATTCGCAAAGTAGGAGGTTGGTATAGCCCCATCCCCAGGCGGTGCGGACATATTTATCAAGTGATAACTGTATGTCTGGCTGGGCCCACTTGGCGGCGTGAATGGCTTGCTTGACCACCTCGATGTATTTTTTTTCACCCGTGGCCAGTAGACCGAGCAGGCCGATGTTCATGTCTCCTCTGCCAAATTTTTTAGATTGCACAATGGCGTCGGCTGTTTGTGTAATGAGAGCATCGGTTTTCGGGCAATTGTAGGGGGCTGTGTCGCTGTAGCTTCCGAGCACCCCGAGTTTGAGGGCAACCTTTTTACCATCCTTGAGAGTGAGTGTGAGCTGTCCTCCGCCCTGCTTGCTTTGAGCTTGATCGATGGCGGCGGCGAGTTGTTGGCGGGTGCTGTTGGCGAAAGTAATTTTCCCGGCAGCGGTAATAATATCGCCGACCTGGATCTTTCCAGCAGCCGGTGAGTTTTCGATCACCTTGGTGACTTTGATATCCTTGGGCGATGTCACACCCAGCAGCCCAGTCGGCCCGAGACTGTGTTCCTTATGCTCGATAAATCTAGCCTGGAGAGCGCTTGTGCTCAGCAGGGCAAGGGTCAGAACAAACTGTAGTCGGAGTGATTTTTTTAGATTCATTATTCAGGTGATGATGGTCGAGTGCTGTCGTAACGAACTGCATACGCAGCTTTGGTTGGGATTCTATCTTGCTGCAATTATTTTGTGGACCCCTCTCTAGCATGTGAATGGCAAGTTGGCAGCAATTCTAAAAAATATGTTATTGCTGTTTGTGGCGTTGTATAGAAGGTTTCAAGCGACTTTATTGACCAAAGAATCACAAAATAATGAATAAGATAACACGCATTCGACAGACATTCACCGGCCTATTGTTAGGAGCAATGATAACAGGAGCATCTGTCCCAGCTCTGGCGGCGGAGGAGAAAAAGCAAAAGCAGGAGAGCTACACGATTGGCTTGTCGATGTATTCGCTGCGCCATTTGTTTAAAGATGGTAGTTTGAAGCCGTTGGACTATCCAGCATTTGCGAAAAAGACATTTGGCATCACCGAGATTGATATCTGGGATGGTGGGTTCCCGGTAGATAAGAGAAACGATCTCAATTTTTACAAAGAGCTGAAAAAGCGTTCGGACGCAGCAGGAACAAACATTTTCCTTGTGATGGCTGGTGCGGTGGATGCTACGGGTGAAACAGCTGAGGAGCGCAAGAAGGGTGGAGATGCATTTCGCCAGTATGTGGACCATGCTGAGATCCTAGGTTCCAAGTTCGTGCGTGTTTTCCTGAAGGCACCCGAGGGGGGGAAGCGCAAGGTGGCGATCACTAACTCGATCGAAGCCCTGACTCCACTTGCCGATTACGCGAAGGAAAAAGGCGTGATGCTGGTTATCGAACCTGGTGCGTCAACTTGGGCTAGAAACGGGCATTTCCTCGCGGCTCTCGCGCGGACAATGGAACATCCAGCTTGCCGCTTGATGCCGGACTTCGGTAAGTTGTCCGATCCATACTGTGGCACGGTGGCTATGCTGCCATACTCAGAGTCAGTTTCAGCCAAGAGCTGGGGATTCAATGAAGAGGGTGACGAGAAGAGCCTTAGTTATTTCCGACTCATCAGAAGTATCAATGATGTCGAGTATAAGAAAATTATCTCGATCGAATACGAGGGCGAGAAAATGTCACCAGTGGAAGGTGTGAAAGCGACTCAGAAGTTGCTCGAGCGTCACCGCCCAGAATAAGGTTCATTCCACTCAGAATTAGAAAAAGAAACGCATGCTGGAGTGATTCCTTGATGAGCCAATAATAATCAAGGAGGCGCCCAGCATTTTACTTCATCAGCTCTGGAGCAACTGAAGAGGCTGGTGAAAATAGAGTTGCACAATCTACCGCTAAATGGCGGTAAACATTAATGATGAAAAGAGAATTTTTTATTATAGCCAGTGCAGCGTGTCTGTTGGTGGCTCAGAGTATTTCCGCAGCCGTCACAAGCTCAAAACCATCGAACGTGGTGATTATCCATGTCGATGACATGGGGTGGCGCGACCTGGGATGCATGGGCAGCCCAGTTTATGAGACTCCGCATATTGATGCTCTCGCCAAAACTGGAACGCTCTACACCAGCGCCTACGCGGCGGCTAATATCTGCACGCCGTCTAGATCTTGCATGCTAAGTGGTTCACAGCCCTCACGGCACGGAGTTTATACGGTGGTTAGAAATCGCGGTAAAAAAGAGCACTGGAAGGTGACTCCGCTAAAGAATAACCAGTTCATGCCAAAGGATTTCCCAACGCTCGGGACCGTGCTGACAGCAGCTGGCATAGCCAACGGAGCCGTTGGCAAATGGCACGTCGGGGGGGCATCTCCCTCGAACGGTTTTAAGGAAGGTTACCTAGGTGGCTACCTTGGATTGCCGATCGATTATTTCGCTCCATTCAAGCTTCCGTTCCTACCGAAGAATGTTCCAGCTGGATCCTATTTACCACCCTATGTTAGAGCAGCAGGTGTCGACTTTCTCGAACGCCACCAGAAGGAAAGGTTCTTTCTCTACTTTTCCACCTACCTGCCACATGACCAAATCAAAAATAAAGAAGGAGCGACACTGACTGCGCCAAAAGGGGTGGTTGCCAAGTACCAGCGCAAGATCGCCGCTATGAAAAATGCGAGTCAAGATCTGCAGGGTCACAGCAATCCAGTCTATGCCGCCATGATTGAAGAAACCGATCGTTCGGTGGGCGCTATCATCGATAAGCTTGAATCGCTAGGGCTGCGCGAAAATACCCTCGTTCTGTTTATTTCAGACAATGGAGGCGTCAGCCAATACACCAGTCAAAAACCACTGCGGGGTGAAAAGTGTGAGCTCTACGAGGGCGGTATTCGGGTGCCGATGATTGCCTCAATGCCAGGCAAGGTGGCGGCAGGTAAGCGCTCGGACGAGCCCATTTCCGGTATCGATTTTTACCCGACGATTTGCTCGTTCATGGGAGTGAAGCCGAGCGATGCATCCAAGGTCGACGGTGAGGATTTAAGCGAAGTATTCTTTGCTGGTAAAGCATTGGGAGAGCGCAACCTATTTTGGAACTTCCCATCCTACAATCGCCCTGAAAACCCAGCCAGATGCCCGCGCACAGTCCTGCGCCGTGGTGACTGGAAAATCCATCATCGCTATGAAGATAACGGCTATGAACTCTACAATCTGAAGGAGGACATTGGTGAATCCAAAGACTTATCGAAGAGCCGGCCTAAGGTCTTCGAGATGATGCGTAAAGAACTTGATGCCAGCTACGAGCGCTTTGGCGCCGTCAAATCACTACCAGCCAATCCACAATATAACGCGAAAGAAGCCGAGGCGGAACGTGCCAAGTTCACAGCCGAAGCCCTACCAGCAACAATGACATCTGCAGAAGCTTTCAAGCTCTTGCGATAAACCACTAAACATCCCTGAATCATGCTTATCCGCACTCTTATCATCCTTGCCGCCTGCGTCCAGTTCGCGGCCAGCGCTGGCAAAAAACCTAACATCATCTGGATTTTTTCAGACGACCATTCATTCCAAACCATTGGAGCCTATGGCGGTCGCTACCAGAAGCTCAATCCGACCCCAAACATCGACCGGATCGCCAACCAAGGAATGAGGTTTGACCGTTGCTACGTCACCAACTCGATCTGCGCACCCAGCCGCGCTGTCTTGCTCACCGGTAAACATAGCCACCTCAATGGCAAAACAACCAACCGAGGGGAGTTCAACCACAACCAAATGAATTTTGCTAAAATTCTGCAAAAAAATGATTACGAGACCGCGATGATTGGCAAGATTCACCTCGCTGGGAAAATGCAAGGATTTGACTACTGGGACGTGCTTCCCGGCCAGGGGAAATACAACAACCCCGACTTCATCTCCGAAAAAGGAACCACCAAGCACAGCGGCTACGTCACCGACGTCATCACCAATAAAACCCTCACTTGGCTCAAAGATCAGCGAGACAAGGACAAACCCTTCATGCTCATGATGCACCACAAGGCGCCCCATCGGAACTGGACTCCCGCCGATCGGCACATGGACAAATACGAGGACATCACCATCCCAGAGCCGCCGAATCTTTTTGACGACTACGAGGGACGCGGCAGCCCAGCGCACACTCAGGACATGACGATTGAAAAAACCATCCACCTGCTCAACGACCTCAAGGTTTGGAAAAATGGTACCAAAAATCAAAAGTACGCAAAACGCAACGCCTACTACCAAAAGCACAAACCGACAGGCAAAGATCTGGTAAAGTGGAAATACCAACTCTACCTCAAAGACTACCTGCGCTGCATCTGGGCCGTCGATGAAAGCGTTGGCAAAGTGCTCGATTACCTGAAAGAGTCAGGGCTGGAAGAAAACACCATCGTCATGTACTGCTCCGACCAAGGATTTTACATGGGAGAACACGGCTGGTTCGACAAACGTTTCATGTATGAAGAGTCATTCAGGACCCCCCTGTTAGTCCGTTGGCCGAACACCATCAAACCCGGTTCCACCAACACTGACCTGGTCCAAAATATAGATTTTGCTGAAACATTTCTCGCCATGGCTGGTATCCAGGCTCCTGAAGAGATGCAGGGCGAAAACATCATTCCTCTGATGAAAGGAAAAACTCCTGCCGACTGGCGGAAATCGATTTACTATCACTACTACGAGTACCCCGCATTTTGGCATGCTGTCAAACGCCACGAAGGAGTCTCCGAAAAGCGCTTCAAGCTCATTCGCTTCTACGGCAAAGATGTGCCCAACGGCGAAGAATGGGAATTCTACGACCTCCAAAATGACCCAGCCGAAATGAAAAGCGAATACGCCAACCCGGAATACGCGCCAGAAATCAAACGGCTCAAAAAAGAACTCCAACGCCTACGCGAACATTACAAAGTCCCTGCTGACGCTTAATTCCCCAAGACTCGGAGCTCTCAAACAGCAAATTTCTAGAATTCATCAAAAATGAACAAACATCTATTCAAGTCAGTAGCCCTCACAGCTCTGAGTCTCATTACGGTTTCACTTGCAAATGCTCAGGAAAGTAAATCCTTAGAACTGGTCCCTTACCCACAAAAAGTGGAGATTCAGGCTGGCGAATTTGTCCCTCAAAAAGATTTACTGCTTAGCTATGAAAAAGGTCAGTCGGCCATCGAGCCGATTGCTAAAACCTGTGTGCTGGATCTCGCCGCTATCGGATTTTCAGCGTCTAGCAAGACGACAGCAAACCAAACCGGCAGCATCAAGCTCATCCTCAAGGATGACAAATCTCTGGGGAATGAGGGCTACCGCCTCACGATTGATAAAAATATCTCCATTTCCGCAGCAAGCGCTGATGGCTTATTTTTGGGCACGCGCACCCTGCTCCAGCTGCTGCATGATGGACCGCAAAAGGCAATCTCTTACCTTACCATCACCGATCAGCCAGAGTTTCCATACCGTGGGCTGATGATCGATAATGCCAGAAAATTCCACTCGATTGATTTCCATCTAAAGATGGTCAAGCGCATGGCTGCGCTGAAACTGAACCGCTACCAAATCCACTTCAGCGACCACCAAAGCTACACTCTGCCCAGCAAAGCATTCCCAAATCTACCGACCAAAGACCGGCACTACACCAGAGCGCAAATCAAAGAACTGGTCCAGACCGCCCAGCAATATCACGTCCAACTCGTGCCAGAAATTGATGTCCCTGGCCACGCCAAGGCATTGACCCTGGGGATCAATTCCCTGAGCTGCAGCAAACAAGTTAGCGGGAAACTCTGTATAGGTAACGAGAAAGCCTACCAGACACTCGAGACACTCTTTTCAGAGGTCATGGAAATGATTCCTGGAGATTACTGGCATCTGGGAGCCGACGAAGTTCACTATCACTCTATCAAGTGTGGGGATTGTGCTAGCAGAATCAAAAGTGAAAAATTGGAGACCGGAACCCAACTCTATAACTATTTCATCAATCGGATGTATAAGATAGTGCAGAGCAAGGGCAGGAAAATGCTGGTATGGGAAGGGTTCGATCCCACCCTGTCGCCGGTGATCGATAAAGAAATCATCGTCTGCCCATTTGACGTAAAGCACAAAGGGCACATGCCCAGTGACTATTTCAAAGCCGGATATAAAGTGCTCAATACATCATGGAGCCCGCTTTATGTTGCCGACAATATCTACATGACACCGCCTGAGATCATAGCTCTCTGGTCGCCTTACATGTTTGGTGCCGGCCGCAGCCCGCAGCCATTTGCCTACTGGAAAAAATTCAACCCAGATGAATACCAAGGGAAAATCTTAGGTGGTCAGATGTGTTCATGGGACATTGAGGAGAAAGCGGAAGAAGGCCTACTGCTAGGCACTGGTCCTGGTTTTCCAGAATATGGCCGCCCGGGCCCGCGTCTACAAATCATGGCCGAACGCGTCTGGACTGGCTCCAAGACCACAGCCAAAGACCTCCTCGAACGCGTCGGCGCCAATTATTGGTAATCTGCTATCAGCACCAACGCACACTACAAATGGCTACGAGCTAGCTTTTTGTAGTGCGCATTTTGTTAGCATGACCACTCACGGGGCATGCTCTAACTTAAGATTTTGTGTTTCACGTGGCCGTGGACATCGGTGAGTCGGAACGAGCGTCCCTGGAATTTAAAAGTAAGCTGGGTGTGATCGACCCCGAGTAGGTGGAGAACTGTGGCATGGAAATCATGCACATGCATCTTGTCTTCGGACGCAATATTGTAGGAATAGTCGTCGGTTTTACCAAAGGTGGTACCGCCTTTGATCCCACCACCAGCAAACCATGTAGGGAAACAACCCGGGTGGTGGTCACGGCCGTATTCATTCTTGGTGAGTTTCCCTTGAGAATAGGCGGTTCTACCAAATTCACCACCCCAAATGACCAGTGTGTCTTCCAGCAGGCCACGCTGTTTCAGGTCCATGACTAATGCAGCTGATGCCTGGTCGACTTCCTTGCACTGGCGTTTCACCCCGCCAGAGCATTTAGCGTGTTGGTCCCACCCTTGGTGATAGAGTTGGATGAACTTGACACCGCGCTCGGCAAGTCGGCGCGCCATCAGGCAATTGTTAGCAAAGGTTCCTGGCGTTTTAGAGTCGTCGCCATAGAGATCGAATGTCGCCTTTGATTCATTGCTTATGTCGACGGCATCCGGCACTGATCCTTGCATTCTGTATGCCATTTCATACTGGGCTAGCCGTGATGCAATCTGTGGGTCGTAAATTTTCTGTTTATTGAGTTCTTCGAGTTGGCGTATTGAGTCGAGAACTCCCCTGCGAGAAGTGCTATCAATGCCGCCTGGATTATTTAAAAACAACACCGGGTCGTTTTCAGGACGGAACATGACACCTTGGTATTCTGATGGCAGGAATCCGTTCCCCCACAGGCGGGCAAACAAAGGCTGGCCACCTTTACCTTTAGTTCGCATGACAACAAACGGCGGGAGGTTCGGGTTGCCAGTTCCCAGACCGTAATCTAGCCAGGCGCCCATCGATGGTCTTCCAGCAATCTGAGAACCTGTTTGCATAAAGGTGTTCGCTGGGCCGTGATTGATCGCCTCAGTGTACATCGTTTTGACGAGTGCGATTTCATCGACAATTTTTGCGGTGTGTGGGAGGAGTTCGCTGATTTCCATCCCGCTCTCACCATGTTGGGCGAATTCATAGGGGCTTGCCGCCACTGGTAACGACGATTGGTTACCCGACATGCCGGTAAGTCGTTGCTCGCCGATGATGGACTTTGGCAGATCATCGCCATGCCACTTTTTCATGACCGGTTTGTTATCGAAGGTCTCAAACTGTGATGGGCCACCGGCCATGTAGAGGTAGATTACTCGCTTGGTCTTTGCCGGAATATGAGTCGACCCGAGAACCCCCAGCGACGACTCCACTGCAGCCTCACCAGCATGTGTGTTTAACATTTGCCCAGCACCAAGAGCGGTGCTCATTTTTAGAAATTTTCTTCGGTCCATCACTTATCTGAGCATGTAAAATGCATCGAGGTTCATCACTGTATTAACTATCACGGTCCAAGTGGCTAGTTCCTGTTTGTCCGCTTGTTCAGTTGTTGTCTTACCTATCACCGTAAGTTTGTTCGCAACCTCAGGTGACTTTTTAAAGTAGGCGCGCTGATCGGCTAATAGTTTTTTGAGGATCACTAGTTCGTGTTCGCCTGCTTCACGACCCGCGAGGCGCACAAATATTGTCTGTAGCTTCGCCACGTCGTCGCCACCTTTAGCCATAGTCACGGCAGCCAGATTCCTGCAGCTTTCCACTACCTGAGGGCTGTTCATGAGCACGAGCGGCTGCAGCGGTGTGGAGGTTTTTTCACGCTTCACATTGCAGATTTGTCGACGGGGGGCACCAAAAATCAACATCTCAGGCGAGGGGTCATTTCGCTTCCAGTTGGTGTATAAACTTCTTCTATAGGATGAGTCTTGAGGGGTGTAGGGGTTAACACTGGCTCCACCCACGGTCTTCCCGAGCAGTCCAGCGGCGTGAAGAGCATTATCACGTAACATCTCAGCGGTCAAAAAGTAGGCCGGCCCACGGGCTAACCATTTATTGTCAGGGTCCTTCTCATGAAGCTCTTTGCTCATGTTCGAGTCCTGACGGAATGTTTGCGACATCACGATCAGCTTGACCAGAGCCCTAATATCCCAACCGGACTCGATGAATGATCGCGACAGGTAATCCAGCAACTCGGGGTGGGATGGATAGGCTCCTTGAGAACCGAAATCATTGCTCGTGGTCACTAGGCCATTGCCAAAAATCATCTGCCAATACCGGTTCACTGCCACACGCGATGTCAGTGGATGCTCAGGATGGGTCAGCCACTTGGCTAGACCGAGCCGGTCCGGTGAATACTCGGGACCAAATGGAAAGACTTTTTCAGGTGGGCTAGGCTGCAGTTCCTGCGTCAGGTCTGGTGAGCCATAGTGTCCACGCTCCAATAAGTAGGTTTTACGGCGCTCCGGCATCTCTTTCATGATCATCATGTGTTGTCTGCCATTGCGGTACTCATTGAGGTCTTTGCGTTTTGCCAAAAGGTCAGTGTAGGCTGCCTTGTAGGGCTCTGATACACGATCTAGGAAATAGGCGTAGATTTCGTCATTATTGGATGGCTTGGCTCCGGAGGCGAAGTTCTCGCTGACCTCAAGGCTGGTCAGACCACGGTCAAAAACGCGCAGTTCGTCGACCATTGATTTTTTAAATCCATTGTCGCGAAATCTGGCACCAATCTTGATAGCATTCCTTTTTTTCTTAGAGTAGAAGATTTCTTTGGTAAGGTGGTCCTTGATGACGTCTGTAGCGGTGGGTTTACCGTCAATGTAGAGTTTGATCCCTGAAGCTTTCGATGATCCATCGTAAGTGACCGTGATTTGCTTCCATGCATTCAGTGGTAGTTTTTCTTTAGATTGAATCCTAATTTCATTGCCCGGGTTAAAATGAACGAGGGCAATGTTTAGTTTGCCATCGAGCATCAACAGCTCGTAACCACGACTTGCCGCGTCGGTCCATGCGCGTGTCCGGTGAAGAATCACGGCTCGCTCATGGTGAACTGGCGTGTTCACCCACAGACTGAATGAAAAATCGCGATGACGTTCGAAGGGACCTTGCGGCCCGAAACTCAGTTCGCTATCGCCATCGAGAACGAATCCCTTACCTGATTTCCCCTCGACTAGTTTTGAATATGCCACGTTATACGAGCCTTGAGATTTAGGGTCTTTCTGGTTTGGGATTTTGCCCTTATCGGCGGCGTCAAAGTTAAACTCGGCGACCATTCCCTTAGTCGTAACGGTTCCATTCCATTTTTTAAGCCATTGATGAAAGGCAGTTTTCTCAGACTCCTTTAGCTCAGCAATCCTGGTTTCTGCTTGGGCCTGTTTGAGTTCTTTAGCTCTCATTATATTTTTTTCCTCTTCATCCATCACCGGCATGCTGGGGCTGGGGATAGCTCTGGTGAAAAAGGAATAAAGCCCAGCTTCGTCGATGTTGTTGAAGAAGGCGTAGGTGCTGAAATAATCCTTCTGAGAAATGGGGTCATACTTGTGGTCGTGGCAGCGACAACATTCCATCGTTAGTCCTAAAAAGGCGGTGGCAGCGGTCTGTGCCCGGTCCGCTACATATTCCACCCGGAATTCTTCGGGTACGCTGCCACCCTCATTTTTCTGCATGTGGAGCCGGTTGAACGCTGTGGCGAGTTTTGTCTCATCATTACTATTGGGCATCATGTCGCCAGCGAGCTGCTGGAGAACGAACTGGTCGTATGGAAGGTTTTGCTGAAATGACCGAAGCACCCAGTCACGCCACAACCACACGCTGCGTGGTTTATCCTGCTGGTAGCCATAGGAATCTGCGTAGCGTGCGAGGTCCATCCAATCGACCGCTAAACGCTCCGCAAAGTCCTGAGATTTTAGCAGTTTATCGACTAGATTCTCATAGGATTGCTCACTTTTATCCGCTTTAAATTCGGCAATCTGCTCTGCGGTGGGTACGAGGCCAGTGAGGCTGAGATAGAGTCGGCGCAACAACACATCCGGATCAGCTTCTTTGGCGGGTTTTAGTGCTTCTGTTTTCAGAGCTTGATGGACAAAGCCGTCGACGGCATTTCGACCGCCATCAAACGATTTCGCGGGAATTTCCACCACCTTAGGCAAGGGCTGAAACGACCATAGAGGTTCATACTCGGCACCGGATTCGATCCATTTTTTTAGGGTCTCGAGCTCATTTTTAGTGAGCTTCGAATGCCTCTCTGGCGGCGGCATGATTTTCTCTTTGTCCTCAGTCGTCACCCGCTGCCACAATAAGCTTTTTTTCAGATTGCCAGGAACGATCGCCGGCCCTTCACCATCGCGGTCAGATGTGGCATGCTCCAGTGTGTGGAGCTGTAATTTCCCCTTGATGTCAGCTGCATCTGGACCGTGGCAGAAGTAGCACTTATCTGACAAGATTGGCCGGATGTGCTTATTGAAACTGATGTTTTCCTCAGCAACTAATCCGCTTATGAGTGCTATGGTGATAAGAAAGGCGAGTTTCATAGATCTAGATTTTCGAAGGTCAGGCGGGGCTAGCATACCGTTTCTTCAGTTCATACACATGGATACGAGAGGCCGCCATAAATATTACATCCAGATGGAGAAAATTGCTCAGTATAGCTGTGGGACGAGTCGTAGGTTCTGCAAGCTTAGGCAGAGCTTTGTGTGGTGGCTGGGCTATTCATCCACAGATTTCATCCAAGGGGTCCTGCCGGATTTTTGAATGTGTTTCATCAGTGCTGCTGTCAGCTGTTTTGCTATTTCCCCTTTCGCTGGCAATGGGTTTTGCTCGTAGGGATCGGCTTTTAGATCGATCAGTACCATGGGTTCGAATGGGGAGTTTTGAAGGAGCTTCCACTGACCCTTGCGGATCGCATAGTAGGCACGGCCTTGGTAGCGAGGATTCCCCTCACGACGTCCCCAGATCATGGTGCGATCTTGGTTTCCTGACGTTCCCTTGAGCCAGACGGGAGCCAAGCTCTGGCCTTCGATATCGTGATTGACCTCCACTCCGGCGATCTCACAAAGTGAGGGGAGGAAATCCATGGTCATGCCGAGAGTGTCACTGCGTTTTCCAGCGGGAATCTTTCCGGGCCATACAGCACAGGTTGGGACCCGGATGCCGCCCTCCCAATGGTCCTGCTTGCCGCCACGAAGCGGTGCGTTCGACTGGGCGTGTCGGACGGAGCCTCCGTTGTCGGATGTGAAAATAACCAGCGTGTCCTTGCTGAGTTCGAGTTGCTTGAGGCTATTGATGACTTTGCCAATCTCATGATCCAGATGCTCGATAAAAGCGACATTGCCAGCTCTCTTTTTATCGAGACCTGTCTCCCTTTGCAGTACTTTGTCCCGCCATTCTTTTGGTGGTTGAATCGGGTAGTGGGGAGCGTTGTAGGCGAGATAGAGGAAAAAGAGTTGCTCGGGTTTTTTGGAACGTTGCTCGAGGAAGTCAACTGCCCAGTCGGTGAAAATCTCTGTAGCATGGCCTTCTGGATTGATGGTTTCTTTATTGTGGCGCATCCAGTTCACTCCACCGCGGAGGTGTTTGTAGTAATCATCCATCATCCCCCCGAGGAAGCCCTGGAAGTGGTCGAATCCGTGGTCGTTTGGCAGGTTCGGTGATGCATAGCCGAGGTGCCATTTCCCAATGAGACCAGTATGGTAACCTGCTTTTTTTAGTAGTGCAGGAAGGGTGGGGCCACTGGGGCTGAAGTGGCCCCAATTATCAGCAGGGTATTGGCGGATAACTCCGGGCGCGCCGACGAGGTCAGGATAGCGACCAGTCATTAGGGCTGCACGTGTGGGTGTGCAGACCGTGCAGTTGGCGTAAAACTGGTCGTAGCGCGTGCCCGCCTTCATCAAGCTGTCGAGATTTGGCGTGCGCATGTCCTTCGCGCCGTAGCAGGCTAGGTCACCATAGCCGAGGTCGTCGACAAGAATGAGGATGATGTTAGGCTTGCTGGCAGCCTGCGCCGAGCACGCGAGGGCCGCAGCGATGAATGGAATGAGAAACTTTCGAAACATTTTTGTGTAGATTGTTTTAGGTGAGAATGGTCCAAGATGGATGGATGATCCTGGAGTTCTCACCTAGCGAGTTTGCACGATATATTTAGCGAGTGTGGCTTATTTTTGCCTAATATAAATGTGATAGCCGCAATGCCAGTCCTTAGGAATCTCCTTGACCTCGTCGGAGTCCGGTGTGGCGTTGAATCCACCTCTCTCGATGACGAGGAAGTCGATTCCTTCTACGGTTCTGAGCTCCATTTTTAGCGCTTGATCGTCGTTGGATCCGACCAGTCTGTCGCCGGACCAGAAGTATCCGCGGAAGTTTTTGGACTTGGGCACTTTGCCGCCGTCGGCGAGTTGGAGAAGGTCTTTAGGATTTTTGATTTTGGTTGGTGATTTCCCTAGTCTAGGTTTGAGCCAATTGTTGATGTATTTGTCAATTTCTTGGGGGTTTCTAGGAGTGGGGTAGACGGCCCATGCCCAGGTTCCGACAAGTTTTTTGTTGGGAGTGAATTTGCCACTATAACGGTACAGGTCTGCGTCCTTGCCGCTGATAAAGGATGCCAATGTGGTTTTAGGGATCATGCGCACAAATTGTTCACCGCCAGGCATCTGCTGAACGATAGAGCCGATACGTGAACGGACGGTTTTGGCACCCCGACCCATGACGGCGCCGGTGTAGGGGTCTTTGAGCACGCCGGGCATTCCTGCGTAGGTGTTTTTGACTAGTGGCTGGGCAAAGGCTTTGACCTCTGGGCTGGCCGACTTCAGGACTTGAGCGATTGCTCCAGTGGATCGAGACGATGCTGAGTCGACCGTGAATGCTGCCGCCTTTTTCAAAATAGCAGGCAGAACTGTTTTGTAATGCTCAGGCGCTGTGGCGATTTTTGTGAGCGTGACGACCGCCGCGGTTTGTACCCAAACACTGTCGTAATCCAAGAACTCAAGGAGTCGGTCGCGGTGTTTGGCAATACGCTCCGGTTTGGCGCGGTAGAGGGCTTCGATGGCATGCTTAGCCACCCACCATGATTCCTCTGGGTTATCGACCATTGAGCCGACCAAGTCGTACATTTTTGGTGTGACTTTATCTTCTGAAAATGGACGCCCTTTGAACATTCCGGTGAGAGTCAAAAGTCCAGCGTGGCGGAAGCGTGGGTCTTCTGACATCAGGAGTGGTAGCACGAAGTCAACTCGACCACGCTTCACGACTTGATCCATCGCCATGCTCCGGTAGCCGTACTCTGGATGGTAAATGTATTTGAGTAATGTCGCGTCGCTGATGTTAGGGTCGGTAAGGTGCTTGATGACGGCAACCGAGGAGGAGTTCTCGACGGTTTCATTGAGGAGGTCATCGATGGTGAGTTTGCCACCTGCTATTGGTTTGTTGGACTGGAAAGAGTCATCGGCAGCAGTGCCCCATGGGCGCGCTGGCAATTGGAAGGTCTTGGCCCATTTACTGCGTGGAGCGCCCCAGATTTGGAGGTGCTTGCGTGGGTAGGTGTAGGTGAGAGCGAAGTAGGTGCCCCATGCTCTGTTGCCAGATGCTTCTGTGACTGAGCGATCATATCTGTCGTCCATTCCTGCAATACCGACACTGCCGTCAAATCGGCGTGAGAGCTCCATCACCCAACGTCGAGAATCTAGGTAGGAACGGTACGGTGTGGGTTGTTTTTCACGGATTAGGTTTATGGCGCCGTGGTGCCAGATTTCACCAATGCCACCACCAGTGTGAGCGGCGTGGAACCAATTGGTCGCGTAGAAGCCCTTTTTGGCTGAATTGTCGCGCGCTTTAGCGTAGACTGATGATTCGCCTTCGGGAGTGAGCATAGCGGCCACGGCCATCGCTACTGCGAGTCCACTGGTTTTACCATTGTCACGGAATCCACCTTCAGGAAGGCCGTTGCCGTAGGCCACATTGCCGTGTCCGGCAAAGCGGTAGAATTGCTGGAGAGACTTTTTGAACATGTAGTCGTCGACCTCGACTCCGCAGAGTCTGGCCATAAGGAGGAAAGTCATGCAGTTCATGCCAGAGGCGTGTACCTGACCAGTTCCGGTAGAATAGGTGAATGCAGCGGGGGCACCGCGGCCACTCCAGCCGCCGTTGTACATGTGCACCTTGAGCTCTTCTGTCATTTGTTTGATGACTGGGAGCACGGATTTGTCACCCGTGCGTAGGTAGTATTCACAAAGCCCTGGGCCCTTGTAGCCTTTTTCCCAGTTCATCCCGCCGATGGTTTTGATGTCCTTCATCCATTTCCGCACTACAGCGAGATCCTTTTCTTCACCAGTGGATAAGAGGAAGATGACCGATCCCCATTTTGGCTCATCGTCTTTCGCTAGTAGGTCGGCAAGCTTGCGGACGATTTTGTCAGATTTCTTGCAGTCGAGCGGCCAATTTTTGCTGTAGGCACCCATGACTGGAATCTTGACTAGGACGTTTCCTCGCCCCTGGATTTTCAGGTTGATTTTTCCATCAGTGGCTTCGGCTTTGGTGATGATGTCGCCAAGGATGATGCGTGGGTCGATGTCCTTGAGGGTAGTGCCGTTGATGCTCTCGATGATTTGGCCTTTTTTGAGTTTGCCAGTGGCTTCGGCGGGTGAGCCTTTTTCCACATTGTTGATCTCCATGGTCATGCCCGGACGCTTCAAGTTGATGCCGATGCCGACCGGGCCAAAGTTTCTGACCAGCCATGCTCTGTTGCCACTTCTGCCAGAGTCAGTTGGGTAGGGGTTGAACATGAGCATGCCGCCTTCTTTGTAGTAGCTAGGGGCTGCCTTCTTTTGCGCGGTGACTGAACTACAGCCGATAGCCATGGCGACTCCGACAATGAGTGTGGCAGCGATTTTTGAGAGCTTTGGTTTGATTATATTTATCTGTTTGTTCATTTTTACGCCT
>Ga0233410_10000080_pt1 | contig 30974 bp, 41 predicted proteins | sample Na_anoxic_1_MG_FD_179869 | JGI IMG/M metagenome (GOLD analysis project Ga0233410, IMG submission 179869) | Seawater microbial communities from Saanich Inlet, British Columbia, Canada - Na_anoxic_1_MG | ecosystem: Environmental > Aquatic > Marine > Inlet | place: Canada: British Columbia...
AGGAGCTGGCGCTGGCTCGCCTAGGCGAGTGAAACCGTCTCCTGAGAAGCAAGAACCGATAGGAGTGATTGCGTGATTACTACCGATTCGGAGAACGGGGGATGATGTCACTACGTGAGGAATTAGAGAATAGGTTCCGTTGTATTACGATGGAGAAGAATCCCTTGGAGCCCCTGCTTCAGGAGTGGGTGACTCGACTACGGGATTCGTGGGGTGTTGTTGTGGACAACATATCTCGGGGGTATGAACATACGGCATTGCGAGTCAAGACTAATTTGGAAGAGAAAACGTGTTACTTTTGGATCCATCTGTTCCTGTGTCGGGATGATTTCCTGGATACGGTGGACGGAGCTGTAGTGACGAGATTGGTTCCTGAGATGTGTTGGGAAGATCAAGCTGTGGCCGATACCTTTGTGGATCTTTTCGGTGGAGAACTTTTGGTCGTAGATATTGAGGTTAATCCTTTGCTTGAGGCCAGCAGTACTGTGTCTACCCAGATTGGTGTTGTTCTCACTGAGAATGAAACTGGGTTTGCAATTTTGGAGGTTGCTACGATTAGCTCCTACGATGAAGATGATGACGATCTTGGGGATAATAACGACGATGACACTGAGGAAGATGGAGGTAGGGGTGGTGGATGTGGGGAAGTACCTTGTGGAGTTGCTGCACTAGCCATTTAGGTCTTTAACGGACCTTTTGGGAATTAGAACGGGAGGTATGAGATGGGAATTCAGGATACATTTGAACGGAAACTGGCTGATGCGTACAAACGGAATGACCTGGAGACTTTGGTATCCAAGTGGAAGCAAATTTTGGTGCGGAACCGATTGAATGTTGGCAACATTTGCAGAGTGTATTCAGATGACGATGGTGCCATGGCTCGACTTACGTTCACTTTGGGTGTGGAGACCCTTGTAGAGCTTGATATGTTCTTCTTCCGGACCATGGAAGGTCTCGAGATGGATGGCCAGGAGCATGCCGGGTTTGAATTTAGCACTGTTGAGCGCGCCATTGTGGATACTTTCACAGATGTTTATTCAGGGGCTTATGTAGCGGAGTTTATGGAGTCCGCCGGGGTTAGGACCTGGTTAATTCTTGAGGAAGATTCGAAGGGCGTAGTGGCTCTACTGGTTCGACAGCCTGACTACAGCGATATTGGTTTCGCCGGCAATGATGACGATATTGGGTTGCCTTCGTCTGGGTATATCGATATTCCGGTGATTGATGAAGGCGGCGACGAAGACAAGAAGGACGAGGAGGACGAAGAGGACCAGGGGCATGACCTTTACAGTAAGAAAGATTTCTTGAAAACTATGGAGGGGCATAAACATGGTGATTACGCTGACGGATACGGCGAAGAGCGTGCTGGAGCGCCGGTACTTGATGCGGAATTCCGAGGGCCAGCTCATCGAGGACAGCGAGGGAATGTTCCGCCGAGTGGCGGGGCACTTAGCAGGTGGCGGAGATAACGATCCGAACAACATAACGTTTTGGGCGGAACGGTTCTTTAACACGATGAGCCGTCTTGACTTTCTTCCGAATTCACCCACATTGATGAATGCGGGGCGTGTGCCGGCCTTGAGTCTTAGCGCATGTTTTGTCCTTCCTGTGGAGGACTCTATGCAATCGATCTTCGCTGCCGTCTCCAATGCAGCCTTGGTCCATCAAGCCGGGGGCGGCACAGGCTTTTCTTTCTCACAGCTACGTCCTGAAGGGGATGTTGTTGGGTCCACTGGTGGCGTTGCTAGTGGACCCGTGTCCTTTATGCAGGTCTTCGACTCTGCTACAGAGACTGTTCGCCAAGGCGGGACCAGACGAGGCGCAAATATGGGGGTCATGTGCGTAGATCATCCTGACATTATGAAGTTTATTAGGGCCAAAGGTAATGGAAAGTCCTTTAGCAACTTCAACTTCTCTGTGGCCCTTACGGACGCCTTTATGCAAGCCGTGGAGGCTGGTGCTTCTTATGACTTGATCAACCCCAGGAACGGCGAAAGATGGGGGTCTCTGAACGCTCGGGAGGTCTTTGACGAGATCGCTGAGCTGGCCTGGGCCATTGGTGACCCCGGCGTCATATTCATTGACAAAATCAACGCCTCTAACCCAACCCCCAAGCTTGGCAACATCGATAGCACCAATCCCTGTGTTACCGGGGACACCCCAATCCTCACGGATTTGGGTTACATTCCTATTGGACCTTTGGTAGGCCAACAGGTGACCATCTGGAACGGCTTTGAGTGGTCCTCAGTTATTATTGAGGAGACAGGCCAAAACCAGCCCATTGTCGAAGTCGAACTTAACGATGGTGTCGTCTTGAAATGCACTCCTTACCACAAATGGATCACCAATAAACGTGGTCGCATCGAAGCTAAAGATCTGAATCCGAAAGATGGGCTGGCAAAGTGTCGGTTCCCTGTGATCAAGGGGACCGAAGATGCTGACGTGGATATGTATACCCAGGGATTTTTTGCAGGAGACGGGTCGGCTGAGTCCAACCGGGATCGACACAGCATCTGGCTTTACGGGGAAAAGAAGGCGTTGCTTCCTTACCTTTCTTTTGAGCACTCGAATGAGTGTGATAGGGACCGGATATTCCTGAAACTTTGGCCTTCTCATTTGCCGTATGGAAAGACTTGGATCCCGGGTCCCAGTTTGGTTGTCGATGCCCGGCTTCGGTGGTTAGCCGGATTGATTGACAGTGATGGCACGGTCAATAGTGGTACAAACTACAATGTGAGTGTCTGGTCTGTAGACAAGGGTTTCTTGCTGCGGGTGAAGTTGATGTTGAATACTTTGGGCGTGTCAGGGGCTGTGTATCCGGGGAAACCTCAAGGGGCCAAGAATATGCCCGATGGTAAAGGCGGAACTAAAGCATACCAGACCCAGACGTCTTATCGGCTGATATTGGGCCTGGGAACGATGCAGCGGTTGAGGATGATGGGAATGAAGTTGCATCGGGTAAAGGAGGCTTTTGGTCTCCCGGTAACGGATAAGTATGGAACCAGGGTGAATGAGGTGAGGGATGGGGGTGTAGCTGATAAGGTGTACTGTTTTACTGAGTCAAAAAGGCATTCGGGAGTTATGTCGGGTGCGTATGTCGCTCAATGCGGAGAGCAACCGTTGCTCGCATACGAATCATGTAACCTTGGGTCTATCAACTTGTCGCACTATGTGATGAACGAAGGCAGGTGTCCTGAGATTGATTGGGAGAGGCTGTATGAGACGGTGGATGTGGCTGTACGGCTTTTGGACAACGTTATTGATGTGAACACTTACCCTTTAGATGAGATTCGGGATATGACGATGCAGACCCGGAAGATTGGACTAGGGGTAATGGGGTTTGCGGATATGTTGTTGCGGTTGGAAATTCCCTACAATTCAGAAAAGGCTGTGGAATTGGGAGCATCTTTGATGAAGGGAATTGATGCCCGGGCTTTAGAGGCGTCCAGAGATATAGCCGGACAGCGTGGGGCCTTTCCTGCATGCGCGGACAGTATCTACGCTAAGGTTTACCCTATACGAAATGCTACCCGAACTACTATTGCACCAACGGGGACCTTGAGTATTATCGCCGGGTGTTCCAGCGGTATTGAGCCCCTTTTCGCCTTGAGTTTCAAGCGCCGTATTATGGATGATGACGAGTTTCTGGAAGTGAACCCCATTTTTGAGCAGGTGGCCAAGGATCAAGGGTTCCATAGTGACGAGTTGATGGCCAAGATTGCCGAGGTCGGTAGCGTGGCAGGTATGGATGAGGTTCCGGAGGACGTCCAGAGGATCTTTGTCACTGCTCATGATATTGAATACAGATGGCATCTTGCAATGCAGGCAGCGTTTCAGACCAACACGAACAATGCTGTGAGCAAAACGATCAACCTGCGTCATGACTGTACAGTGGAGGATGTCCAGCGGATTTATCGGGAATCTTGGGGAATGGGGTGCAAAGGGGTCACGATCTACCGTGATGGAAGCAAGGAGAACCAAGTCCTGAGCTTTGGGGGTCGGGAAGAGTCTGAGGTGCCTCGTAGTGTTCAAGGGTTTGAGCCCCGAGTTAGGCCAAGAGAAACCCAGGGTTTTACCCGGTGCGTCAATACTGGGTGTGGCCACTTGTATGTGACTGTAAACCATGATGTCGTTGGGATGTGTGAAATCTTCTCGTCGTTAGGGTTGTCGGGTGGATGTGGCATGGCCCAGTTGGAGGCCATTACGCGCCTTGTTTCTTTGGCTTTACGGTCCAGAGTTTCCCCTGCTGCAGTGGCTAAAAGCCTTTCGGGTATCAGGTGTCCAAACCAAGGGTGGGACGAAGGTATCCCGGTGTTGTCTTGCCCAGATGCACTGAGTAAAGCCATGGAGAGTGACATCGAAGAGAAGGTGGCGAAGCATTTGTTGATAACAGGGGTGTGCCCTGACTGTCGAAATACGTTGTATCATGAAGAGGGGTGCAATGTCTGCAAGCAATGTGGGTACTCAAAATGTGGCTAAACGTCGATACAACGTTGGTGATAAGGTAATAGTGGTGACTTACTCGTTGATCCCACGTTCCGGAGTAGTGCTTCGATGTTTCTGGCACCAGGATTCCGTTACGGATCACCATGGGCACCAACGATACGAAGTAGAAGTAAAGGGTGGGGCTATTGTGGATGTTCCCGAGGGGGAACTTTGCTAGTACAGTAAGCTCGACTGTAAAGATAAGTGATTATGCATAATGCTGATATGGAGGAATGAATTGGTTGAGTCTGACAAAACGAAACAGAGTATGATTGCGTCGCTTAAAGGGATCTTTCCGTTTGCTCACCCGGACTTCATCGAGATTTGTTTTGATCAAATGGATCTTCATAATCGGAAGAATCATGACTATGCTGCAGGGGGATCACCTTTGGGGAACTTTGAGAGGGTTGGGAAGATCTTTGAGCAGTACCCTAATCTGAGGCCTAGTGACCCTGAAGTGATCCTGTGGGTGTACAACATGAAACAGATCGACGCGGTCCTCTGGGCGATGAATACGGGCCTTGAGGCCAAGGTTGAATCTAAGAAGCCCAGGTTGATGGACAATGGTGTCTACTCGATTATTGCGGTGATTCTTGATGCCATTGCTACAGCCAAAAAGCGAGGCGTTCCAATTCCGGTACTTTCTACCGAAGGAGGTAAACAGCAATGACTTTGGTTCAGCTGATCATGTACGCAGTTATTGGAGCAGGGGCAGTGTCATCTGTGTGGTGGTACGCTGTTGCGTTGATTAGGGCGGAGGCCCACAACTACGATTGCCCCAACTGTGGGACCCTTGGAATGATGCACACGGCCACTAGGATGTGCAAAAGGTGTGGCCACCAACCATGACGTATCTTGACTTGGTTGCTGAAACGTTGAGTAAGTCCCGGGGCTGTTTGGACTCTGGGATTGATAATGTGGCTGCCTTCTTGGATGATGCCGTGCGTATCTACACTTTGGGAAACGGGGGTTCGGCGGCCACAGCTGAACATTTCGCTAGTGACTTGGCACGACGGGGTCTGCCGGCCATGGCTTTGGGGAGCAATACCGCTTTTCTAACTGCGGTAGGAAATGACGTGGGATACGGATCTGTATTTGAGAAAGCTGTTGCCACGTTTTGTACCCCTAAGGACATGGTGGTAGCGTTTAGCGGCAGTGGGCGGTCGACCAACGTGATTAAGGCGGTGATTAAGGCCAAGAAGATAGGGGCTTTGACTGTGGGTGTCACCGGATCTGGGAGTCCTAATCCATTGAGGGTTATAGTGGACATTACTTTGGATGTTGACACCCGTGACCAAAACCAGATTGAGGATGTCCACGCTATCGTGTGTCACGCGATTCTAGATACATGGGATCGGAAACATCAGCAAGGGCTTTTTTGATACGACTATGAAGATGCTCCGATGTACCCAATGTGGAGACATCTTCAATTTACGGGACTTCGCCAAGTTCTGTCATTGTCGTGCAGCGGTGGGAAGGTACGTGGATGACCAAGTTGTTATTGTGAGTGAGGGAGCCATTGTATTGGGCGTTCCTGTTGAGGAGTTCCAAAGAGCCTTGGGGCGGCAGCCTCAGCAGGGGCATGGTATACGGTTCGAGTCCTTTGTAATTGCGAAGGAGTGTCCGACGGTGAAGGTGATGCCACGGTCTTACTTTCGTGGGTAAAATAGGAGGTTGAACGATGGTTGCACTTCCAGGAACCAGGTTGGCGATAGCGACAACTAGGCAAAGGAACTATGAGTTGGCGGTACGGTTGGCTTCAGCACTACGGAGTGACCTACATGACAGCGTTTTTCCGCTATGTCGACAATGTGTCCAGTGCTCGTCTTGTTGGGATAGTCTTCGGGAGATTGATTCAATGAAACTAAAGTCCAGTGACACTGATGGACATTTGGTCACTTGCGACAATTTCCATGCCAAGGTTGTTAGTTGAACAAGCGGGTTTGGATTGCTCTGTTGATCCTGACCTTAATTGGACTGTCTCTCAGGATCTACGATCTTGAAGGCCAAAGCCTTTGGAATGATGAAGCTGTCAGTATGGGGGCAGCCCATGATATTCTGGACCACGGGCTTGATTCAGACCTGGTAAAGAACCCGGGGCGTTACTCTTCAATGTCGCTACTGAACGCCGCGCTACTTGCGGGGTCTATCAGTGTTTTTGGCGATAGTGTCTTTGCGCTTCGGTTTCCTGCTGTTGTTTTTGGAACCTTGATGATTCCTCTGATGTTCTACTTTACTCGCCGACTGACTAAAGACGACCTTATGGCATTGTTAGCGGCGGCTTTGATCACTTTTCTTATGGTCGAGGTGTCTTGGGCTCGGTCGGCTCGAATGTATCAGGGATTCCAGTTCTTCTTTATACTGTCGCTGTGTTTGCTATGGGTAGGTCATGAAAACCGAAGGCCTTATCTTCTGATTCCCTTAGGGATATCGGTAGTCCTGACCGTTTTTATGCACAGGCTAGGACTTCTTCTGCTCCCTATATTCATCCTTTACTTCTTAGGTACGGAGTATCGAAGGGCAAAGCAGAATCTTCGTCTCTTTATGCTGCTTTTGGTAGGTGGTGGCGCCGTCTCTTTGGGAGCTTACGCTATTTTGGATATTTCAGTGGATTTGGGTAGTCGTATTGGGATAACTTCGTGGATGGTGTACTACAGAGACAGTTTGTTGCTTTCCTTTCCTATTATTGTGGGTTTGGCCTTGGTGGGCATATGCCTCATGGTTAAGAAGCGTCGAAGGGTTATGACTCTCCTTTTTGTCTCATTCTGGTTTCCCCTTTATGTTCTGTCAGTGCATTACATTCATGGGAGTGGCGACAGATTCTTGTATGCCACAATTCCCGTTCTGGTAGTGGCTGCTGCCTATGCTATGGTGGCTGTTCCTCGTCGCCTTTCCAAGAACAGGCCTTGGCAGGTCTTTGCTTTTGGTGTCATTGTCGTGTTGATTTTGTTCGTGTCTGATATTGTGTTGATTCCGAGGACAGGTTACTACGAATTTGACAGGAGTCTTCATATCTCCAGTATGAAGCCAGCGTATGAGTACGTTAACGAATATCGAACCTCTGAGGACGTTGTTATCAGTATGTGGGATGGAATTGGCCAGGTGTATTTGGAGGAGGACCCAGATTACTACTTGATCGGTACGGGGTTCCGACGGGGTGATGCAGTTTACTTGCCCGAGTACGATCTGGAGGAGGTACTTCAGACTACATCTGGGTGGTTAGTAGCTGATATGGGGGGATCTTATATGAAGAAAATCGACCCCATTCTCGCCACTTTGGACCAAGTATATGTGGTCAGTAATGGAACTCCCGACGAGGCTTGGGTCTTTCACTGGTGACCAAGTTCAGGCGCGTATTCTGGTCCCCAGGTGTTTTTTAAGCCGTCAAATATTTTCTGTCTCCAATGATGTGCACGTACTCTCTTCCACGGTCGCAGGTGATCTCGAATTGCCTCCCTGTTTCGATCCACATTATTCGTAGCCCTAAAGCTGCGTCGGTGTAAGTATCGTCCTCAGGCCCATGTTTCTCTTTGCCAATCCGTTTTGCAATATCCGCTATTTTGTCCTTTTCTCCTGCTTCAACTGCGGCAACCAGCTCTGGGTGAAACACGAGCCACTGTTTGGCCCTTAAGTTATCGCTGTACCATCCGTTGATAAAGTCTGCCTGATACAAGATGGCTGTCTTACCATTACGGACAACTTTTTCCATTTACGGCGTCCTCCTGAAGGTTTGCTAACCTTGTGCCCAATAGTAGTGGTCGGAACAATTGTCGGGTAGAAGATGTCTCTGATGTCCTAGGGAGCAGGCAGAAGATGATTTGATTAGATGGTAGCAATTGTGGCACTGCCGAGCTGCTACTGTGCTCATAGCGTCAATAAATTGGCAGTAGTCTCGAGGAGCACCGCAGGTCATTAGGTTTCCCCGGGTACAGTAGCACAACGTTTGACTGTTGTAAAGACCGGCGAGCCCATGCTCTGTGACGTGTTTCGTTACCACATCTCTAATGGTGAGCAAGCCGCCTCTTTTTTGACGTATTCTATTTGTGACATGTTTTAGTCATAGCCAAGAATGATTCTTTCACAAAGGGTAACGTCGGATGTATTGACTCGGGAGTCGAGGTTAATGTCAGCCCCTGGTGTTTCGGTATCCATCATGAGGATAATGCGCTCGATCTTTGTAATGTCTGAAGTATTGACACGTCCGTCACCTGTGGCGTCTCCTCTAGGGTAAATGGCCGTGATTCCTCCTGACCAGTTTGCTGGTATCTCTTGGGCTTCGTTATTGTTCAAGAACCCGTTTTCGATGGCAATATCGGCGACTCCCTGGATCATGGACAAAGTGACATTTGCCAAGGTACCGTTGCCCGTTACTCCGGGGAAACTTGGGACATTGACCACGGCACGCCAGTGACCTGGTTCCAGTTCTGCATAGATAGAGACGGGTATCTGGGTGCTGTTGATACTTCCGTTGCTAATGGACAAAAGCGTAGCTTTTGTAGGGTCGAAGACAATGTCGAATTGCCCTGCATCAAAGTTGGTAACGTCAGTAATCATGACGGGCACTGTTACATTAGTACCGGCCAACGTGTCAGGGGGAACGTTTAGGTCAACTGAGGTAGCGGAGGCGTGTGTGGGTGCGAGGAGAAGGAGTAGAAGAAGGGTTACCCAGAGCTCTGTCTTTCGAATCTTGCAATTTGGACCCATAGGTGGTTATCCCTTCCGGTTTCCTTGAAACCTATAGCAGCCATTGCTTCAGCAACCATTGTCATAGTCACTGGTGTGTGGATGTCATTGTGCATAATCCGTTCTGCCCATTTTCCCACAAGACTGGAGGACTCGTCTGGGATGGAGACGATGACCTTGCCATCATGAGACACTAGTTTACGGATATTGTCAACCACTCCCTGTAGGCCTTGGGAGCTTAGGTGTTCAATAACTTCGTTGCATATGATGATGTCGTAGGTTCCTGGGACCTGTGGCGGAAGATTGAGGGGTTTCGTAACGTCTCTGAGGAGCAGCGTTGCTTCGGTGTGGTTCTGCAGAAAGTCGATCTTCGCTTTACTGATATCGACACCGACTCGTTGACAGTGGTAGAGGTTGATGGACGGAGAAGACCCGCAACCCAGAATCAATATACGGGATTTTTCTAAGGGATACTTGGCCACTAGATCATGGGTGATTTGGGCCACACGACGTTTCCACCAACGTTTCACCGGATGAGGTCCAAGGTACTCCCACCATTCGAAGTCGTCATCATCGACGTTGTGTCCTAAGTTCCAAAAGTCAAAGAGGCTTTTGCACTTGCCGAAGGTCCACATGGAGTGCATGGTGAAGTTCCATGTGACCGCTGCACCAACAGCCAACGTGGCGCTTAGGAAGTACCATAGGCCAACAACTTCAGTGAGAATAAGGAGCGTTCCAAGGTTGACGCCGATGCCGATACCACTGACGGTAAGGAACTTGACAATGCTGGCGTATTGGTGGAGATTCAGTTTCAGAACGTCCGTTGTAGAGCGCCAAAGGGACCAGGATCGTCCGATCTTGGAGGTCCCATTGACTCTGGGGTTGAAGGTGAACCCTACTTCGGCGTAGGACGATGGTTTTCCTTTGACGTAGAACTCAAGCATAGATTTGGCTGTGGGTCGAACTCCATTTTGGAATCCTGTCTCCAGGACTTCTCTGCGCGCGCCCCAAAACCCTGACATACGGTCGGTCATAGAGGGTGCAAGTGTCAAGGCGATCAAGTTTCCAATGTGACTGATGATCCGATTTTTAAGGGTATCTTCGCTTTGGGAGCTTTTGGTGTACCGGGAAGCTACGACAAAGTCGTGTTCTTTTAAGGCGTCGACCATAGCGGGGATCGCATTTGGAGAATGTGAGAAATCTGCGTCCATAACGATGACGTTTTTGCGAGATGCTGCCTGGAGACCCCGTAGGACTGCGTCTCCAACTAATCCGGTGCCCGGGCACACTGTGGCCCCTTTTTTGGTTGCTATGTCGGGGGTGCCATCTGTTGATCCGTTGTCACAAACCAGGATTTCAACGTTGGGATTGACAACGTGAAGTTGGTCGAGAAGAACACCAATGTTACCGGCCTCATTTAGGGTCGGAATTACTATGGTGAGGTTCATGGTTGCCAATTCTAAACCTTGATGTATGATATGTCAAGGAACGTAATCAACCAATATTATAGTTGAACAGGATGATGATATTGTAACTTCTGTACGGTTCTGATAGAATTCCAAGTGAGTAGTTAGGAGGTGGAGTACGGTGAATAATAGCTCCGTGGTTCCAATGATTGTCAGCAAGACCGTGCCTAACTCGGTCAAGGATATGCGAAAGCGTGTTTTTGGGCCGGCAAAGGTTGGCGGAAAAGCCTTGGAAACACCCAAGGGTATCTCGCTGAGTGTCAAGAAGCGCCGAAAGTAAGTAGCCCACAACTTAATAGACAGTTCCTCTCAGCTGGATTAGTTTGATCCATCGAGGTTAAGACGGAATTACCCCTCGCCCGGGTGAACTTGCGTTCATTCTGGGCGTTTGTCATTTTAGGCCCTTTTTGGGGCTTTGTGATTTGTCGACGGGGAGGATCATCATGGGAGATAGGTACAGAATGGAAGACGAGGAAGAGGCCCAGACTGGGTTCGAAGGTCTGGAGGCCGCAGTTGATGATACTCAAATCGCGATGGAAAACTTTGGCGACCGTCTTGACCAGTCAGGAATGGGAAAGGTTCCTGTTGATATGGAGGCTGATCTTCAGCGTCAAATGCAGGGTCTATCAGGACCTATGGCTGGTATTGAAAGGTTGGGGTGGAAAGCCGAGGTCCCTTCCATAGTTCCTGGGGACATAGCTGATCCTCCGGAGCCCTCCCAGCAGCTACATGACTTGCCTCCGGAAAATCCGGAAGTCTATCCAGTATCGAATACTGGCCAGATTATCGTGGGTATTACCCGCGACCCGGATACACGGGAGTACAAGGTGTTTTGGGTACATGGAGGTGAATCCCAAGAAGAACCGGCCTACTACACTGATGATCCCCAAGACGCTGTTGACACCATGCTTGCTACGGTCTCTCGGGGGCGGGAGCAGGGACGCGACATTGTTATCACCGATACAACGTTTACTCAGGGACTTATTAATAGGCATTCAGCTCCGAGAACGGGGGCCATGACTGTGACTAAGATGCCAAAAACTCGAGGCCCAAGGGCGACTAAAAGGGCAGCGTCCTTTACCCATATGAGGTAGCTTCGACAGAAAGGAATGGGGCGTGATTATATCAAGGGCACCGTTGAGAATCCCTTTAGGGGGAGGAGGCACGGATTTTCCGTCGTACTATACTGAGCATGGCGGATACATTTTGGGATTTGCTCTGAACAGGTATGTCAAGGTGGTAGTCCATTCTACCGAAGACCGGAAGATTAGGCTGAAGTACAGCAAGACTGAGGAATGTGACCTGGACAGACCCGATGATCTGGAGAATAGAGTTGCGGCTGAGGCCCTCAAATGGTTTGGGTTTGACAATAGCGAGAAGGGTATTGAGGTTGTTACTTTCAGCGACGTTCCGGAATGCAGCGGCTTAGGTGGTAGTTCCGCTTTCTGTGTGGCACTTGTGAGGGCCTTAGCCCATAAAAAGGGGATCAAGATGAATCCCTACGAGGTGTTTGCGGCTGCCTGGGAGATTGAGCGTAAGCATGCTGGGGAGTCCGGGGGAATGCAGGATCAGTTCTTTGCCTCTTTAGGCGGGGCCTGGCGGCTTCATCTCTGTAATGGTAAGGACACGTTTGATTATGATCAAGTTGACGACTTGGTGGCGCCTTTGTTGCCCCACCTTCATCTTGTTTACGCCGGAGGGCGAAACTACATTTCTCATTCCAGCGTGATTGCGAAACGTCAAGATTTGTTCACAAGTGAAAGCGACCGGGCAATGGTGCAGAATCTTGGCCAAGTAAAGGCTCATGGCCTTGAAATTGAGGCAGCGCTTCGAGATGGATCTTTGGACACTGTAGGGGACGTGTTTAATGAGCATTGGGAGACCAAAAAGAGGCGGGATTCCTGCGTGAGCAATAGTGGTGTTGACCAATTGCATAAGACAATATGTAACGGAAGTGGTGCTGTGGGAGCAAAGCTCATCGGCCTCGGAGGTGGTGGGTATTTTCTATGTTACAGCAAGGAAGGGTTGGATCATATTCCGGCTTTGAACGTAGGGATAGACTCTCGAGGCGGCGTTGTGATTTTTGACGACGAAGCCGAAACTGGAGGATAGGACTATGGCGGCAGAAGACTGGCAAGTTGAGGTTGGGAGAGAAGATTTCTTGCTGACACAAGAGTGGCAGGAGGTTCCGGAGGGTTACACCGTTCCTAGTGATGACGATATTGAAGTCAGAACCAACGAGGCGGGTAATACCGAAGCTCGTTTTCGATCAGACATCGAAATTCACGACCCTGCTACGGAAATCATTGCTCCTCCCGTGCCAGAACCTGAGGAGCCAGCACCAGAGGTACCTACCGAACCCGTGGGTACTGAGGACGCGATGGCCGATGCCCATAGTGCTTATGCTGCAGACCCATTGAACTTTTGGGATGCATGGAATCAGTTGGACGAAACGGAGCGTGTTCGGTTGGCTCAGGTATCCGGTATTGGGACCGGAGCTCTTTATGCTAAGCCTAAAATGGGCTTTGCAGACTTGTTGGATACCGTGGATGATATTCAGAAACCCAATGTGCTCTATTGGATGCACCAAAGAATCTTGCATCCGAAGGTTTTTGGCCCAAAAGAAGAGATCAGTCGATCGGTGGCACGTGGGTCCGAGATTAGACAACCCGAGGTTCCTAAGGAGCGAGTAGGGACCATTATGGAAGATATTCCCAAAGAGTCCGATCTCCGTCGGATTTTGGCAAGGGAGATTCCAGGGGAGGACAGAGTCAAGGCCGAGTACCATATGGAGCGATGGAAAGAGGCCTATGCTAGGGCTGCTGGCGTAGAGGTTGAGGATATTGAACTAAAAGAGGACGCGGTGAAGCTTTTTGGCGCTGCCGTATCTGCAGGTATTCCTATTGTGGATACATCTCCGGAGGGCCTTGAAGTTCCAAGATCTTTGACTGTGGTCAAGTTTGATTTGATACACCAGCCTGGTAAACCTGGGTATTACAACTATGGTAGTGACTTTGTGCTTGTCGCTCCTGATCGTAGAACCTGGTTTGACGTCGAACGTGGTACGGCAGAGTTGTCCCAACGTCCTGGAAGTCCTGAGGATGTCTTTGCTACCCCTAAGGGTACTGAGGAGGTGGGGAGGACCAAAAAAGGTAGGACGAAGCAGACTGGAATTCCTATGGGAGGGCCAAAGTTTGCGCGTCAGTTCCGCAAGATTCAAGGTGAACCTCCTGAGGAATTAAGAGATGCTTGGCGAACGCTTAAGGCTTCGATTCCTGCAGAACGTAAACCGGTTCAGCTTTACGAGATAGCAGAGAGCCCTGGGGTTTACGTTGTTCGGGGTGCCGATGCTGACTATTCTGTTGATGTTCGCCCAACAGTACAAGAGGAAATGCCCTCACGCCCTTGGGAAGAGATGATTGAGGTACAGGAAGATATGGTTCCAGCACCCGTAGTAAGGGCCTTGGGATCTGTGGAGCTTACTGAGAATGTCAGGTACTACCAAGATCCGGAGACCCAGGGGTACTATGTTAGTACCTCATGGCCAGTTGAAGGTGGGTGGGAGCAGCATGTCTATGCTGTTGACACAAACCCAACACCTACGGTAGGTCTTGATGACCCTGACGTGTATCGGCGTTTGGTTGCTGCCCGGGGAAGCGTTACACGCCCTAGGACTCCTGCAGAAAGACGTGAGGAGGAGCAGCGGGGGCCCATGATGCCTGGGGTTATTGAGGTTAGTCGAGACCCAGGGCGGGTCCCCCGAAGCGTGTGGGCTGCTATTGAAGCACAGGAGAAGCCTGATCCGCGCACTGGTCTTCCTGTCCCTACTTTCAACATTCCTATTTCCGGGCCTCCCCGAGCAGATCGTCCAGGTGTCACAGTTTTCCGAGACTGGGGGTTGGCGCGAGAAGCAGAGGTAGCTGAGGTTACAGGAGCACCAAAGGTTTTGCCTGTGATTTCGGTACGCCGAAAGGTTGGGCACAAACGTGTGACTGCTTTTGTTCCTACTCCTGAGGTAGACGTTACTAAGGACGCGATTGTGTATGCTGGAGCAACGTCGGTCAAAGCTTATGGGCCTCAGGGTCATGTTGTTGATTTGGGACCTTCTTACGTTGTTGATAGCGCTGTGGGAGAGCCTTACGTTGTGGATCGAAGAGGCGTGGCGTACCGACAGAGCGAGCTTCCGGGCCAGCAGGTTCCTAATGTACGATTGCTGGGCCTTAAGGAAATGGCACTGGATTCAATCCCCAGGGCTATTCGAGAGGGTATTGTAGGCCAAGAGGCCTTGTACATTAAGGAGTCCGTCGGGGCTCCGCTAGGTGTGACTGGGGAGTCTTTGGCCACACATAAAGGACCCGCAGCGGAGGTAGAGGTCCTGGATTATCTGAAATCTTTGGGACGTGCTGAGATTAATGAAATATGTGCCAACTGTGGACGAGAGATTACAGATGCACGTATGTATGCTGAGTTGGGGAGGCGTTGGAAGTGCGATCCTCGAATATTGGCCAGTATGGGTGGTGATTTCTTGTGCAACACATGTTTGGATCTTTTCAGGGGTGACAAAGTTGGGATTGTTGAGATCCATATGGCTCCTGAAGGGGCTGGATACAGAATTCGCGATTTATGCTCAGGTCTTTTCTGGACCGATGTCAATCAACGTGTCAGGGCTTTTCCATCAGTGAAATCTGCGCAGAACGCTGCGGAACAGTCGGGCATGGTTGTCAAGAGCTATGAAACATTGGATTCCCAAGGCAAACGGGTATGGCGACGCGCTTCGTACCCTATAGAAGAGGAGCCTTTGAGGCTGATGGTTAAAGAGGAGGAGGAGGAGTTTGAGAAGCCTGACCGTATCGAGACCTTTTTGAGTCATGGGAAGCGTATCTCAGTAGTAAGAGATATCCATAAGCTTGTACGGGGAATTCTGTTTCCTGAAGCTAAAGAAGGAAAGTTCGCTCAATTGACCCCTGCAGAGAGAAAGAGGGCCAATCAATTTGCCCGTGAGATGGCTTATTTGGGGCAGGAATATCGAGAGGACCTGCAAGGGGACAGGGTCCCTGTACCACTGGACGAAATGTCTCCGGAGGGTTTGGAACGGGTGCGGGTTGCCTTATCTCTTAGAGAACGTGAAGCCGAGTCAAGATACAAAGGGGATCGAGGTCAAAGGGAGAAGTTGGGGAAGATGACAGTGGTGCAGATGCCGGCAAGGACGCAACGACGCCGTAAGACTGTTCCTGAGACTCGGATGAGGAGGTAAGCACATGTCTAAGAGAAAGGGTGGAAAGCGCAAAAACAGTACGTTGAGGCAGGCGTCGTCCATCTTGCGCAAAATGGGAAAGGGTATGCAGGGGACCAAGATGAAGAAGGCACAGACAATGTTTGTTCCCGGAGCTGATGCAAAGCGTCGGAGGTTGCCTGCATCGCCTCCGAAGCAGCCACGGGGGTTCTTCTAGTGTACTACCCGGAGTTGCCCGCGCGTCGACGCCGGGCGATAGTCCTGAGGGGGTGTGGTGGAAGTTCGGTGAAGGCGGGTCGACATTTGTTGCAGGTTGCGGAGTCAACTCCCTACTCGGATACTCGAGATCAGGCTAGAAAAGATGCGTTCAGACTTTTTAGGGAGGACCGGAATGGGAAATCTCAAAAAGCTCAGGCAATACAAGCGTAAGTGGTTTGCACCCAAAACAAGTAGCGGATGGAACAAGGGCGATCCTGCCCATATCCGGCGAGCTCATGTTCTTAGAGCCCATCACGGTGATCTGTTGAGTGCTGCTCGCAGCAAACAAGCTCTTGCCAATGTCAATAGTGGCCCCGCCGGGGATCGGGAAACAGCTAAGAAGGCCGCGGCTGATGCCCAGTACTTCTTCAATAAGTACAGGGCCCGACAGGGAAGGAAACGGTAGTGGATTCTTTTATTGCGGTGTCCAATCCTTTGGTCATTGATTCGGGAATGACAATGTCTTTGTCCAACCCGAGTCTAAAGTACCTGAAGCGCAAAAGTCTGCCCTTTGAAGATGTCTGGGGAGACACTGTGAGGGCCAAGGAGACACGTAGGGTAATTGATTTCATGCGAAGTCAGGGGGTAACCCCTCCGAATCCCGGGGCGCCTAACTTCGGTAATGAGGTAGTACGCACTCAGATTTTGCTCAAAAAGGATCCTGCCTTTAGGGGAGCTGATTTGAGTCAGGTCGACTGGGCTGATGTTGCTTTAACTTTGAAGCCTATTAGTGTCCAAAAGATTCCGGCAAAGACAGCACCTCCGGTGCGTGTTTTGGCAGAGTCAAGGGGGATTGGTGCCCGCTGAGACGATCCAGCTAAGGTTTAGTGACGGCAAAACCCGCAGGGTTTCGAGGGTCCGTCCTATGAGGCCCAAGCCTTTGGGGGCTAAGGCTATTCCTACCAGAGGATCAGTAGGGGAGACAAAACGAGACGGATCTCTTACTTTGTTGTATTTGGACAGAGGTGCTATTGCTTATGCAAACCGGCGAGGAACTGATAAGACACATCTGTACCCAGAGCTAGTTGATGATGAACCTCGGTCCATAAAGGCTAGGAGTGCCATTATCCAGGGGGAGACGTATACAGGACAGGGAAGATTGCAAGATTTTGAGAGTTTCCTTCGACGGGACTTGATCAAGGATCAAAGCGAAGCTTTGAGACGTGCACGTCTGTATCCTCTCCACTTTGAGGCCTACGATGTTTTGCGTGTTAACGGAGAATGGTTGGTAGACCAGCCTTTAAGGAAGCGTAAACAGGTCTTGACTAAGTTGGTTCCCAAGGGTACTAAGGAATTGAGTGTTGCAGAATACCATCCGGATACCGAGGCTTTTGTTCACAGAATGAGACGTACAAAAGGTGTCGAGGGTGTTGTCCTTAAGGATTTGGACTCCCCTTATCGGTATGGAAAACAGGGAGCATGGCTGAAACTGAAGTTCAAGAAGGAAGCAGACGTTGTCATTACCGGGTATTTACCGGGAAAGGGGAAGCGTAAGGACATCGGTGTTCTCCAAATGGGCGTATGGAAAAATGGAAAGATTGTGCCTGTTGGAGAAGTTGGCACTGGGTATACCGATGAGGAACTCAGGGTTATCAAGCATCGTCTTGATAAAGGCGAGCGGCTTTTTGCGAAAGTTGAGTACCAAAGGGTGGGCGCCCGGGGCCGTCTCTTTGGGCCAGCATTCAAAGGCCTTCGGGAGGACATTACTGTAAAGGGAACGCACTTATGAGCCATTCCCAGAGTATCGGATCAAAATGGAAGGGCAAGAAATATGTCCATGGTCCTCGAAGGGTGGCGCCAAAGAAGTGTAAGGCTATCAGGTTAGGAAAGAGGACCAAAACGGGCACTAGGCTTGTTTGGTGCAAATTGGACAGTGGCAGATGGGTTATTCAATCGAAGATTACGCCAAGGTCTAAGGGCAAAGGGGGCAGGGATAAATGAGGAAAGCAAATGCAGCGATGTCACCGGGTGAGCGTCGCAATTTGAAGCGTATGGTAATGGTAAGGACACCACGGAAGCTCAGTGTATTGCCTAATGGGCAACGGCTCAGAGGCAATGACATCGTCTTACCGAGGGTTCGTGTTTCGCCGGCCATGACGACAAAGGGTATACAGGGTACTTTGCGAAAACCCAGATTGTTTTAGTATCCAGAGAGGTATTTATGATTGATACGTATCGAGTGGACTTGCATGTGGATTCAGTGTCGGGGACGGGAAAACCTGATGTGGCCGAAGCTGCTGCGGCTTTGAGAGATCCGCAACTTCGAGACGTTTTTGCAAGGCACAACGTAGAGTTGGTTACTGTTGAGACCGTTGATGCACCTATAGCCATGTCTGTGCAACATTTGCCTGCCCGGAGACCCAAAGAGACTAGGTTTAAGGGCCCCGAGGTGAGGCGATGGAGCTAAAGGTCGACTGCGGTCTATGTCGGAATCAGGATTTGTTGGAGAGTCCTGAGGAGTTGAAGGCCTGCATGTTGGAGATGGCCAGGGTAGCGGAGATGACGCATTTTGGGCCACCCCATATTGTAGACTATCCGTTTCCGATGCAGGCTGATCCTGATACCCCTGCTTTATCTGGGGTGTTGTTCTTGGGGGAGAGCAGTTTGACTATCCATACGTATCCTGAGTACGGGGCAGTGTTTATCGATGTGTTTCACTGTTTGCCTTTTGAATGTGTTGACCTGTTGGAATGGATTGTGAAGAAGTTTCAGATGGACAGGGGCAGTGTTGATGTCCATCTTATGGATCGAGGTATTTCGCCAATTTCCGGCGATCCGATCCGGACTGTTGCGGTGACCGAAGGGGCTACGATCATCGCGCTTAAAGAGGTCATAAGGGGAAGGAGAGTTACTCCTTACTGAAGCCCCAGGGGAGAGGGGTGCATGCTGCCCTTGCGCTCCCGTTCCAACTTAGTTGGAATCGTTAAGTCTCCTTCCCCTCTGGCATAATCGACCGAAAGGAGGAAGCCGAATGAATGCACAAAAGTTGATCAAGGCCAAGAGAGCTACGGGTAAGGCTAGCCTAAGGGCTATTAAGACCCGGGGCAAGAAGGCACGTAAGGCGATCAGGGCCAATGGCAAGAAGCAGCGCAAGGCCATCTCGCGCGCGGGCAAAAGGGCCAAAGGGAAGTAGATTATGAGACGTGGAAAAGCCAAAGTGGGTAATTGGGGTGCCCTTCAGCGGACGCTGGACGCTCCAGTAACCCAGAAGCAGGTCACAAAGCTTCGAAGAAGTGTGGAACTTCCCCTTCGAGGAAGTGATGTGATGGGAAAAGTGTACCTGGGTGGTGACCTGAAACTATCGAAGCACGCTAAGCAGGTCATTCGCAAAGGTATTCGTGTGGAAGCTCGTATCAAGAAACGTGGTAAGAACGAGCTGGATATCCAAGCAGACATCTACGGTAGGTAGGTGATTATGGACAATTATTACGTATACGTTGATGACCAGGGTAAGGTAGGGGCTATGCGTGCTGAATCTTGGGAACGGAAAAATCCGGATGAGCTTCCACGGGTCCGTGGAGGGCTCGTGGGGCCCATTCTGGCATCCAGTCCCCAAGAGGCTATCAACGTTGCCCAAAACATGGATACAGAGGAGGACTAGATCTGGTGCCTGTTGTACAACATGATGAGAAGGATTTAGCTGAGTATTGGGGCCAGTTGGGGTGTACAGAATGTGGATGTCAGGAGAGGAAAGACCTTTTGGAGGATCATGGATTGTCGGTGTCCTGTGCTGACAAACCTTGGGGGGATATTCCACACAACAGTGGCTTTATTGACTCTGTGGATGTCAGAGCTACGGTGGATCAGGGCACCGTTGACCATGGTATCGGGTTATCCCCAAGTATGAGAGGGGAATTCATATCGGAGATGGAGGGGTACCGAAACTTGGGGCACCGAGAGGCCCCCGATGATCCTGACCCCGATGACATAGAGTACTATGCAATGCGTGTTAGCCGTATGCCGGCTCGACGAAGTCGTTCCCAGAGTCGAACCATTACTGAGGTACGTCGAACCAACAGGTAGTGTTGGAGAAGGAAGGGCAGTTTGGAATTCTTTCTTGACTCCGGAAGCAAAGCTGAATATGAGAAGTGGAAGTCTGTTGTAGTGGGGGTCACGACAAATCCGTCGATTGTGTTAAAGGATGGGTGTGACATCAAGTCATTTTGCAAGCTTGTGGCGCCTAAGGTGGTGTCTGTTGAGGCCAGCGGTGATTTTGAAGCAGAGGCTCTTAAGTATGCTGCATCTATTTCGAACGCAGTTATCAAGGTCCCACTTCTTCGCCCAGATGGAGGCCATAACCTGGCAATTATCGAGAAACTCGAGAGTCAGGATATCAAGGTCAATTGTACGGCACTCTTCAGTATGGCTCAGGTAATGTTGGGGGCTCGATCCGGCGCTTCCTACCTTTCGATTTTTGCGGGCCGTATTGACGATGAAGGTGGAGAATGGCTCACTATCGTGAATGACTGTGTTCAGTGGCTGCTCAAAGAAAAAATCATGTCTGAGATCATTGTGGGAAGTATCAGAACTGTGGGTCAGGTATTGAACTGTGCCAATCTTGAGTTTCCTCCGGGATACGTTACCGTTCCCCCTGCGATTCTCGAGAAGATGGTTACCCATAGCTATAGTCTTGAGACCGTAAGGCAGTTTGAGAGTGCTGCGGAAACGGTCAAGGCGGCTGCGCGTGCCTAGGAAACTTTATCACGGAAGTCCTCATGGACGTCTGAAGTCTTTGAGGCCCAAAGGAGGAAGACCGGTTTATGCAACGCCTCGGCGAAATTTGGCTACCTTCTTCAGTATCAAGGGGGCAACGTGGTCCAACATCAGGAGACGCGGCGGCAAATGGGAAGTCTCTGGTTTAACTGCAAAGCAGTTAGGGCAGACTGGATATCTGTATCATGTGAGGCCCTCTCAAAAGTTCAGCAGGGACGGGTGGCAATACAAAGCATCAAAGGCTGTTAGGCCTCAGCGTCGTGAAGTCATTGAAAATGTAGGAAAAGAGCTCAAGAGATTGGGTGTCAAGGTGAGAAAGTAGTGTGTGCAAAGAACTATTGGTTCTGGTTGGACTACTGTTGGTCTTGGTGGGCACTTCAAGCGGTGCAGGGGCCAGCAACGTTGATGTTGTTGAGGTCTCAGGGACCGGATGGGATATCATCGAATGGGAAGTAGACGGGTTGGTGATCAACGGGACCCTGGTGGGTCCTACGGTTCAAGCCGACGTGACAGGGTCAACCTTCGTGACCCTTATCGGCTATGCTTATCGACCCAGCGAAACTGTTTACGACCCCTTCGAGGTAACCCTTGGGTACCGGGACGTAAGGATCGACAGTGCCGCCAATGTCACCTTTATGAAGGTCCGGTTCTACTACAATGGAACAGACATTTACGAGATTGTGGACTGGGAGACCTTTTCCGTCAGATGGTGGAATGGGGCAGTATGGGTTGCTTGCAGCAGTGTCGAGAAGCATGGGTTAGAGGGAGAGAATGGGTACTTGGAGGTTACAATCAACAGTCTCACCAGCCCAACTACCTCAGAATTGGTGGGGACCAATTTTGCCTTTGGGGGAGACGCATGGGAGCCTTCTTATGCCTCCTTGGAGTCCCTGGTGGACGTGTTTCCCTACGTTTTTGTCGGGGTGCTTTTGATGTTCTGTATGGCCCTAATCTATTACGGAGGGCTGGCAGGACTGATCATCTCGTTGGTGATCATTCTGGTAGGTCTGGTCGGCTTGGGAATTATACTTCAAACAATCGAAATCATATGGGGATAATATGAGAGCAATAGTACGGGAATTTAGGGTGGCAGGGGCTCTGTTCTTAATCTCTGTCATCATATGTAGTTTGATATTTTCTGGGGCGTCGATAGACAAGGATGACGAAGGACACTGGGTCCTCAGAATTGGCCCTGAGAGCGCCCTGGCAGGGGTTGATGTCGATTACACCTGTAATGGGGCAGACGACGACGTTCAGTTCCAGTCTGCAGTAGATGCGTTGCCCACGGAAGGCGGTGAGGTTTCCTTCTTGACTGCGTCAGGATCTTATGACTTCAACGCTACGGTATCTCGTGCTATCGATGACATCACTATTTCGGGTCTGGGAGAGTCCTCCTACATCACTGGTAATGGTGTCATGTCCCTCTTCGATGCCGGATCCCAGTCCGGATGGACTTTCAGACACCTCAAAGTTGACGCCGGGGGCATCGATGTGTCAGGGGCCACTAATTGGCTCTTTGAGGACGTCTGGATTGGGTCCACTTACTACGCCTGGTACGCTTCCTCCTCGCGACAAGTTGACCACGATGACTTGAGCGGACTTGCCGACGATGATCACACTCAATACCTTTTGGTCGACGGTACCCGTGCTATGACAGGACCTCTTAATCTCGACTTAGTGGGGTCTGCATCAGGTCAGATTGTTAGAACTGGTGATTCTAATGCCTCATTGGCATTCAAGGGAAGCTCTGTGTCCGGTGCTCAAATCTCTATACAGGGAAGAGATCATAGTGGCGGAGGGCAAATTCGTTTTCATGTAACCAATACGGCTAAGGATGGGATGCAACAATCCTTGACTATGGAGGCAGGGGATACTGCTATATCCAAGTTCTATGGCGACATCTACTTCCAGGGTGCCGCTGCTGAGGCCTTTGTCATCAAAAGGTACGAGGAAGACGATGCTTATCTGTCTTTACAGGGCGGCAATTCGTATTCTTCGTACATAAACCTTTTCGGTAAAGACCATGCTTATGGTGGAGAGCTTCGTGCTTATGTGACCAATACAGCGGGCAACGGCACCACAATGGCTCTTCGCTTGAACAATGGGGATACTCCTGACATTCATGGATACAGCAGCGTGTATCTCAATGCTTCTGGGTCCGAGTCGAGAGCTGTTAGGATTTATGGTACCGATGCCGGTTCTCTCTATTTTCAAGGTGGAACAAATACTGGTGCTTCCCAGATCTATCTATATGGAAAGGATCATGCTAGTGATGCTGGGGAAGTACACATACTGACTTCTAACACAGCTGGTGATGGGACCACGACGGCTTTGCAATTGGACAAAGGTGATGACCCTTTAGCTACTTTCGGTGGAAGGATTCACACCTCTCCTGATGGGGCCAATAATGGTCATGCTATCGAGTTTGCTTCGGGGACCAGTTACAACGCTGATTGGATCATTCGAAATCAGGCTGACACCCTTACCTTCTATGAGGAAACTGGGGGAACCATAGGTCTACAGTTGGCTGAGGCTGGAGGCGCCGTTACTACATCTGGGAGTTCTCTGGTGTTTGATAGGGGCGCAGGTGAGGGCGCTACTATCTACGTTGATAACGATGATGGGTATTTGAAGTTGAAGGGCGGTCTCAATCATGGAGCATATATTGACCTAATTGGCAAGAATCATGCTCTTGATGGTCGACTCCAGATGTATGTTCCTAATTCGGCAGAGAGTGCAAGCACTCTAGCACTTATTCTCTCCAAGGGTGATTCTCCTGAAATGACTATTTTTGGGGATATCAGCATGAATGGGGCTTCGGCCAACATGATCGACCGAAGTGTTGACAATAGCTATATTCACCTGGAAGGTGGAATTGTTGGAGCCAATAAGAGTGCGAGGCTCATGATCTATGGGTGGAACGGGGGTGGAAACGGTGGAGACATTGTATTTCATGTTCCGAATGCAGCTCATACTTCTCATGTAGAAGCTTTGCGTATAAATGGAGTCACGGCTAATCCTTCGATTACTTGGTCTTCAACGACCCGATGGGCTAGCCAGATGGTCTTCAGTACTCAGAGTGCTCTAGAACGGGATGTTGACAACAGTTTCCTTCAGCTTCATGGAGGCCAAACCAGTGGGGCCTCTCATTACATCTATGGGAAGGATGCAGGGGGCAATGGAGGTGGCCACGATTTCTATGTCACCAATACTGCAGGGGATGGAACACTTAATGCTTTCCAGATCCAAGAGGGGGATGAGCCAAGATTGGTGCACCCCGCCGGATCGAGTTGGTCAAATCTGATTATGGCCGACTCTGGAACACTCAAAGGGATGTCCAGTGATTCCATAATGTACATCAAGGGTGGAAACAATACCAAGTACAACGGTATGTTCAAGCTCTATGGTGGCGAGCATGCTACTTATCCTGGGGCTGTAGACATTCTGACGGCCAATGCCGACAGTTCCAATGAGGTTCTAGCTGCGAGGTTTACGCGGGGGGCTACGCCGGCAATGTATACCTATGGCAACATGTTCCTGGCTGCTGATGGTGTTTCAATCCAGAAGACTGGCGATGATGACAAAATTAGCATATATGGGGGAGCTTCCTATCCTTGTATTGTGTCTATCTATGGTAAGGATCATGCAACCGGTCCAGGGAGATTCAGTGTTGGAGTTCCCAATGCGGCTGCGAATGCTGTAATTGGAGCATTTTATATAACAGGAATGACTGATACTCCTACTATTACCGTCCCTTCGACATCCCGGTGGAATGGTAATCTGCAGTTTACTAGTGCAGATCCAACCATAAGAAGTGCGGTAGATAATGACAATCTCAACCTTGAGGGTGGTGCAACCTTTGGTGCTAGGATCCAATTGAATGGGAAGGATCACACCAACGATGGCTACATGTACTTTCAGGTTCCTGACGCTGCTGAAACGGCAATGGTGAATGTTTTGACTTTCTCTGGGGGTACAGATAATCCTGCTATCACTTTGAGCTCTGCTGCTCGATGGGGCAGCACGATTTATACTACGAATGACAACTTTTTACGGCATGCCGATGATGCTAGCGCAGTCTATCTTCAGGGGGGAGCTAATGGTTATGGTGGTCAGGTAGCCATTTATGGATCAGGAGCCGCAAGTACCCCTGGAGATGTAGCTCTGGATGTTTGGAACGGGGCAACAGGCACTATTAGGGCTTTGCTTCTGGACGGAGGAACGGGTGCGGCCACTTTTGGTGATCGTATTGAGAGTGGTGGGGAACTGTACATGCCTTCGGCCACTACGATCCGAGTGAATGCCCAAGATTCCTTCCTTCCTCTCAATGGTGGGAGCACGTCGAAGTACTCCGGGATCATCTATCTCTATGGCCATGACCATTCTGGAAAGGGTGGGGATATTGAATTCATTAGTGGAAATGCTACTGGGGGTTCCTACAGCACGGTGATGAGTATTGAGGGAGCTACAGATTCCCCCACAGTCGAGGTGAACTATCCTTTGAACGTGGATGGTGCTGTTGACCTTGGATCGACTTTGACCATAGGAAGTACGATGGTCAGTGAAACAGGGTCCAGTCTGAAAAGGAGTGTTGACAACTCTTATGTGTTCATAACGGGAGGAAGCACGCTGAACGCCGGGGGAATCTTCCTTTATGGACAAAGTGCCGCCAACAGTGGCGACATTTTCCTCAATGTACCTAACTCGTCAGGATTGGGATCCGTCAATGCTATCTCTATTGATGGTATGAGCGATGATCCTGAAATCAATGTCCAGGGTGACATCGATCTCAATCAGGAGATCATCAAGGACACGGGTACTGTCAACAAGACCATGTTCATCCCTTCTACTGCTTATGCTACTGGATCAGGTAGTCTTGGCTACTACGGATACGATCTTGTTGATGGAGGTCAAACCTGGGTTACCTGGGGATTCCAGATGCCGGAAGACTACGTCTCTGGAGCCTCGTTGGATCTGGTGTGGTACGAAGATTCAGGCGGTAATGCCACTGGGAACATGTATGTCGACTGGACGATCGACTACGGTGCAGAGGGCCAAGCTTGGAATGTGCATACGGATACAACTGGGTATGAAACCTTGGCGCATAGTGGATCTGCCGAGGACATCAACGAGTCTGGGGTCACAGCGACCTACTCTTCGTTGGCCGTTGGGGATTATGTGATGCTCAAGCTTGAACGAAACGGTGGGAATGCCGCAGATACAATCGGTGCAGACGTGTGGGCTCGAGGCATTTTGCTTTCCTACGTTGGAGAACAAATTGATGATTCATAAGGAGGAATAGTCAGGGGACTGGGCAGGTCGAGGAAATCTGAAGGAAAAAAGGGGCTTCAAATGACATTGTTGATTGTGGGATTGGTCTTGGTGTTCGGAGCGGTTTTGGGAGTTGTGACATGCATAACGACGAAGTACAAAGCGTGGAGTGGCCTGGCGGTAGTCTGTTGTGTCGGCGCCATTGTGATCATGTTCGCGTTGTGGACCGTCTTAGGGTTATGGTCCGGCGCCAGGGTTCAGTCCTTAAGGACCTTCTCATCTCAAACTGTTGGGTGTTATGCCTACTTGGGAGGGGAGACAGGGAATCCAGAGTTGGCTCAAGCTTTGGACGAGTACAACAACGATCTAGCGCGGTACAAGTCGTGGAATGGTCATTGGTTAATGGGGGCGTTTCTATATGATCCTACGGGAATCGATTACATCACGATTTCACCCTCAGATACTCCAGAGGAGTAAGAGTTGAATGTGGCGAAACGTAGTAGCAATTGTGTTGGGGTTCTTTGTGGCCTCTTTGATCGTGGGGATGCCTTCGGTCATGGCTGTTTACGACAAAGTGTCCCAAAGGAACGTGGGGTACATTGGGGTTTCGAATACCACCGTGTTTTTGGACATGGATGGAACTGGGGCGAGCATTCAGTACGTTGCGTCAGGAACCTTGCTTAGTGTCACAAATAGCCCGGGGAGTTATGGATATGGAACAATCAACGAGACAAGTACATCGAATACAGGACTTACCCATTTCACCCTGGAGAATGATGGCACAGTGCCGGCTCATGTCACGGTCCATGGAGATGACTGGACGGGGGCATCAACAACTTGGACGCTGTCGGATACGGCGACCCCAGGCGACAGTGTTCATGGATTGAAAACAGGATTGGAGGGGGGTTCGTACAGCGTCATTGTCAAGAAGACAGCGCCGTACAATACGTTGAAATCAGATTTGGCTGTCGGTGGAAACCAGGGTTGGGGCTTACAGTTGCTGGCACCGACAATCATACCCAGTGCAGCTGAGGTATCCGGAACGATCACCTTGACTGCGGTGGCAGTGTAAGACATTGAGGAGGGCAGACCTAATGTGGATTCGGATTTTAGGAATAGGGTTGATATTGATGACGACACTGGTATTGATGACACCGGAAATGGTGGGAGCAGACCCAGAGGACAATCGGTTTATCGTAGCTCCCACGTTACTTCCTGTGGACTTTGAGGGTAATGGCACCCGGTATTCAATGTTGCCCCTGCAGATTTCCAACAAGCTGGATGTGCTGACAACCTATACGGTGGAAATCACCCAGTATCGGAACTACACGCTTGAAGAGATCATGGAGGGGAAGGAGTATGCTGACCCAACCTGGGTTTCGGCGCTCCCGGAGTCCATTATGGTGCCCCCGGGCCAAAAAGGGGTGATCAATGTGATCACTGAAATCCCTGAGTTTGTCGAGGATGGATACTACTCGACTTATGTCAAGGTCAGTGATGGTGTCGACGATATGTATGTGATGGTCCGAATTCGGATAGGATCCGGAATCCCTATCTTCAAGTATGCGATTGAGCCTGGATACTTTCATCTTTCTGCTTCAGGGGAGGGGGACCGTACCACTGAAGAGTTAGCGGTGACTGTGTATAACACGGGCACTGGAAAGGGCATGTACCGAGGGTACGGTCGGCTTGCTGACGATCCTGAGAATATTGATCCGGAATATACGCAAGGAAGTGCGAGTTGGGTCACTCCCATTGATGACACTATTGAAGTGAGTCCGGGGGAGCAAGGGGACTTCCGGTTCAAAGTTGTTCTTCCCGACAATGTGGCCGATGGTCGATACAAAGTGTGGCTAGGGGTAAGAGACTTGAATCAAGAGGGAGCCGTTCAGGTTGAGTACGCTTGCAAGCTACTTTTGGATGTGAACTATGATGACCGACCTCTATGGAAGCGGTTGCCCTTTTCGCCTTGGAAGGTGGGGGCAACTGTAGGAGGGGGAGTTGTCTTTCTAGGAGGACTCCTTTGGTTCTTGAGAAGGGAACGAATTCAACCAGAACCCCAAGAGCCTAATGAAGCTAGGCCAGGGTCGTGGTGGAGTTAGAAAAAAGGAAAGGAGGTAAGGAATCGTGAGAAAATTGACGTGTTTGAGCTGTGCGGTACTGTTGCTGATGGCAATGTTGCTGATTCCTCTAAGTGCAGGGGCTGCTACAACGGCCACAATTACTGTGACAGCCACTGGGTCCTATGTTGACATCAGTTTGACTGGGGGCAACTGGACTATGGGTGTCATCGCGGTAAACACCAGTTACTACACAAACCCCTTGGGAGCCACAACATCTCCCAGCAACCCAGTTGTCGATGGTGAATGTCAGCATACTTTGAGTAATGATGGATCTGTCAGTGTTGATGTCACTGTACAGTATGGCAACATGACCGGTACTGGTGATCCATGGAACAATTCGGATGACGAAACCAATGGGTCCATGATCTTCGGTGCCCCGGCACAAGAGTCTGGCGCCAACTGGTCGGCAGCAGTATCGGCGAATGCCACAGCCCCCTTTAACACCCTGATCTCCAGTTTGGCAACGTCGTCTACAAAGAAGTTCGTTGTAGGCTTCCTTAGCCCCACAGCGTTCACCGACTCAAACGAAAAATCCGGAACGATCACTTTGACAGCGTCTCAGAGTTAGAGTTCGACTGCGCAGGGGCTTCGGTCCCTGCGCGGCGAGACTCAGCGCGATGCGCGGCGAGACTCAGCGCGATGCGCTGACACGCTTGCAGGGACAATGCTTCGCACGCTTGCAGGGACAATGCTTCGCACGCTTGCAGGGACAATGCTTCGCACGCTTGCATTGATGTAGTAGAATTGTAGTATTGGAGTCTGCAATGGACATGAGTATGGATAATGGTAGACCTGAGGGCTGGGCCTCAGATTTGTGGAGTCAGGAGGGCGACCAGCTTGTAGAGCAGTGGGATGCAATGCCTCCAGGTACACGCTATAACATACTGAGGACCAAGGCGACGTTGTCGGAGGAAGAGGCAGATACGCTTCAGCATAAGCCTTTGGCGGAGATTGTACACAAATTGGAGGAGAGACCTAACGCACTCTACATTGTATTGTCCTCAACTAGTATGTACGGGAGGCCAAAGCCTCAAGCTTTGACGGTTCGCCACATGCCGGCCAGAGTACCTCGTAGAAGACGCGTGGCGAGTTTTCCTATTTATGGGAGGTCTAAGTGGTAACAACATGTGAAGGCATCGACAGAAAGGTTTCTGAGGCCTCTGAGATGATTGTGCAGTGTCTCTTCCGTGGGAATAGGGTCTTTACCTTTGGGTGTGGTGGCCAAATGGCCAATGCAATGCACTTTGCTGCTGAGCTCTCGGGAAAGTTCGAGCATTATGAGGACTCGTACCCTTGCATTTGCTTGGGGACCAATGTGGTGGAATTAACCGCGATCACCAATGATTTTGGGTGGGACACTGTTTTTGAGCGCCTTATTAGGGCACAGGTGGGGTCAGGCGATGTTGTGGTCGGGTTTTCAGTTAGTGGCCATGGAGACTACTACGGCGCTGCTGTGGACGCTACTTTGGACAAAAAGGCGGGGTTCATCAACATTGTGGGGGCCGACGGCAGAGGGTATGGAGGTCAAAAGGTATTGACGATTAAGGGGCAGTGGTCATCAACTCCAGAGCATCAAGAGGAGCAGTTGCGTATCCTTCATGGCATTTGTCTTGGAGTGAAAAAAGAGATGCGCCTCTAGGGAGGTCAACAATGCCTGAGTATCGTGCAGAAATGCCAGGACAAAAGGTCGCCAAAGTTGAGGGTGCCCCGACGACAAAACATGCGCGCACAGCATATTTGGATTACCTGTCTCGGAACCAGCGTATCTCATGGCGAGATCGTGGTGAGGCTCGTCGGATGATTGATGTTGACAGATGGCAGGACGAATGGATGAATCCGGATATTGTCCTGGATTACGACATGATTACTGAGAGTGACCAGCCTAAGCTTGCTGTGGGTACTGCTATGGAATATGAAGGCGAGATGTTTGAGGATCAAGAAGACGGCGCACGTGAATACTTTCCGCCTCGGGCACAACCTCTTAAGGGGGAGAAGCTTATTAGGGCAGGAGCACCGGTTGAACAATCTCCGGAGGGTGTCCTGACTGTACGCCCGTCTATACGTCCTTCTGTCCAAACGGAACGTTTGACGCCTGATGTGGAAATGGAGGCGGAGGCAGCACCGCCGGTACGAAGGGGTCCACCGCCTTTGATCGGGGGATCTAGAGTTGAGGGGCTTGCAAGGGAAGAAGGTCAAAGAATTGCGATGATTGGACCGGAGCGGGCTAACGTGACCCGAAGTCCTGTAGGGGGTTTGTCACGGAGGTCTGGAGGCCTGTAGAGCCTAAGATCCAACGGAGGTGTTGCTATGTCGATACGAGATAAACTTGGATCAGTTTTTGGCGGTGGTCAGCCGAAGCCAGATCCGGAAGGGTTTACTGAGGTGCTAGAGGAAGAGCCTAAGAAGAAACGAAGCTTCTTGGGTTTTGCTGGTTTGGGTCGACAGGCCCGCGACTATGATGTCGACACTCGTGATTTCGACGACGATGCTCGTGGGGACGCGGCAGCCGACGCCCACCAGGCTCACATGATGAGTGCTGAAGAGATAGAAGAAACGTTGGGTGTAACCCGCCCCGAAAGGGGTATGACTATTGGCCGGGCGGGAGGCATTTTGACCCAGATGAGGAGTAAGTACATACCGGAGGAGGAAGAGAAAAAGCCTATGACGGAGGAGGAGCAACGAGCTTATGAGGAGATTGTTGCTGCACACTCTCCTCGATTAATGTTGCCACCACCGTCTTTG
>Ga0233410_10000082_pt1 | contig 30897 bp, 32 predicted proteins | sample Na_anoxic_1_MG_FD_179869 | JGI IMG/M metagenome (GOLD analysis project Ga0233410, IMG submission 179869) | Seawater microbial communities from Saanich Inlet, British Columbia, Canada - Na_anoxic_1_MG | ecosystem: Environmental > Aquatic > Marine > Inlet | place: Canada: British Columbia...
AAGAAAACGTATTCCGCGGCACTCCAGCAGCTGGCGACGTGATTCTCCTCATCGGTGGTCGCACTGGCCGCGACGGTGTGGGTGGAGCTACTGGTTCATCTAAAGAACACACAGACACAGCTCTCGACAACTCAGCTGAAGTTCAGAAAGGAAATGCTCCTACTGAACGCAAGGTGCAGCGTCTCTTCCGCAATGGTGAGCTGACTAAGAAAATCAAGATTTGTAACGACTTCGGTGCTGGCGGTGTTTCTGTCGCCATCGGCGAAATCGCTCCTTCACTGGTGATCAACCTCGATTCTGTGAAGAAGAAGTATGACGGGCTCGACGGCACTGAGCTCGCAATTTCCGAGTCACAGGAACGTATGGCAATCTGCGTCGACCCATCCGAGATCGACTACTTCCTCGCTGAGTGCGACAAGGAAAACCTCGAGTGTGTTAAAGTAGCAGACGTCACTGACTCTGGCCGACTCGTCATCACATGGCGCGGCAAGAAGATAGTGGATTTCTCCCGCGCATTCCTTGACACCAATGGTGTGACTCTCAGCGCTGACCTCCAAGTCACCGCTCCTACAACTGAGACTCCTTTAGGAAAGCCGATGGCTTCCCTTCTTTCTTCTCATTTCTCAGATCTAGAATCTAAATGGACAACAGCACTTTCTGACCTCAACTCATGTGGTCAAAAAGGTCTCGGCGAGCAGTTCGATAGCTCAGTCGGTGCAGGCACGGTTCTCAGCCCATTCGGTGGTAAATACCAGCTCACTCCTACTGACTCGATGGTGGCTAAAATCCCACTCATTGCTGGCAACACCACGACTTGTTCCTACATGTCATGGGGCTTCAATCCTAACATCGCTAGCTGGTCACCCTACCACGGCGCTGTTTACGCGGTTACTGAGTCAGTCTGTCGTATTGTTTCCGCTGGTGGTCGTCTCAGCGACGTTCGCCTCACACTTCAGGAATACTTCGAAAAACTCGGCACTGATCCAGCACGATGGGGCAAGCCATTCGCAGCTCTGCTCGGTGCTTTCACCGTGCAGAACGAGCTTCGCCTCGCTGCTATCGGCGGTAAGGACTCGATGTCTGGTTCGTTCAATGAAATCGACGTTCCACCGACACTCGTTTCCTTCGCAGTGGCTCCTGGTAAGACAACTCTCGCAGTTTCTCCTGAATTCAAAGAAGCTGGCAGCGACCTCTACCTAGTAACTACCCCACGTGACGCGAACCACATTCCTGAGTTCAAGAAGCTTATGGAAATTGCTAAAGCCCTCTACGCTACTAACGAAGCTGGTGACATCAACGCAATGCACACTCTCGCTGAGGGTGGTATCGCAGTGGGTATTTCCAAGATGGCATTCGGTAACAAGATCGGTGCAGAACTCACACTCTCTGAAGACGCACTCTTCACAGAAAGCTACTTCAACTTCATCCTCGAAGTGAAAGCTGGAGCAACACTCCCAGCTGAACTCAACGCAGAGAAAATCGGTCAGACAACAGCAGCTCAGAACATCACCGTTGCTGGTGAGACACTCGCGATCGACACACTCATCGCCGCTTGGACTGGAACGCTAGAAAGCACTTACCCGTCCAACACTGAGGTTCAGAATTCAGCGATCGAGACATTTTCATACAACGGCGAAGCCGCTAGAAAATCTCAAATCTCAAATCGTAAATCTCAAATTCGACCAAAGGTCGTAATCCCATGTTTCCCTGGAACAAATTCTGAATACGATTCAGCTAAGATGTTCAACGAAGCTGGTGGAGATGCGCACATCGAAGTGTTCCGCAACATCACTTCAGATCAAGTGAATGCTTCACTCGCAGCACTAGCTAAGCAGATCAACGCATCACAGATCCTCATGCTTCCTGGTGGATTTTCCGCTGGTGACGAGCCTGATGGTTCAGGCAAGTTCATCGCAACTGTGCTTCGCAACCCAATGGTTCGCGACGCAGTGTTGGATCTCATCCAGAACCGCGATGGACTCGTGCTCGGTATCTGTAACGGCTTCCAGGCTCTCATCAAAACTGGCCTCGTTCCTTACGGTGAAATTCAAGACCCACAGGCAGGCGCACCAACACTCACATTCAACGACATCGGCCGCCACATAGCATGTTACGCAACAACACGCATTGCATCCAACAAGTCACCTTGGCTTGCGAACACACAGGTTGGTGATCTGCACAGCATCCCATTCTCACACGGTGAAGGCAAGTTCTACGCCACTGAGGAAGAGATCAAGCAGCTCGCTGCAAATGGCCAGATTGCCACCCAATACACGGACCTAGCAGGCGCACCGTCCATGGACATCGCCCACAACCCGAACGGCTCACTCTACGCCATCGAAGGCATCACATCTCCATGTGGACGAGTCTTTGGCAAGATGGGTCACACCGAGCGTCGTGGCCAAGACGTAGCCAAGAATATCGCAGGCAACAAGCACCAGCCACTCTTCAAGGCCGGTGTTGAGTACTTTGCGTAACCTAAGCCAACCAAAGAACAATTTCAGCCGTCTTCACCTAGCGTGGATGCGGCTTCTTTTATAACTCGAAGGCTTCCTCTTCAGCACCTAAAGGTATATATAGAAGCGGGTCAGTCTTCGGCAACTGGCGAGTACCTAGCTTCAATTTTAACAGCTCATTACTCTTCAGATCACGGAATTGAATCACATTTTCCCCCACTGAAATAACCTCCAGACTGAATAAACTCTCTCCATCCTTGAGGTTTAATTGATCTGCAACTTTAAAATGACGACGTCCTAAGAGAAAGCCGTTGCCCCTGATACTAACTCTCCCCTGTAACTTGTTAAGTTGAAGCTCCAGCTGAGGCTTCATCACTTCCCCTATGTCACCGGCGACATCCGGTACGTCGTCAGTAGAAGTCGGCTTCTTGTCTAGATTTTGAGGAAGCCCGAAAGGGTCGTAGTCCCTAGAATTTATGGTTTGAGTCGCTAACCTCGCATCTACAAAACTAGGCGTATCGGATAAGTTAAATTTGGCGCACGTCTGAGAATCAGCTCCACTTAGGAAGGACACACTAAACGAGGCTAGAATCAGAAACGTTGGAGCAAGAGGAATTTTATACATAGTTGGCAATAATGGGTTAAGCATCATCCTGCCTTAAATGCAGCGATATAACAAGCGGTCAGTTTCTATTACGTCACTTGCTTGTATAAAAAAAGAAGCCCCGAACCGTGATGGCTCGAGGCTTCCCCCAACTATATGAAAAAATATTCCATGAACAACCTGTGAATTTCTCCACTCATGAACTCATCTTAACCAGAGATGATTGAAATATGAACGGCATCAATATCGCTAAATAAAATATAAAGTCAAGTAGTGATATCCCCATGATGGCAATTAGGTCTAAATATGCCTCCACTTCACCCTCTTAGTAATTTGGGCCAATCCTCATCATTGTGAATCAAGACACGAGTGTTACCACTCGGAGCTCAAATGAACCAAATATCATTTTATTGGGCTTTGTGAAATAATGCTCAATTGGGACACTGAAAACTAGGTGGTCTTCTATTTCGAATGGCCTGAGTCTCACGCCATAAAAAAACTACCCTCACTCCTTTGAGAGTGAGGGTAGTAAATAGTCACTTTGCTTTGAGCAAAATCCGAGATTAGCCTCCAGTTTTAGGGCTATTCTTTTTAGGCTTCTTCGCCTGCTTCATCTCGCCGGGAGCGGGATTCGATGGCTGTCCATTTCCACCTGGCTTGCGACCAGCTGCAATTTCTTGCTGGCGCTGCGCATCCTCCATGCGCTCGGCGAGCTTCTCAAACAACCCTTTCTTGCGTGGCTTGCCATTGTCGTCTTTCCCTGACTTACCTGACTTCTCATTGAGCTCTGGTTCAGGAAGCTTCTTCATAAGAAGAGTCTGGGCGATAGACACGATGTTCTGGGTCGACCAATAAAGCGCCAGTGCTGCTGCATAGTTGTAACAGAAGAAGAAGAACATCAGCGGCATCAACATGAAGATGCGGCGTTGTAGTTTATCTCCAGACTGTGGCGTCAAGCGCATCTGTAAGACCATGGTAATGGCCATTACGATAGGTAAAATATTGATCGGCACATCACCGAAGAACGGGATTGGCAACTCAAAGAGCGTGTCTGGACGTGAGAGGTCTTTCACCCAGAGGAATTCTGCCCCGCGCATCTCTACTGCGGAACCAAGCATCTTGAAGACACCAAAGAAGATAGGAATCTGCACCAGCATCGGAAGACAGCCACCCATTGGATTTACCCCATAGGTCTTATAGAGCTTCATTGTCTCCTGGTTGAGTTTCTGCGGGTTGTCCGCATACTTCTCACGCATCTCCTTCATGATAGGCTGCAGCTTACCCATACGCTTCATGGTGCGAGTCGACTTATTATGCAGCGGCCAAATGATGATACGAATAAAGAGAGTCAGTAAAACTACTGATAATCCCCATGCCCATGAAGCACCGTTAAACCAATTGTGGATGTAGTTGAGTGCGAAACTCATAAACGTCGCAAAAAATGAGAACCAGCCGTAGTTCATGATCGACTTCGTATTCGTGCTCACCGCCGTGATCACATCACGTTTCATCGGCCCCATGTAAACATCTAAGCTGTAGCTTTGTTGGCCACCTGCATTGAGCATCTGGTGAGGAAAATTCACACCCATGGTGAAGACCCAGCGCTTGAGCATACTCTCATCCTCTTGGATATCACGCTCAACACCAGTCGCCCATAGTGAATCAGCCTGAAAGCCTTTCGGCATGAAGAAAGTAGTAAAGAACTGGTTATTCACACCTGCGTATTCGAGCGAAGAAGGCTTGATGACTTCAACAGCCTTCGCATCACTGAACATTCCACCCTTGAATGGCCCCTGTTTATCAAACTCAAAAGATCCATCTTGGTAATAGAACCAACCAGCCTTATCCTGCATTTCCTTGCCGTGCAAGGGTGCTGCGGTGCCGGTATAGACACCGTAGTCAGCTAGATTGATGGCTGCGCCAGATGTATTTTTAAAATGCACATCGAGCGTGAGTTGATACCCTTTCGCGGCAGATTTAGACTCCAACGTCCACGTCTTTGTCACCTCGATTCCTCCATCTAGCTTACCCTTGTAAGTGACCGATCTGTCATCTTTCGCTACGATCTCGTAGAAGGAACCATCAATTTTACGATAGTCCGACGCGATCGCACCGACAGGATAACTTGAAAGTTTATTAAGCTCGATGTGGCCATCCCCATAAATAGCCTTCTGTAGGGGAAACTCGGCAGTCTTCACACCACCACCAAAACTGGTGAATGTGTAGATCACGTCTACAAGGTCACCATCCTTACCGGTGAGCGTGTGCGACTGATCATCTTTAGCTTCTGGAAGTGTGGGCTTCTCAGTGACAAATTCGGTTTCTGACCCCGAGGCATGTTCAGCTGCTACTTGCTCCTGCTTCTTTTCTTGTCTCTCTTCTTTGAGAGCCTTTTCAGTATCCCCCATAAACATGGTATTGGCGACGAGGCCAATACCACAGAGGATGAGGATAATCCATGCTTTACGATCCATAATGATTACTATCTAAAATTCTAAAATTACGATGATTTCTTTGGTGGAACTGGGTCACACCCACAGCCACCCCACGGGTGACAACGACAAAGACGGTGAATCCCAAGCCAACTGCCGTACAGTGCTCCATGGGTATCTACCGCCTGATAAAAATAATGCGAGCAAGAAGGTGAAAATCGACAACCGCCATAAGGTCCGCTCACCGCTCGTAACATCGGATTCAGAAATTTCTGATATCCGCGAATTCCGATTTTTATACATGCCACGGGCAATCGCTTCATGAGATTTCGGATTTTAACACTCCTAGCTTTCGCGCTAACTTGAGCCATTCGCGCTCGAGTTGCTCATAGGTCGCTTCAGAAGCTCGCCAACGCGCAATAGTCACGATGTAGTAATCCTCACTGATCAACTCACCATGGTTTTGCATTATTGAACGAAAGACGCGCCGAAAGTAATTTCGCTGATGCGCTTTGCCTACTTTCTTGGTTGTTATGAGTCCGTACTTGAAGTGCACAAGCTCGTCTGAACGCAAGATACTAACAACAAGATAGCGCCCCGGACGCGACCTTCCATGTTCTCGAACGCGAGCAAATTCTGCCCGGTGACTGATTGAGAACTTTCTGGGAAGACGCATGGGGCGCTTCTCTCACCGTAGTGATTAGTGTTATGTGAGCGAAACCAGATTGGCTCCACTCAATTCACACTAAAGCAATACTAGGTGTGTTGCTTGGTGTGACGCTTGAAGTGAATCTCAGCGCCCTTAGGAATAAGACGTGTGCGACCCTTTTGGCGACGACGGCGAATACAATCGCGGCCTGCTTTAGTAGCCATACGTGCGCGGAAGCCGTGCTGACGCTTGCGAACACGCTTAGATGGTTGGTAAGTTCTTTTGCTCATGGTGATGTTCCTGTTGGAATATTAAAGATTTCCCATCTCCCTACTCAGAGTCAGATGGATTGGCGGGCAACCTAAGTATTTCGACGCCTTTGTCAACACGTCATTCTCAATCATTGCTCTTTTTTTCGAATATCTCAGCTTTTTCGTGGCTGAACCTAAGAATCACCGTTAGAGTCCCCCTGTCAACCATGAGCGAATCCAACACAGTCACCCCATTCCTACAGTCCAGCGACGCCCCACGCGTCGAAACAGCAACGATCGAAGACCTTGATCAGATCACGGAACTAGTAATGGAACTCTTCGAACTGCAGGACGATTTTGATGCTGATAGAGAAATCCAGCAACGAGGACTACGGTTGATCTTAGAGCAACCTGCTAGGGGCCGCATCTTCGTATTAAGAAATGATCACAAGATTTTCGGCATGGTAAACTTACTCTTCACTATCTCAACAGCCCGCGGCGGAATGGTCATCTTATTAGAAGATTTCATCATCCACCCCACTCATCGAGGTCAAGGCTACGGATCGATCTTAGTGGATCACGTTAAAAAGTTCGCCAGCAGCAAGGACTTTTCTCGCATCACCCTGCTAACGGACAAAATCAGCGCAGACTCGCAAAAGTTCTTCCAAAAACTTGGTTTCAACTATTCCAGCATGATCCCCATGCGTCTCAATATAGACTAAAGATCCTGGCTTTAGCGGCCCATCATGGCATTGGTCTCATTCACACCTATACCATTGACCTGATCCAGGCTGTAGATAGGTGGCGCTGGATAATTACTTTTCGCGTCTGACTGCGCATCGCTAGGACGCGCCACCGACCTCCCCCGGTTCACTGCACCCGTGTTTCCAGCATACCCGGAAGTTGCATAATTTTTGCCTCCACCAGCGGCATACTGGCCTTGAGCATTCGCTTGCTGCTGGACAAAGTGAGGAGAATGCTGGAACTGGCTCCCACTCTTGTTACCTGAGTAATTCTTGGAATTGAAACCTTTGTTGCCCCCCCAGCGTTTTGAGCGATAGTTTTTCTTACTATAGTGCTCGCCACTGAAGCCTTTAGCTCCGCCATAGTCCCCCTTACTATCATACTGGCTACGTTTACCGCTATCAGGCCGTACATTCCCTTGCTCGTCGGTAACATACTTCACGTCACTCATATACTTATCAAGACCTCTCGCCTCAGCCTTTTCATAGTCGATTTCGCGCACACTTGCACAGGAAACCATAAAAACAGGAATCAGCAGGTAAAAAATTGAAAGCCCAGCGCGCATGACTCTCGATGTAACCAATGCTAATAGGCATGGCAAGCACACAAAATTTGGCTCACACAACCAAGCTCGTCGCAAGTTTACGCGTCAGTCACTGTATCTATCCTAGTTGCCATTTCTATGTCAGCTTCTGTTACCCCACCAATTTCATGAGTGATCAGAAGTAATTTCACCTTGGAGTAGCGAATATCGATATCGGGATGGTGGAAAGCAGCTTCGGCAATATCAGCAACCACATTCACAAACTCCATAGCATCCTCAAAACTCTCAAATTCCCAAGTCCTAGAAACCCCTTTCCCATCCACCTCCCATTCTGGACAACGTTTCAACTCACAGGATAACTCGTTAGGGGTAATTACTTCTTCAGACATGATGTAGGCGGTGTTACTCACTCCATATAATGCTATGGATCAACCAGATTTGACAAGTAAGATCGAATATAGAAACAACCTTCCAGCTACTCTATATTGAAACTTTCCGCCAAGCCATGTACAGTAGATACATGATTCATCGCATATTAACCATAAGCTTAACTTTAGTGGGAGCCTTCACGCTTAGCAACTGCGCTACAAACACACGGCAAAATCGCATTGCTAAAAACCAAGACATCTTCACCCAACTCACCCGAGATCACCAAGTGTTAGTCCAGCAAGGGCAAATAAAAAAGGGCATGGATAAAAAAGCGGTTTACCTCGCCTGGGGTGATCCATCACGCAGTTCAAAGGGCTCTGACAATGGAACCAGTTTTGAAAAGTGGTATTACTACCTCTACTCTCCAACATATTCAGGCGGCTTCTATGGTGGCTACGGTCACAGAGGGCATTACGGCACCTCAATCGCACGCTCTAACGATTACATCAGCGAACTCGAATCTAAAGTAGAATTCCGTAAAGGACGTGTCTACAAATGGGAAAATGCCAGATAGCCGTCTCATCAAGCATATTCATCAGATACGATTTTTCTATTGCACCTTCACATGGATCCGCCTCTAATATCATCCAATATGAAAAAACAAATACTTGTTCTATTCGGTGTAGTCTGTGCTGCTCTTCTTAGCTCCTGTCAACAATCCACAAGCCTCGGAGCGTACGATGCGTACAACCTCCCAGCCTCCAAACCATCTAAGCCTAGCAATGTCCGAGTCAAGGTTTCCACAAGTAATCAAATGGCCTACGTCATGGAGGGCAACAAGGCTCTTCTCGTAATGCCTTTATCAGTTGGTACTAGCTCTACCCCTACCCCAAAAGGTAACTTTACTATCTACAGCAAGCAAGAATACCGCCGCGCTCAGACACATGGTTACTTCGACCACGGACAAGGTAAATACACTGGTGGCTACCGTAGAAACAAGCCCGCCGGCACCAAATTCATCGGAACTCCTATGCCTTATTGGTCAGAATTTAAGTCTGGCTACGGCTTCCACACTGGCTGGATGAAGCCTCATCCATGCACTCACGGTTGCCTCCGTATGCACCACAACGTGGCTCCTAAGTTTTTCGCGCTCATCAAAGAAGGAACACCAGTCAACATTGCTCACTCTCAGCCTGAAGACGCCACAATCGGCCGCAACATCCCTCGCCCTCCAGATGCGTCTCCACTTCCTGACTTCTCAAATGCATATTTGGCAACAAACAAAATTTACAAGCGTCACAAAAAACCTAGCTTCAACTAAGAAGCTAAGCATCCCTCCCTCTCAAACAAACCAGCCTGCGACACTCTCGCAGGCTTTTTTTGTGGCCTCTTTAAAGCGACGCATTTCATCGTTAAAAAAAATAATTGCCAAGATTGCATTAACCATGCAGCATATCTAAGTCGTCAAGACACGAGGCAGACATTCAACTGCCTCGGGATTTCCAGCACTAAACTCTTTTAGTTGCTCCGCATCGTCACTATTCCCACTGACTAACTGCGTAAGAAGATTTCCACAGACACGTGCAACAGCACAACGCTTGACGACAAGCATCTATCAACAAAGATATTTCTATTTGCGACGCAATCCTATCGCGTCACCAACCCATTGAGTGGCAATGACCACTCCTAACCGTAATTCCCATTACGGAGACTCTTTACCTAAAACTATATTATGAGCGAAGAAGGTTCCAAGCCTGAGGACGTAATCAACGTCAAAACAGCCGTTGCCAAGAAGGTAGCTAAAAAAACGGCCAAGAAAGCAGCTAAAAAAGCCACTGCTAAAAAGGCCGCTAAAAAAACGGCCAAGAAAGCAGCTAAAAAAACGACTGCTAAAAAGGCCGCTAAAAAAGTAACAGTAAAGAAAGCGACTGTTAAAAAATCAGCGCTGAAAGCTGTGACGGAGGCAACTCCTGTAGCTCAGCCCGCTGTTATTCAAAAGCCTACTCCTACTCCTACTCCTACTCCTACTCCTACTCCTACTCCTACTCCTACTCCTACTCCTACTCCTACTCCTACTCCCTCTAATTCCGACGAAGCCCCGCAGGTAAGTTCCGCACGCTCGGAATCTGACAACCAGCCACAAGACGGCAACAGACGCAGACAGAACAATCGCAACCGCAAACCACGAAATGGACGAGTGGAAGGTGGCGGACCAGTCCACCAACACAACCGCGACTCCAACCGCGACTCCAACCGCGACTCCAACCGCGACTCCAACCGCGACAACGATCGCAATAACAATAGCCGCAACCGCAACAATCGGAATAACCGTGACAATAATAGCGAGCGCAACGATCGGAATAATAACCGCGGCAAAGGCAAAAACAACCGTCGCAACAATAACAACGAACGTCGGGGACCGAAAGAGCGCCATGAAGCGAAGCCTGTAGTTTTCACAGGCCCACCTGTCGAAGTGAGCGGCATCCTCGAGCTCAGCCCGAAAGGATTTGGTTTTTTACGTGAACTCTCAGGCGACCTAGAACAATCTAACAATGATGTCTTCATCTCCCCTGACATTGTACGCATCAACGGATTACGTGTTGGTATTTGGATTGATGGAATTGCGCAGCAAGGTCCACGGGGACTTCAAGTCACTGAGCTTAAAAAAATCAATGGCATGCCACCAGAAAAGGCGCGTAGGCTTCCACACTTTGACGAACTCAAAGCGGTAAACCCAAATAAGCGCATCCCATTTGAAACGACATCTGAACGATTCACCACACGCGTGCTCGACATCATGGCTCCAGTCGGCCGAGGCCAACGCGGCCTCATCGTCTCGCCTCCACGCTCAGGAAAAACAACCATGATGATGCATATGGCTGAGGCCATGCAGCAAAAGTACAATGAGGACATGCACCTCATGATCTTATTGGTTGATGAACGCCCAGAAGAAGTCACAGAATTTAAAATGAGTTTACCTGGCGCTGAAATCTACGCCAGTTCTAACGACTCAGGAGCAAAGAACCATTGCCGTGTTGCCGAGCTCTGTATCGAACGCGCTAAGCGCCTTGTCGAAGCTGGTGAACACGTCTTCCTCATGATGGACTCCATCACCCGCCTCGCTCGCTCATACAACACTGTGATGGGTGGCAGCAAACAAGGAAAAGGTCGCGGCATCCAGTCTGGTGGTATTGTCTCTGGCGCATTAGAAATGCCACGTCGCCTCTTCGCCGCAGCACGTAACACGCGCTCAGCAGGTTCACTCACCATCGTTGCCACAGCATTGGTCCACACCAATTCCCGTGCAGACGATGCCATCTTCCAAGAATTCAAGGGAACTGGCAACATGGAGCTCGTGCTCGACCGCCGTATCGCGGAGCAGTACATCTACCCAGCTGTGGATATTTTCAAATCAGGAACCCGCCGTGAGGAACTCCTCATGCCCGAACACCTACTTCATAAAATCCATCTCATCCGACGCGGACTCTCCGGAGCACGCCCGCACGAAGCGATGGAGCGACTCTTGTTCTTCCTTAAACGATTCCACAACAACGCACAGATGTTGTTAGAAATTAAAGGTTAGAACAAAAGCATGATGGCCCAGGATAGTGCACAGATTATCACCCGCTTTGCCCCCTCTCCCACTGGCTATCTCCATCTCGGTCACCTCTACGCCGCCCTTTTTGCTCGCGATCTCGCGGCAAAACATGGCGGCCGTTTTTTGCTCCGATATGAAGACATCGATGTCACGCGTGTTAGAGACATCTACTACACTCAGATAGAAGACGACCTTCACTGGGCTGGATTAGAGTGGGAACAACCCACACTACGTCAGACTTCGCGTTTGAAGTTTTATCAAGACGCCATGGAGAAACTCAAATCCCTCGGTGTTGTCTACCCATGCTTCTGCACCCGCAAGGATATCCAACGCGAGCTCGATAATCTAACACGCGCTCCACATGGCCCAGACGGGCCGCTCTACCCAGGAACCTGTAAACAACTCACGCAGGGCGAAATTGCAGCAAACATCTCAGAAGGAATCGAACCATCTTGGCGGCTCGACTCTGAAGAAGCGCAAAAAATCACTGGCGCACTCAGCTTTACCGATAGCAGACTCGGTAAAAAAAGGGTGAACCATACCCTGTTAGGTGATGTGGTTCTCTCAAGAAAAGACATCGGCACCTCTTATCACATTGCCGTAGTCGTGGACGATGCCTTTCAAAACATCACCGATGTGACGCGTGGAAAGGACCTGCTAGAGTCCACCCATATTCACCGGATACTGCAGTCACTACTCGAGCTACCACAGCCACGCTACCATCACCACGATCTAGTCTGTGATTCTCAAGGTAAACGCTTAGCCAAGCGCGATAATGCACTCGCCATCAAACAGCTCAGAACTGAAGGCATGACACTCACAAAACTCCAGCAGCAGATTGCCGAAAACAGCTGCTAGATCAGACCGCTTTCGAAGCACTGGTTCATATCCATAGCTGGAGTATTCGCTTTTCCACGGATTTTCGCTGGCACACCAGCAACGGTAACATGCTCAGGCACATCAGTTAGAACAACACTGCCCGCACCCACCTTGGCGCAACGACCGATCTCAACGCGGCCCAGGATTTTAGAACCAGCACCGATCAGCACTCCTGAACGAACCACCGGATGACGATCACCACTGACTTTACCTGTACCACCGAGTGTCACCTCATGAAGGATAGAAACATTATCTTCGACGATTGCTGTCTCACCGATAACGACACTGGTCGCGTGATCTAGCAATAACCCACAGCCGATTCGCGCCGCTGGGTGGATATCGACCCCAAAAACTTCACTGCAGATACTCTGGAAATAAAGAGCCAATGGCTTGCGATCATTATGCCAGAGGTGGTGTGCAACCCGATAAGTAGAAATCGCCATGAATCCCTTAAAAAATATCATCGGCTCCAACGGCGACTTACACGCGGCATCTCGCTCAAAAATCGCCATCATGTCAGCAGCAGCACTTTGTGTCACTCGTGGCTGATTCACAAAAATATCTACTAACAATGGAGTCAACTCGTCACGATTCATTTCTTCACGAGAAAGTTTCCGAGAAAGACGGGCCGCAAGGGCTTCTCCGAGACAGGCTCGATTAAGTACAACATCGTAGAGCAAGGCTGTCAGCTGAGGTTCGCTATCAGCGATCTCTTGAGCATGGTCACGCACCTGCATCCAGACATCCTCTGTTGATACATTAGTATTCTTACAGAGATTGTGAGGTTTAAGGCTCGATTTATTAGACATGATATGGTGTGGATGTGTGTGTGAGAGTATCCCAGAAATTAGAATACGCATGCCGGGCGATGGCGCAGCTAGCGAAGCAAGCCGATGCGAAGACCATTACACGACTTGATGAGATAGCACAACGCGAAGCTGTGTCTTCAAACTTTCTGGTGCAAATTCTCAATGATTTAAGAAGATCTGGTCTAGTGACGAGCAAGCGCGGCAAATTTGGCGGGTATTTACTTTCTGGCAAGGCTGAAGATATAACACTTTTCGATATTGTGCAATCAGTAGAACCGACATTGCTAGAAGACACCACCAATACGGAGGGCGCCTCAGGTGCAGCAGTGAACAAAGCCTGGAGCTCTGCGAGTACAAGTTTTGCTGCAAGCCTCAGAACTATCAAACTCACAGCGCTGACCGAGACTGATTCAGGACCAATGTTTTATATCTAACTTCCATCATTCAATAGGCACTCCGTCATATTCCACCATCGTCTGACGGAAGGTGAAGCTTTTCGAACGGTTAGTGTTTGGTAAAAGGGCAAAATTGACCCACTCCGACTGAGCGCCTTTCTCAGTGGTGACTACAATTTTTGCCGCAACCACGACCTTTCCATCAGCTTTGGGATAGAGTTGGAAAGTGTCCGGCAATGTATAGCTCGCCATCCATCGTGGTTTTTTAGCTAACATGGCAGCATAGCGCTCCAGTTCTTCTTTTGACTTTTTCTTGAAGCTACGTTTCGGCTTGGGTAATACCTCAAGCAAAAATACATTCTCACCACCCAACATTGACGTGGGCACTTTCACAGATCGCTTAGTGCGTGAGGTCGATATCTGCATTCCATCGACTCTCATAGTGATGTGTTCTCCCTGAGTCCCTTCAGCCATGAACTGCCAACGCAACGGCCCGTCAAAGTTCATAGTGGAAGCCATATAGATCAACTTCTCCTTTTCGATCATACCCGCCCCCTTCAGAGCTTCGACATTGCTATAAACTTCAGCGCCATTGACCCAGGCTCCTGGTGACTTCCGCCACACAGAGTTGGTTACTGGCTTATTTCTTGCGCAGCTCACAAACAATACAGGCAATAGCAAAAGGAAACATTTCATACGACCCACAAGCTAACAAATGAATGCTATCTGCCAACACCAGATTTCGGGCTTGCATGCTTTGCTAGATACCCTCTACTCCCGGCCATGAATAACACTTTGGGCATCATCATCGCCATTTCACTGTTCGCACTCTGGAATCTCGATCTTATCTCCACCCTTCTCAACCTCAAGGCGCTCCAACCAAAGCTCCCCACTGAATTCAAAGGGATCTTCACTGAAGACAAATTTGCCGAGTCCCAGCACTACACCCGCGTCAACTCGAAGTTCGATGTCATTCAGACAACATTTTCGCTCGGAGTCACCCTCATCTTCTGGTTCACCGGAGGATTCGGCTACCTAGATCAGTGGGCTCGTGGGCTTGGATATGGAGAAATCATCACTGGTCTCGTCTTCATGGGAATCCTATTTGTTGGCCAAACTCTCATCGGTGTCCCCTTCCAACTCTATTCCACCTTCGTCATCGAAGAGAAATTTGGTTTCAATAAAACCACCTCCAAAACATTCATCATCGATCAGATCAAAGGTCTCATTTTGATGGTACTCATCGGTGCCCCTATCCTGTCGCTCATTCTTTGGATTTTCAACTCAATCGATAACGCTTGGCTATGGGCATGGATTTCCTTCACTGTCCTCCAATTGTTACTCACTTACCTAGCCCCAACCTACATCCTGCCACTTTTCAATAAATTTGAACCTATGGAGGATGGTGAACTAAAATCCGCAATCAATGAACTGTCCAAAAAGTGTGATTTCCCTCTCACCGAGATCTTCGTCATGGACGGCTCCAAGCGCTCCACAAAATCTAATGCGTTCTTCACTGGTTTTGGAAAAAATAAGAAAATTGCCCTCTTCGACACACTGATCGAAAACCATACCACCGAAGGACTCGTTGGCATCCTCGCCCACGAAATTGGCCATTTTAAATGCAAGCACATCATCCAGCGCATGGTGGTAGGTATCCTCCAGAGTGCCGTGCTTTTCTTCCTGATTGGGATCGCAACCAACAAGGACGGAGCATTCTCACGCCTACTTTTCGATGCATTCTACGTGGAGAACATTTCGGTCTACGCCGGCCTCATCTTCTTCTTCATGCTCTTCTCACCGATCAACAAGATCCTCAGTATTTTCTCCAACATGAGCAGCCGCAAGCACGAGTTCGAAGCCGACGCCTACGCCGCCAACGCCCAAGAATCTCCAGAGCACCTCATCGGCTCTCTCAAGCAACTCTCCGCTGACAATCTAGTCAACCTCACCCCCCACCCATTCCCAGTCTTCATGGAATACTCCCACCCGCCAATGTTGACGAGGATCGAGGCCCTCAGGAAAATAAAGTTTGAGACCTCGTAATGTTTTCAGCTATAGTCATGTCTGACCATGAACTCGTTCGTAAAGGCCCTCCTCATCACAGTTGGCATTGTGACTCTTTGCATTGCTGGCTGCACAGCACTCACTATTGGTGGATGCGCCACTGTGGTTGGTGTCGCAGCCTATCAGGTATCCAACCTGCCTGACTACGCCAATGCCTCCACTCTATCCAAAAGCTACGGCACCGACTTTGACTCCATCACCCAATCTCTCAAACAAGATGTCTCACTGAGATTCTCAGACAATAAGATCACTCTCAACGACGACATCCTCGCGGTCATCGCAGAGATCAACGGCAGAGATGTCGACATCTACAAAAAATACGATGATGCCGAGCTCAATGGCCACGTCGCACGCAACAGCGCAGGAACCGGCACTTTGATATTGAATGGGAAACCCACCGACTGCCTCGTCTACCTCATTGAATGGAACGAAGTAGACTACCTTGTCTGCATCAAGGACACCTTCAAAACCAAGGCAACAGTAGAATCCCACCAGCAAAACAACTAACTCAAAGGCCACCTTACTCCTCACTTCTTATGTACATTCTACATTTAGACACACAATGTTACCTGGACCAATGGCATCCCGGCTGCGAGCTGGTCAGGTAATGGCATTTTCTTGAAGTTTTTTTTAGTCTCCAGATTCACAAAGGTGAAGCAGACACTATTCATTTCAAAAATATAAAAGTTAAAGAACTACAAGCAATATAACCTCTGATCGGTAATGCCACTTAATTATGCCGATTTATCGTGACCTCCAACGGAGATAATCATACCAGCTTAGGGATGAAGTGGTACGGAATCTCTGGGTTACTCGCAAACAAACGCCTGTTGACTGAGATACCGACATACTCCTAATTCAGTACCATTGCGGTCTACCCTCTAGTCCATATATTCCTTTTTCGTCTTTTTCGGGACTAAGTCGGCTTTTTCTCGCTGGCAAGCATGTCTATGAATTTTGCAAATCGCCTCTGTCTGGTTTTGGATTTCTTCGCGCTTGTTAATCCGTATGCTATGACGAAACGACTCGATTTAGTGAGGGTTTCAAAAAATTGTTTAGCCTTCGGCTTGCGATCTAGTGCTGCTAGGAAATCCGCCGGCACTTTCATTTCACTTGCCGTATAGGCGTTCTCCCAGCGGCCGTCTGCTTTGGCGGCCCGAACCTGCACGAGACCTGACTCCATCATCCGGCCCTCGATTATCAAACACTCCACATGCCCTCTGTTCCTTTTTGACCAGTTGCTTCGTGCTTTTCTTGGAGTGACCCGCTGGAGATAGGTCTGGTCATCGATTGACTTCTTGACCCCGTCGATCCAGCCCCAGCACAGCGACTCAATCACGACATCGTCCCAAGTCACGCTCGGAACCCCAGTCTTTATCTTGAATATCTTCAGCCACAGTTCACTTTCGATGGCGTGATTCACCTTAAGCCACTGGCCAAGATCTTTCGGCGATACAAAGGACATTATTTTCGCTGGATCGGGTTCAGGCATAAAACTATTTAACTAGGGGTTGGCCTCTAGTTTTGAATCTCTATTCAACTCAAGGGCTTCTTCACCCCATCCTCACTGACATTGACGAAGGTGATGTCGGTGGAGAAAATTGCGCCACGCTCGGGTTCCTTGCCTGAATAAATATCGATCCGGTAGCTGGCCGATGTGGTCCCCTTTTTCTGCAATGTTGCACAGATACGGATAATCGAGCCGTTCTTCACCGATTGGTGGAACTCGACTTTTCCCATCCCAATCGTTACAAATCGGGCCTCGGGGAAATCCTGGCTAGCAGCAATGTAGCCAGCCTCGTCTGCCCAACTCAGTAAGCGGCCACCAAAAAGAAAGCCATATTGGTTGAGATCTTCAGTCAGTACAAGTCGATGAGTTTCCATGATTTTAGGCAGGTGTAATTTCGATCCTCTTGTACCGATCATGGCCACTAGGTGAGGCGGTCTTCACGCCTTCAATATCAGCTAGAGCGTTGTGGACGATTCTTCGGTAGTAGGCATTGAGTGGTCGAGTGCGGGTTGACTTGCCAGTCTCGACCACCTTTTGAGCTAGCTCGCGCGCGCTCTCCACTAACTTGCCTTCTTGCTCGTGACGGTAGTTTTCGCAGTCGACTTTGACCCTTGGAGCATCTGGAAAATGTTTATTTAGAATACGATTCACTAGGTACTGCAAGTCTTCTAGCCGGTCACCATTGCGTCCAATTAGCGTCTTCGAGTCCTCATGTATAATCTGTAGACAAAGCCCATCATCGCTTGTTTGCCTTTCCACCTCGATGGAAAAGCCTAGATGACCGAGCATTGTTATCAAGATTTTCTCTGAAGCATCATCCCATTTCATAGAGACAACCTAAAAACTAACAACACATCCGTCAAACTACCATTCCAACTAGTTTACAAGTATTTCACTTCACACTCCACACTTCGCACTCCACACTTTCCCCCATGGCCACTATCGTTCTCGGCATCACAGGCTCCATTGCCGCCTACAAAACTGCAGACATCGCCTCAGCCCTCGTCAAAGACGGGCATGAGGTGCACTGCGTGATGACTCAATCTGCCACCGAGTTCATCCCTCCCTTCACTCTGCAGATCCTATCGCGCAACCCAGTGCTGGTAAGCCTTCAGGATGAAAAACAATCGTGGAAACCTGGCCACATCGATCTCGCCGACAGCGCTGAGCTGATGGTCATCGTCCCAGCCACCGCTAATTCCATAGGCAACCTCGCCAACGGCCTCGCTCCCGATCCCCTCTCTAGCATCTATCTCGCCACCAAAGCCAAGGTGCTCATTTGCCCAGCGATGAATGGCAAAATGTGGGACCACGTCGCCACCCAGCGCAATGTAGAACAACTCAAGGCCGATGGCGTCGAATTCTTCGGCCCCGACGAAAATGGCATGCTCGCCTGCGGTTACGAAGGCAAAGGCCGCCTGATGCCCGTCGACTCGATCCTCGAAGAAATCCGCGCTCAGCTCTCTTAACTACTTTCCTGTTCGTGAAAAAGCACTTCCTCATCACCGCTGGCCCGACACACGAGCCACTTGATCCAGTCCGTTATCTGACGAACCGTTCATCCGGAAAAATGGGCTACGCCCTTGCCGGTGCTGCAGCCCACGAAGGCCACCGCGTCACTCTGATTTCAGGCCCCTGCGACCTCGAGGTCCCTGAAGGGGTCGACTATCTACCGGTGGAAACAGCTGCAGAGATGTACGGCGCAGTCTCTCGCTATATAGGGAAATCGCAGGTTGCTATCTTTGCCGCAGCAGTCGCCGACTACCGACCAGTCAATGTCCCCGAACAAAAGATCAAGAAAACCGGCGACACTCTCACACTCGAGCTGGTCAAAAACCCCGACATCCTAGGATCTGCTAGAGAGGTCTTCGGCTACAAAGGAACATTGATCGGTTTCGCTGCTGAGACAGAAAATGTCGAAGACAACGCGCGCGAAAAACTCAAACGCAAAGGGTGCGACTTCGTTGTCGCAAATGACGTCTCACGCAAAGACATCGGCTTCGACACAAGTGAGAATGAAGTCAGTCTCGTCTATCTAAACCACACAGAATCTCTACCGAAAGACGACAAGTACAAGCTTTCGCTAGAGATCATCCAGAAGTCATTGGAGGTGTAGCGGCGCCTTTACTTGACTAACTTTTTAGCCTTTTCCCAATCATCCTCGGTGAGGCAGCATGGATCGGCGGCGACCCAGTGGCCTGGTGCTATTTCTACGAGCTTCATGTCCATTCCTACTGTTTCATCGTAGCGTGGGTGATTGATGCGGTGACCGAAGGCTGAGCCTTTGGGCGGGTCGATAGGTGAGGGCACCTCGCCTTCGAGACGGATACGATTTTTTTCGTAGCTAGGATCGGCGTGAGGAATAGCGGAGAGCAGCGCCTTGGTGTAGGCGTGCCGTGGGCTGTGATAGATCACGTCAGAGTCTGCTAGCTCTACTATCTTCCCAAGGTACATCACTGCGACACGATCAGAAATGTGTTTCACTACTGCTAGATCGTGAGCAATGAAGATGTAGGCCATGTTCAGGTCTTTCTGCAGGTCCACTAAAAGGTTAAGCACCTGTGACTGGACCGACACGTCGAGCGCTGAGACCGGTTCGTCTAACACAAGCATCTTAGGATTCAGCGCGATGGCTCTGGCCACACCGATACGCTGGCGCTGACCGCCAGAAAATTCGAATGGAAACTTATCGGCGGCGGTGCGAGGCAGGCCTACTTTTTCAAGTAAATCCTCAACCATGGCATCGCGTTCTTTACGGTTACCTATTTTTTGAATATCGAGTGGCTCACGCACGATCTGGCGCACAGAGAAACGTGAGTTCAATGACTCCGCGGGGTCTTGGAACATCATCTGAATGTCCTTTCGTAACGGGCGTAGCTTGGCCTGAGACATCCGCGTTATATCGCGCCCCTCCAGATCAATCTGGCCTGCCGTCGGCTGGTAAAGTCGCAGGAGGCATTTCCCCAAAGTAGATTTCCCGCAACCAGACTCACCAACAAGTCCAAGTGTTTCCCCTGGTTTCACTGTGAAGGAGACACCGTCGACAGCCTTGACTGAACCCACCTGTTTCATGGCAATCCCCCCACGTACAGGGAAGTGCATTTTCAGATCATTTACTTCAAGAAGATCGGACATAATTAGGCTTTAGCTGGACGTTGGGAGTTACAGGTCGGGCAATTCTCCACCCAATGACCATTTTCGATTTCGATAAAATCCGGGCGCTCGGTGAGCTGCTCGACTGGGACTGATATGCGCTGACAGAATCGGCAACCTTCTACAAAGTCTGCTATTCCTGCCACTGTGCCAGGAATCGTCGATAGCTCAGACTTACGCGGGGCATCGAGCGACGGTATCGAGTTCAACAACGCCTTGGTGTAGGCGTGTGCTGGATTTTTGAAGATGGTGTGCACATCGCCACGCTCAACGACGCGACCAGCATACATCACAATGACCTCGTCACAGGTCTCCGCAATGACTCCTAGATCGTGCGTGATCATAATGACCGACATGCCCATTTCTTTTTGCAGTTTGTTAATAAGCTCTAAAATTTCAGCCTGCACAGTCACGTCGAGTGCGGTGGTCGGCTCATCAGCAATCACTAGGTCGGGCTTACAGGCCAGAGCCATGGCGATCACCACGCGCTGGCGCATTCCACCGGAAAGTTGGTGTGGGTATTCGTTTATACGTTGCTCCGGAGCTGGAATCCCTACGCTATCCAAGACTCGAATCGCTTCCTGCCACGCTTCTTTCTTATTCATTTTCGTGTGCAACAAAAGGACTTCAGAAATCTGACGTCCAATTTTGTGCACTGGGTTCAACGCAGTCATTGGCTCCTGGAAGATCACAGAAATCTGTCCTCCACGGATCTTATAATATTGCTTGTGGTTTAGTTGACGGAGGTCACGGCCCTTGAAAATAACTTCTCCCCCTTTGACATGGCCCATTGGCTTTGGCAATAGATCGATAATGGACATAGCGGTGACCGACTTGCCACAGCCTGACTCCCCAACAATACCGACAGTTTTCCCCTTTGGCACATCAAAGTTCACTCCATCGACAGCACGTAGCCAACCGTTCTCGGTTTTGAACTCGGTGACGAGCTCTTTGATTTCTAAAATATTATCAGACACGTTGCTTAGATTAGTTCTGTTTCACCTTACGCTGCTCTAACTCATTGAGAGTTGGGATACCTTTGCGGTAGATGTCGTAAAAATTGTTTTGCTCGGGGAATGTCTTTCCAGCCTTTTTAGCTGCGAGCGTCTCCTTTTTTAAATCTTCATCAATCCAGTACAAGTAACTCTCATACGCCAAGGAAACAGATGGAGCATTGAATTCATAGTACTGAGTCTGTGGCCATTTGAGCCAACGCCAATGGCCTTGTCTTAGGTAGCCAGATTTGATCGCTGGAATGAACAGAGCTTCATCGTGTATGAGTTGCTCAGCTTTCCAGGAGTCTCGTTGGAGTGCTTCTTCACTAGTCGCCGCACGAATATTCTCTGACAGTCTATCCATCTCGGCATTACGAAATGAGTTCATATTTGTGGTCTGCTGCTTAATATTCCCTTTCTCATCATAGGCATTTTTGGAATGAAATGATCCATAATAACGTGGGAACGGAGGCTGCACATTCCAGCCCAAAAAGGCAGCATCGTGGCGCTTTTCTAACATCTTTGTGAAAGCCACAGAACTGATCTGACCATCGAGGAGAATCTCGACTCCAGCCTTTTTGGCTCCCTCCTTTAGCTTGTCCATCATTTGATCATAAATAGGAGCGCGTCCCCATGTGACCTCTAACTGCATGCGCTTTCCAGATTCACTCATCAAATACCCTTCAGAATCACGCTTGGTGTAGCCCGCTTTTGCAAAATACTCTTCAGCTTTACTCACTGAGTACTCACGCGCCCGGATGTTCGGATTGCTGAATTTACCGTATCCTTCAGTCCAGCTCTGCAAGCGTTCTACATCGCCTCTGAACAATACCGTGTTGACCGTATCAAAGTCCATTGCATGCGAGAGGCCTTTTCTCACATTGAGGTTGTCTAGCGGCTTTTTTGCGAGGTTGAGGTACAAGCCGCGTGGAGTACGAGGAAAGACATTATAAAACTGAACTTTCTCGATATAGCCATCAAAATACTGCGGCACCTCCATCTTTTCATACCAATAGTCAGGCACGTTGAGGCTGAAAAAATCGATATCGCCGATAAGGAACAACTCGAAAGCTTTCGATTGGTCAGCAATCACCTGGAAGTTGATCATATCAACATTGTTAGCGTGCTTGTAGTACTTCTTATCCTTCGCCCACCAGTCTTTGACGCGTGATTGGGTGAGGCTACGTCCTTTTTTGATGTCTTTAGGGAGAACTGTGTAGGCTCCAGTTGTTGGGGGGACGAGCCATTGATAACGGTCTTTGTAATCCGGACCATACGCCTCATAGAAATGGGGTGCTGATGGGCTTATGTTAGTAAAGAGAGGCAAGCGGGGCTTTGGCTCAGGTAGCGAGATAGAAATAACGGAGTCTCCGTAAGTTGTCATATTTGCGAATTGTTCTCTGAAATATTGCTTCTGGAAGGGGTTCGAAACATTATCTGAGATGCGCACATAGAGGTAGAACATGAAGTCTACAGCCTTTACTTTCACCCCATCATTGTATGTCGCATCTGGATCGATCCGGTAGAATACTGTGCTTCCGTCGGCTCCATACGCCCATTCTTTGGCTACTGCCGGAATTACTTTTTCTGTGATCGGGTGGTAAGCTATCAGACTCATATCGATGAGATCGTAAAGTTCGCCCCGCAAACTATGGTTAGAATTTGGACCAAATGGGCGCAGGGTTTTAGGAAAACTCAGCATGTAAGTGTGTAAGCTCCCCCCTTTCTTAGCTCTAGGATCTCCAATAATTGGATTATCTTTACCGTTCTCCCAAACCAAATCATCGGGAATATCCTCCTCCTTCTTGAAGTCAAAATACTTACCTAGACTCTGGCGGTAAGTGTACTTTGCGCGCTTTTTAGCAAGGTCTTTGATCTTGCCTTCAATTGACGTTTTTTCTAAATCTGAACCCGCTGAAGCGAGCTCGTCCTCGAGTTTAGCCTCTTGCTTATCAAGCCTCACCAGCTCACCTAACAACCATTCCGAAATATTCTGGTTATAGTTCTCAACGAACTCAGGAAACCCTGACTCACGTTTCACTTGCTGCTCCTCTTTGCTACATGATGTCACGCAGACAGCCACGGCTGAGAGTAGTAGGAGATGGATTAGTTTCGTCATGTAAATATGCCTATTTGTATGTCGTGAATTTTTTAGGATCAAACGCATCCCGGACAGCTTCACCAACGAAGGTGACCAGTACCAGAGTGGATACCAAAGCCGTGAAAGATGACGCGACTAACCAGGGTTTAGAAAAGTTTGCTAGTCCGTCTTTCAACAAGGTCCCCCAAGTTGCGTATTCTGAGGGAAGACCGAATCCTAGGTAGTCTAGAGCGGTAAGAGACATGATGATGCCTGACACGCTGAAGGGAACCAAGGTCACCAAAATCGCCACAGTATTCGGCAAGATGTGGGTGAAGATAATACGAGGTGTCGACGCTCCAGAAACTCGAGCTGCAGCCACGTAATCACGTGCCTTTTCTTTCATTGCCGCGGTTCTCATAAGGTAGGTCATGCCCATCCATCCAAATGCGATAAGGATCACCAAGATGAGTCCCAGCCCACGGTCTTTAGCATCCAATAGACTACTGAAGATGATCACGACAAAGAGGAATGGAATGGTCGAGAATATCTCGATGATTCGTTGGAAAATGAGGTCAAATGCTCCACCAAAGAAGCCCATCAACAAACCTAAGCTCACACCGATGATATAAATCATTGGGATATAGATCAAGGCCGCCTTGATGTTGATCTGCAATCCACCGTAGAGGTAAGCCACCATGTCGCTTCCCAAAGGAGTTGTTCCTAACAAGTGCTCTTTTCCGGGAGGTGCTGCATGGAAAAACACCTTACAGAGTTTACCATCGCCAGCAGCGAGAAACGCCTCGCGACTCATTTCCTCGCCAGAGTATGTCTCAGAGTCATCAACTAGGGCACCCTTCTCATAACGCGCCTCATAAACTGGCACGCCATTTCTATCACGGCCCACGACAAGTCCCTGTTTTACTCCTTTACGGTAATCGTAGATCATGTGACGGCGTTCGGAGTCGCCATCATAAAGAGTAGAGACACTACCATTCATAGCGCTGCCATTGATACCTATCAGCACGCCGGCTTTATCCTCTAACTCCACAAAAGGAACCTTTACTGTGTCCTGTGTAGGGTCGAATGGAACCAGTGGCATCAGCACGGTATGGTCCCCTTGTTGCTTAACGAGTCTATAGTCGGCCTCAGCTGAGGATTTATCACCCGTCAGCCCGAAATCTTTGCCGTAATACACTGCTCGGCTGAATGCGGGGAAATACATACCTGCATCTGTCTTCACAAACAGAGCACGCTTGCCGACAACTACTTGGTCGAGCCCAGCGAGAAGGATCATTGCTAGTATAATCCAGAACGAAACGTAGCCGCGGGTATTTGATTTAAACCTATTCAAGCGAACTTTCGTCGACGGCAACATCTCCTTGCCCACAGGGTTTTTGATAAGAAGCAGCACCGCAACAGCAATGCCAACGACACTCATCGCGTAGCCAAACCACACAAATTTCACCAGGCTCTCCGCGGTACCTATCTCACTCTGGAGCCAGCTCACTTTATGTGAAAGATCGTACGCCCAACTCATTGTTGGGAGGTGCAACCCGAACACCTCAGCTATAGCTGCAAGCACGGAGGCTACTAATATAAACCAAGCAACTTTTCTCATAATAAATTTCTTAGTTAGTTAAATTTGATTCGTGGATCGACCATCGCAACAATGATGTCTGACAGGATATTGCCCATAAGCATAAGAAATGCACTGATAGTAAGTGTGCCCATAATCACTGGGATGTCTTTATCCATCACAGCTTGGAATTGGAGCATTCCAAAGCCTTGGATATCAAATACACGCTCGATCAACATACTGCCACCGACAAAAAGCGTGATCAGCCCCCCCAGGCCTGTGGCAATAGGGATAAAGGAATTTCGGAAGGCATGACCGATCACAGCCCGGCGGAACGTCACCCCCTTTGACATGGCTGTACGCACATAGTCAGCGGACAAATTATCCATTAGATTATTCTTCATCATCATGGTTAGGAAGGCGAAGCCACTGATCACGTAACAAATAACTGGCAACACAGTGTGGTGCGCAAGGTCCTTCATTTGGTCAAACACGCTAAGATCATCAAAGCCCTCGCTAGTTAGACCGAAGATCGGGAACAAGCCCATTTGAGCACCTAGGAAAACCACTAACAACGCACCTAATGCATAACCTGGGATAGCATAGCCTACAAAAATCATGATCGAGCTCAAGTTATCAAACCACGAACGATGGCTGATGGCTTTAACTACTCCTAGTGGGATACATGTCCCATAAATGATCACGGTGGATAGAACTCCAAAATATAAAGCAATCGGGATGCGCGCTAAAACCATCGACCAGACAGTGTCTCCGTATTGTTGGGAGCGTCCTAGGTCACCCTGAATCAGGCCAGTGAATCGCGTTTTATATGCCACAGCACGATAGTCGTAGACCTCAGTGCAGTCACTGGCATTCTTGTTCTCTCTACGAGCCCAGCGCTCAGCTCTATCCGCTGGTGATTCGATACGTAGCACCCAGCCATCGTCTAGCGGGTTGCTGCCGTCGAGGTATTGAAAGCTCTTTAAGGAAACGTCTTTTCCATCTTCACGATTGATCTGCACCTCAGCAACTCGGTCTGAGCCACGTAACACCAATTTAAGTTCATTGCTCGTATCGAAGTTCTTGTCGACGGTTTCACCACCAAATTCTTTTTTGCTGATCAATGTCTCCTTCGGCATCACCCCTAACCATTGACCGTAGGCGTGGATGATATTCTTATCATAACCATATTCTTCTTCTAGCTTCTCAAGGTCATCTGTAGAGAGTTGACCTGACTTATCATCGGAGCCTCCTGAGCCGCCGCCCTCCTCGCCGCCAGCGACAGCGGCTTGTAACATGCTCTCCATAGGTCCCCCAGGAGCGAAGCGTGTCACTGTGAAGACAAGCAGAGTGATCCCTATCATGGTCGGGAGCACCAGTAAAAGTCGGCGAATGAAGTAGGCTTTCATGAAATATCGGTGAACTGCGTCAGTATAACTGAACGAGCATGCTGATGTTTATGATACACATTTAGCTAAGGCAAGAATGCGTTTCCCTAAAATCAATTGAATTTTATAAAAAAAATGACTGCAACTCTCATATTTTTCAGACAACTTCCCCCTGCCATGCGAAGCATCACCTTCACCCTACTTCTCCTCAGCGGTCTATTGACTCTGACAAGCTGCCAAGACGAAACTCCTGTAGAGCGAGCAAATCGTGAAGCTATCCTCTTGATAGGAAACGGTGATGAGCCAAAAGGGATCGACCCACATCTAGTGAGTGGAGTCATTGAGGGAAACATCATCCGCGCAATATTCGAAGGGCTCTGTGTGGATCACCCCGAGAAAAACGCAGAATGCCTCCCCGGTGTCGCGGAAAGCTGGGAATCTAACGAGGACTTCACTCAATGGACATTCAACCTTCGCACCAATGCTCTGTGGTCTGATGGCGCACCGATCACTGCTGAAGACTTCATCTTCTCCTACCATCGAATTCTCTCACCAAACCTCGGAGCTAAGTACGCAGAAATGCTCTATTATCTCAGTAACGCCAAGGAATACAACCAAGACCACAAGGGATACATCTTCTTCAAGGCCGACCCCAAAAGCCCACTCGATTGGCAACTGATTAAAGACTGTAACTTCACAGGTAACGACAAGATCGACATTTCCTCATTTAAAGACACTGCTAAAAATGACTTCTCTTCTCTGAGTTCCGAACAAAAACAACTCTACGTCAGCCACAAAGGCCTCAATAAGCTCAACTTAAAACAGCTCAAAACCATCCAAGATGAATCTATCCAGTTCGATTGGCCGACTTCTGTCACTGCAACTCAGAGGGAGGTTATCATCGCTCGCCTGATGCAGCACGCCGAGGCTGGTTCACCTGATCTTTGGGATCTCGCTCATGTTGGCGTAACGGCGAATACCCCTCACACCCTCGTTATCAACCTCCGAGGCCCCATTCCTTTCTTACCTGAAATCACCAAGCACTACACTTGGTTCCCTGTGCCCAAGCATACTGTACTCAAGTTCGGAACCATCGATACGCCAAACACAGGTTGGACACGCGTGGGAAATATCGTTTCTAACGGCGCTTTCCTACTCAACAGTTGGCGCTTCAACCACCACATCGAAGCGCTGAAGAACCCACACTACTGGGACTCTGACACAGTAAAACTTAATGGTATTCGCTACTTGCCTGTGAAGAACGCCTACACTGAAGCTCGTATGTTTTACGACAGCCAATTGCACAAGACCTACACCCTCCCCCCAGAGATGATCATTCACTCAAGAAAGGTTAGACCTGAAGCTCTCAGACAAGAACCGTATGTTGGCGTCTACTTTCTCCGTCTTAACACCACAAGAAAACCTCTGGAAAATCAAAAAGTGAGACTGGCTCTTTCAGCAGCTATCGATAGACGGCTTATCATAGACAACCTGCTACAGGGCGGCCAAACACCAGCCCATGCGATTGTCCCTCAGACAGAGGAATACACGACTCCAAAGATGATACATTTCGACGCCACTGAAGCGCAGAAACTTATGGCCGAAGCTGGATTCCCCAATGGTGAAGGGTTCACCACCGACCTCAAAATCCTAACAACACCAAAAGAAACCTCTATCCGTATGGCTGAAGCTCTCCAAGCAATGTGGAAACAACACCTCGGAATCAATGTCCGTATCGAACAACGCGAGTGGGGCACATTCCTTACAGCCCAGCAAGAGCTTGATTACGATATCGCTGTCGGTGGATGGATTGGCGACTTCCTCGACCCCACTACCTTCCTCGACATCTGGACTAAAGGTAACGGCAACAACAATACAGGATGGAGCAGTACCGAGTTCGAAGATCTGCTCAACCAAGCGGAACAAAATGCAGATCCTAGTGAACGTCTTGCAATCCTAAAAGAGGCTGAAGCCTGCATCCTAAGTGAGCGCCCGATTTTACCACTGTACTGGTATACGACTAACTACCTGCTTCATTCCTCAGTCCAAGGCTGGAACCCACTCTTGCTAGATAACCATCCGTTCAAGTTCGTTGAGCTTAAGTCTAACTAAATTTCTATTTTCCAACTTCATCTCATGTTTCGTCTAATAATTAGTCGCGCGCTGCAAGCCTTTGCAGTCGTATTCTTCCTCTTCACACTGACTTTCTTTGCTATCCGTGCCATTCCCGGTGACCCATTGTCCACCGATGACAAAAGCATGCCTGAGCATGTGAAGGAAAAGATAGAGGAATACTACGGGCTAGATAAACCGCTCATCGTCCAATACGGACGCTATGTAAAAAATGTTCTCACGGGTGACCTTGGGCTATCTACTTCTAAGCCCGGCCGCACAGTCAACGAGATCATTTCCCAGTCCCTACCAGCTTCATTACTAGTTGGTATTGGAGGCATCACAGTCGCGGTATTGCTAGGTATTCCAATGGGGGTATTAGCAGCACTTAGAAAAAACTCATGGATTGACTACACATCCATGGCAGTGGCCATGATCGGCATTTGTATTCCAACTTTCGTCTTAGGCCCACTCCTTCAGCTATGGGTCGCTAGTAAAACTGACTGGATCAATGTTGCCGGATGGGACACAGCCGCAGATATATTACTTCCATCTCTCACACTCGGCGTTGGATCTGCAGCCTACCTCGCACGGCTTACTCGCGGTGGAATGCTTGAAATTCTATCTCAAGATTACATCCGCACAGCAAAGGCCAAAGGCGTGCCAATGCTTCCAATCATTGTAAAACACACCCTCCGTGGAGCAATGATGCCTGCGGTAACATTTCTCGGACCCGCATTCGCTGCTATCATCTCAGGCTCCTTTATTGTTGAAACAATCTTCCAAGTCCCAGGAATGGGCCAACACTTCGTCAATGCCGTCACCAGTAAGGATTACGCACTGCTTCAAGGGCTCGTCATATTCTACGGATTCTTGATGGCTGGCGCCAACCTGCTCGTCGACATCGCTCTGCTTCTTCTCAACCCACGTCTTCGTGACGCTACCTAATTCTGACCATGGCAACAAATTCTCAACCTATAGAAGGAAGCTCGCTCTGGAATGATGCGTGGATTCGTCTTTCAAAAAACAAGCTCTCTATTGTTAGCCTCTGGACAGTGGTCTTCATTGTTCTTGCTTGCTTCATTGGCCCCTTCCTATACGGAGTCGATCCCAATAGTGGTGAGTTACCCAACAAGCTGCTCCCACCTAGCATGGAATACCCACTAGGTACCGACCAGATTGGTCGCGACCTGCTTGCTCGGATTCTCTACGGCGGTCAGATTTCATTATTAGTCGCCTTCGCCGCGACGGCTATCTCTGTCACCATAGGTATCGCTTATGGTGCCATCTCTGGCTATGTGGGTGGTAAAATAGATAATACCATGATGCGTATTGTCGACGGACTACTCGCGCTACCATTCCTCATCATTGTGATTCTCTTCCGCGAAGTCATCAGCGCCCACATCGAAACGGTGGGTAAATACCTCACGGAAGTGCAAGGATGGAACCGCGACTTCGTACTGCGTTACCAGAACATCATCCCACTCTTCATAGCGATTGGAGCATCTGGCTGGCTGACAATGAGCCGAATTGTCCGAACTCAAACAGCTTCACTTAGCCAGTTAGAGTATGTTGAGGCGGCGCGTTCTCTGGGACTCAGCCACACGCGCATTCTATTCCAGCACATCATCCCTAACACTCTGGGACCAATCATCATTTTCACCACACTTACTATCCCAAGTTTCATCCTCTATGAGGCGGCACTCTCATTCCTAGGACTAGGAATCGAGCCACCTAACAGCTCATGGGGCAAACTCATTCAAGAGGGAGCCAACTACCTGGAGACAAACTTTACCGTACTCCTCTTCCCAGCACTGGTATTCTCTATCACACTCTTCGCCTTCAACTTCCTTGGCGACGGCCTGCGAGACGCCCTGGACCCGAAGGCGTCGAAAGATTAAATCGCAGTCAAGACGAACCGCCAAGCCATTCGCATCTCAGCCCAAGTGTAGTCGATAGAAAGTAGTTAGGGTAGAAATGTGTCTCATTAGCACAATGCTGGCGGTGTCGTAGAAGGGTGCAAGACCACCTGCACAAACACAACTCCTTCAGAGTTGATCTCTCGTCTGTAATTCAACCTAGGGTAGGCTCCGCCAACCCTAGGCTGAGCTACGAAACCCCGTTGGGGTAATCATACATCTAATCTGTTAGACTCTATGAACCTTCCTGAAGACCTCTGACCTCTGACCTCTGACCTCTGACCTCTGACCTCTGACCTCTGACCTCTGACCTCTGACCTCTGACCTCTGACCTCTGACCTCTGACCTCTGACCTCTGACCTCT
>Ga0233410_10000083_pt1 | contig 30873 bp, 56 predicted proteins | sample Na_anoxic_1_MG_FD_179869 | JGI IMG/M metagenome (GOLD analysis project Ga0233410, IMG submission 179869) | Seawater microbial communities from Saanich Inlet, British Columbia, Canada - Na_anoxic_1_MG | ecosystem: Environmental > Aquatic > Marine > Inlet | place: Canada: British Columbia...
ATTATCAATGAGCCAAGACAAGAGGGCTAAGGTATTAAATGAAATATTTGGAATCACTACCAGAGAACGAGAAAGATACAATAAAAATTAAAGTTGGAAGCTCTTATTTAAACCTAAAGTTTAGAGATTTTCATTCAGCATTTAAACCAATGTATGATAAGCTCTTGCTTGAAATCGGAGTTAAGTTCAAAGAAGAGCTTAAACCTTTTATATACTGCTCTACGTCTGCGATGAAGAAGCTTGATACAGGTTTTTATATAAGTAGAGATAATAAATCTTATTCAGAGTTTAACAAACTTAATCCTAAGTATAAACCAATCTCTTGGAGAAAGTTTAAAGATATGTTTGTTATACTTGAAAGTAAAGGGTATGTAGAAAATTTCTCTGGCTACAATAGACGTAAAGATGACGATAGAATGAGTAGTTGTATTGTGTTTAACGACCCTTACATAAATTTATTCAACAAGAACCTTGTAGCCTCTCATGCAAAACTTATAAAAGCAAAATCAGCAGTGGTGCACACAAAAGTAGAAATTGACGGGCATCTCAGAACTATAGACTTAAAAGGGGTAAAAGGTATAAGACCACTTGAGAAAGAGGTTGATGTTATAGAGAAGTGGCTGAACACTCACACGTTTAAATTCTTAACACACGAAAAGTATATAGATTTACAGAGAGTGTTTAGTGATCGAATTGGAAATGCTGGTAGATTCTATTTCGGAGCTTTACAATGCATTGCAAGCGACAAGAGAAAGTTATTTCTTATAGATGGTTGTAAGGTAAAAGAGAAGGACTATTCTTCAAATCACCTATTAATGATCGGGGAAATGAAAGGCGTAATCTTACCTGAAGGATTCAAACCTTATGAAGTAGATATAAGTGATCTTATAGGTTGTGATAATCCAAAGAGGGTTAGGTCAATACTAAAAATGTGTTGCATGTTCTTACTTAATTCAGGAACACCAGAAGCAACTTTCAAGAAGTTTTGGAAGGAGAATATGACTATTATAGATGAGGCTATGGAACATAAAGATTACAAGAAGGCTGAATCTAATATTATGTACGGTGTGAAAGGCTTTAAAAATACGTCAGCAATAATCAAACGTTTAGAAGAGCATAATAGTTATGCAAAAGATTACTTCAGGGTAGCAGGAGGTACATGGCAAGAGCTGCAGTTCTTAGACTCTGAGATACTTTTAGAAACTATGAGATTGATGATGGCGAAAGATAAACCTCTATTACCTTATCACGATTCCTCTCTCGCAAAAGAACAAGATTCTGAGTTTTTAGAAGAGTGTATGCAATCTGCATGGAAGTATGTATTAGGTTCTAACCACAATTGTGTAATTACCACCAAGTAACCTACCCACTTCCTAACGTTAAGTGGGTTTCCCTCCACAAAATACCCTACCACAATGTCTCCTTTTAAAATAATATCCAATCTCTCTTGACACCACTCTCCTACCAACATATACTCCACACATGAATTAAGAAAACAATAACTTTGGAGAAACACTATGGTCTCAATCAAACTACCATCTCAACAACACCTGACAGTATCTTCCTCTTATGACAGTGGAACTCACACAGGCTTCCATGTTGGATTGCAAAAAGAAGGTGAATACACTTCCACAACTCTTAATAGAGTTTTATCAAAGGAACAAATCCGTGGTTTGGAAGCTGTGTTATTAGCCACAACTAAAATGTATTTAGAGGAGAAACACAATGAAAATTAATAAAGAAGTTTACCAAACCCCAACTCACTCCCTGCAAATCACAAAAAGTGAATATTCCATGCTATACCCATTTGACAAACAAGCTAATATTGCTGTGGAAATATTAAATACACACTACCCAGAAATCACAGCATCTTCTCACTGGTTTCGCATCACAATGGAAATCACTAGAGATTGTGTTAGAGGGAAGAGTGATGGTGAAATGTATGCACAATTGGAAGCATTTAAGCGTTAATTTAGGAGAATAATATGATTTACAAAACAATATGTAATGTGTTAAAAGGTGGTCGTACTTTCGTCTGTGGTGATTTACATGGGGAAATTACAAAGTTTAATCAAAAACTTATTGCTATCGACTTTGACAAAGAGAAAGACCTGATGATAAGTGTTGGTGATTTAATAGACAGAGGTGAAGATAGTGTCGCTTGTTTACGTCTGATTAATGAACCATGGTTTACTTGTGTAAGAGGAAATCATGAGCAAATGAGCATTGATGCGTTGAAGTATGCACATATAAATAATAATCGTAAGGAACATTGGCTTATGAATGGTGGTAGTTGGTATTATAATTTAGACCAAACTAAAATAAATGAAGTTGATAAATTGATCAGTGAATTAGAAGAATTACCATTAATTATTGAAACAGAAGTAGGTGGTAAGAAATATATTATCTGCCATGCAAATTACAATAAAGATATATACGAGTTTGATTCACGTATTCATGAAGAGAGTGTTATTTGGGATCGTTCTCGTTATAATGATAGTAAAGCTGGTTGGACTGATGAGATAGAAGGGGCTGATGTCTTTATTTTTGGACACACCCCTGTTGATAAGGTTGAAACATATAAGAACCAAATGTACATTGATACTGGTGTTGTATTTAATGGTGAGCTAACTGTGGTGGAATTGTAGGAGGAGTAATGAAAACACTACCAGAAACATTTAAAATGTGTGATGTGCCAGAGGAGTTGTTAAAACTAACTAAGACTGGCACATTTCGGAAAGCACTTTCTACATGGTTTACAAAAATTATGACGCCAAATGTATACCTTGAAGAGGATGTTACTTCAGAAAAGGAATTGCACTTAAAACACTCGCTACAAAAACACAAGCAATACCAGAAGAAACGTAAGCATGTAAAAGATAAACCTAAACTGAAAGATAGCAGTGATCCTTGGTTTAATGACCGTGATAAATATGGAAAATGTAAACATGTTGGAAGAGGTTTTAGGGTTGTACACAGAGGTCAATTTAAACACCTACGCTCACAAAAGGTTTTCTTGGAAGAAGAATATTATGACACAGACCCTTCTAACTGGTATGACGAATGGTTTCATGATCCTTATGAATTAGACTACTGCAATTATATTATGGAAATGTGTAATCACGAATGGGAAGATTACGTTGACGAAAGTGGTAGAGTGTTGGAGAAATACGAAATAATTGAGCAGCAGCTTGAGGAAGAGTGTTGCTATTATTGTGGAAATTACGGTTGTGATGGAAGTTGCATCATATATTAAGGGTTAGCTATATTAACCCTTGACACACAACCCACACTAATTTAAGATACATTCATTGAAGCAAAACGATAAACACTTGGAGAATAATATGAAAACTAAATGGTTAAACATCTTAAATTACAACTATCAAGAACAATCCCCTTGGAATGGAGATGGTTATCTTAAAACAGAGTTTGTTGCACAACATATACTTGACATCTACACATACTCTAATATGACAGATAACTTTCTATGCGTGAAAACGTTAGAGGTTATGGAAGCTATACAAGAAAATAAAACCTTTGAATATATTAGTGATGAAAATAATAATTTGTGGTACATGGCGGTATTACATATGGATTTCCTTTCAGATAAAATCTCATGGGGTAGTAGTATAAGAGGTGCTTTCTGGGAAAGCTTTCACAACGGACTTCCACACAACCCAGAGGGTAAGGTTGCTGAGATTGGAGATGGTATGTTGCTTGCTGTAGGCACTGATAAACAGATTAAATATACTATAACTGGTAATGAAGAGTGGGTAGGTTTTGTTGATGCTGTGCTTGACTTTTGTAAAGATGAGCGTAGTCTTGAGTTTAATAAGTAAGTAAGGAGAAACATTATGAGCAAAATCACAGTAAAATCTATCCACCGTCAAGGTAAGGGCATCTTCCAATCAGACACTATGCAAGTTGATGTAGCTATCAAGAAAGTAGGAAGCTTATATCAAGTTATTGTTGATGGGCGATTTACAGGAATGACACGAGTTTTGGTTGAAGATGCTTATGAATTATTGAGTTCTTATCTTGGGGCGCGTCTTGTTATCGACCCTGATTTTGGCAAGAAAGAAGTTAAGAAACGTAAGCGTGTTAAGAAGTAACAAAGGAGGAATAATTATGAAAACTTGGAGTAAAAATGATATAACACATGATCTTGTTTTTCGGTGGTTTGATAAACAACTAATAAGGCAGTCTAAAAATACTATTGTATCACTTGCACCAAGATATAATTACATTGGTAACGTTCTTGCATTTGCGGATCATGCTGATAGTAAAGAGTTAGAGGTACTTGAAAGAATAGTTAATGTCTTTACTTTACCCTTTGACCTGACAGATAAGGATGTTTATGTGGAATGGAAGGAGATTTTATTTCACAATTGGTTGAAAGCTAAAGGTGAAGATGTCTTTGTTATGAGTACGAATGGTGAAGTGAGCTACGGTGTTTCAGATAATTTGTTTGTAAGTTTAATGTGTAATAAGGAGAAATAATTATGTCAGATAAAGAATTAATTTGGGTACAAAAAGATCTAGCTCAAAAGTTTAACAATCTATCTTCATCAGAAGAACAGGAGAAACTTGTCACTAATATTATCAACGATAAGAAGTTGGACATCACTAATGAGATGGAGTATCTTGAAGAAAACTTACTAATGTTCAAAGGTGTTTGCCTTAAACATAAGAATGAGCTTACTAAAGTTTATAACGAGGAAACCAGCAAGCTTGAAGATATGTATGATCATGTTGGTGAAATGCGTCAAGGTATTGATAAAAGTGCCAAACAATTGACAGATGCTTTAATCCCTCTACAAAAGACTGTAAGTGATTTGAAGAATGACATGAAATCTATCAGTGATGAGCTGAAGCATATTAATGTTTACGGTATTGAGCGTTTTCTTGAGTTGGTTGACAAGATTAATGCTATGGACGAAGGTAGCAAGGAGATGTTGAAGTTTTTGATGAAGGAGTATAAATGATGCTTCAGCAAGAGAAGTGTAAACTCCTTGAAAGTGCAGCAGAAGAACTTGCATCTTTTATCAGAATGAAAAATGAAGAATTGAAGACTAATATCTCTTGCACAGACTTAGATCCACCAGATTATTATGACTATCAAACTTGCTACGAACTTATGGTGTTTGCTAAAGATTTATAAGAGTACAACCCCCTCAAATAAGCCCTATACTCCACGTATTAGGGCTTTTCTCTTCTCCTCCATACAATCACCTTCTCTACTATAACGCCCCTCACAACGCTACTGACGCTCCCTCCCACCAAACACACTAGCCTCTTTTTCTCCAAATAAAACTCTTTAAAATAATCACCATCCCCTCTTGCAATAGTGTTCTGTGTTTGCTATAGTTTGTTTCAAGAAATTAAACAAAGGAGAATATTATGCAAGAAAATGAAGTAATGTTACCAACACTCAAGCCGTTTTGTGTTTCTACCGAGGAGTTAACCAATAACGAGGGGCAAACTATCTTTAACCTCGCTGTGAAGGCAGGTGCTAACTCTTGGGAATATGTATATGACGCCACAAATATCAGTGAACAAGAGGAGCAAGAGTATGTATCTGGTGATCACTTAGAAGACTACGACTATATTGGCGTTGATTATGAAAACGATACCTTAATTTGTGACAGTTTAGATGATTTCCACGATAATCTACTAGCTTATTCAGAAGCATTAGATTACTTAAACAATCTCCTTGAACAGCAAGGAAATCTTCCAGAGGAAACCTCCTCAAATCCTTCCGTAGAAGCCCTCTCACAAGAGTTATCAGAGTCGGAAGGTGATTGCATGGAAGGATACAATAGTACCCAAAAACACCATTCTACGGACGATTTAGACACTATTGTGCCTATTGAAACTCTTACACTACCTGAGATGCTTTCCTCTGTTACACCAGAGAACAAACATGAAGAGTTGCTTGAGCGACAGACAATCCTCTCACCTAAAGCATTAGCTTTATTGAAAAGTCAATCCCTGATTATGCAAATCAATTGTGCACCAGATGAGGAAGTTGTTTACACTGTCATGGATGAAGAGGGTTATCAGTGGGATGTTAAGAACATGACTGAGATGGAGAAAGTTGTGAATGCTATTTGTGTGCTTGATGAGTTTGCGAGTTGATTAAGGATTACTTAAAATAATTATAATTTCTCTTGACTTGGTAGGGTGTGTGTAATAATATACTAACCAAGCAAGAGGAATGATTAAACAAACAATGAGGATTACATCATGACAGACTTAATTTTAACATTAGCAAAAGAAACCTCGCTTCACCTTGGAGCATTTACATGGGTAGGATTGGCAGTTGTAAGCGCGGTTATGTATTTTGAGAGTAAATAGTCTAATAAAGGAGAAGAATCCAAATGAAATTTTATATGCCAAGAAATCACGGTTTCCCTGATAAAGCTGGTTCAGTATTTATCATAACGGAAAGACAAGAAGGTTTGGTCAAACTGAAAAGATATAATGGTACAAGAGTTAAAACTTATACTGAAAACTCTTTCCAAAGGTTGTACAAGACACATCCTGTATTCAAAACGGTAGAGCATATAGAGTCTTATCTAAAGTGGAGCGATGTGCGCTGATTCAATTGCAACATTATATTAACTAAAAAAGGAGAAGCAAAATGAACCCTATCAAACTTGACACTGAGAAGTTAAACACTCACCTAACTATTGCAATTAAGGCTCTATCTGTTTTAGCACTTGCAACAGGTATTTACCTTGGAACGACCACATTCGATAAAGTTAGTCATAGTGGTCCGAGTTGTGATAAAGAGCAATTCTCCTACTGGCTAAAGCAATCTAATAGCGAAGGGGTGATTGTCTCTATGCATGAGAATAAGCTTCAAGTGAAGGATGGCTCTACACAATGTTATGGCGTGTTCAAAGAGAGTGGTGGGAGTTTTAAAGAGTGGAGTGGTGTTATTACCGAGCTTGATGGTGGGGATTTTATTGGAAGAGCAAGTTTGCGGTAGCGGAGATAAGTAATCCCTTGACACAACAACCAACGTGAAATATAATTCGTTGCATGAATTGAAGATAATTGATTAAGGAGAAATTATGAAACCCAAGAAACTGTACGCAAACGATTTCAAAACTGTAAGTAAGTTTGCAGAGGATATTGGTAAAAATCTTGTTTATTTACAAGGTAACCAGATACATGGTTATTGTGAATGCGTTAATTCAGTACAGGTGTTTTGTGAGAGTAGTCATGTTGATTTATCAAACGAGTATGAAGATGTCACAGGAAATTATGTGTATAGATACAGTAGCTTCACTCTTTAACAAAGGAAACCTTTATGCAAAACCACCAATTACCAGAAACTTTTAAAATGTGTGACACCCCTGAAGAGTTGCTTACTCCTAAAATGGTACAGGCTAAAACACACTCTAACCCTATCAAAGAATCTCTTGATGAAGAGTATGATGTAGAAGAACTATTCTCTAGTGGTTGTCTACTGATGGAAGATATTGTTTCCGAAAACGAAGCTCACCTATCCAGTGCACTGGTTAAACACAAACGTTGGAATAAGAAACGTAAGCATAATAAGGATGGTAATACTACAAGGATTAAATATGAAGGTTGGTGGGAAAGTGAATTTAACACCCACAAGTTTAGACGTTCTTTAAAGGTATTTACTGAGGATGAGTGGTTTGAAAAAGAGATTCCTTGGTACGAAGATCCTTACGAGTTAGATTATTGTAATTATACTATGGAATGTTGTAATCATGAGTGGAGAAATTATGTTGACCGCTCAGGCAAAGCTCTCCTTCTCTCAAGAGGTATGAAGGAGTATGAGCTTTGGGAGGAACAGGTTGAAGTATTTCAAGAAATCTCTTGACAACTACGAATGCCTCAACTAATATACAGGTGTTGAAACAAATTAAATAATTAAGGAGAAAGATTATGAACAAAGATTTAGAAATAGGTACTCCGGTAAAACTATCACTGGATACAGAGTGGAACACCTCTGATGTTATGAACCCTTTAAACACAGTAGGGAAAGTTATAGCACAAGAAGGAGGTTGGACTGAGGTAGGTTGGAGTAATACTGACGAAGGGCTTACTAATTCCTACAAAGCTTACGATACTGATTTGAATGCAGTAGATGACACTGAAGCACTCCAAACTCTAATCTCCTTCGCAAAAGAAGATAAAGAAGCTGGAAGAGTGATACCCTCTAAGGATTTTAAAGACAAATTGACTGAACGGAAAGCAAAGTTATTAGAAGAGGAGTAAACACCATTTAAACCCCCGCAACAGCCCTGTGACAAGCGTTCTACCTTTATCTAAGTGATTGTATTGGTAGGAGAGAACACTTGCGAGAGTGGTGCTGAGAGGGAGGATAGGGCAGGCACTCAAAGGAGAATATTATGCAAACTATAAAGAAATACATAACATGGTTATCCTTATCAATTTTATTTGCTTACTCTTTTATCTTATGGCAAGATGTGTCTACCTACTACAGCAATGTCAATGATTCAAGCTGCTGTGGTTGGGTTGAAGAAAGCGTAATCAAAAGACCATTCACTTATTTGATGGTTGATAGTTGGTCAGAAGGTAGTTGGCAACTTAATGGTGATAAATCGGAAGAGTGGTTTGTTAAAGATGGGTTGGTAGAGGGTAAGGTGGAATTTTGGAGAGTGGTTGAGAGTAGGGAAGTACGGTGAGGGTTGCAAGGTAAAATTGAGAAATTGAAAATTAGGAAGAATGTAATTAATTATTTAGGAGGAGAAATATATGCAACAAATTAAAGAAACACTATACGGTGATCCTAAAGGCGGTAAGATTAAACAATGGTCTGTTTATGTTGAAGGTAACACTGTAACCGTAGAATGGGGTCGTGTTGGTGGTAAACTACAAACTAAAGATACCATTTGTAAAAGTAAGAGTGTAGGTAAGAGTAATGAAACCACACCAGAGCAGCAAGCACTATTAGAGGCTCACGCTAAGTGGACAAAGCAGTATGATAATAAGCTGTATAGGCATACCGCAGAAGAGGCACAAAAAGTAGGGGAGCTTCTTCCAATGCTTGCTATTGATGGGAGCAAGAAACCTGAGAAGATAAAGTTTCCATGTCAAATACAACCTAAACTTGATGGAGTGAGGTGCATGGTTTATCTTGATGATAATAAGGAAGTGAAGGCAATCTCACGACAAGGTAAATTTTATGAACTTCATGGTAAACTAAAAGAGGAACTATACAACACCTTACAAAATAGTGAAGTGTCTAAGCTTGACGGAGAACTTTACAAACATAAAATTCGCTTGCAGTCTATTGTCAGTGCTGTACGTAATACTAAAAATCCTATGCACGAAGAGGTAGAGTTTCATATCTTTGATATCCCATCTAATAAACCTTGGACAGAACGTTGCAAGGTGTTAAACACTACTACTGAAAAAGATTTTGTTAAAGTTGTTGAGGTGGTAGATTGTGTAGATATGAGTCAGTTGCAGCAATCAGTGGTTGATTACATGGATAAAGGTTTTGAAGGGACAATTGCAAGAAATTTACAGGGGAGATATGATTTCAATCATAGAAGTAGTGACCTTATCAAAATGAAAGTTATGCAAGATTCAGAAGCATACGTTGTAGCTTGTCGGGAAGATAAGAATGGGGAGGGGGTGTTAACTTGTCATTGGAATGGAATTGAGTTCGATGTCAAGATGAAAGGTTCACACTCAGAACGTTTGTATGAAGAACAGGTTAAACTAAAAGGGTTGTGGATTAATTTCACTTACCAAGCGTTGACAGAAGCAGGTAAACCTCAATTTCCTGTAGGGCAGTATGTTAGGGAATGTACGGAAGATGGTGTTCCTTTAGAGTAGAGATACAACCCACAACAATTTAATTTCACATAGAGCTTGCAATCTTTAACACAAAGCGTACACTGTAGTTATTGATTAGCAAGCACACACATACTATTAGGAGAAACATATGAGTACAGTAGGAGAAGATACTGCAGTATTGGCGATTGGTGGTGTAGAGTTAGAAGGTTTTGAAAACAACCCTGTATCAATCTCAAGAACATCACCAACCCCTAAACAATGGTACAGAATCCTTGAATCGTCAGGCATTGAAAGCTTTCCATTAGTTGAGCTTGACACTGGTAATTTGCTATGTACCGTTGATTACGCAGGGGAGGTTAAAGATCATATTGATAAGCTTGAACCTTCTACAGAAAGTCCTTTTGTTATTAAGTGTTAGGAGACACATATGAAATACATAAGTGAAGAAATAGATAATTACATTATCCCAGAGAACTTGAAACAATTCATATCCTTCTGGCAAGGGCAGTTGGATGACTTACCTGAAGAGAGTAAGGATAGTGCTACTGTAGAGATAAGTGCAGATACAGAAGGATATGACAGATGTTTCTTAAACTATAGCAGAAAGAAAACTCTTGGAGAAGTGGAGCATGAAAAGGTGGTAGCGGCTCAGATTAAGAAGGATAGGCAATCTTTTGTGAAGAGTCAGATAGAGAGGTTGCAGAAAGAGTTGGATTAGGGGGTAGTAATGTGATTAGATAATAGAGGAGATTGTTGATGGGTTATAAAAACACCGTGACAGGTAAGCGTGTAAGTCTTCATGAAGCTGTAAGAGCTATTACAACAGACGAAAACAACTACATTGCATTATTAGCTGAAGAGTTGATGTTAGATGAATTATTATGTGGTGAAGCTAACTCTACTGAGTTCTTAAAGAAAAGTATACAGCTTGTACTTGAACAAATGGATTTGTCTCGTGAGGAAAGACGTATACTTGAGAGGAAAGAGCGAATAAGTGGTTTACAAACAAATTAAGTTAGAGTATAGTGTAAACACTCAAACAAGTAGGAGAAATTTATGATTGGCAAACAAGTTGTGTTTATAAACGAGGATGGTTATTCCAGACCGCACCTTAAGACAGGGGTAGTGGTGAGTTATGCAGGTAAATCTAAAGATAAGGTAGAAGTTCAACACATGAGTACAAGTTATACCTTTAATAGATCTACAGGTTGCCACGATATACCAGAGGATAGAGTGTCTGAGAGTTGGCTATACTTGGATCAGGTTTATGTGGTTTAGTTGGAAGCATACTAAGGGTATTAGTAATAACTCAGGCGCAACTACAGAATTAATAGGAGAGACATATGAAAAATAAACAATTTAAGAAAGTTATTTGTGGTGTATTAAATAAGCATGGTGAAGAGTATGAATTCAGTTCTATTATTACAAACCAAGAACCTTACCTAGCGGTTAAAGGGGGTTATACACTTCGTAATCGTGGATACCCAGTAAGTATGAAACGTGCTTTAATTAAAGCTAAGAGTTTTGATAACTTTATGAAAACTGGTAAACCTTGTATAGAAAACCTTTATGCGGATATAAATTTTGTATCTTCAAGAGAACACGCAAGAGGCTTACTGTTGTCTGGAGAGGTGCTATACTTAGAGGATATTATGTTTGAGTATAAAGAGGGGGATTATTCTATTGAGGATAAATTAGATGTCATAGAAACGCTTACAGGTTGTTGGGATAGAGTTGCTTATTGAGTGGGGGCGGTGGTTTACACTTGGTGAAAAGCTTTTGGTGGTGGGGGAGAGGAGAGTGGTTACGGATAAGGGGAGACAAAACACGCATATAGTGATCAAGATATATTAATACAAAAGTTTGACTACACTTACTAATAATGATATAATTGTATTACTGGTTAAATAAAGAGGAAAATACAAATGAAAAAGATAGCACTAAAGATGGAATTAGTAGACACCTACTATAGCAGTATAACAGAGGAGCAGTGGAGTAAATCTACTATTAAGAATAAACTGGCGTACCTTAAACGTAAAGGTAAGTATGAAGATCAATTAGCTTTACAATGTGCTAACAAAAAGTTTTTATTGGAACAAGTTCTGTGAGTGAGCGAAGCGAATAGGTGAATGTAATGAACTTATATAAGGTGTTGAGTTTAACAGACAATCCATATAATAATTAGTAGAATAAAATAAACAGTAATAAATACCAATAAGAAAATCTTTATGGTTTTGCCCTTGACTTTGATTGTTGGTATAGTATATGATTGGTTTGGAGAAAGCGAAGCGCCTGTTGTTTGGAGTGAAACGGAATAGAGTAGTTTACTTTGTTAGTCATTGCCATATAACATAGTCTATGTTGTCACACGACACAGATGTAAGAGTTTAAATTTTAGCTATGTTGCCACACGACATAGCTATTCTACGTTACTAAAGGAGATAAACATGAAAGTTCAATTGAACAGTATTGTAATGAATAAGATAATGCCATTGGTAAGGGAGTTTGATCTATCCCCTGCTAAAATAGCACACTTATTACTATTAGGTGGTAATGAAGACCAATACAAAGAAATTTTAACCAAGTTCTCAAAGGAGAAACAACATGAAAAAGGCATCAACACAATACGAGATAACTAATCAAATACTTAAGAGTAATGCTGAAGCTCTTGGTCTCAAAGGTATTACTAAAACAGTATTAAGCGCAATGTCTACCTTCTTTAATGATAAGGAAATTAGAGGTGTGTTCACCCTCTCACTCAACCCTTTCAAAAAGTACAGGGTTTGGTTTATCATCAGTAAGGAAGGGTATTAGTGAACTAGAAAAACTCAACTATGTTTCATCTAAACAACGTATGGATAAAAGTAAGGTTTATACATGGTTAGGTTTTGATAGCGAGAAAACAGAGGAGGTCTTGCACTTTATTGAACAAGATAATTTGCGTATTCTTAGCAAGAAAAAGTTAGACAGAGCTAGGGGTGAAATACTAGGTAAGAATAACGCAGCTATTAATAAGCATAAGGGTATTTTAATTAGCTCTCCAAACTGTGAAATAACCAAAGATATAATAGAATCTATTAAGATGGCAAGAAAAGCTAACATACTATACACACAATTTAAGCCCTATAAAGACATTTTTACCAAGCATAATACCTGTGTACAAAAACCTCCTATAGTGCAATCACCACCTCTTGAAGAATACTTCCAAGAACAACCAATAGAAGAGCAGCCTTGTTTTGAACAAATACCAATGGACTGTTATGACAATAGGGACTTTGAGAAAGCGGATAAAGATTATTATATAGAGTAAACAATAGCAAAACAAGAAGAAATTAGAAACTGACCTATGTAGTCGGGATTTTCACGTTAAAAAGGAAGACAGTTAATGAAAACATTAAGAGCTAAATATCTAGATTGGTATGCTGTGGAAGAAGCTAAGTTAGGTAATACTTACTTTGAGTCTTTCTCTAGGTATTTAGAAGAGAATAAAAGTTTATATGTAATACTGTCTGATGATTGGATGGGAAGTAAAATATACACTGTTGATAATACCTTTCAAGTGTATACTTATGCAGGTAGTGGCAATACATTGCAATATGGTTTATCTCCTATCCACACAAAGGACGGTACATGCTCTGACGGTATTTTGTTTAATGATAAGGATACTGTATTTAAAAATCTTGTAACAGAAATAAGAAAAGCAAGCTCATCCTCTAAGGTCTACAAGACCTCCTCTAATTTAACAACAAGTAACCTTTGTTATGTGTACTTGCAGGAGTTAACGAGTCCTAATGTAATGGCACTCAAGTATGGTGTTGCTAATGAACCCGTGTCTCGGATGAAAGACCAAAGTGATGTGAGTTTATTTACCCATAAATTGCTCTACACCGTATGTTTAGAGAATAGGAAAGAGGCATTGAGCTTAGAGGAGGACATAAAGGCTGCTTTTGGTGGGTATTATTGTGATAAAGCTTGGATACCTGATGGATATACAGAAACAGTACCACATAGTAATTTACAAGGAATTATAGATTTTATAGAGGCTCGTATTAAATCTTAAGATACTCCTTATATGTGACAAGAAACCCCTTGACACCACCTCCCCTCTCCCGTAAACTACCTTCATACCAAATAACACACACCACTGAAAACAAGAACTATTTACGATAATTATTGGTGGTGTTATAGAAACGTAAAATTTCTATAGAGAATTAAAACTATTTAAAAGGAGAAATAAATGAAATACATAGGCAGCAAGAACATCCAAGCACGTTTTTCAAAATCCAATATTAAAATAACTTCCTAGCACTATTGACAAAGGAAACCAATATTGTACAATTCACTCACACAAACAACATTAGGAGAAATATATGATTAATTTAGATAATAACAAACAGGTAGCAAGCATCTCAGGCGGAAGAACTTCTCATTACATGATCTCAGTCCTCTTAGAGAAGTATGGGAAGGATAAAGTAGATTTCGTGTTTTGTGATACAGGTGCAGAGCATCAAGGGACATATGATTTTGTAAAAGATACATCTACTTACTTTGACATTGAAATAACACACCTACGAATGCATATGCCAAAGGAGGAGGGTAAAGGGTGTGAATATGTAGTTGTACAAGAAGGAGATATTAAATCGGACTACAAGCCGTTCCAAGAACTTATGCAAAAGTACGGAAGACCTTTTAATCCTGGAGGTAAGTTTTGCACAGACCAGATGAAGACACAAATTTACCGTAAATACTGTAAAGATACTTATGGTAAAGGTAATTATACTACATGGATTGGTTATAGAGACGAACCAAAAGACTCAAGTAGAGTATTCGGGCATACACTTTCAGGTACTCTGTCAAAATGGTTCGATATTACGCAAAGAGACCAAGGAGAGTTTTATAAAGATTGTTGTGAGGCGCTTAAATCTTCAGTAGGTGGTTTAGTAGATTTTGTAAACTCTAACGTAAATAAGCAGGATTTAGATTCAAACTATAAACGTGTCTTAAAGGTGGTTGATAGGGTAGTTAAGAATCATGAATTAGGTTATCGTTTTTGTTTGAAATCTCAGATTTTGATAAGCAAGACATTTTAGAGTACTGGGAAGCCCAAAGTATCGACCTGAACATCCCAAATCACTGTGGCAATTGTGTCTTTTGTATAGAAAAAACAGTTAACCAACTTTCTTACCTATGCCATACTCAGCAAGAGTTGGCTGATGAATGGAAGATCGGAGTAACTGATCCAACGATACCTGTTAAGGGGCGTAAATTTGATGAAACACTGATGTACAGGGATGGTGTGCGAAAACTATCTTTTGATCAAGTTTATAAAGAGGCTATGGAACAGTCAGAGGAATATTGGGCAAATAAAGTCTCTCACGAGAAGAAGTTATCACCTTGCGCAGGAGGTTCTTGTGATTTATACGGAGTTGAAGAAGATTAACTAAATTAAGATATAATGAAGATAGTACCTCACCCCTTGACCAGCACCTCACCTTCCTCTATGATGTTGGTCAATTCACAAATTATCAACTAAACAAGTATGCACATTAGGAGAAATATTATGAAATCTAAAATGAAAACAGGTTGTTGTGAACCTCTTAAATGTGAGGAAGGTAGTAAGATTGCCGAACTCATATCTCTCGGAGACGAAGTGGAAGATTACACTATAAAAGGTAATACTGTTGAAGAAATCACAGTAGAGTTACAAGAATTATTCAAAGCATCTCCAAGAGATATTAATTCAGATTTACGCACTAAATACAAGTGAGTTAAATTCTAAAACTCGGTAGCTTTTTCATCCACAACCCACCTCAACAACATGTCGTGGGTTTTAAAGTTCCAAACTCCTAACCACCTCTCAGCACCCGTACAACCCCCTCTCGCAAGACTTCCCCTTCCACCTAAGCAATCACCTTACTAAGCTAAACACGCTTAAAACCACCTGTTCCCGAATCCTAACAGCGATAATTATTTTAAAGAAATTTATAGATAAATGTTGCATCTTAGGAAAATAAGAGTAAGATGTACTTATTGAAACGAAACACACATTAGGAGAAGCACCATGTCATTTGCTAAAAATTCAGAGCTAACTATGGAAGATAAAGTACAAGAGCATATTGCCACTATGCAACACATCCTTGACTTAATTAGTCGTATCAAAACTAAGTCTAAATTATCTACAAAGAAGTCTAGAATCTTTGCTACAATGATTGTTAATTTAGGTGTGGTGTTTGTAAACACTCAGAAAGAAGATTTAGCTAAAGAAGGTGTGGTGAGTTCTGCCCACTGGAGTGCTTTAGAAAACTTTATAAATACTAAGTGGAATAAGGAGTTTAGTGACGAAGGGTTATTATTAAAAGATAACTACGCTGCTGTAGTGCCTAACTGGTATTGTGTGAGAGAAGAAATCCTTAACACAGCAGGTGGTCTTATTGACTCAAGATATAGCAAGAATAGTAAAGAGTGGAAAACTTTCATAGAGGATAGTGAAGCTCTGTTGGAAGTGTTATAAGGGGGGGTGATGGATTATATTGTTTAAAGGCTAGGTATAAATACGAAAATGAGATTCTACCTTAAAGGTTTCTAAAATCTAGAATAAAGGAGAACCTCATTTTCAAAACTAAAACTAAGCAGCTCTGCCATTTCATAGACGAACTGTTTCTCTTTCCACAACCAACTTCGATTATTATATACAACTTACCCCAAAACGGTTTTTGAAAATTAGGAATGGCTGGATAAATTATTATAAAGACTGTCAGTACCTAAAATTTTTACCCTAAACAGAAAAATGAAAATAAGTACTAATTGGATAAATTACCTTATAAATCAATGAGTTAGAGCTAATTACGGGATCTATTCTCAGCCAATATGCTTTTAAAAATCTATACCGATAGCGATTATTATCCCCACAAAATCCCCTCCCAAAATCCATAAAAATTTTTGAATTTATTTTCAAATCATGTCATTTTATTGACGATTATTTTATCAACAGCCAATTTTTTGACAGTGAATAAGTTACCCACAATCTCAACTTTACGCACAACTTATCCACAAGCCATAAAATGTCATTATATTAGCATTTACTAATATTCCTTAGAATCGCATTTTGTCCCGTTACAGTCGATCCACTCTTAAAAACTACTGTATAAATTTTCTCTCGACAATAGCACTTATACATATCAACAACCTTTTCTGAGCAAATTAAGCCACTCTAAGCCATTTAAAAATTGTTCCGTTGTATTAACATGGCTTGCTTAAAATGGTTTATTTTAGCTTGAAATTAATTGATTATTTTTTTTGGGATAGCAGAGTTGGTATAGAATTTGCTTAGAATCTTGAATTACGCCCACAGTATATAGCCACAAATCACTTTAGCTTTAATAGCTGCGGAAACGCCTAGCCGCTCTTTTGTTCTGTGTTCTCACTTTCTATAAAAGATTATACGCCCACCACAGAGAATAGCAAGCGCTTTATTTGAACTTCTTTCTATGATTTTAAATCATCCATCTCTTTAAAAATATCTTGTAATGAGATATAACCTTCATCCTTAACTGGTATAACTTCTGTCTCTAAACTTTTTACTTTCTTGATAAGTTTTAAATATTCCTTGGCTGTATATCTGCAAGTTGTTTCTTTTGCAGTTTTAATAAGAATATCAACAATCAAAGCTTGATCCGCAACATTTAATATACTCATAATTTTAATCTCATCTATTAGCAGACCACATGATCCGCTTTCTTTGTTTCTGCCGTCTAGTATATAGCAACGGGTAACCCTGTCAATAAAAGACTAGCAATTAAATGAAAATAGTTTTCTTTCCTGCTTTCCTGAATATCCCTCCTTTTACCCTCCTTATATAACTATAAACTTTTCCTTTCCTGGTAAATTCAGCCCAAATATAAGCGCCTATAAGCCGTTTAAAATTCCTCTTAATACACTTGCTTACCTAAATTTTGCGCTTGTCTCAGCCTCTTACAGGAGGGATTTAGCTTTTTGGTAACTATAAATTGACTTAGATCAAATAATACTCTGCTAGAGTATTTTATTTGTGTTTATTGGTAAATAACGGTTGCTTTCTTCAGTGGCTTGTTTATACTTCACTGCATCAAGTCGAAACATACAACGTAGTACGGCAATTAAGCCAAATATAAAAAGGTTAAAAATTATGAAAATTTCTCAATATGACAATTCTCTTTTAGTAGCAGAAAGCGACACACAAAAGCTTTATATTGTTAAGTGGGGAAAACTTACACGCTTTGCATTATCGGCCGACAGTACATTCTCTTCTTTTAGTTTTGTAGGGGATCAATTCGAAAATAAAACACAGTTTGTCACAAATGCATGGGATTATGCTTTTAATGTGTGCGATTTTAAAGATTCTGAAATAATGTCCACGTATCCAAGAAACAGGCAAGTTGTGATCTCTCAAAATGAAAAAGTTGCTATTAATACGGCTATTCGTTTATTAAATAGCAGTAACAGCGACCACGCGGATCAATGTCTATGTTATTTAAATACTTTAAAAAATAAACTTTAAAAGTTCTTGCCAATCTAAATGATGTAAATAATTTATTTTACAAGAAGTTATTGCTTAACGTGATAGCTTTTGATAAAGTGATTTAAGCAAATTAACAGCCAACAACGGCAAATCAAAAAGGTGAAACTATGGGATTATTTAAAAAGCGTTATACAGCTGAAGAGCTGGAGATCTTAGAAAACACGGCAGTGTTAGACACTTTCAATGAAAAGTTTGGAAAAGCCGATTGGGCAATCTATAACACTTTTTTACGTATGCAAAAGAAGGCGCAAGCTTTCCATGAATGGCAACGGGCCACGGGGCAAGATGTTTTATTTTTTGACCGCCACGGGCAGCAAATCATTTTAAAAATGAATGATGATGGCACGGTTAACTATACAAATAACCGCTAAAAATTAATTTAAAATAAAGTTGACACGGCAATTTTGCCAAATATAAATAAGGTAGTAAAAAATTATGAATACTCTAAAATCTTTAAATGCATCTCTTAAAGTTTTGAACAATGAACTTATACAACTGCAAGACACCTTAAGTGAAAAACATTCGGCGCTCTCTTTAGTAGAAATTGATCAGGATGATTTTATTGAACAATACGAAAATTGTCTTGATGAGTGCAACGGTGAATTTATGGGGATGACAGCAAGCCATGTATTAAAAGAGTGTGATCCAACTGCGTACCGTTGCGGCTTAAATGATTACTGTGATAATGAGGACGTAACAGAAACAGAAGAGTACCAGCAGATCGAAGAAGAGATCGAAACCTTAGAAAGTGCCCTAGAAGATCTGGAAGCTGACATTGAAGCTATCGAAGAAGAGATCGAAGAGTTGGAAGAAGAAAACGAAGAAAGTTAAAATAAAAGATTGACAATTAAAACGTGGTCTGTAAAATAGGCCACCTAAGCAAGAAAAACAACTTATTAAACAATGGCAATTTAGCCGACAACAAAGAGAAAATATTATGACTAAATCAATTGAACTAACTTTCACACAATGCAAACAACTTGCTGCAAATGTTGCCGATATCCGTGTATTTTTAGAGAGTGTTAATGATCAACCTGATTTCATGCAATTTGAACAAATGGGGGTTGATAGTATTTCAGAGTTACAATCAATTATTAATAGTGGCTGTGCTTCAAATGCTCATCAGTCTGTTTTCTTTCATGAGGCTGCTCAATGTATGGCCTTGCATGGTGATGGTGTTCTAGAATATATCGAAAATGTACTGGGGGAACTTCCCGCAATTGAAAGTGGTACTAGTTGGAATCAAATTGCAAGCGTTTACCTTACTACTGCAATAGAATTATGGTGCGGCGGTTTTGCCGGAGACTTGGACGGGGTAGATTGGGATTAAAAATAAATTAAAATAAATCATTGACAAATTAAAAGCGGTTTGAAATAATAGCCGCAATTAGAAAGAAACTTAAACAAACAGCCAATATTGGCAAACTACAAAAGGCGTAAAATTATGAAATACTCACAAATCAAAGCAATCAAAACTTTTACTGAAAACCTATTTTCTGCTCCGTGTTACCGTGAAGTGATCGAGAATGTACAAAATGAAAATGTAGATTTTGAGGTTGAAAACGTTCGTTTCATTAATGCTGAAAATATTGATGAAATTCAATCTGAAGAGTTGCAAAGTGATTTATATTGTTTAGGTTGTTTTGATGTATGTTTTATCGCTAGACAATGTAATTGGCCTGTCGAGCTTGTCGAGGCTGCACAAGCTGGTGAAGCATACGAGGCATTAGGAAAGGCTATAGCAGACAACACAGACATGATCGAATTTGCACAGGCTTATAGTAGCGTAGACGGTTACGGACACCACTTCAACGGGTACGATTTTGGAGAAGAGAAGATCGAGATCAACGGCACAACATACTATGTTTTTGATCAACACTAGATAAAAAAGGGCGGGACAACTCGCCCACAATAAACAACTTTAAACAATTAAAATTTTATATAAAGGATTTACATTATGTCTAAATTATCACCGATGAAAAACACACGCACAACACGCACAACAAAAGAGAAAAATTTTCTAACGCATAAAGATGCAAAAGATTACGGTCACATGAATAGCCGTAAAACCAAGCAAGCGCGGCTCTTGGAGGCTTGGAGCTAATAGATAGACAAGTACACTGTTAAAATTTACGCCCTTGTACTCGCTTAAAAATTGCGTTTATGAGGGCTTTCTTCTATTTAAAAGAAAATTATGTAAACGTGTGAAAGTGTGATCTATGTCAATGTTATTTATAAATAAGTCTCTATACTTAACTACATAACTTAAGCAAACAAAAGGTGGTTAACATGACCAATTCAAAAGATCCAATCGTACTAAGTAAAGCAGAGGCTTTAAAATCTGCTTATATGTTTTGTGTAAGGTATGATCTTGAAATAGTTATGAACAAAAATTCATTAAAAATTGGTTTACCGTGTGGGGCGGAAATGTCGGCAAACTTTGATCCGGTGGGCTGTGAGTATGAAGCAGGGCGGCTGATTTATAAACAGTTATTAGCAGCTAAAAAGTATTGTAGAGAATTGCAAGAAAAAGAGCAAGAAGCAGTGGCAGCTACCCAGGAAAGCGCGGGAATTGTTGAAAGTGTGGCGGGCGGTAGTTGTTTTGATGAAAAAGGGTTGTTAGAAAAGTTTTTAAAAGAATCAGTATAAAAAGCTTGTAAATCTTCAAACGCTCTGTATAATGGGGCGCAAGAAAGAAGAAAAAAGGCAATTAAGCCGATTGGTTTTTAAATAAGGGTATCGCATGAAAAAGCTAAACGTATCTATTTATTTTTATCTACAAAACACCACTGTGAGCATGATCGGGGAAGGTTGTAATACTTTTGGGGCATTACGTGATGCTGTAAGCAATGCAAAATTTGAAAAGGGTTTATCTGGTATGTATAAAATTATTTCTTGTAATGAGGCTGTTTAAAGGTTGTATTCTTTAAATAAAACTTGTAATTTTAACAAAGGGTCATTATACTGATGTCTCTTGATTAAAATTATAAACAACCAAGGATTTACCATGAAAAAATACTTAGCACTTACTATCATAACTTGTATCGCTTCAACCTCACTTTATGTAAGCGCTGGCTCCTTCAGTGAACAGCTGGCAGAATTTCAGCAATCTAACCTTTGCATTAAAGAAAAGATTGCTGCAGGTGTCGAGCGTTCGCAGATTGGAGTGATCAACGGTAAATGTTTTATTAAATAATTGAGGGTGTTTTTATGATCATTAAACATGAAGATAGTAAAATTGAAGTTAAAAAGGTTGAAGGTTTTTCTTGTTTTGCTAACATTGCAGGATGTGGCAAGCGTAGACTTTACGAAGACAAAAACAAACAAGCTTATGTAAAATGCTTTGGTAAGTGGTTTAAATTTCCGCAACAGATAGAATATTAAAGGGGGCTTAAACCATGCTAAACAAAACAGCACTAAAACGCATCAATAAGGCTATTAAAACAGCATCAAAGCGCCCCCCCAGGGAGGACGGGAACAGCGGTTGTAAGGTAAAATTGTCTTTTGTGAGAAGGTAAGTTATGAAATTATTGTTAATAGTTTTAATTAATATTGTTTTCTTTTTGAGCCTCATTTTTATAACTTGCACTATGATGTTTTTATCTGATTGGTTTAACTTACCATTCACATTAATTTTTATTATGTTAACGCCTCTTGTTATGGTAGTTAATAATTAATAAGAGTAGTTAAAAATCTTTTGTGAAGTGTGTCACATTATTTATCAATTAGGTGTTGCACTTTTCTATAATAGCTATATACTGTTTATATCAGCTAAGGGGATAGCCCAAGGCGATAAAATTTAGGATGTATTATGAAAACTTCAAAAATCGGCAAATTAACTCTTGAGCAAGTTTTAAATGTTATCGCAATCGATATCAACCGAGATCAAATATTCTCTGTTTTAAATATCTTTGATAAAAGCATTGTTAAAAATAGCATTGAAGGCGAAAAAGTGGACTCGATTATTAGTAAAGTTGTTATGCTTGAAGACATCAAAAACGGCAACACTATAACACTAGACACAAACAGCTATAACGACGGCAACAATATTTATGATGAATATTTAACTTTTGCTTTCACTGGTAATGGTGTTGTGATTAATAAATTTAATACCTCTTATATGCAAGAGGGTGTTTTATTGGAGCAAAGCGGTACAGAATGGAACGAAGCGATCAAACTGCTAACAGATACCGTAGTTATTAAAGAAGGCGCTTATACTAACAATATAAACGTTTTAACGGCATTAGCTGCTCAGGTTGTTAAAGCTGCTTAACTTGTAAAGATTATGTGAATATGAATATGAAAGCCCGCTTAAATAGCGGGCTTTGTTGTTTCTATAGTAATGCTTTTAATTCAGCCCTCACAATATCACTTAATTTGCTTATATCGGTTATAGTATAACAACCCTTTACTATATGCCGTGGCAAGCTTTTAGTTATTACACTATTATCATTATTACTGTATATAGTAGCTATAAAATGCGCCTCCAGTCTTCCGTTACTTGCTGCCGTGTGTCTCGCTTCCTTATATTCGATCCTTCCTTTCTCGCTTTCCTGGATATATAATAAGGCCTCAACTGGTAATTTTTTAACCTCCTCACTATCTTCTATTAACTCAGTTAACATGCTTTTTTCATAATCACTTTTATATATTGCTTTGATTTCATATTCTGTTAATGGTCCTATACTGTCAGCGCCCCCTGTAATATACTTAACTAAACTTTCCAAAAGATAAGGGGAGGCAATCCCGCCTTTTTCCCTTGTAAGGTTTACAAAAGTTTTCTTATTAATCTGCATAAATTTACAACTTAGCAAACTATAGATTGTGTAAACTTTACCTTTTTGCTTTCTAACTAGCGCATAACGGTTATCAAAGAAAGGGAGGATCACAGCTGTTTTATACGCACTATTATTATCTCTTAGCCTTTGGATCTTAATCTCTGTTTGTTCTTCAATTGTTAAGATTGCTTTTTGATTGCTTTCCATTGTCTAAACTCCTTAAATTCATCTGGTGTGGTGGTTATTGTTAAGTTTTTACTATAATCGGTATAAGGTGTTAATCTTTCATTGTATAACCTCTGTTTTTCCCTTTCCCATCTCTTTTTATTCTTTTGTAATATTAAATACTCTTCACTTGTGATCTTGTCTCTGTCTGCGGTGTGTGTTGTATTCCTTAAATCTTCTAACTTAGCACTAATATTAACTAACTCTAATTTATAGGTTAGCTCTGTTATCTCTTTGACTGTGGTATTATATTGCGCTTTCTTAAAGTTGGTTTTACCCTGTTCAGTTGGGATCTGCTCTATCAACTCAACCTCTATCAACCCTATATCTTTTAAGCTACTAATAACTAAATTAGCTTGCTTTCTACTTAAACCAAAGAACAACCCGATCTTTGTTTGGCTTTCATAATATGATTTATTCTTTCTTTTAAAACCCTTGTAATTATCTAGCATGTGGCTATAGATAAATTTCATCTTATCACTAAACTTTACAAGCTCCCCAGATTCCAATATAAGAATGTGTGTGGCATACATTATCTTTTTATCTATTGGGAGTTTATATTTTTTAAATACTTTTGATGTGTTGATCATCTCTAACACTCCTTTATAAACTGCTTATAGTATTCTATCATATATTAGATATCACTAATATAATATGTCCTAAAAATGTTACACTAATGGCCATTTATCACTTGTGGAAAGTAATGTCAACAACTATTTATAATTATTTAAAATTAACTTATATTGTTATGGAATAACAAAAGATAATATCTTAATGCAGAGCATTGAAAGCTTACACACTTAAAGCAGGGTAAAGCGTGGGAAAGGGGGTAAACTTCGGGGAATGATGACCGACCAACGGGAGGGAGTTATTACACTAATTTAAACACGATACACGTTATACTACTTATAAAAGCTTACCACTTTTAAGGCGGGTATATAATGCGGGAAGGGGGCAACTTTTGGGAAAGGAGCGAGGGAGATTAGAAAGCGCCGACCGGAGGGAGGGGGTTGATAATTGAATGAGTGAGTTTAACAAAATTGAACCCTGTAAAGTGATACTTACTTAATGCAGAGCATTAAAAGCTTATACCTTATGAGCGGTAATATAGTGGGGAAAGGGGGCAACTTTGGAGAAGTGAGCGACTGACTGACCGGAGGGAAGGAGGGAGTGAGGTTTGCCTAATTGAACCCTGTAAAGGTATACACTCTTGCTTAGGATAAGCAAATATAACAATACTTGTGATGGGTAATACGTGTGGAAAGGGTGAACATTTGGAGAAGTGAACGACCGAAGAATGAGGGAGTGAGGTTTAACAAATTGAACCCGTTAAAGTACAACGCTCTTGTTTGCTGGCAAACAAAGTATATATACATGATAACTACTATCATCTAATAACTATATCAAATTATTACATGATAATGATTATTATTCTCATTTAGTTAGTTGATAATACATATCATTAACATTTAGTATGATTATTGATAATAGTTATCATCTATTGTGTATAAGGTGTCGGCTCTTGTTGCATCGCAACAAAATATAGAGGTCTATACCCAATACAGGCTCAATTTACAGTTATAACAACGAGCATTGAGTTGTATACAAGAAAAGTCTAATATAAGAATGGTATAAAGTCGGGAAGGTAGGCAGGACAAGGGCTGTAAGGTGGTAGGATATTTCTGATAGATCTAGGTTGTATATAATCCTATCCGTGATGGGTTAAACTGGTCTGGAGCGGGTTTTGACATTTCAACAGATATTCTACCTCTCCTCAAGAATACACTTCTCCCCAAAGCAAACCCCCTCTAAAAATTTTTATAGGTTTCCTCAAGGATATTCCTGTTTCCAAAAGTGAAATATTTCATCTCCGTCTATACAGATATTTTTGTAGAATATTACAATTCCCAATAAAAAGTATTCACCTAGAAAAATTTTAAATTATTACAGATATTTCTAGATATTTTCAATAGAATCAATAACTTACATCCCAAACCCTCAGATATTTTATTTTTGAATTTAATGTAGGTTAATATCCCTTTAATTATCATAGGAATATATAGTTTTGTATGAAGTAATACATAGGATATATGGCTTGTCAGAAGCCCTGAGAGAGGTTTTAATAGGTAAGAGGTACAAACGGTAGGCAAAAGAAAACCCTGCTTAAAACGCCTTACAACGCCTCTCACGGGGTTATGAATTACAGGTAGGGTAAATTATTTCCTCGATATCACTTCAAAGTAATCTTCCTCGGAAATAATTCCAAGTTCAGTAAATAGTTCTTTATAGGAAGTACACTTCCTTTTTAGTTTAAGCCTCTTACAAGGTATTGCTGTTTTAGTTGCTATATCAAGTTTAGAAAAGATATTACCATTGATATTGAATATAACATCACGTATTCCACTAAGAGATAGTAGTGCATAACATAGCTTATCTCCTTTAGCCATTCTCTGAGTCACAGCTGCCTTATTTACCTCAAGACTCTTACATAAAATTTGTTTATGGTACCACTTATTGTTCAGATACCAATGATGATCAATACTACCGACAGGAGCTTCTAAAGCTTCTTTCATAGTCATGCCAGCTTTGTTAACTCTGTGCCATAGAGTTCCATCACAGATTTTATATTTTCTTGCAATACCGTGGATAGTTCCAAATATTCCATCACCCCAATCCTTCCCATGAAGTTTTTCTTGTTGTAACTCTTTTGTGTACTCATAAGTATCTTTCTTATGTTGTTTGTATTTCAAGTAAGATTCAACATTACCCTGTACAATCAGAGTCTCAGTGTCCGTGTCGTTGAGTGAATGGTACCTACCTACACTAGCTTTACTAGGGAACCAAGCACTACCTATTTCATAACTATCAGAAAAATCTTTCTCCTTTATTCTAAGATTTGTGAACAGTTCTTCCAAGCTGTAACATCTCTTGTAGAAAGAGTAAGTACGTTCTACGTCACGATTAAATACCTTACACAAATAGTAGAAGTTTACTTTTATACCTTTAAAGGTTACTATGCATTCTCTACCACCAACACACATCTTCTGTTCATACAACCCCTTAACCTCTTCGTAAGTGCAACCTTCTGACAACTTGTTTGTGAAGTACTTATAAGTAGAGGACTCAATACCATCTTTATAATCTTGCTTAACCTTATAAATCAGTGTATCTGTTCTTTCCTTACGATTAGCTGCTTGACCTTTCCTATCAAGCCACCTTAGATTCCAAAGTTTATTATTGAATCTATCCCTATCAATATGATCGCATGTCTGTTTCTTAATACTACCAGCATCATCCTCAGGTGGTGGGCCGAAGAAATTACAAGCCATCAGATAATGTACTCTACTCTGTACCTTCTCATAGTTATTGGTGGAGGCACTGCCTATACTTAAGTTAACACACTCATAGGGATTGTTTATATCCTTCCTACCAGAATAAACTATAGCTACAAAACACTCATCAAGTTTATTCCAAACCCTCCCATAACTACTGATACTGTACTTCTTCTCTGTACCTTGCAGCTTATCATCTTTCAAATCTACCCATATCTCTGGTTCGTCCTTTAAATATCCCATTACATTTCTCCTTTGTATATTATGATTTACAACAACACAAAAACCTCACGTTAAGGAGGTTATTCTACCAAATTAAACTTAATACTTACCACTATCTTCTGTAGCAATAGCACCACCACTAACATCAGCTAACTCTTGTACTGTTGGGTTTTCATTACTCATTGTCACTTTCTTCCTCTTCATCAGGGACACTGTCAGCAACACTCTTGTAAATACCAACCACACCTTTCCCAAGATAGAAACTCACCACTAAAGATAAATTCCCAAGGAAGTAGAGGCCTACACATAAGAATACCCCTCCCATTACAAGGAGTAATATTGTATAAATACTATGCCTAAATAATCCTCTGTTTGTGATGTAAGATGTTTTGTATAACGTACCATCATTCCACTTGGATAGAAATGTTTTGTATAATTGTTTTATTTTGTTCATTCGTTTCTCCTTATAAAAACAAGCAACCCTTAACTCTCATCAAGGGTTGCATTTATTATCTGCACACAGACACTATTTACTCAGTGTATAGTAACACAGTTCATTGTAAGCTTCTTGTAGCGTGTAGCTACCTTCCCACAGGCGGGTGAGAATATAAGCTTCGTGTGTTAAGCCATCTCCACATCTAAGTGGTGTGGTTTCTCCTTTAAAACTACTAGAGAAAGTCCCTACACGTTGATCGTAGACACTACCTAATATCTTAGTTGGTTTACCCTCTACACCATCCATATTGAAATCTACCGTCACATCCTCAGAATCACTTGGCAATATGGTAAAGCTATTTTTCCCGTTAGCCAGTTTAAGACTTGCTTTGGTGAGATCAGAAACCATAAGAGCTGCCTCTCCATCAGGGTTGTTAGCAACCTCCTCTAAGATGCAAGATGGGATTTTAAGGGTAGGTATACTATATCCCTTAATGCCTTCCAGTTTAAGCTCAAACTCTTTAATCTCTTCCTCAAAATTCTTATCCAAAATAGCAATAAACTCCTCAATAGTAAATTGATATTCACCCTCAGTATTACAGCAGCGTTGGATAAATTTCCCAGTTTCATCTAATTTGTTTTCAAGTGCAGTGGAGGTATTATAACCAACAAAGCTATTATGATTCAGTAACACATTCATCTCTCCTAAAGTATAACCTGAAGAGGTAATACGTTGTGTGAACATACCTAAGCTATCTAAGCTAACTTGTTGTAATACTTTATGTAGTTTAATGCTTGTGTTAGTGCCTGATTTAATACATGTGTTCATAGTTTGTTTCTCCTGTTGTTTTTCATCTTTAATAAATTTAAGTGTGTTGTATGCATCCGTGATTACGTGGAGTATTTCATCTCCATATTGTCTCAGATCTCCATATTCTGATTGGTTTAAGACTTGCATAAGAAATAAGAAATCCTTGTTTGTAAAGGTATCGGTAAGGACTGTAAAGCCATTATCAGCTACCCTAGAGAATCTAGTTTGCATACGTATATTACGATTACCTTTAGCTCCCACAACCTCCACACCCAGTTCCGTGAGATGCTCTGAATGACGATCCCACTCCAACTTACCGCTAATACAAGGGTCTTTAGGTATAACAACTTTAACATTTTTCTCTTGTAAGCTTTGGTGTGCAATCGTAATATCACGTTGTTTTACACGTTGACAAAACTGCATTAAAGCCTCCCCGTTTGCATCCTTAATATAATCACCTGCAAGATACGCAACACCATTGTCATCCATATACATCTTAATTGATGTTGTTTTAGACGGGGAAGGGTGCTTCTCTGTAGATTCACTGTGACATAAGTACCAAGCACGTACAACTTCCAACCCTTGCAAGAAACCTTCACCACCTACGTTAAGTGTTGTTGTTAAGTTTAATTTATCTTTGTTCATTTTGTTTCTCCTCTATTATTAAACCTCTATACTCGTTTCTTCAAACCCAACTTGCAACATACTAGGCACTACTGGAATAACCTTCCCTTCACACTTGAGCAGAACCTCCTGAGCATTCATACACAGCACCTTGAAGACTTTCCCTTCTGGAAATAACACCTCTACATCCTCCTCAAGGATTGTGTTATCGTGTTGTAAGGGAGTAAACCCTTTGCTGATAGGGAATTTATTTGTGTATAGTTTCATTCTAAACACTCCAACAACTCTTTAGCTCTATCATGACTATACTCAACTGCAGGACAATTATCCCACACAGTATCAGCCACCACATCTCCACAATCTTCTACAGCTTCCTCTAAAGCATCAATATACTTTGTAGCACCTCTTAAAGCTTCTTGCAACTCTATAAATTTCCTTGCCAAAGTGTAGTGTGTTGTACTATCCACTAAGGCTTTAGCTTTACCATCTAATTCAAAATTGTTCATAACCTTGTACTCCTCTCATAGAACAAAAATTGTGACATCAACACCACTATTTTCAAATAGTTCTCTTATCATAGGAAGAACAACACCTTCCCAATCACCACCTGCTAATCCACAACCTATAAGAGGAAGTCCAAGTGTTTTAGGGTAGACATTATCAAACTCTAACCACTCTTTTACTTTAGATAACCCTTCCTCTAAGGCAGCATAACTGGTATTGCGGTTAGGTGCTTCTTTATATTTACTCCAGTGATATTGACCATAAATATTGAACATCAAAGACAAACCCTCTGTTTCAGCTACAGAGAAATCTCCTAGTTTGTCCCTGTCACCTCCCACAGTAGCATTATCTACTTTACGTACTTCAGGATTGACTTTAGCTAGTAGTGGTGCAATTCCTCTGCCCATACGACAAAAGCAATTACACTGGTGTGCATAAGCATCTAACTCATTATTCTTGTAACTCTCAACCATATCACCCTTGATTATTTTTACTGACATAACTAATCCTCCTCCTCACAGGCAATTTTAATAATCTCAAACATACCAGCTTTATGTCCCTCTACCCCTGTACAAGACTTAACACAGTGACGTGCAACCTTAGCTACATGTAAGTCGAGTTGTAGTTGTGTTGGTTCTTCCTTACACCAACCTTTCTCTATAGAAATTAACACATCTAAACCTTCGTAGGCACGTTCTAGGTGGCGTTCCCATTCCCTAGCGCTACCATAGTTACCCTCAGAACGTTCAGTTTTCCAGCCGTCAAGTACATACAGTAATTGCTCTAATTCTTTAGAGTTTTTCCAGTTTACGTTGCTCATTTAGTTTCTCCTCTAAGCAATTTAACAATCTTCTCCAACACTTCTTTATCCTCTTTAAGCTCAATAAACATCGTAGCCAATTGATAAGATGTAAGTGTTTCTGATAAATATTGTGCTTTCTTATGTGTTTCTTGCTTGTTCATATATTTCCCTTATATCACATTCTAATCAAATCATCAGGATGCACATTACTGTCTACCCATTGTTCGCTTACGTCATCCCATGCATCCACGGTACCATCAAGCACATAGTAGAAATACACCCCACAAGCAGATTGATGTGTTGCTCCTAATGGGATTGGTGTGTTTTGTTCGTATAAACTCTCTTCTTTACTTTTATGTAATAGAATAACATAATCACGAGCTAAACCGTAATGAGTTGTTGTATCAACTAAGTGTTTTGCTTCTTTATCAAACTCAAAGTTATTCATTGTTTCTCCTTTTTTTAGGGTATTATTTAGTTACATGTAGCTTTTGACTACAGTTATCGTTTCTCTATCCCAACTCACCATAAACCTCCCATTCGTACTTCCTCGTCTGCACCCCTGTATGTTTGTTTATATCAGACCTCTTTCCGCCTATAACTACTAACCTTCGTGTACCACAGACCTGACACTCTTCAAAGTACAGGTTATGATAGTCTGTGCCACAATCACCTCGTGTGTCCCAAGTTTGATGTGTACGGTAGGTATTAGTAATTCTGTGAACTTGTTTGTATTTATGTAGAGTTAAGAAGCACTTTACACTCATAAACCT